>Ga0070658_10003532_pt1 | contig 12832 bp, 8 predicted proteins | sample KBSC13metaG_FD_64664 | JGI IMG/M metagenome (GOLD analysis project Ga0070658, IMG submission 64664) | Corn rhizosphere microbial communities from Kellogg Biological Station, Michigan, USA - KBS C1-3 metaG | ecosystem: Host-associated > Plants > Roots > Rhizosphere > Soil ... | reverse complement strand
CCCGAATCCGTGTCGGACACGCCGCTCGGCGACTTTCGCCCGCGCTTTTCCCGCTACTCCTGGCGACCGTTCCGTCGGCGGCGCTCGCCCAGAGCGCTGATCGAGGCACGTGGCAGATCTATTTCGAGCCCTCACGCGAGCGCGTCCAGCTCACGGTGCAGCACTACGAAGACGGGTTCCGGCGGCACGGGATGACGTCCTTCGGCGTACGCCCCGCTGCATTGCGCGGGCTTCCTCCGTCACAGCTCTCCTCCTACAACGGACCGGTCAGCTTCCGGCTGGTCCGGGATGCCGGCACGTTCAACTTCGAGGGACAGCTGCGCGACGGTCACGGCACCGGCTTCTTCACCTTTTCGCCTGATCCGCGGTTCCCGCAGCAGCTTGCTTCGCGCGGTTACGAGCGGCCGACGAGCGACCAGCAATACTGGCTGGCTCTGCATGACGTGAGCTACGCCATGCTCGACGAGCTGCGTGCGCAGGGATACGACCGTCCTTCCGTCGACCAGCTCGTCATCATGGGGATGCATGGTGTCGACCTCGACTACATGAGGTCATTCAGTAGCGCCGGATACCACGTCGGCAGCACGCGTCGGCTGGTCACGCTTCGGGACCACGGCGTGTCGCGCGAGTTCATGGACGATCTCAGCGCCGCGGGGTACAGGAACCTTTCCCTCGACGATCTTCAGGAGCTGCGTGACCACGGCGTGACCCCGGATTTCATCGCGTCGCTGCGACGATTCGGCTTCGCTGGTCTGACGACCAATCAGCTCCTCGAGGCGCGCGATCACGGAGTCACGGAGTCGTTCATCGAGGAGTTCCGGGATCTCGGTTACAGAGATCTGGGTCTCCGTGATTTCGTCAGGCTCCGCGATCACGGTGTCACGGTCGCGTTTGCCCGTCAGCATCGCTCGGCCGATGGGCGCCTCGTGAGCACCGGGGAGCTCATCTCTCGCCGAGACCGGGGTGACTGAGTCGGTGTGACGAGCGACTCGGCCCAATGGGTGAGCCGTGATCAGTGCCGCGAATGAGTGTTTGGCGGTACGTGCACCACTGGAGCCTGCGCCATGGCCGAGGCGGCGACGAGAAACCAGCCCGAGTGCGGGATCCACTGTTCGATCCAGCGCCACTCGTTGCCACCGTCGCTGGTCTTCCAATCAATGCCGCTGCCGTCTCCGTTGCCCTTCCTGCCCGTCACGCCGTTCGCGATACCACCCTTGTTGGTGCCGTGGCCGAAGAGCGCGGAGATGACAGGAGGATTGTTCTTCCCGAAGCCGTGCATGAAGGTGACGCTGAAGGGATTTCGCCCCAGGATCCAGCCGATCTGGTCGGCCGCGAATTCCGCCAGTTCGTTCCTGACGCCCCAGCCGCCGTCGGCGGGATAGACGAGGCGTCCGCCAAGGATGGCAGCAGCCGCGAGGGAACCCAGCCGCGCGTTCTCGCCTTGCCACCACCAACCGGATTCATTGGTCTGGGGAATGAAGAATCCCTCCTTGACCGCTCCGTTGTACAGGAAGTTCTGGCGCGCGTATCCGAAAGGATTGCCCACCTTGCGCGTGACGTTCAACTCGTAGTCCAACGCCTTCCGGATGGTGCCGAGCGCGATGGTGCGCGACGAGCTGTCGGTTTCCTTGTCCAGGTAGCGGACCAGGGCGACGATGGGCAGTCCCGCGTCTGCCGCATGCCAGAACGGGCGGTTCGTATCGTTGGCGCGGAAGTAACCTCGAGGCGTCATGCGGTCCGCCAGGTTGTTCATCCGCTTGCGGGCCTCGTCCCGATAGAGGGCGCTGTCGGTGGCGATCCATAGCTCCGTCGACGCCATCAATGCGCAATAGTCGTCGATGATGTTCTCCCTGCCGTCGTCGTCGTACGCCTTGTTGTTGATGAGCAGATGCGCGTACGCCTTCTCGGCGGCGTCCAGATAATTCTCGGCGGTGAAATAGGCACCGTTCTTCTTCCATTGGGAGATGCGCGCGAGTGCCGCGATGGCCATCCCGCCACCGGACCGGAAGGAAGCTTGCCAGCGGTTGTTGGTCTTGCTGTTTGCCAACAGGCCGACGATGCGGCGGTCGTTCGGATTCTTGCTGAAGAAGCTGAAGACCACCATGTGGAAGTAGCCTTCCGGAGCCATCGCGCGGTACAGGTAGTCGGCGCCCCATAGTGCCTCCGCCTGCATGTCGTCCTTCACGCCTTCCGCGGTGAGCAGCGCGGGGATGCGCTCGTAGGAGTCCGCCAGCTCCCAGGCGACCATTGGCGTTTGCTGTGGCGAGAGAAAGTTCGCGTAGGCCAGGTGGGAGAGGTATTTGCTGACATCGCCGGAGGCGTCGGTCCATCCGCCGCGCATGTCCACCTTTTTGGATCCATCGTTGACCTGCACCGCCGAGTCTGCGGCCCACTCTTCGGCAGACGTGGCCCGCTGGCGGAAGTAGTAGTGGACGATGGAAGGGATCGTGGCTTTCGCCAACGCGTTCTCGCGCACCTCGAACGCGTCCGAGGTGACCTGCGTGCCGCCGAGGGCGGCGCGAACGCGGTAGCGGCCAGCCTTGTGCAGCGCGGAGAAGTCGGCTCTGTAGTAGAACTTCCCCGGCGTCCACTCGTCGACCGTGCCCGCGTCGCTCAGCTTCACCGTCATCTGCACGACGGCCGTCGCGTCGTCGATCACCTTCGCGGTCGCGGTATCCGACAGAGCGGCATCCGTCTGGATCAACGCGAGCTTGGGCCCGCGCAGATCATAGGCCACCTGGTTGACGAAGATGGCCGGGCCCGCGGACATGACGGCCAGCCACAAGCCGAAGGCGGCGAACTCGAGGGGCACAATCATGGGCGCGGCGTTGCGGGCTTGTTCGCGAGCCACCTGATGGCGTTCGTCAGCAACGTCGTGTCGGCGGCGTGGGCGAACAGATCGGGATGATGGTCCATGAAGATGGAGAGGTTTCTGGCCGGACTTTCGGCGCGATGAGAACGGTTCAAGGTATCGCGAACACAAAAGTCCGCACGCATCTGCCGGGTACGGGCTTTCGAATACTGGTAACCGGCTCGAGAGGTAGCCACGACGAGCGGGAAGACTCGTTGAGACACTATACTTCTCGCTACATCTTGCTCGGCGTCATTCGACGCGGGCGCAAGTGACTGTCCTGAAAGAGGCAGGAACAAGCACTTACCAGCCCTGGGCCACCGACGCAATAATCCATTGCGACGTGGAGCGACCTTTGCACCCACTTCGATTGTGATCCTTCGCAGGCAGTCTCTCGTCCGCCGTACCAGCGCGCTGCTGATGGCCGTACTATGGCTTCAGCTCCTCCTCGGGGCTGATTCAGCGTGTGCGGCACCGCACGCCGCTTCTGCGTCGGCCGGGATGGGACATGCGATGGCGCATCATGTGTCTCACGCCGGCCAAGTCTCGGCCAGCGTGCGCGCGCCTTCCGACGGCGAGGGATCGTCCCACCACGCCGCGCAGCAGTGCGTGATGAGCCTCGCGTGCTCCGTCGCCATCGTCGCGGAGCCTGTCGGCAACGCATCGATGGTGCTACCGCCCGATCCAGTCGTTCCCGCCAATGCCAGCGCCCCCGCGTCCGTCGCCGGAGCGCTCGATCCGCCTCCGCCGCGGGGCTGAGCAAAGCGACAACTCGTATCGTCGCGCGCGTCCCCGCTGGGTGACGCGCCGGCTTGCTCATCCAGACACCTGCTGAGGCAGCATTTCATGCATCGCATAGATCGTGTGGCTGCGGGCTCCCTCGTCGCGCTCGCTGCACTCCTCCTGCTTCCGCCACGCGCGCAAGCACAGACCGATTACTACAACACGGATGCCGGACGCCCGATCCAGATCGAGGACGCGTATGCCATCGAACGGCGCGCTGTCGAGCTGCAGGTCGCACCGGTGCGCCTGGAACGGGCGCTCGGCGGTACCTATCGGTGGGGACTCGAGCCGGAGATCGCCGTCGGGGTCCTCCCGCGCACTCAGGTCGAGATCCGATTCCCGCTCGGCTTCCTCGACCAGCCCGGCGGCTCGACGTCGAGCGGGCTCGCCGGCATCGACCTCTCGGCGCTCTACAACCTGAACGCCGAGACGCGCATCCCCGCGCTCGCGATCGCGGGTGACGTGCTGCTGCCCGTGGGCTCACTCGCGCCGGACCGGGCGTATCCGTCGCTGCGCGGCATCGCGACCAGGACGTTCCCCTCGGCACGCGTTCACCTGAATGGCCAGTACACGTTCGGCGAAGAGCTCGCGGCAGGAGCATTGCCGGCGACACTCGAGCTCTCGCGCTGGCTCGCTGGAGTCGCCGTCGACCACACCTTCCCACTCCAATCCTGGCTGCTTACTGCCGAGGTGTTCGCGCAGCAACCGCTCGTGGAGGACGAGGACGTCGAATGGGTCACGGGTGGCGGAACACGCTTCCAGCTCAGCCCGCGCCTCGCAGCGGATGCCGGACTCGGTTATCGCATGACGGGCAGCGATCAGGGGTGGTACGTCACCTTCGGCGCCGCCTACGCACTCGGACTTCCCTGGTGACCGCCATGAGACACGCATACATCGCAGCGCTCGCCCTCGCGCTCCTCGCGCCGCCAGCGCGCGCGCAGTGGTCCACGACGTACGAGCAGTTCTACCTGCAGGCGAGCCACAACTGGGTCTTCCGCGACCGCTACGTCGGCGCGGACCGGCTCTTCAACGGCTTCGACTACGGGCATGCTATCCTGTACGAGACGCTGTGGCGGCACCCCGATGCGCCTGCGTCGCTCCTCGAGGAGCGCGAGTACGATCACCTCACCAAGGGCGTACTCGTCTCGCCGCCGCGGCTGCCGCTCCAGGAAGCCGCCATCGAGGTCGAGTATGCGAAGCTGGCGCCCGAAGCGAAGGTGATGTTCGACTGGGCGCACATCCTCCATCGCCAGGTTTACGACGTGCTGGCCGACGAGCGTCTGTCCGACGCACAGAAGGATGCCGAGGTGGCCCGGCTCGTCGCCTACTATCGGTCGCGTCCCGACCTCGCCTTCAGCGCGAAGCCAAAGAGCATGAAGCTCATGCAGGAGCAGCCGTACTCGCTCGCGTTTCGCAAGAAGTACCCGAAGTTCAATGGGCTCATCTGGGCCTATCACTGGATGCAGGTGGGGCTCTACGAGCCGCTCGTCGTCAACACCAACTCGACGTCGCGCCAGCTCGGCGTCCGCGCGACGGTCGCGCGCTTCTGGCAGATGCTCCAGGACCCACCGCACACCTTCCCGTACGTGATGCCGATGACGGCCGCGGTGGCGCCGCACTTCGCCGCGCGTTACCCGGAAGCCGCGATCATCTTCGACAACCTGCACTCGATGCACGACGTCGTCTCCGACATCCTCACGAACCCGAGTGTGCCGCGCGACCGGAAGCGCGCCGAGATCCTGCTTGCCGCGCAGCGCTTTCGTGACGACACGTCGTACGTCATGCCCGTCGCCGCGTGGCGCACGATGGCCATGCACATGGGCCTCGAGAACATGGGCGGGCCGGCGGTCGGCTTCCTCGATTCGCTACCGGCGAAGACGGTGACCTACGGCGCCGTGATGACGCACGACGATCGCACGGGCGAGATGACAGGGTTCACCTACGGCGGAGCCGTCGGCGGTGCGCATGGCGCACACGGCGCACAGGGCACAGTGCCGACACATCCGGATTCGAGCGCGCAGCCCATGCCGCACGAGATGCCGGGCATGACGCACGAGAAGATGCCGGCGCCGAAGCCGGCCCCGACGAAGACGCCAAGGACCGCACCAAAGTCTCCGGCAAAGCCGGCCGAGCCACACACGGGCCACAAGATGCCAAACATGCCGATGTAGAGACTCTGCCCGGCACACGTCAGGGAAAGCCTGTCGCGGATCAGCGATTTGCTGACACGCGCTGAGGCTCTCGCTGCGTAGAGTCCCAACACCATGAAGCGCACCCTCGTCGCTGCGATGCTCGTTCTGTCGGCCGCCCTCCGCCTCTACCTGACGGAGAGCGATCGGACGTGCATGGCACTCGCGAACGCGGCGGGGGACACGATGGCGGGGATGGTCATGTCCACGCCTGACGCACAGCCAACAGGCTGTGACGCCCGGGGCACTCCCTGCGACCAGACGCCGAACGCGGGTGCGTGCGCCGCGATGGCCGTCTGTGCCACGAGCTTCGTCATTGCGACGTCGTTCTCGGTCGAGCCAGCGCCTCGAACACTCCAGACCGTGGCGCCGTCATCGCCGCCGCGGCCCTACTCACTCTCCTACCCGCCCGAGCCACCTCCTCCCCGGGCCTAGTCTCCGACATCCATCGCTCCGATTCGCGCGCGTCGGCACCTCGGTCACGCGCTCGCGGCGGAGTCTCTGGGCGCACGCTTTCATCGCGCTCACCAACGGAGACTACGGTGGCCCACCCTGCTCTTCTGGCGGCTGTATTTGGCGTGCTGGCGCTAGCCGCGCCTGCGAGCTCGCTGCGCGCCCAGGATCTCGTCCTCGGCGACCTCTATCGTGACGTCACGCATGCGAGCCCGCGCGCCGAGGCTGCGCGGGCGATGGCGCGCGCAGCGCGGGCGCGAGTAGCGCAGGCCAAGCTCCCGCCCGACCCGGCGCTCCAGTTCGGGGTCATGAACTACGCCCTGCCCGGCCTCCGGCCCATGGATGCGCTCGGGATGACGCAGCTGCAGCTCATGCAGATGCTTCCCGTGGCGGGCAAGCTCCAACTCGCGGGGCGCGTGGCAGACGCGCAAGCCTCGGCGGCCGCCATGCGCGCGACGAACGTCGACTGGGAGCTCCGGAGTGAAGCGGCGCGCAGCTTCTACGAACTCTACGCCACGGAGCGCGCGCTCGTCATCGCACGACAGGCGCTTCGAACCCTGCAGAACATCTCGGCGACGACCCAGTCGATGTATCGTGTCGGCGAGGGGCGGCAGGCGGATGTGCTGCGGGCCCAGGTCGAGATCGCGCGCATGGTCGAGGACACGATCCGCATGCGGGCGGAACGGACCGCGATGACGGCCAGGTTGAATGGCTTGCTGTATCGCGCGCCGGAAACCGAGCTCGCGTCGCCCGTACTGCCCCGCTTCCCGTCGAGCGTCCCACCCCTGGACTCCCTCGAGCGACTCGCTCCGGACTCGCGTCCGCTCGTGAGAGCAGCAGCCGACGAAGTGGAAGCAGCCCGCTCCAGTGAGCGTCTGGCGCGTCGGGAAATCTGGCCTGACCTGCAGCTGGGAGCGCAGTACGGCCGGCAGACGAGCCAGGGTGGAGAGCGCATGGGCAGCGTGATGATCGGCGCGACGCTCCCGATCTTCGCGCGCAGTCGTCAGCTGCGCATGCGCGAGGAGGCCGCCGCGATGCGTCAGGCCGCCAGCGGCGATCTCGCCGCGATGATCGTCGAGACGCGGACGATGCTCACGGTCGCGTACGCCGATCTCGGGCAGGCACGACGACTGACAGCACTCTATCGAACGACGGTGCTCCCACAGGCGAACGCCGTGGTCGGCTCGGCGCTCGCGGCGTATCGCGTGGGCAGTGTGGACTTCATGACGCTGCTGGACAACCAGATGGCCGCGTACCGCTACGGTCGCGAGCTCGCGACGCTGGAAGCGGACGAGGGGAAAGCGTGGGCCGAGCTCGAAAGGCTCACCGGCCGCGAGCTCCTCGACCCCAGCTCCACCATACACATGACGGCTGCGGGAGGTGTACGATGAATCGCCCAACGCAGATCGCGATCGCCGGCGTGGTGATCCTCGTGTCACTCGGCGGCACTTACCTGCTGAGTCGGGGCGAGTCGCCGCTCCCTGCGCCGGCCGCACACGTGCATGGCACTGCGCAAACGGCCAATCGTGCGGCGCCGGTGATGCTCACGCAGGCCGAGGCGCTGCGCATCGGCGTCACGTATGCGACGGCGTCGGTCGCTCCATTGAGTCGCGACATCCGCAGCGTCGGACAGGTGAGCTACGATGAAACGAGGCTGAGCACCGTCGCGGCGAAGGTGGATGGCTGGGTGGAGAGCCTCCACGTCGATTACACCGGGCAGCAGATTCACCGCGGCGAGCCGATGTTCTCGCTCTACTCGCCGATGCTCGTGACGGCGCAGGAGGAGCTGCTGCTGGCGAAGCGACTCGCGAGTGACGTGGCCGGTGGCACGCCAGACGCGGTTCGCGGCGCCGAGGGGCTCGTGAGCTCCGCGCGTCAACGGTTGCTCTTCTGGGACGTGCCCGCCAGCGAAGTGCGCGGGATCGAGCGCGCCGCCGAGGTGCGGCGCGCAGTCACCTTCGTCTCCCCGGTCGGCGGCTTCGTCGTCGAGAAATCGGTGGTGGTCGGTCAGAAGATCATGGCGGGCGAGGCGCTGTACCGCGTCGCGGACCTGAGCACGGTCTGGGTGCTGGGCGAGATCTTCGAGCAGGATCTCCTGGGCGTGCGCGTCGGGCAGAGCGTGGTCGCCGAGCTCGAGGCCTTTCCCGGCGAGCGTTGGGAGGGACGCATCACCTATGTGTACCCCACGCTCGACGCCGACACGCGAACGGCGCGCGTGCGCGTTGCCCTCCCCAACCCGCATCAGCGGCTCAAGCCCGGCATGTATGCCACCTTGCTTCTCCGCGGCGCACCGACCGCCGGCGTGCTGAGCGTACCGCGTTCGGCGGTGCTCGCCACCGGTTCACGCACTCTCGTCTTCGTGAAGCGCAACGACGGCATGCTCGAGCCACGCGAGGTGGTCGTCGGTCTGACCACACCCGAGCGCATCGAGGTGCGGCAGGGGCTCGTTCGCGGCGACGTCGTGGTCGCCTCGGCCACCTTCCTCGTCGACGCCGAGTCGAATGTGGGGTCGGCGCTCGGCGGTATGGGTGAGATGCCCGGCATGGATCTCACCGCCCCTGTTCCCGCCAGGAGGTGATCCATGCTCGCGCGAATCATCGAATGGTCCGTCCGGAACAAGCTGCTCGTACTGCTCTTCACGGCTGCAGCCATCGCGGCGGGCATCTGGGCCGTGCGCACGACACCGCTCGAGGCACTCCCCGACCTGTCCGATGTACAGGTCATCGTGCAGGCCGACTATGCGGAGCAGACGCCGCGCATCGTCGAGGAGCAGGTCACGTATCCGATCGCGGCGGAGATGCTCAAGGTGCCGGGCGCGCGTACCGTGCGCGGATACTCGTTCTTCGGCGTGTCCTTCGTCTACGTGCTGTTCGAGGACGGCACGGATCTCTACTGGGCACGCGGCCGCGTGCTCGAGTCCCTGAGCGGCATCAAGGGGAAGCTCCCCGCCACCGTGACGCCGACGCTCGGCCCCGACGCGACCGGACTGGGCTGGGTGTATCAGTACGCGCTGGAGGATACGACGGGACGTCTCGATCTCGCGCAGCTCCGGAGCCTGCAGGACTGGTATCTGCGATACTCGCTCACGGCGGTGCCGGGGGTCTCCGAGGTGGCGTCGGTCGGCGGCTTCGAGAAGCAGTATCAGGTGGACCTCGATCCGACCAGGCTCCTCGCATATGGCATCCCCATCACGCAGGTGACGTCGGCCATCCAGAATGCCAACAGCGACGTCGGCGCGATGGTGATGGAGCTCTCCGAGCGCGAGTACATGGTGCGCGGCCTTGGCTACCTGAAGGGCATCGGGGACATCGAGAGCGTGGTCGTCGGCGCCACCTCCGCGGGCACGCCGATCCGCGTCGCCGAGCTCGGACGTGTCGCCGTCGGCCCCGCCGTCCGGCGTGGCATCGCCGAGCTCGACGGTCGTGGCGATGCGGTAGGCGGCATCGTCGTGATGCGATTCGGCGAGAACGCGCTGGCCACGATCGAACGGGTGAAGGCGAAGCTGGCCGAGGTCGAGAAAGGGCTGCCGCAGGGCGTGGTCGTCCGACCCGTGTACGATCGGAGCGACCTGATCCACCGCGCGATCGCCAACCTGCGCACGAAGCTGCTCGAGGAGAGCCTGATCGTCGCGCTCGTCTGCCTCGTCTTTCTCCTTCATGCGCGGTCGGCCCTCGTGGCGATCATCACGCTGCCGGTCGGGATTCTTCTCGCGTTCGTGGCCATGCGCTGGGTCGGCGTCGGCGCGGACATCATGTCGCTCGGCGGCATCGCCATCGCCATCGGCGCGATGATCGACGCCGCGATCGTGATGATCGAGAACATGCACAAGCACCTCGAGCGCGAGGGTGGGCAGCGAGACCGCTGGCGCGTCGTCGTCGAGTCGGCGAAGGAGGTTGGGCCGGCGCTCTTCTTCTCGCTGCTCATCATCACGGTGTCCTTCCTTCCCGTGTTCACGCTGGAGGGTCAGGAGGGGCGGCTCTTCAAGCCGCTCGCGTTCACGAAGACCTTCGCGATGGCGGCCGCGAGCCTGCTCGCCGTCACGCTCGTGCCGGTGGCGATGGGGCTGTTCATCCGCGGCAGGATTCGGAGCGAGCGCGCGAACCCGCTGAATCGCGTACTCATCCGCGCGTATCGGCCGCTGATCGCCTTCGTGTTGCGCAACCGATGGCCTGTCGTGCTCGCGGCGGTGGTGACGCTCATCTTCACCTGGGTGCCGTGGTCGCGCATCGGGGGCGAGTTCATGCCGCGGCTCGACGAGGGCACGATCCTCTACATGCCCACGACGCTCCCGGGCGCGAGCGTCGCGCGCTCGCGCGAGATTCTGCGGATTCAGGACTCGATTCTGAAATCCTTTCCCGAAGTCGAGCACGTGTGGGGCAAATCGGGACGCGCCACCACGGCCACCGACCCCGCCGGCCTCGACATGTTCGAGACGACGATCACGCTTCGCCCCGAGCAGGAGTGGCGTCGCGGCATGACGTACGATCGCCTCATCGCGGCGATGGATTCGGCGGTGCGCATGGCGGGGGTGACCAACGCCTGGACGATGCCGATCAAGGGCCGCATCGACATGCTCGCCACCGGCATTCGCACGCCGGTGGGCATCAAGATCTTCGGGCCCGACCTTGCGGAGCTGGAACGCCTGGGGAAGCTCATCGAGCGGTCGGTGGCGATGGTGCCGGGCACGCGGAGCGCGTTCGCCGAACGTGCGGTCTCGGGCTACTACCTCGACATCGACATCGATCGCGCGGCGGCGGCGCGCCACGGGCTGAACGTCGGCGACATCCAGACCGTGATCGCCACGGCAATCGGCGGCATGACGATCACACAGACGGTCGAAGGTCGTGAGCGGTATGCCGTTCGCGTGCGCTACCCACAGGAGCTGCGTGACACCCCCGAGAAGCTCGCGTCGGTGCTCGTGCCCGTGATGCACGGCCGTGGCGGCGACGCGCCATCTGCTGGCGGGCGCACCGCGCAGGTGCCATTGGGCCAGGTGGCCACGATCAAGTACGCGGCGGGCCCGATGGTCGTCCGGAGCGAAAACGCGATCCCGACGGCGTGGGTCTTCGTGGACGTGACGGATCGAGACATCGGTGGCTATGTGGCGGAGGCGCGTCGCACGGTGGAGCGCGAGGTCACGCTGCCGCCCGGATACACGATCGCCTGGAGCGGGCAGTACGAGTACATGCAGCGTGCGCGGGCGAGGCTGGAGCTCGTCATTCCAGCAACGCTCGCGATCGTGTTCCTCCTGCTCTATCTCAACTTCCGCAGCGTCGGCGAGACGCTCATCGTGATGCTGTCGCTGCCCTTTGCGCTGGTGGGCGGGATCTGGCTGCTCTGGATGCTCGGGTACAACTGGTCGGTGGCGGTGGCGATCGGCTTCGTCGCGCTCGCGGGGGTGGCGGCCGAGACGGGAGTGATCATGCTGATCTATCTCGACCACGCCTGGAACGCTCGGCTCGCGTCCGGAGAGCATCCCACTACGCGCGATCTCTACGAGGCGGTCGTCGACGGCGCCGTCGAGCGCGTGCGGCCCAAGCTGATGACCGTCACCGCCATCATGGCCGGTCTCCTGCCCATTCTCTGGGGCGGCGGCGCGGGGTCGAGTGTCATGAAGCGCATCGCGGCACCGATGGTGGGTGGCATGATCTCGAGCACGTTGCTCACGCTGCTGGTGATCCCCGCCGTGTACTCGCTGTGGAAGGAGCGTGAGCTCCGGGGGAGCGACGTACCAGTGGAGGAGCCGGGTACGCTCGTCGGGCCACTCCTCCCCGCACTCGACCACTGAAAGGCAATCGTATCATGTCAGAGCCACACACGCACGAACACGAGCCCGAACACGAGCCCGCGCACAGCCACGACGCACACGCGCATGGCGACCATGGCGCACGTGGCGGGCATGGCGCGTCGGCCGCGCCTCAGCCCCACGCGGGACACGAGACGCACGCAGCACACGACAAGCACGCCGGTCACTCCGTGGCGATGTTCCGCGACCGGTTCTGGCTCTCGCTGCTGCTCACGGTCCCGACGCTCGTCTGGGGACACATGCTGCCGCGGTTCCTGCACTACACGCCGCCGGCGTTCCCGGGCTCGCACTGGATTCCTGCGGCATTCGGCACGGCGGTCTTTCTCTACGGCGGCCTGCCCTTCCTCCAGGGGGCCGCCCGCGAGCTGCGCGATCGCCTGCCGGGAATGATGACGCTGATCGCGCTGGCCATCTCGGTGGCGTTCGTCTTCAGCGTCGCCGTCATGCTGGGCTATCCCGGGATGCCGCTCTGGGAGGAGCTCTCGACGCTCGTCACGATCATGCTCCTCGGCCACTGGATGGAGATGCGCTCGCTGAGGCAGGCCGAGGGCGCGCTGAAGGAGCTCGCCAAGCTGTTGCCGAGCACGGCGACGCGCATCGTCGACGGACGCACGGAGGAGGTCGCAGTCGGAGCGCTGCGTGAGGGCGATGTCGTGCTCGTTCGTCCCGGAGCGGGCATCCCGGCGGACGGCGTGGTGCGCGATGGGCGCAGCTCCGTCAACGAGTCGATGGTCACCGGCGAATCACGCC
>Ga0070658_10003531_pt1 | contig 12833 bp, 12 predicted proteins | sample KBSC13metaG_FD_64664 | JGI IMG/M metagenome (GOLD analysis project Ga0070658, IMG submission 64664) | Corn rhizosphere microbial communities from Kellogg Biological Station, Michigan, USA - KBS C1-3 metaG | ecosystem: Host-associated > Plants > Roots > Rhizosphere > Soil ... | reverse complement strand
CGCAGCGCCAGGTGCGGCGCACTTCGCTGGCTTTGCTATACGTCGCTCAGCGCCTCTAGTTCTGCGCCAGTGCACAAGAGCATTCATTTGTCGATCATTTCCCGCGCGTATTTCGCCGAGGTTCGGTGGCTCTTTAGCTGTGGAGGACCCTGGAGTTGGTCCGCCGGCCTAACAGTTTGCGAGTCAGGAGGATCCGATGGCGACGAGCAAGAAGAAGCAGGCAGTCGATCGGCCGTACACCGTCGATGAGATGGCACAGATCGGCATGCTCCCGAAGACAGCCGAGATGCCGGCGCAGGTGGCAGAGGCGCTGGGCACTCAACGGCTGAACATCGACGGTGTCGGTAAAGCACCGCGATTCGGTCAGGCTGATTCGGCCGACCAGACGTGGGAACTCGCGTTGCCTGCGGGCGCGCAGGTCGGCCGCGCAGGGCGAACAGGCGAGCGGCTGGCACGAGCTGAGAAGGTCGCGGGGCCCGCCCACACCGAGCCGATGCGGCCCGACTGGAGCGAGCAGACCTTCCAGCCGTTCGCGGCGAGTGAGTCGTTTCGGCACGGGCCGATGCGCCGGCACAAGGGTGTGCAGCTTGAGCCGTACTACGGCGTGTACGGATCGGACGATCGCACGGTGTACTACCCCAGCACCTATCCGTGGCGTTGCATCGGACGCATCTTCACCTGGACGAACTGGGCAGGTGGCGGCGGATGGGATTGGTGGGGCTCCGGCGTCCTCGTCGGTCCCCGTCATGTATTGACTGCTGGACACGTCTGCCCATGGGGTTCGGGAAGCTGGGCGATGAGATTCGTCCCGTCGTACTGGAACGGATCGCCGATCGCCGGCAGTGGTGCAGTCTCGTACGCCTCTGACTATCGCGGTTGGGACACCGACGACACCGTGGCCGGCAACGACTACGCCGTCCTACGGCTGTACGACCCGATTGGCAGCTGGCTCGGCTGGATGGGCACCAAGAGTTACGACTCGGGCTGGAACGGCGGCAATTACTGGACGCTTGCCGGTTACCCGGCCGCAATCGCGGGCGGCGAGCGGCCATCTGACCAATCGGGGATTCCGGTGCTCGACACTGACGGTGCAGACGACAATTCGGTGGAGATCGAGCATCACGGCGACGCTACCGGTGGTGACTCCGGCGGCCCGTTCTTCGGCTTCTGGAACGATGGGCCTTATGCGGTCGGCGTCACCAGTGGCGGTGAGCGGATCTACGGAACGCCGTTCGGCTGGTGGGACGAGGACAACAACATCGAAGCAGGCGGCGGTGGGATGGTCGACCTGGTCCGGTGGGGGCTGAACAACTGGCCGTGATCGAGGCGCGTTGGCTGTTTCATCTCGCGTCGGTGTCGCGCGTCGAAACGCCCGGTGTAATAAGGCCGGTCTCGTACGCAACCACGACGGCCTGCGCACGGTCGCGCAGTTGCAGTTTCGAAAGAATTCGTGCGACATGTGTTTTCACCGTCGCCGAACTTAGTTGGAATCGCGCTGCTAACTCCGCGTTGCTGAGCCCTCGAGCCATTAACTCGAGCACCTCGACCTCGCGTGGTGTCAGAGATGCGAGTTCGCGGTGGAGCGCGTCGGTCGAAGGCGTTCGGCTCGCGAATCGTTCGACCAAACGCCGAGTAATAGTGGGTGCGAGCAGCGCGTCGCCCGATTGAACGAGCCGGACGGCGGCGACGAGGTGCTCGGGCGTCACGTCCTTCAACAAGAAACCGCTCGCACCTGCACTGAGTGCTGCGTACACGTACTGGTCGAGATCGAACGTCGTGAGGATGATGACGCGCGGCGGGTTCTCCGAGTCGAGAATCCGCCGCGTCGCCTCGAGCCCGTCCATTTCTGGCATTCGAATATCCATCAGCACCACGTCGGGCGCAGTTCGGCGCACCGCCGCTACGGCTTCGGCACCGTCAGCCACTTCGGCGACGACGTCGATTCCTTCAGCAGCCAAAATCATTTTGAAACCGGTGCGCACCAATGCCTGATCGTCAGCAATCACCACCCGCGTTTGATCACTCACGACTGTGCCGCCGGAAGTTGCGCCACCGGAATCTGGGCGGTAACGCGATAGCCGCCGGTGGGCCGTCGTCCGGCATTGAGTGTTCCGTCGTACAACGCCAACCGGTCACGCAATCCGCGAAGCCCGCGGCCGTTTCCTGACTCGGCGGACGCCGTTGAAACCCCACCGGTGTCGGTGACATCGACGGTGACCGTGTTGGACGAGTAGCCGATCGAAACGGAAATGCTCGAACCGGCTGCGTGTTTCACGGCGTTCGTCAGTGCTTCTTGAACGACGCGATACGCCGCGAGATCGGCGCCTGGCGACAGCGTCATTGGTGAACCGCTGGTCGTCACCGACACGTTTACGCCGGCGTCGCGTACATGGGCCACAAGTTCATCGAGTTGGGCGAGGCCGGGTTGTGGAGTGAGGTCTGCTGCGTCGTCCGGATTATCGGGGTTCATCGTCAGCAAGCCCATGACCTGGCGCAGTTCGGTCATGGCGGCGCGTCCACCTGCCTCTACTGCGAGTAACGCTTCGTGTGCCAGCTCGGGCGCAGTGTTCATCACTTTGCGAGCGGCACCGGCCTGCACGAGCATCACGCTGACGTTGTGGGTGAGCACGTCATGCAATTCTCTAGCAATGCGAGCACGTTCGAGTTCGACAGCGGATTTCGTTGCGGCGGCCTGTTCGGCTTCGAGTGTGCGTATCCGTTGTTTCCAGCCACTGACAGCATTCGCCGCGAGTCCGACGACTAACAGCATGATGACCGGCACGAAGCCTGCTGAGATATTCGGAACCAGCCAATCGTGAAACGCACCAAGCACAGCTGCGGCGCCGAGAATGCTCGTGATCGCGAGCGTTTGGTAAGGGCTATACATCACCGCGCTGTACGCGACCAGAACGCAGGCGATGAACGTCGTCACTGACGCGTCGTCGGACGGTACCCGGGCGTGGAGTATGACCGCCGCGATCACGACGCTCCACATCGCGCTCACGGGGTATCGACGCCTGAGGGCGAGCGGGATGACCATCAAGGCAGCGACTGCGAATTGGAACCGGTCGTAGTAGGCCGCGTCGCGGCCTTGCGGCAAGGGGAACGGTGGTCCCGGAGGCGCCGGCACCCGGGTGAACGGTTTGATAACGGTGCCCGGCCCGCCATGGTGACGCATGGCTTCGAGTGTTGCTGCGGCGAGCACGATGGCGAGCAGCACATCGGCGATCCACGCCCATTTCGACAGTGGTGACCGTGGTGCACCGGCGGTATGCAGCGACCTGAACCAGGCGCCGACACGGCCGCCACGGCCACCGAAGGCGCGGCCCGTTTGCGGCTGCAGGATGTTCACCTGTCGAGTGTCGCAAAATCTGGCACCGCTGCGCATCAATCCGCGCGACCACCGCCGTCCACCTTTCGTGTACATCGCAAGGATGACTCCAGCGCTGATCAGCCTTTCGCGGTAACGAAGTTCGTCACCTGGGCCGACGAGGGTTTCGTCGTCCGGCCCCTACCGTCTGCCGTGCAGCCACGACAACGTCGGCGCGCGACGACCCAGGAGGCAAACGGTGACGGTTGACCCGACGACCACAGCAGCGCTCATCGAACTGGACGACGTGACCAAGGCCTATACCGAAGGTCCGCCCGCGCTCGCAAAGCTGTCATTGCGGGTGCAAGCCGGTGAAGCGCTGGCGGTGCTCGGCCCGTCTGGCAGCGGGAAATCGACATTACTCAACCTGATCGCCGGGCTCGACAGACCGACCGCGGGAAGTGTCACCGTGGGCGCGACAAGGATTGATCAGTTGAGCGAAGCGGCGTCCGCGAAATATCGGCGTGCCCGCATCGGCATGGTGTTCCAGTTCTTCAACCTGCTCGACGACCTCAGCGTGCTCGACAACGTCTTGCTGCCCGCACAGCTAGCCGGCACGTCGCGCGCCATGGCGACTGCTCGGGCCAAGGAGCTGCTCGAGTACCTGGGTGTCGATCGGCACGCAAATGCCTATCCTGGAAGGCTTTCCGGCGGCGAACGTCAGCGGGTAGCGGTTGCTCGCGCGTTGATGAATCGTCCGGCCCTGCTGCTCGCAGACGAGCCGACTGGCGCGCTCGACACCGCAAGTGGCGCCGACGTGCGGCAGCTGCTCATGGATCTCAACGCCGACGGGCAGACCATCGTGCTGGTTACGCACGACGTCGCGCTCGCCGAAGCCTGTGCGACTCGCACAATCGAGTTGCGCGACGGCGCGATCGTACGTGATGTCATGGCGGTTGCTCGATGAGCGCGCTCGCTCGCGTCGTCAGGGGAGGTGTCACCGGGCGCAAGATGCAGACCCTCGTTATTGCGCTGACCGCCTTGTTCGCAGTGGCCTCGTCGGTGATGGCCGCCGGCCTGCTCGTAGCATCGAGCGCGCCGTTCGACCACGCTTTCGCCAAGCAGCATGGGCCGCATCTGATCGCGGCTTACGACGAATCGAAAGCCACGCCGGCGCAACTCGATGCCACGACCCACGCGACGGGGGTGACTGCAGCGGCGGGGCCGTATCCGCTCGTTACCATTCATCCGGAGTCGGCCGGTGGCGCGAATTCGGCTGCAGCACCCGCCATTCCGGGTGGCGGTCTGCCCGCCGGTATACAGCTTGGTCCGCTCACGATTGCCGGTCGCGCTACGCCCGGTGGCACGGTCGACGATCTCGCCCTGGAGCACGGCCGCTGGGCAACGAACGCCAACGAGATCGTGCTTTCATCCGATAGCGATTTGCCGCAGGCGATTGGTTTCAAGATCAAGGCAACTGATGCGCCCGGAAGCCCGATCCTCACGGTCGTCGGCATTGCCCGTTCGGTCGCGCAAACTGCCGATGCGTGGATGACACCCGACGCGACGCGGGCGCTTTCGTCGTCCGCAACCCCGGTTCAATCCCAGATGTTGTACCGCTTTTCGAAAGCCAAGACGGACGCCGACATCGACGCTGATCGCCATGCGTTGGCGGTTTCGGCTCCGGCTGGTGCGTTGATCGGAACGCAGTCGTACATTGCGACGAAGAAGGTTGCCGATGCCAACACCGCCGCGTTCGTACCGTTCATCGCGGCGTTCGGTGTGCTCGGGCTCGTTCTCGCCGTCCTCATTATCGGCATCGTCGTCAGTGGTGTAGTCGGCGCTGCGGTGCGGCGCATCGGTGTGCTCAAAGCCTTGGGATTCACGCCTGCGCAGGTGGTTCGCGCCTATGTTGCGCAGGCGTTGTTGCCGGCGTTGATCGGCATCGCCCTCGGGGTATTGTTCGGGAATTTGCTCGCACTGCCCGTGTTGCACGGCGCCGAAAACACGTACGGCACCGCTGCGTTGTCGATTCCGTTATGGGTCAACCTTTCGGTGCCACTGCTTGCAGCCATCGGTGTCGTGATCGCTGCCGTCGTACCGGCGTTGCGTGCCGGACGGTTGCGCGCCGCCGAGGCCATCACGTTGGGTAACACTCCGAAAACCAATACCCGTGGACGACGGATGCACCGGCTCTCGTCTCGGCTGCCATTGCCACGCGCGATCAGCATGGGGCTTGCGAACCCGTTCGCACGGCCGGCGCGTTCGGTCGCAACTGGCGGTGCAGTGCTGTTCGGCGCGATCGCAATCACGTTCGCGTTCGGGCTCTCGGCAACCTTGAATGGCGTGCAACACGGCCGGAATCTCGACTCCGCAGGTCAGGTGGTCGTGCGCGCTGGGGCGTTCGGTAAAGGCGGGCCGAACCGGGTGCCGGCCCGTCAGAACGCCGCGCAACCGGTAGCGCCACCCGACACAAAGGCGATTGCCGCAGCCATTGCCGCGCAGCCCGGCACGGAAAAGTACTACGGCACCACCGACGAGTCGCTTGCCGTCTCGGGCATGGCGAAGACCATCGATGTCGTCGGCTATCAAGGCGATTCGTCGTGGGCCACTCATCAGATGATCCGTGGACGTTGGTTCACCGCAAACGGTGAGGCCGTGATGTCGAGTCTGGCAATGCGATCTGCGGGTGTGGCGATCGGTGACGAGATCGCCGTGTCGAACGACGGGCGCTCGACGAAACTACGGGTGGTCGGCGAGGTGCTCGACCTGCACGACCAAGGTCTCGGTGTCTTCACCGATGCCTCGACGTTCACTGCGATCGGTCTCGATGCTTCACCCGATACGTTCAACGTCGCGCTCAAGAGTGGGGCGTCGGTTGCGAACTACGTCGACGGTCTACATTCGGCGTTGGTTTCGATCGGCGGCGACGCCGGGGTGAACTTGGAGAACAAGTCAGACGTCATCGAAACGATGGATGCGTTGATCGCGACGCTCACCCTGATGCTTGTTGCCGTTGCCGGGCTCGGCATTCTGAACGTCGTAGTGCTGGAAACACGAGATCGCACGCACGAGCTTGGCGTGCTGAAATCACTTGGCATGACGCCACGCCAGACGCTGGTGTCTGTGGTCACCTCAGTTGCCGGGATTGGTTTGGTGGCCGGGGTTATCGGCGTCCCGCTCGGCGTTGCATTGCATCACTACGTGGTGCCGATCATGGGTCGGACCATTGCGTCGAAACTGCCATCTGTTGATGTCGCGGTTTATCACGCGCCGATGCTCACTGCTTTGGTATTCGGGGGTGTTGTCATCGCGGTCGCTAGCGCGCTGCTGCCTGCCGGATGGGCGGCAAAGATCCGTACCGCGAGCGCCCTTCGCACCGAGTAGACAGCGGTCATCTTGTGCGGCCTTTCCATGCGCCGCCACGCCCGCGGCGATGCTGCCACGCCGAATCGATCGTCATCGCTGCGTACAGCAGTGCCACGACGGGCAGTAGTGGCGCTCGCCAGCTGCCGAGGCGGTAGAACCGCAGCATCGGCAGGTACGTTGCGGTCATCACCAGCCACGCCGCGAGACCAACTGAAAAGACTGCGCCCGACCCCGACCCCGATACCGCACCGGCGATCGTCGCAGCCGGCGGCACGGCATACACGAGCAACGATCCGATCACCGTGCCGACGAGCAACCTAGGTGAGTAACTCAGTTGGGTATACGCGCTGCGCGACACCATTCGCCAAAGATCCGCCAACCGCGGATACTCGCGGACGCTCTCGATGCGCGCCGACAACCCGAGCCAAATCCGGCGCCGGCTTGAATTGCTGATCAGGCGTGCAAGCGACACGTCGTCGATCAGCGCATCGGCGATTTTCGCAAGGCCACCAGCGTGATTGAGCGCATCGGCCTTGACCAGCATGCAGCCACCCGCTGCTGCGGCGACTCTGCTGCGCTGCCGATTCACCAGCGAGAATGGATATAGCTGGGCGAAAAAATAGACGAACGCCGGCACGATGAGGCGTTCCCAAAATCCAACCGTGCGTAGCCGAACCATCTGCGAGATGAGGTCGAGGTCGTGCGACGTCGCGGCTTCGACCAATGCAGTCAGCGCATCGGGCGGGTAACTGATGTCGGCATCGGTGAACAGCAGATACTGCGCATCATCGGCTGCCGCGACTCCAGCCGACATCGCCGCTACCTTGCCGACCCAGCCTGACGGTGGCCCGCTCGTTCGAATCACTCTCGCTCCTAGACTTCGAGCGATGTCGCCAGTGCCGTCGCTGCTTGCGTCGTCGACGACGACTACGTCGAAGGCACCGCCGTAGTCCTGCGCCAGCAGCGTAGGTAGCGTGCGCGGCAACACGTCTGCTTCATCACGCGCCGGGACGACGGCGACCACGCGCGGCAGATCGCCGTGCGAAACGGGTGACGCGAGCGGTGGCAGCTGTACCGCCGTCCGCCAAAAAAGGCCTCGCCCAGCTAGCAAATAGAGCCAGATGGCGAGCGCAAGCGCGGCGACGACCAGACCACTCATCGCGCCTTGATTCCTTACCGATGCGGTCGCGTGGCACGCCGCAGGCTCAGCGGCAACAGGATCGCGACGGCAACCGGCAGCAACCACCAAGCGGGCACGCTGGTCTGGCTGATGCCATACGTTGCCGCCAGAGCGGCCGCCACGCCTACCGCCACTCGCCAATCGTCGCCGACGACGAAGTCGTACCAGAACGCGAAGAACGCCTTGACCCGCTTCATGAGGTGCTCACATGGGCGATGCTGATGTCGGGGTGTGCCGCTGGACGATTGCCGCGCCGCAACACCAAGACCAACCCGAACGCAAAGGCCGCCACGGTCGGTGTGATCACGAGTAGCGCGGTGTCGGAACCGGGCCAGCGCGCTCCTGCCCCTTCGGCGCCCCAGAACGTGCCGAACGACGTCAGCATCACGCCGACTACGAATTTCATCGTATTTTCAGGCACTCTGGCGAGTGGAGCTCGGACGACGAAACCCGCCGCGGCTACCACGACGACCGCAGCGATTGCGGCCAAGGCCGCCAAAGGCACGTCGTGCTGGTTGGTGCCGAAGGTCAAAGCGATGAACACGACCTCGAGCCCTTCGAGTAACACGCCTTTGAACGAAAGCGTGAACGCGTACCAGTCGGCAACGGCTGCGCGTCGGACGGTCGCTACCTCGCGCGCAGCCGAGAATTGCTTGCTGTAGATGGCTTGTTCGTCGTGAAGTTCTTTGTAGCCGCTGGCCCGCAGTATCGCTTTGCGCACCCACTGCAAGCCGAAGACGAGCAGCAACCCGCCGACCACGAGCCGTAGCGGTCGCAACGGAAGTGACGACACAGCCGGGCCCAGCACGGCGACGACCGCTGCCAGCACGCCTAGCGCTGCAAGAACGCCCCATGTTGTCGATCTCCAGTCGCGCGCCGTACCAGCCGCGAGCACGATGGTCGTAGCTTCGACCGCCTCGACGACGCATGCCAGGAACACTGCTGCGAACAATGCGCCGTTGCTCACTGGCGACCTCCTGACCAGGCGCTGCCGCGTAGCGACACCGTTATACGTGCGCCTCGGCGTGTCGCCCTTGCTGGCGAGGGTGCGCCGAAACCAGTACACGGAGCGGGTTTGTCGCCATCCACGCCGTTAGCCGGTAGGCCAACGGCCGCAGTGCCAGAACGACGATCACGCCGATGACCGCGCCGATGACGAGGCCGCCGGCGACGTCGCTTGGATAGTGCACGCCGCTGTAGACCCGAGTGAACGCAAGCAGGACGGCGACAACCGCCGCCGGGATCGCCCACCGCGCCCCGATGAACGCCAGCCCGGCGACGAACGCGCCGGCCATCATGCAGTGATCGCTCGGGAACGAATAATCGCTGTTGCAGGAGAGCAGCGCCTCGGCTTGAGGCACCGCGTGACAGGGCCTGATTCGGCCGACCCCGGGTGAGATCACGTGTTGGTTGATCAGCAACGCGACGACAACACCGACACCGGTACACAGGGTGATCGCCACCGCCTGCTCGGCCCGCTCGCGATAGCGCGCGAGCACGTACGCCGCCGCCAGCATCAGCGCCAAGATCGCCAGGCCGCCCCAGAGCGCGTACTGCGACAGCACGCCGTGCAGCCACGGTGTGTTGCGCGCGAAGGTGTTGACGTCGCGATACCACCGCTCGTCGAGACTCATCGTGAAAGGCTCCCTCGTGCGGCACCCGTCGAGGCACTCCGCCTCCAGTGCGTACTGTATCGAGCCCGGCTGCGCGCCGACCGGGCGAACGGCCGGTTGCCGTTGGCGGTCGGCGCGGCCTCAAGTTAGGAATCACCTTGCGCGACCCCGGCGCGCGCTGCTTAGTCTTCTGCTCGACAGAAACAGCCGGAGGTGGCCATGACCACGCTAGTGAATCGACCGAACAGCGCGTTGCTGGTGATCGACGTCCAGAACGGGGTCGTGGGGCAGGCGCACGACACGGCCGCCGTCGTCGGCAATATCGCCGGGCTCGTCGGTAAGGCGCGAGCGGCCGGCGTCGAGGTCGTGTGGGTTCAGCACAATAGCGACGAATTGCCGGCCGGTAGTGAGGAGTGGGCCTATGTGCCCGAGCTCGTGCGGTTGGAGTCAGAGCCGCTTATCCAGAAGCGTTACGGCGATTCGTTCGAAGACACCGACCTCGAGCCGGTCCTGGCCGAGGCCGGCGTTGGGAAGCTATTCGTTGCCGGAGCGCAGACCGACGCATGCGTGCGATCGACCTTGCACGGTGCATTCACACGCGGCTACGACACGGTGCTTGTCAGCGACGCCCACACCACTGAAGACCTGTCGTCATACGGCGCGCCCTCGCCCGACAAGGTGATCGCCCACACCAACCTCTACTGGCAATACCAAAGCGCCCCTGGCCGCACCGCCGGCACGATCAAAGCGGCCGACGTCGATTTCGCCACCAGCTAGGCTGCCCCGGCTGCCCCGGCGTCAGTCTCGTGAGAAATCGGTGTGCACTTTCTCGAAACCCTTGAACTTCTGCACCTGGGCGTACATCGCGTAGGCGCGTTTGTCGGCCGGGGTTAGCTCCACGTCGTCGGTGAACGGCGTGAGCAGTGAACGCGGCCACAGCCGGAAATGCAGCACCGCGTTGATCTCGGCCGAGACCATCAAAGCCAACGCCTGCAGGTAAATCCAAGCGATTGCCGCGAGCACTACGCCAAACGCGCCGTAGAGCGAATCGCCGTGGTGCGCCTCGTGTGTCACGTAGAGCGAACCGAAAACCTGCAGGATTTCCCATAGCGCACCGGCCAAAATCCCACCGGTGATGAGGTGCCGCAGATGCAGCCGACGCGCAGTGAGCAAGTGGCACGCGCCAGTGAACAGAGCAACGTTAATCACGAAAGTCAGACCGTAGCCCGCGAGCCGGAAGCCGATGCCGAATTCGGCAGAGACCCGGTTCGCGGTAGAGACGAGCGCTGCGATCGCGGTTGAAAGCAATACGGCGGTGCCCAGTAAACCCAGCAGCCCGACACTGCGCAGTCGTGATTTCACCGGATTGGGTTGCTCGTTTCGCGGTACGCCGTTGATCTGGTTGAACGCAGCCTGGGCGGCTTGCATCGCGCCGAGCCCGCCGTACAGGGTGCCCGCGATACCGACCGCGAGCGCGGCGCCACTGCCGTGAAATCCACTGATGTTCTCGCGCAGCTGCGAACCGATGCCAGGGAAATCGTTCAGTGCCGATTGAATCAGTCGCTGCCTGATGTGGGGTTCGCCGTCGAGGAGGAAGCCGGCCGCACTCACGAACAGCAGCAACAGCGGAAACAGCGATACGAACGCGTAGTAAGTGACGAGCGCCGCCAGGTGCAGCCCGCGGTCGTCGAACAGCTTGTACGCGACTGCAATCGGAAAGCCCGCCCACGAGTGGTCGCGCTGGAAGCGGTCGAGCCGGCTGATCGGGCGCACGAGGGGCACGTACCCATTCGCGGCAGGTTGCGCCGCCGCGCGCGGGTTCAAATGCCTAAATGCGCTCCGACGGGGGTAGGGCCGCGCCATGACCGAACCCGAACTGCCGCGCGACATCGACCCCGAAGAGCCAGTGGACGACGAAACCACGGCCATCGCTGACGACGTCCCCGAGGCCGATGCTCTGGAGCAGCAACGCACCGGCCTGGCCGATCGCAGTGAGTTCTTGCCGGCCCCTCTGGAGCCCGAACTCGAGGCCGATGAAGCCGACGTCGACGAGCAGCGCAGGGTCGTCGCGACCGACGACGAAGAGCGCGCCGGCGAGTGATCGCAGGCCGAGGGCCGACCCGCTCATGGTGGGCCCTCGCTACCTTTCCAGCTGGTGCTCGCTTTTTGACCCTGTACAACTACCTCGCGTCAGTCGACTTCAACTGGTTCAACTTCAGTGCCGGTTCAACTTCATTGCTGGTTCGCCAGCTGTGCCAACTGCAATGCCTGCTGCGGGAACCACGTCCCGGCCGCAGGGTCGGCGAGACCCCACAACGGGTCGTTGTTCTGCTGCTGGGTGGCGTCCCAGTTCCACGGGTTGTACTGCGTGTAGTCCCACGCCCGCGCGCCGCCGGCGATGTTGCACTGCCCGTCGGACTGGCCGGGCGTCTTCACCCACAGGTAGGCGTCGACGAGTGCTACGCCGGTGTGGGTCGTCGGCGCGAGGCCGAGGCCCGAGCCCGGCGGGTTGCACCAGTTGCCGCCGACGAGCGACGACACTACATTCGCCGGCTGGTTGTACGGCGCCGCTGCGTACGCGCTCATGTTGTTCGGACCGTTGCCATTGCGGCTGGTGTCGACGATGAAGTGCGCCGTCGGTGTGATCCCCGTCATCACCGAGGCGTAACGGCTGTCGATGCCCGCAGTGTTGAGCGTCGGAGCAGCGGCGGTCTCGCTCCACTGGCCGTACGGGCTCAGCGTAACGCCGGCCCAGTTGTTCGCTGGGCCGCCGCTCCAGTACATGTCACCGCAGTTGCCGGTGCCCTGGCCGGCATTGTCGAGCGCGATGCAGTCGGAGATCCAGGTGCCGTACTCGTCGAGGTTCGCCGTGTACTGGTAGTTCGAGGTGTTGAGCGAAAAGCCCTGCACCTCGTTGACGCCTGCCGCGATCAGCCGTGTCGTAGCGTCGGGCACCGAGTGCCACGCGCTGTGACCGGCGTCGAGATAGACCAGCGAGTTGGCATCCTTGCTCTCGATGGATTCGGCGGCGTACCTGATGTCGGCGATGCGGCCGGCTGTCAGGGCGTTGACGTCTTGTCCGGGGTAGGCGCTCGGGCAGTCGCTCGGCAGGTTGGCCAGGCCGTCGGGTTCGACGACGATGATTGCCGACGCGTTGCCCAAGCCCTTGACGAAGCCGTCAATCCACGCCTGGTAGGCCGAATTGCTGCCTGCGCCACCCGACGAGTACTGCGAGCAGTCGCGACCGGGCACGTTGTAGACGACGAGGACTGGCACGGCCTTGTGTGCCGCGGCATTGCGAACCGTCTGCTGCACAGATGTCTTGACGTCGTTCGGTGTGCCGCTGGTGAACCACACTGCT
>Ga0070658_10003530_pt1 | contig 12834 bp, 20 predicted proteins | sample KBSC13metaG_FD_64664 | JGI IMG/M metagenome (GOLD analysis project Ga0070658, IMG submission 64664) | Corn rhizosphere microbial communities from Kellogg Biological Station, Michigan, USA - KBS C1-3 metaG | ecosystem: Host-associated > Plants > Roots > Rhizosphere > Soil ... | reverse complement strand
CCTGGTCCCGCATGCGCAACTGGTCCGCCCCTGTCGACCGAGACGTTGATGCTTCCAATGCAATCAGGTTTGTAGCTCGAGCGGGGGTCCACAACGAACGCCAGTCGCCCGTTTATCGCGACGGCCAAGATGTCATAGCCGTAGGAACAGCTCCCTACCGTGAGCGCCGAAAGGCAGATGACAAACGGCTGCAGGCGGCGGAATCGCATTGCTCGTCAACTCAGCCGTGGCTTGCCCTTGGGTTTGCGGCGCGGGCGATTGGGTCCTCCACCCGGACGATCGCCACCGCCGCCGGGCTTGTCTGGACCGCCGCCCCTCGGCGGGCGGCTGCCTCGCCTGTGACCTTCCGACGGTCCGCGCGGACCGCGACGATCGCGCTCGGGAACCCGGTCCAGCGGCCGCGACTGCTGCATCTGCTGGCGGGGGCCGACCGCATAACCATCCTTCAGGAGCTGCGTGAACGCGGTGCGGGTGCTCTCGACGATCGCATCCTGAAGCTCCTTCGGCAGGTCGGCGAATGTCACATTGCGGTGGATCGCCTGCACGTCGCGGAGCAGCTGATTCGGCAAGCCGCCCGATGCGCGCTTCAGCGACTCCATCGCGTCGAGCACGGCCGAGAAGATGATCGCCTGCATCACTTCGTTCGCTGGTCTTTGCATGGCCGTTTCGTGCCCTCGCTGGTGGACTAAGCTTTTCCGGCCCCCTAGATGCGCGGCCGACCCATGGGAATGCACTTCCACAAGATGCACGGCCTCGGCAATGACTTCGTGATCATTGACGGGCGCGAGCAGAGCGTAACGATGACGCCGGAGCTGGCGCGCGAAATCGCGGATCGCCACCTCGGCATCGGCTGCGACCAGCTGATCCTGGTCGGGAAATCCGACAAGGCCGACGTCTCCATGCGGATCTGGAACCACGACGGCGGCGAAGTCGAGTCGTGCGGCAATGCGGCGCGCTGCGTCGTTGCGCTCACCCACGCGAACACGATCGAGACCCCCGCCGGCGTGATCGCGGGCGAATCCGCGGGCGATGAAGTCGAAGTGACGATGCGCGAACCGCGGTTCGGCTGGGCGGACATTCCGATTTCCTACGCGATGGACGCGTCGAACCTGCCGCTGGTGTGGGGCGAGCTAAAGCACGGTTTCGCGCTCAACGTCGGCAATCCGCATGTCGTCTTCTTCGTGGACGATCCCGATAAGGTGGATCTCGAGACCCATGGGCCGAGCATCGAGAACGACCCTGCATTCCCGGATCGAATCAATGTCCATGTCGCGACCGTCCGCGAGGATGGCATTCACATGCGTTCGTGGGAGCGCGGAGCCGGCCTGACCCTCGCGTGCGGCACCGGGGCGTGCGCGACCGCGGTCGCGGCAATCGCCACGAAGCGCGCGACGAGTCCGGTGAGCGTGCACATGCCGGGTGGGAAAGTGACGGTCTCCTGGGCACCTGGGCAGGAGCTGCGGATGCGCGGCACCGCTACCCACGTGTTCGAAGGCGATCTGGACTTAGAGGCGCTGCAATGACTGTCGAGACGGTGAGCCTCGGCTGCCGGCTCAACTTCGCCGAAGCAGAAACGATCGCCAGGACCGCTCCCGAGGGCGAGCATTGGGTCGTCGTGAACAGCTGCGCCGTCACCAACGAGGCCGTCCGCCAGACGCGCCAGGCGATCCGGCATGCGCGCCGCCGCCGTCCCGACGCGCGGATCCTCGTCACCGGCTGCGCGGCAGACCTCGATCGCGGATCGTTCGAGCGCATGCCCGAAGTGTCCCGAGTGGTCGCCAATCCCCAGAAACTCAGGACGTTTGACGCCAAGACGTCACTCGTCGCTGCGGGGTCGCACTCGCAGGTTCGAAGCTTCGTCGCCATCCAGAACGGCTGCGATCACCGCTGCACTTTCTGTTCGATCTGGCAGGCCCGCGGCCGCAGCGTGTCGCTCCCGTTCGAGGGGATCCGCGACACGATTGCGCGCGAACTGGACCGGGGAGCGAAGGAAATCGTCCTTACCGGAGTCGACATCACCGATTACAACGGCGGGCTCGGCGTGCTGTGCCAGCGGCTCCTTGCGGCCGAGCCGCGGCTGAAGCGCCTTCGTCTATCGTCGCTCGACAGCATCGAGATCGACGATGCGCTGTTCGAGCTCCTACCGGATTCGCGATTGATGCCGCATTTTCACCTGTCGCTTCAGGCCGGCGACGACATGATCCTGAAGCGGATGAAGCGCCGCCACAGCAGAAGGCAGGCCGTCGCTGCTGTCGCGCGAATCAAGGACGTACGGTCGGATGCGACGATCGGCGCCGATCTGATTGCCGGATTTCCCACGGAAACTGAAGCAATGGCGCTGAAGTCTCTGAAACTCCTCGACGATTGCGACGTCATCGCGGCACATATCTTTCCCTTTTCGCCGCGCCCCAACACGCCTGCCGCGCGCATGCCGCAGCTGAGCCGAGAGCTTGTGAAGGCCCGCGCCGCCCGCCTTCGCCTGGCCTCCGAAGCTCGACGCACGGAATGGCTGGAGTGCCTGGTCGGAACGGCACAGCGGGTGCTCGTCGAATCGGGCGGCAAGGCCCATACGGACGCCTTCGCGCCCGTCAAAGTACCCGGCGCTCAGCGTGGCGAAATCAGGATGGTGCGGATCGCAGGCCGCGACGGCGATCACCTGATCGGGGTGACCGAATGAGTTGGCTCGACCGCCTGCGTGGCGGCTTTGCGAAAACTGCCGACAAGCTGGCCGACAATCTTACCGGCCTGACCAGCCGCGCCGCGCTCGACACCTCGACCCTCGACGACATCGAAGAGGCGCTGATCGCCTCCGACATCGGGCCGGAGGCGTCGCGCCGCATCCGCGAGGCGATTGCCCGGCAGAAATTCGAGAAGCTCGACGAGCGCGGCCTTCGGACGATTCTCGCCGAAGAGATAGAGAAAATCCTAACTCCGGTCGCCAAGCCACTGGAAATTTGGGGCTTTCCGCGCCCGCACGTCATCCTGGTGATCGGCGTCAACGGGTCTGGCAAGACGACCACGATCGGCAAGCTCGGCCACTGGCTGATCGAGCAGGATTACGGGGTCCTGCTGTGTGCCGGCGACACCTTCCGCGCCGCCGCCATCGAGCAGCTCCAGATCTGGGGCGAGCGCATCGGTGCGCCGGTCATTTCCGGCAAGGAAGGCGCCGACCCCGCCGGTCTCGTCTTCGATGGCGTCAAGCAGGCGACTGCGCAGGGTATCGACGTACTGGTCGTGGACACCGCCGGCCGGATGCAGAACAAGACCCACCTGATGGAGGAGCTCTCGAAGATCCGGCGTGTGCTCGGCCGGCTCAATCCCGAGGCTCCCCAGGACGTGCTCCTCGTGCTCGATGCCACCACCGGCCAGAACGCTTTGTCGCAGGTCGAAGTCTTCCGCGAGACCGCCAACGTCACCGGCCTCATCATGACCAAGCTCGACGGAACCGCGCGCGGCGGCGTGCTGGTTGCCGCTGCCGAGCGGTTCGGCCTTCCCATCCACGCGATCGGCGTCGGCGAGAGCGCGGACGACCTTCGCCCATTCGATCCCCGCGCGGTTGCGCGAGCGATTGCAGGACTCCCGCCCGAATGACCGAGCCCAAGCCAAACGGAAGCGCCTCGCAGCTCCTGATCGACGTCGGGCCCCTCCTCGTCTTCTTCGCGGCCAATTTCTTTGCGCCGGTGCCGCCGGCATTGAAGATCTTCGTGGCAACGGGCGCGTTCATGGCCGCGATGGTTGCGGCAATGCTCTATTCGGCAATCCGCTTCCATCGCATCTCGCCGATGCTGTGGTTCTCCGGCGTCCTCGTGGTGGTGATGGGCGGAGTCACTTTGTGGCTCCACAACGAAACGTTCATCAAGATGAAGCCGACGCTCTACTATTTGTTCGTGGCGGCGCTGCTCGCCTTCGGCCTGGTCAAGGACAAGCCGCTGCTGAAGCGCGTGCTGGGAAGCACCTACCCCGGGCTCGACGAGACCGGCTGGCGCAAACTCACGCGAAACTGGGCGATATTCTTCGCCTGCATGGCGGTGCTGAACGAGGCGGTATGGCGGAACAGCTCGACCGACTTCTGGGTCGGGTTCAAGCTGTGGGGCGCAATTCCCCTCACCTTCCTGTTCGCCGCCGCCAACGTGCCGATGCTTCTCCGGCACGGCCTTAATAACGAGCAGGCGACGCCGCACGAGGCTGGGCCCGTCGAATGAGCGACGACACGATCCTGTCCATCCGCGGGCTACGCAAGACCTACGGCACCGGCGTCGACGCACTGAAATCGGTCGATCTCGATATCCGCCGCGGCGAGATTTTCGCGCTCCTCGGCCCAAACGGCGCCGGGAAGACAACACTCATCAACATCGTCTGCGGGATCGTCACTCCCTCCGCGGGCGAGGTGCTGATCGACGGCAGGAACTGGCAGTCCGACTATCGCTATGCCCGCGAGAGCATCGGACTCGTGCCGCAGGAGCTGACCACCGAGGCGTTCGAGCCCGTGTGGCGGACGGTGAACTTTTCCCGAGGGCTGTTCGGAAAGGGCCCGAACCCGACTTACGTCGAGGAGCTTCTGAAGCGCCTGTCGCTGTGGGACAAACGCAAGACGATCATGATGCAGCTCTCCGGCGGAATGAAGCGGCGGGTGATGATCGCGAAGGCGCTGAGCCACGAGCCGGCGATCCTGTTTCTTGACGAGCCCACCGCTGGCGTGGACGTCGAGCTTCGCCGCGACATGTGGGACCTGGTGAGGAAGCTGCGCGCCGGTGGCACCACAATCATCCTGACGACCCATTATATCGAGGAAGCCGAGGAGATGGCCGATCGCGTCGGCGTCATCAGCCGCGGCGAGCTCATTGCGGTCGATGACAAGAATTCCCTGATGGCGAAGATGGGCCGCAAGACTCTCGACATCGTCCTCGCCGACCCGCTCACTGCGGTGCCGGCGGAGTTGGGCGAGTGGAACCTGCGGCTCGAGAAGGATGGCAATGTCCTGAGCTACGAGTTCGACAGCCATGCCGAGCGGACTGGAATCGCGTCGTTGATGCGCAAGCTGGCGGACACCGGAATCGCCTACAAGGATCTCTCGACGCACCAGTCGAGCCTCGAGGACATTTTCGTCGAGCTGGTCCACCGGCCGAAGGAGCCGGCATGAACCTCCACGGCATCAACGCGATCTACCGCTTCGAGATGGCGCGTTGGGGACGCACCCTCTGGCAAAGCCTGATCACGCCCGTCATCACCACCGCGCTCTATTTCGTCGTCTTCGGCTCGGCTCTCGGATCGCGGATGACGGCGATGGAGGGGGTCAGTTACGGTGCCTTCATCGTGCCCGGGTTGACGCTTCTGGCAGTGTTTATGCAATCGATCTTCAACGCTAGTTTTGGCATTTATTTTCCGAAATTTACGGGCACGATCTACGAACTTCTCTCAGCCCCTATTTCGAGTCTGGAAGCCGTGATCGCCTATGTCGGCGCAGCGGTGACGAAGTCCGTCATCCTCGCCATCGTGACTCTCGCGACGGCTTACCTGTTCGTCGAAGTCCACATTGACCACCCGATCGCGATGCTGGCGTTCCTGGTCGCGATCAGCACGGGCTTCTGCCTGTTCGGCTTCGCGATCGGCGTCTGGGCGCAGAATTTCGAGCAACTGCAGATCATTCCGATGATGATCATCACACCGCTGACCTTCCTCGGCGGCGCCTTCTACTCGATCAACTCGCTTCCGGAGCCGTGGCGGACGGTGACCCTCTTCAACCCCATCGTCCACGTGATCAGTGGTTTCCGCTGGAGCTTTTACGGCGTGACCGACGTGCCCGTCTGGTCAAGCGTACTGGTAACAGCCGGGATCATCGCCGTATGCATGGCTGTGATCACATGGATGTTCCGGACGGGGTACAGGCTCAAACAGTAGCTCTCGTCATTGCGAGGAGCACGGCGACGAAGCCATCCAGCGGCTTTAGCGCTCTTCTGGCTTGCCCGCCGCGCTCGCAATGCGGAGGCTTATTTGGCCTCTTCGGTTTCCCGCTGGTCGGCCATGGTCTGCGACGACGTTTCCTGATTGGCGCGATCGGCACCGTTTCCGTCTAGATTCTGTTCGACGAAGCTCCAGTTGACGATCTTGCCGAGAACGCTCTCGGCATAGCGCGGCCGCTCGTTACGATAATCGATGTAATAGGCATGCTCCCACACATCGAGCGTGAACAGCGGCTTCATGCCGTCGTGGACCAGCGGCGTGTCGGCGTCGTGGAGCGAGGTGATCTTGAGCTGGTCGCGGTCGAGGACGAGCCACGCCCAGCCGCTGGCGAAATGGTTCACCGCCTCGTCCTGGAGCGCCTTGAGCATGCCGTCCGCGCCTCCAAAGGTCTCATTGATCATCCGCATAAGCTTGCCGTCGGGAGTCTGTCCCTCGGGCGCAGCCAGGCATTGCCAGAAGAAGCTGTGGTTCCACAGTTGCGCGGCATTGTTGAACAGCTTGGAGTCGCCCTCGTCGCGCGCCTTGCGGACAACCTCGATGAGCGATCCGCCCCCGCCCTTGGCGGCGAGGAGCTGGTTGGTCTTGTCAACATAGGCCTTGTGGTGCTTGCCGTAATGGAAATCGAGCGTCTCGGCCGACATCACGGGCTCGAGCGCATCGCGTGCAAAAGGCAGTTCGGGTAGCTGGAAAGCCATGATCTTCTCCTCGCTCTGGCGTGTCGCAGGAGGAACGGATGAGCGGGACGGATGCTCCGTCCACTTACGCAAATGCTTGCGATTGACCGGTCCACCGCCGTAACAATCCGCTTATTGCCGCAGTCCATTCGCGGCAAGGGGGGACATCAGATGGACAAATTCTTCTCGAACCTGTGGGCAGTGGTGGTCGCTGGCTTCGTGCTGGCGATCATCGTCATCGTGCTTCCGGACTACGCCGTCGCGCCGGGCGTCTCATCCTATGGGCTGGCGACGGGCGTGCTTCAGTGGCTGCACGTGGTCTTCGGGATCATGTGGATTGGCCTGCTCTACTATTTCAACTTCGTGCAGACGCCGGTGATGCCGGAAATCGCCGCCGAACTGAAACCGGCCGTGAGCAAGCATATCGCGCCCAAGGCGCTGTTCTATTTCCGCTGGGGCGCGGCTCTGACGGTGCTCGCTGGCCTGATCCTCGCCTGGCTGTACGGCGAGCTCGATGCCTTCCACTTCGCGTCCGGCAAGGTGTTGATCGGGATTGGCATGTGGCTGGGCCTGATCATGGCCTTCAACGTGTGGGTCATCATCTGGCCGGCACAGAAGAAGGTGCTGGGGATCGCGGCCGCGGACGACTCGGCGAAAGCGAAGGCCGCAAAGGTCGGGTTGATCGCGTCGCGAACCAATGTGTTGCTGTCGATTCCGATGCTTCTGTGCATGACGAACTACCGCTGAAGCGCGGAATCCTCGCCTAGCGGGAGCTGGCGTCGAGCAGCTTGTGGCGCTTCAGCGCGTGGCGGAGCTGATCGTAGCTCAGCCCGATCGCCGTCGCCGTTGCGCGCTGGTTGAAGCGGTTTGCGCTCAGCGCCTCTTCCAGAAGGGCGCGCTCGTAAGCGTCGACCGAAGCGCGGAAGTCTTCGGTCTGGAGCTGAACCGGGATTGCTGCTGGTGGCGGCGCGTCATCCGCGCGAGCCTCGAGTGAAGCAGGCTCGGCGGATTCGCCACTCGGTGCGGGCGTCGCCGCGTTTGGCGCCCAGGGAGAAGCGAAAGGATCGAACTGGATCGAATCCACGGGCCTCTCGGGATCCTCCCAGCGGTACACCGCGCGCTCGACCACGTTGCGCAGCTCGCGAACGTTCCCCGGCCAGCGATAGGCCTCCATCTTTGCCATTATTCCATCGCTGAATCCGGGCCAGTTTGACCACTCGAGCTCGGCGCCCATGCGGCGGCCGAAATGCTCGGCAAGGAGCGGAATATCGCCCTGGCGCGCGTGGAGCGGCGGAAGGGTGATCACCTCGAACGACAGGCGATCGAGAAGGTCGGCGCGGAACCGTCCCTGCTCGACCAGGGTGGGCAGATGCTCGTTGGTTGCTGCGACGATCCGCACGTCGACCGACACCGGCTTCGACGCTCCGATCCGGGTAATCTCGCCATATTCAACCGCTCGAAGGAGCCTGTCCTGCGCCGGTGAGGACAGGGTCGCGAGTTCGTCCAGGAACAGGGTTCCGCCGTCGGCCTCCTCGAAACGCCCGTGACGGGTCTTCGTCGCTCCTGTAAAGCTCCCCGCCTCGTGGCCGAACAGCTCCGCCTCTATCAGGCTTTCCGGCAACGCCGCGCAGTTCATCACGACCAGCGGCCCCGCCCAGCGCGGGCTCAAGTGGTGAAGGCGCTCGGCGACAAGCTCCTTCCCGGTCCCGCGTTCGCCGATGACGAGGACGGGCCGATTGAGCGCGGCCGCGCGGCTCGCCCGCTCGATCGCGTCGAGGACCGCATTGCTCTGCCCGACGAAGGTTTCCGTCCGCTCCATCATCCCAATCCAAAATCGGCCCGACTGTTGGTGCCAAATACCACCTATTGGCAAGATATTTCGCTTCGAAGAATGGCGGATTTTCCGAATATTCGCGACTTCCGGACGCTTTTAATATTTTGGCATATCTCCTGCATGGTAAAAGCCGAAAGGGCCCCTGAATTGAATTGCGGAGTGCATAGATGAGTATCTTTTCCCGGACGCGGGACATCTTCGCGGCGAACATGACCGAGCTCCTCGACCGGGCTGAAGACCCGGCGCGGATGATCCGAATGATCATCCTCGAGATGGAGGAGACGCTGGTCGAGGTGCGCGCGAGCGCGGCCAAGACGATTGCCGACGGAAAGGACATGCGCCGGACCTTGATCCGGCTCGACGAGCTTCAGACGAGCTGGACCGAAAAGGCAGAGCTGGCACTAAGCAAGGGACGCGAGGACCTTGCCAAGGCGGCGCTGATCGAGCGGCAGAAGGCTTCCGACATGGGCGAAGGTTTGAAGGAAGAGATCAAGCAGCTCGACGACACGCTGAGGAGCTATGAGGCGGACATCGCCAAGCTCCAGGGCAAACTTCGCGAAGCCCGCGCGCGCCAGAACGCGATCGCGCACCGGCTCGAAAGTGCGGTCACTCGCGCCAGGGCCCGTGAGCTGCTGAACGGCGGCCGCACGGACGACGCCTTCAGCAAGTTCGAGATCCTGGAGCGCCGCGCCGACTTCGCGGAAGGCCGCGCCGAAGCGCTTGGAATGACAGGGCCGAAGAGCCTCGAGGAAGAGATTGCCGAGCTCAAATCGTCCGAGAAGGTCGATGCCGAGCTCGAGGCCATGAAGGCCGCGCTGGCGGCAAAAGGGAAGTAAACCGCAATGGAAGATATTCTTGTTCCGGTACTGATCGTGGGGATGTTGTTCATTGGTCTGCCGTGGATCATTTTCCACTACGTCACGAAGTGGAAGTCGACGGCCACGCTCACCGGCGAAGATGAAAAGTTGCTCGATGAGCTCCACGACATGGCGCGCAGGCTCGACGACCGGCTTTGCACGATCGAGCGGATCATGAATGCCGAGAACCCGAACTGGCAGCAGGCGTGCCTGCCGGACACCGGTACGCCGCTCCACGACGACGTCCTGACCACGACCCGTAGCCGCCGCGGAGAGAAGGCATGAGCACGCAGCCCCCCAGCCGCACCAAATTCTATCTCGACAAGCGCAACGGCAAGATGATGGGCGTTTGCGCAGGTCTCGCCGACTATAGCGGCCTGGACGTCACGCTGGTCCGGATCCTCCTCATCCTCGCCATCATCTGCGGCGGCGCAGGGGTGTTGATCCCCGCGTATTTCATCACCGGCTGGGTGGCTTCGGACCGGCCACGCGAGCTGCGCTACGCCGACGCCGAGGAGACGAAGTTCTGGCAGGGAGTCCGCCAGTCGCCGTCGCGGACTACCCGCGACATCAAATCGCGCTTCCGCGATATCGACCGCCGCCTCGCGCAGATCGAGCATTACGTCACCATCGAGAACCGTTCCCTGGCGCGCGAGATCGAGCAGCTTCGCTAATTGGATTTGGGGGCAAGACGCATGCATCAGAACCTGGCCGACGTGACAATCATCCCCAACCTTCCGTGGATCATCGGGGGCGGAATGCTGCTCGGCTTCATGGCCATCGGCGGATGGATCTTCACGACCTGGCTCCGGATCAAGAACGGCTATCCGCTGGAAAATTCCTGGGGCCGCGCAATCCACCCGCAAGTGACCAACGAAGCCAAAGAGCGGATCAAGCTTCTGACGAACGAGAACGCCGAGCTTCGCGCCGAAATCGGGTCGCTCAAGGATCGTCTCGGAACCATCGAGCGGATCATCACCGATCAGCCGAGCCGCCTGGCGCGAGACATCGATGCGCTGAGCACCGTCAAAGGAGGCCATGCCTGATGGAAGGGCCAACCGCAGTCCTGCTGGCGATGATCATCATCGGCCTTCCGGTGCTGATGTTGATGCTGATCGCCAATCGCTACTTCCGGCTTCGCGAGAAAAAGCTGGAGGTCGAGGCGGCGCTTGCCGCCGAAAAGGCCGCGCAATATGCATCGCGCTCGATGGAGCTGGAGCAACGCGTTCGCGTCCTCGAGCAGATCGTCACCGATGCCGGGGCGCAGACCGCGAACCAGATCGAGGCGCTTCGGGAGCGGCGCGCGATCGAGAATGGAGAAGCTCGCTAAATGAATCCCTTTGAAATGGTCGCGATCATCGTTGTGGCAGTGATGATCGCATCGGTGCTGAGGGCGAAGTACCATGCCCGTGGAGACGCCGGTGCCAATCCTCAGATCGAGGCGGAGAACCTCCGGCTCAGGGACGACGTGAAGGCGTTGAAGCAGCGGGTGCAGGTGCTCGAACAGATCGTCACCGACCGGGGCGCAGATACCGCGGCGCAGATCGAGGCGCTACGCGAGCGCGACCGCATTACCGAAGGAGATTGAGGCGATGGAAGGCGGACAGGTGATGGTCGTCCTGATCGTCGCGATCGTCATGGTCGCATCGATCATCCGCGCGAAATACGGCTATTCCCGGTTCGGTCGCCGGATCCAGTCCGGCTCGTCGCCCGAAGAAAAAGCGGAAACGTTGCGTCTCCGCGAGGAAGTGAAAGAGCTCAAGGAGCGCCTCAAGGTGCTCGAGCGGATTACCGTCGAGAAGGAAAACAGCCTTTCGCGGGAGATCGAGAACCTTCGCGACCGCTAGAAGCTGCCCTCCTCCCCTGCTAGGCGCATCGCATGAGCGGTCTGCCGCCACTTTCAGAGATACTCGACGAATATGAGTTCCTCGACGGCGAGGACCGATACCGGCTGTTGATCGACCTCGGCCGCAAGCTCGAGCCGATGCCCGGCGCGCTGAAGACTGAGGCCACGAAGGTTCGCGGCTGCTCGGCTTCGGTGTGGGTCTATCCCACAACAAACGAAGAGGGGCGGCTGCATTTCCTCGCGGACAGCAATGCCGCGATTACCAAGGGCATCGTCGCGCTGGTCCTCTCGGCCGTGCAGGACAGGCCGGCCAAGGAGGTTGCAAACACCGACATCGCCGCCGAGCTCGCACCCTTCGACCTCTCGCGGCAGCTGAGCTCCAACCGCACCCAGGGCGTACCGAACATGATCCAGCTGATTCGCGACACCGCCCGCCGGCTTGCGGCATGAGTGGTCGAACGGCGCCCGGGTTCGATCCCGTCGCCTTCTTCGGGCTCGCCAGGCACATCGGGCATGGCCGGGCGCTCGGCCTGGGCTTCAGGGATTCGGGAAAGAACTGGGCCGAACTTGCGCTTCCATGGCGCAAGGAGCTGGTCGGTGTTCCGGAGACCGGCGTTCTTGCGTCGGGCGCGATCGTCAGCCTGATCGATACCGCCAGCGGAACGTCGATTTGGGTCACGCTCGACAAGTTCATGCCAATCCTGACGGTGGATTTGAGGCTGGACTATCTCCGTCCGGCGGCGAAAGGCGAAACGATCATTGCCCGCTGCGAATGCGTGAAAGTCACGCGCCGAATCGCGTTCGTGCGGGGACTAGCGCATGGGGGCGACGAGGAGCGGCCGATCGCGCTGAGCGCCGCCACCTTCATGATCAATCGCTAGCGCCCAGCGCCAGCCTCCTGTCCTCGGCAGCCTTCAGGACGTCGTAGGCCGCCTGGATCTCCCGAAACCGCGCCTCGGCCTCCTTGTCTCCGTGCTTCAGGTCGGGATGATGCTGCTTGGCAAGCTGGCGGTACGCGGTGCGGATGGTTTTGAAGTCGGCATCCGGATCGAGTTCGAGAACCGATAGGGCCCGCATCTCGTCGCGGCTTCGACTGTCATCGCCCGGGCCCGCCCATTTCCAGTGCGCGGAGTGCCGGAAACCGTTCGCCCCGCTAGCTTCGTCGGCGGCGCGCTTCGCTGCTTCTTCGGGACTCAGCCCTGCAAAATAGTTCCAGTTCTTGTTGTATTCGGCCGCGTGCTTTTCGCAGAAATACCAGCGCTCCCGGCTGTTGGGCGCCTTTGGAGCAGGCCGGTCGCCCGGCTCGTCGCAACCCTCGCGGTCGCAGAGTCGCACGCGCGCGGCGGCGCGTCCGGCTTTCCCGTAGGAACGCCAGCGCGGAAAACCCCAATCGTCGGAGCGCTTTTGCTTCGCCATCTTATCCAAAGTTAATAGCGGCCGAAGCCGCGCCAGTCGAGAAATGCGCCAGAGGACCTGTAAGCCGGGTTCTGTATCCCCGCTTTCGCGAGGACGGCGGCCATTCGTCTAGCCCCGAACTTACGTTCGGGGTCAAGCGACCAACCCGGGCGACGAGCCGGAACATGCTCATATGCCGCCCCTATTCGGTCTTGCACCCGGTGGGGTTTACCGTGCCGCCCCTGTTGCCAGGGACGCGGTGCGCTC
>Ga0070658_10003529_pt1 | contig 12839 bp, 10 predicted proteins | sample KBSC13metaG_FD_64664 | JGI IMG/M metagenome (GOLD analysis project Ga0070658, IMG submission 64664) | Corn rhizosphere microbial communities from Kellogg Biological Station, Michigan, USA - KBS C1-3 metaG | ecosystem: Host-associated > Plants > Roots > Rhizosphere > Soil ... | reverse complement strand
GAGTCCGGCGGTAAGGCCTACACGTGGATCTGCGAGGTCGACGTCAAACCATCATCCAATATTTTGACTTTGCCGCCGGCTACAGCCTCCAAGTCCGGAAGTAAGTGCGAGGTGATCGCAAAGGACCTCCCCAAGTGTGACAGCGGGGGCTGTAAGCAATGAAGTTAACGCTCCTGCGTGTCGGGCTGGTCTTTGGAGTAGCGGTCGTGTTTGCGGCGGCCTATCTGCCGCGATCGACCGCGCAGGTAAAGGGCCGCTTTTCTCACTCATCGCCGAAGCACCAGTCAAAGTCTTGTTCCACATGTCACAACATGCCCACCGCTAACTGGGTGGCGGCTCGCGGATTTCCCGACGTAGCTCAATTTCCCGGACATGCGGCGTGTTTCTCCTGCCACACAAGCTCAGTCCTGATGGGCAACAAGCCGACATTCTGTCTTGGATGTCACACAAACGTCGCACCGGGGCGTGCACCGTTGTTGAAGTTCCCGGTGGCGTCGCGGCCTCAGGAATTCAAGATCAGGTTCCCGCACGACACACACCAGGACATCCTTGCACGCGTCCTGCGGCCGGACGTCGCGGTTGCACATTTTGTAAACGCCGGCTGGTCTCCTGATGAGAAGCAGGCGGCGTTCAACAGCTGCGCGGTGTGCCACGTCCAGAGCGATGCACTGCCTAAGGTCGAGCTGCCGCCGATCAAGGATGAACTTAAGGCCGACATGCCCGCCGCCGCGGAAAAGACCGACGTAAAGGCTGCCTTCTTCAAGACGATGCCGCAGGGCCACCAAACCTGCTTTACTTGTCACTACACCGGGATCAAACCGATCGCCAGCGATTGCGCCGGCTGCCACCAGATCACAAAAGCTCATCAGGACACAGACGCGTTGCCGCGGTACTCGTTGAAGTTTGACCACACGCAGAAGGACCATGCCGCAAAGGACTGCATGGTGTGCCACGTACGCATAGCTCAGAATTCCGATGCCTCTGCGATGAAAGACCCAGACGTACCGATCCTTGCCTGTGCCACCTGCCACGGTAAGCCGCTCAATGGAGCCAAGAAGACGGATGCCAACTACTTTGAGGCGACGATCATGAGCGAGATGGCGGAGCGGGCAAAGGACAAGACGATGCAGTGCACGTATTGTCATTCCACTGCGGTCGGGCGCTATCCTGTCCCGGCGAGTCATCTCGCTCTCAAGAAATAAGATGCTCTCCAATGCGAAGACAATCGTGCGTCTGGCTCTGGTCGTGTCGACGCTCGCTCTCTTCGCCGTCAGCTGTCTCAAGCCGGAGTCGAGGGTAAGCCCGACTCTCACGTCCGCGGAGACGCCGGAGCCGGTTCCGGTCCGGGCGTCGACGAAGGACTTTCAGGCGTTCTCACACACGGTGAAGGAGCATCAGCAGTTTGATTGCACTTCCTGTCATCGGCGCGAGGGCAAGTCGCTGAAGATGGATTATCCCGGACACGAGTCCTGCATCGGCTGCCACCTGAGCCAGTTCACAAGCACGGAGACGCAGGCTATGTGCACGATCTGTCACCAGAATGTAGCCGGCGATCCACACCAGATAAAAGCGTTCCCGACAAAGTTCGTGGAGGGCTTCAATATGAAGTTTGACCACGCCGTGCACGACCGCGGCAACGCACGGCCGTCACAGGGCTGTACCGCTTGCCACGACCTCGCGGGAGCCGGGCGGCATATTCCTGCGGGCTTTGAGGCCCACAACGATTGCTTCGGCTGTCACACCGCAGAAAGCAAAATAGGTGAATGCAGCGTTTGTCACACGATCGCTCCGTATAGCCGTACGCCCCAGTCGAGATATGTCTTCAAGGCAGTCTTCACCCATTCTGCGCATTCGGGACAGAACTGTGACGAGTGCCACAACGTTCGACAGGGGCAGCAGGGCAGACAGGTGACGAATATCGCTGCTCAGGAGCACGGCGTCTCGCCGTCAAACAACTGCTATCAGTGTCATAACGGTCAGCGGGCCTTCAACGGTAATGACCTGATCCAGATGTCCACCTGCACGCGTTGCCACAAAGGCTCCGGTTTCAATCTGCTGCCGGGCGGGCAAAAGTCGCCTACATAGACCCAAAAACATTGACAATCCACGAGGGTTTAGTTCTTAATAGGTCAAATCAAATTTTATGAAACAAGCGGTTAAGTTGGTGGCACTGTCGGCCTTTTTCCTGATTGCAGGGGTTCTTGCCCTGAGCAGCTGCCAGATGTCAGCTAACACGTCTACGTCGGCCAAGATGGCCGCACCGACGCCGCCCGCAGGTGCTGCTCCGGCTAATGCGGCTCCTGCCGCGGGTGCACCTGCCGGCGGTAAGCAGATCGAGAAAGTATTTCACCTCTCGACGGACAGCCAGGATGAGCACGGGGAGGTGGTGTTTGACCACGATTCTCACGCCTTCAAAAACTACAGCCCGGACGGAAAATCAGTAATGGGCTGCGTCGAGTGCCACCATACAGATCAGCCCAAGTCCGCACTAAAACCGCCCCTAAAGACCAGTGAGCGTGATGTGCCTCTGACCCTTGCCGTCTACCAGCAATCGAGTCAGAAGGTGAGCAATTGCCGCACATGCCACTTTCAGGACGGCAATATCCCCGATGGCAAAACGATGCCGCAAGCCTCGTATACCGTTGACGGGAATTCGGTCACCAAAGATCTCAATAACGAACTCGCATATCACATCAACTGCAATACCTGCCACGACCAGGCCCTCGCCGCACGTCCCGAGCTCAAGAGCAAGGCCGGGTTCGCGGGCAGCAAGGATTGCATGATCTGCCACAAGAAGAACTAGCCAAATGGCGGACAAGACCTGCCCACAATGCGGTGAGGCCGTTGCCGAGACCAAGGCGTTTTGTCCGTCTTGCGGCCACGCCTTTGTCGAGGAAGAAAAGCGCACCGACGCCTCCGCATATGACAAGGCGGATCACACCATGCAAATGGGGCAGACCATGTACAACAACATGCTGTCCGACATGGGCCTGAATGTTAAGAAGCCCGAGCCTGAGCGGCGTGTAGAGGTACTAAAACCGGCGACAGGTACGGTTCAGGTCCTGCAGCCGATCACTCCAGCGGCGTCCCCGGCCGCTCCGGTGCAGTCAACTATCACAAACGAGCCGGAGAAGAAGAGTAACTCAAAGATCTGGCTTGTGACCGCGCTGGTCGCGGTCGGGTTATTGCTGATACTGATCGTAGCTATCGTTTTAGTGGGACTTTACTTGTATTTCAGGGCCGGCAGGCTCTAAACTCATCTGGCTCCGAACAACTTGCTTCCCTTATGCCGCGCGAGATAAACAGGCACGCTGCGATGATAGACGCGTTTAGAAACGTCGATATCGTCTCAGAGCTTGTCGACCAGCTCCCAAACGGCGAATTCCGTAATGAGCTCGACATGGACATCATCCTGTTTGGCCGCAGCTACCGCGGTAAACAGGTCGGGCCGTATTGCCGGCTCCTTGAGTTTGATCCGGGAGAGGTGATCGTCCGGGAGGACACGTGGGAATCCAGCATCTTCTATATCCTTGTCTCCGGTCGACTGGAGGCATCAGTTGCGGACCCGAGCGGGACCAGGGTAAAGGTTGGAGAGATCCCGGCCGGTAATTCCTTTGGCGAGATGGCCCTCCTCTCCGGTATGCCGCGTACGGCGACCGTTGCCGTGGCGGCAGACGCCGGGCCCGCACAGGTGCTGGAGCTGACGCGTCCCGCGATACGGCTCCTTAGAAAGCTTCCAAAATTTGGCCAGCGTCTTGATCGAAATTATCGCGACTACGGCCTCTCTCTAACACTTAACGAATTACGCGAGTACTCAAACGGGCAAGTTGCTTCGGAGGTCCTAAAGAGGCTCGGAGATTCCGCGCGTTTTGCGATCTACGAGAAGGACCACATCCTCTTTCGAGAGGGAGATCCCGTTAACCGGGTTCTCTATGTGCGCAGCGGGTGGGTGCAGCGCGTCTCGGGCGTTGAGGGCAACACTCGCGCAGCCGACGTGCTCCTCGAGACCGACCTCACCGTCGGACTCGACTTTGTCGGCGCGGGATCGTGTCTGGGTATCGAGGCGGTATCCTCAGCAGACAAGACCTGGAAGTATACGGCCACCGTCTGGGGCCGGGCAGAGGTGATCGAGGTCGCCGTAAGCAGACTTCGTGAAGATGTCGAGATGGCCCGGTCCATCGTGCCCTTTATGCAGGCCTCGATAGGCGAGCAGCCGCTTGTGCCGGAGCATCCTGCCGACACGAGAGTTCTCGCTGCAGCGACAAAGGAGATAGAGACGGGAGTGGTCGATGGAGTGAATCTGCTCGTCATGGACATGGCCAAATGCGTCCGGTGCGGCAACTGCTCCTTCGCGTGTCACCAGGTCCACGGGCACACCAGGCTCGTCCGCCGCGGCATCCACATCGAGCGGCCGAAAAAGCCGCTCGCACGGGTCGAACAAAGCGTGCTTGTCCCCACGGTCTGCATGCACTGCCAAGATCCCGAGTGCCTGACCGGGTGTCCTACCGGAGCCATTGCGCGATTCCCTAACGGCGAGATCGATATAGAGCCCCGTACGTGCATCGGCTGCGGCGACTGCGCCACTCAGTGTCCATACAACGCGATCTCAATGATCGGCCGCCCCGACAAGGCGAAGAATGGTGACGGCGGCGGCGTATCAAAATTCTTCAGCTCGTTCTTCTCCATTTCAGAGGCGGAGCTGCCGGCACCGGTGGAGCAAACGGAGAATCTACTTGCTGTAAAGTGCAACCTCTGCAAAGGCACAGGCCTGAATCCCCCTGGAGCCAAAAGTCAAGCCTATTCCTGCGAAGAGAATTGCCCGACAGGAGCACTCGTGCGAGTGAACCCCCGAGAGTACTTCGACGAGGTCCGTGACACCATCGGGCTCATTCAGCGGAGTGAAACTCACGCGATCGGGCAGAATATCCACAAGTCCGATCCCAAAGCGACCGCCTGGCACATTGGCGGCCTCCTCGGCGTCATTGTTGCCGCGGTGCTGGCTATCTGGGCTACGCTGACGTACACGCAAGACTCTGCGCTGATGCCGGGAAGCTGGTTGACCGTCCGCTGGCTGACGGGGCTCGCCGGCTTGGGGGGTATCGCGTGGGTGATGGCGTATCCGCTACGCAAGCAGGTCTACCGCCGCCGTGCCGGAGCCCTGCGGTATTGGATGCTGTCTCACGTTTACCTCGGGGTCGTGGCGGGTGTTGTGCTGCTGGTCCACGGCGGGACGACATCTGGCGGCCTGCTGACGACCGGTTTGATGATCTCATTCGATCTGGTCATCGCATCGGGCATTTTCGGCGCTTTGTGTTACGTGATCGTTCCGCGTTTCATGACAAAGATCGAGCGGGAGCCGCTTCTTGTCGAGGATCTGGAGAAGCGTCGTAACGAGCTCAGAGCGGATCTCGTACGCACTGTCGAGGAGACCGATGACCCTGAGCTCCGGAGCATTATCGAGCGTAAGGTGCGCCGCCGATTCCTCGGCCTTGGCTATCTTATCCGTCAATACGTCAGAACGGAGGACCTCGCCGCAATGCTCGCCTCGGCCCGCAGTGACTTCAAATCCATAGGCGATACGATGAACCGGAACGACGACGCCCGGCTCATGCAGGCTGTTGAGAATGCGGCGACGCTCCGGCGAGTGGATGCACTCGTCTATCTGCATCATCTACTCAAACTGTGGCTTGCTCCGCACGTGCTTTTTACGTCCATAATGCTCGTGCTGATGGTGCTGCACATCGTCCAGGTGGTGTATTTTAACGTCCGATAATGCTGGGTAGGGACACGGGAAATTTCACGATCCGCTTCGGCACGGCCGAGCCACACTCTCTTTACAAAGAAGGGATCCGGCTCGGGCGTCTCGAGACCTGCGATGTTGTTCTCGATGACAATGTGGTGTCGAGGGTCCACGCGGGCATAAATTTTCTCGATGACCAGTACGAGATCGTCAACCTCTCTGCGGCTAACGCCCTGACGCTGAACGGGCGGCTTCTTCCAGCTCAGGACACCGACGTGCTCGCAAATGGCGACACGATCCAGATCGGGCCCTTCGTCATCGACGTCTCGATCGGAGAAGGAAACGGCATCACGCTCGCGATACAGCGCTTCGGTACCGCGGTGCTGCCCGAGGGCCGCAGCGAACGTCCGTCGACGCCCGCACCCTCTCAGGCGGCTGACGTACTGCGGGTATTTTGGGAAAAGCGCTCTCGCGAGAAAGAAGATTGGGGCTCGCGGCTCCGTCCAACAGAGAAGCCAAAGCCCGGCAAGGCGATGTTCAACTGGCGGCCGACACGCGACCTTAGAAGGCCGTGGCGAACGGCACTATTCGTGTGGGCGATCATCATCGTCGGGGCAGTAGGCGTTTTTGCTTACCTTAAAAAGCCAACGGTATATGAGCCGCAGGCGCTCTCAAACCCGCACGCGAGAAGTGTCGATTCCACCGCTATCGCCGCACAGTCTAATAACAATTCGTGCACGACGTGCCACACTGCGGGCGAGCCGATGGATAACGCCTGCATCCGCTGCCACACTGCGACAGAGTTTCACGCAACAAATACGAAGGCGCATGAGACGGCGGGCGTCACATGCACCGTCTGCCACAAGGAACATCGCGGAGCAGACTTCTCCTTAACCGCCTCAGCTATCGCGTCATGTGCGACCTGCCACAACGATGCGAACAGGCAGACTTATAACGGCAAGAGCGTCCATACCGCGCATTCGGGCAGCTACGGATACCCGGTCGAGAACGGCGTATGGAAGTGGAAGGGTGTATACCGCGAGGTGGCCGACGCTATTCCCGAGATCAATTTCTCGGCCACCGGAGATAAGGACGATCAGGCGAAACTCAGCAGGCAATTCCATGCAGTACACGTTGCACGCCTAAAGCTGCCTGAGAACTCAGGCTTGAAGGGCGATGCTCAGGGGCGTGTATCTTGCTCCACCTGTCACAACAGTCTCGGCAATAATGTCGACCGTGAGACACCCCGCCAGACCTGCGCGGCATGTCACACGACATCTTCAGCCGACGCGTCACGGGACCAGCGGTTTGCCGCGGGTCAGGCAAACTGCATCTCTTGCCATACGCAGCACCCATTTAGCAGCCGTCGCTGGAGTGAGTTCCTGTCCGATGATGCTCTCCGGCGCAGGCAGGAGGCGATCTCCGCAAAAAATGACAATGGAGGACAGCAGAAGTGAGGTGGCTACCGCTATTTGCCTGTCTTGGCCTGACGGCCGTGCTCATCTGGCTAAACCGTGCGGTCGTGCCCACCGATGCACATCTCTTCGGCGGATTGTCGGTCCTGGGCTGGGCTAGCATCGCAGGGATGACGCTGGTGATCGGCCTATTTGTGGCTTTCACCGATTCCGCTCGCGCATTCGGGTTCTTTAAGGGTGATGATCTCAAGGGCGAGACTCCGACGCAGGTGCGCGTGCTAAGCCGGAGTGAACTGGACGAGTTAGGCCTGGACAAGTATCGGGGGCCAAGCTATCCGCACCCGATCATCTTTCCCGAGCGGTGTATCGGCTGCCAGGCCTGTGTGGACGCCTGTCCGCACGACGTACTTGCCATCGTTGACGGCCGGGCGTCAGCAGTAGCTCCGGATCTGTGCATGGAGGATACTGCCTGCCAGGCGGAGTGCCCGGTCAATCCAAAGGCCTGCATCATCATCAACACGGCGAAAGAGGTACGATCGCTGCCGACACCCACGCGTAACGGCTCCTCGTACGAAACGAACGTTCCGGGCTGTTACATCATCGGTGACGTCTCGGGCGTTCCGCTGATAAAGAATGCCGTCAAAGAGGGGGCCGACGTTGTCGAGCACATCCGAAACGAGCTCGCCACCAGGGCGGCCGACACAAAGGCCGAGTACGACCTTGCGATCATCGGGATAGGCCCGGGCGGAGCCTCTGCAGCTGCGACGGCCCAGGACGCCGGGCTCAAGTACGTGGCACTCGAGCAGAACAATATTCTCTCGACGATCGACCTGTATCCCAAGGGTAAGTACATCTTCTTCAAACCCGATACCAAGGACTGGTTCGGCGGCATCCCGGCAGCCGGGCTCGGCCTCGGGAAGGCCAAGTACGGCGGTGCAGATGCTCATGCAGACGACGACGTCATCGAGGCTCTTGGCCAGGATCTCAAGGCAGCTGTTGCGGCCGAGACACCAAAGGTCCATGCGGCTCTGATAGATAGGATCCCTGTGCAGCTGCAAAACGAGCTCTCGCCTAAGCTGTTTGAAAAGATCTCTAAGGAGCTCAGATCTCGGATCGTCGCATATCTGCGCGCCAAAGGCTCTGGCAACTGGACAGCGATTTTTGACCAGCAGTTCGTGCCCAATAAGTCAGTGCTCTTTCCTCAGTTCGCGAGCGAGATCGCGGACCAGCTCGCAACCAAGATCCCCGGTGATCAACGCGAAAATATCCTTTCTCTGTGGCTCGCGAGCCTTGAATCAAAGGGCGTTCGCGTCCACGAATATGAGAGCTGCAAGACGGTCAAGCGGGCCGAGGATGGGGACTACTTCACCATTACGAGCGAGGCCGGTGCCGACAAGACCCCGAATACCTACACCGCTCGGCGCGTGATCATCGCCATCGGCCTCCGCGGAGCACCTAACAAGCTTCGCCTGCCGAATGAGGAGCTGAAAGCCGTTATCGACGGCCGCGAGCAGCAAAAGGTCATCTATGGCCTGTCAAACCCGATGGAGTTTCGCGGGAAGAACATCATCGTGGTCGGCGGCGGCAATGTTGCTGTTGAGGCCGCGGTCGATCTCGTGTGCGTTCGTGACGGCAACTCGATCAGTCCGCGAAGTCCCGCGGACATGAACAAAGTTACCGTTCTCGTGCGCGACTTTCTCGCTCCCACCGTAAAGTTCGGAAACAAGTACCAGATCTACTCATGTGCTGAGGATGGTCTCTTAGATCTAAAGTTTGGAGCCGGCATCAAGGAGATGCGTGAGCACCAGGTGGTGTTAGAAGACGTCAAAACAAAGCAGGAGATCGGCACCATCCCCAACGACTACATCTTTGCTCTCATCGGCGGCGAGCGCCCGAACCGGTTCCTCGAGTCGATCGGAATCGAGATAAAGTAGAGAAGCGGGGCTCCACGGCCCGGGCACCGCGTTGCGCATGAGATTTCACACTGACGATGACCCGGGCGGTACATTCTCGCACCTGAATGTTCCCAGTGCGCCGCGTTTTTCACGCCGGAGCAAATAGACACGGGCCGTCAAACGAAGGGTCGCTCCAAGGCTCGGTACTTGCAACAACGGATCGGGATCTCACAGGCTTCGCAGGATCGCGGACCATTGACCCACTAGCTTCATGAAGAAAGACAACGTAATGTTTGGCGTGATCGGGCTCCTGTTGGGGTTGATCATAGGCTTTATCGCAACTAATTCGATGAATCGCTCGGCCTTGAGCGCTGCCCCCGGGGCTCCGTCGGCGGCGGGCAGTGCGGGCGATCTCGCGGCAGCGGGCGGCAGCGGTCAGGCTTTACCGCCGAACCATCCTCCGATCGGTTCGACGAGTGGTGCGGGCGGGCCGGGCGGTAACGCTCCCAGCGTCGATTGCAACAATCTGCCGCCGGGTCTTGCCGGCGGCAAGTCCAAGGCTGAGCAAAACCCGCAGGACTACGAGGCCCAGATGAAAGGCGCCGACCTGCTTTACCAGGGACAATGCTTCGAGGACGCCGCCAAGTTTTATGAGGCAGCGGCCAAGTTGAAGCCGGCGGAGAAGGAGCCGATCGTTAAGGCAGGTAACGCTTACTTTGACGGCGAGAAGTACCAGGAGGCAGAGAAGTGGTACACACAGGCTCTGACAAAAGATCCCAAGGACGTCGACGTGAGAACTGACCTGGGCCTCACATACTTCCTCCGCGAGCCCCGCAACATCGACAAAGCGATCGAGAATTATAAGGCGTCGCTCTCAATAGAGCCGAAGCACGAGATCACACTCCAAAACCTCGCGATCGCGTACAAAGAGAAAGGCGACACCGCGAGCTACCAAAAGACTATCGATGAGCTCCGGTCGGTAAACCCCAACAATCCGGCTTTGACACAGCTCAAGTAGCCGTCACAAAACAAACGAAAAAGGCAGCTCATAGAGCTGCCTTTTTCTTCGGTGTCGGTTCGGTTATTGGACCACGGCAAGTGTCTGTTTTTCCTTCGGGTCGTATGGAGTTGCCATATATTTCTTGACAGCATCCTGTGCCGCGTCATAGTTGTCACCCAGCGACTCCGCCCGCTTGTATGCGGCGACTGCACGAGTGCGATCACCCTTTGCGTCATAGGCGTTGCCCATCTTGATGTTGGACCATACAGCGAGCCAGGCCGGACTCAGGCTGCCAGACAGCGACGCCTTAAAATTGTCTATCGCCATGTCGTAGTTGCGCTGATCCAGAAAGAGCAGGCCGAGATGGTAGTAGATCCATGAGTTTGAACGATCGAGCTTCAACGCGGCCTCAAACTGCTGTTGAGCCTCCGCGTAGTTGCCCTCCTTAAACTGCTCGATGCCCCTTCTCGCGATGGACGAGACGCGCAGGTCCGGCGAGATCCTCAGGAGCTTGTATCCCGGATCGATGATGACCTTGAGAGGCTTGCCCTCGGACTCGATGTTAAAGTCGGCGGTCGCCTCGTCCATGTTGACGGTCACCGTTTTCATTCCCTGCTCACCCTCTGAGACGAGTTCAACATCGACCGGCAGCTTGAGGTCCTCGTAATTCTGCTTGACCGTGCCACGGGCCACAAACTTACCGCCACGCGTACGGAGGATCTGGTATTCGGACGAGAACTCAGGCACGCCCGTCGACTCTATCCAACGAGCAAAGAAGTACCTCATCGGCTGCCCTGCGACCTGTGAGGTGAGCTTTTCAAAATCCTCGATCGACGCGTTCTTACCCCGGTATTGTGCCAGGAAGCTTCGCAACAGCTGGTCAAGCTTGTCTTTGCCGAGCGTCTCCTCAAGCAGCTTGAAGGCAAAGGCTCCCTTGCCGTACATGATGTACTGGTATGCCGCAGACTGGTCGTCAAGCGTGCCGGGAGCACGGAGCACGGACGCGGTCTGTTCGAAGGTCAGTGATTTTTCAAGTAGTTCACGTCGGAGTGAATCCCGCTTATTCGCATCCATCTGGCTCTCGCGAAACGAGAAGGCAGAGTATTCGGCCAGGCCCTGCGAAAGCCACGCATCATCAAACGACTTGAGTGCAACGCTCAGGCCCCACCATTGAAATGCACTTTCGCGCTCGAGCCGTTCAGTGGTGATCGGCCGGCCCTCCTCAAATGGCCGCTCAGCCATGAAGAGCAGCCCTTTCGCTGAGTAATAATCGAGGCTCTCGTTGTCGATCTCGACGATCGAGAGCTTTTTGCCGGCAGCGGGCTCGCCAAACCGCCCGGTGTAGTACTGGAGGGCTTTGCCCAGCGTCTCGCCATACGAGCCGATCACCTGGTCATTACCAGGCTTTGCATAGAACTGAAGGTTCCACCCGCCGACATTCATCGGCCGCATCGTGAATTTGCCCCATGCGAAGCTGCCCGGCAACGACGGCGTTGTCGAGACAAAGCGTGTCTTACCTCCGACTGTGGATACTGGACTGTCGCTAAAGCCGACCACCTGATAGCCTGCGGGCACGGTTATCGAGATATCCGACGTCGCCTGGTCGGCAGCGTAGTCATGGAAAGGGAACCACCGTGCGGCGTACATCAGGTAACCCTGTTCCCCGCCGTACGCGAGCCGTTTATTTAGCAGCGGCCCGCCAGCAGCCGTGTCGAGAGCTCCGCTGTACTTAAACCGAAGCGTGACCGGCGTGCCCTTCACGATCGTCTCCCCGAGGTCGACACGTACGTGCGGGCCGAGATCGCTGCTGTTCGTCTGGTCTTGAACGAAGGTGATCTGCGGGCCGGAGGTCGCAAGAGGAGCGGGCACGGCCTTTGATGAGATCGGCGGCTTCACTACTCTCGCAGGGTTCATGACGGGTGCGCTCGTCCCGTTGAGCCGTACGATGGTATCGATCTTGAGCGATCCGTTGAGCTCAAACGCGATCGTACGTGCGTCCTCGAGCGGCATGAACGTGACATCCGCAGTAGCCGTAAGCTGACGGTCCGCCGGCGAAACTGACGCGTCGATCGTGTAATTCGTCACGTCAAAGGGCGTCCGCTTGACCGTCTGTCCGATGAGCGGCAGCGAGAGGAGAATTGTGAATAAGACGGCCGTTAGCACGTCTTTGATGGTCCTTTTCATTCGCGTTTACGCCCGTAAACACGGGCTGTTAAAGTGCGTTTCTTTGATGTTAGGCGCTGTATATTCGTTTCCCTGACGCTTCTCAGCTCCAAAAATCGACGGAAACGACCTTTTCTGACAGCTCCCGCCCGATCGCCGCGACGGCTTGGTGGTCAGGGTGCACAGTGTATGCGTCCAGCGACTCGCGCGAGTCAAACTCAGCCACCAGGCCCGTTTCAAAGGACCGGTCGAGGTGCAGGACGTCGGCACCGACATCGAGACGTGCCAGGCCGGGGACAAGTCCCGACAGTGCCTTGAGTCGCCGGCGATGCTCCTCGCGGTCAGGTTCATCGACGTCCGCACTATATTTCCAGCAGACAATATGAATAAGCATGCTCCGATTTTCTCACACGGCTTCCGAAATCTTTGCCGCACGCGTGAAGGTCACTATAATCAACGACTATGGCACGAGAGACGGTATACGAGTTTGACGGTTTCGTCGTAGACGGCTTGCGAAGGATCGTTACACACCATGGCGCGGCGGTTCAGTTGACCTCCAAGGCACTCGACACGCTCCTTTTCCTGGTTGAGAAGCGGGGAAAGACCGTCACAAAGCGCGAGATCAT
>Ga0070658_10003528_pt1 | contig 12839 bp, 7 predicted proteins | sample KBSC13metaG_FD_64664 | JGI IMG/M metagenome (GOLD analysis project Ga0070658, IMG submission 64664) | Corn rhizosphere microbial communities from Kellogg Biological Station, Michigan, USA - KBS C1-3 metaG | ecosystem: Host-associated > Plants > Roots > Rhizosphere > Soil ... | reverse complement strand
AAGGTGGCCCGTCCCGCTTCGACCCGCGCCTTGGCGGCATTGACCGAATTACGGACGCTGCCGCCGTTGAATAAAGGGAGGCTGAGATCGACCCCGGTGGAAAGCGTCGGGCCTTTGGTCCCCGTGTCGAGGATGCCCTGGCGGCTGAGATCCTGATTGAGGCCGACGGTGCCGCTGATCTGCGGACGGCCCTGCGCTCGAGCGATGTCGACGGTCGCATCGGTCGCCTTCAGCGATTCACGCTGCGCGGTCAGCGTCGGATTGGCCTGATAAGCGGAGACCAGGGCCTCGCGCAGCGTGTCGGCCGATGCGGTACCCGCGAGGAGCCCGGCGATCAGCGATCCGGTGATGAGCTTACGAAACACTGACGCCCCCTAGAATGTGAATGCTTTCGGCCGGCTGAAGCCTGGGAGCGCGGGCACTCCAGCGTCAGCTATCGAAAGATAACCGAATGAATTGCCGGACTTACGCCCAACGATGAGCCGAGTGATACCCCGGTCGACGAGTGCGGTCCCGAGGCGCCCGCCGTCGGCGAGCTGATCAACGATGGCATCGGGAATATATTCGACTGCGCCATCGATCAGGATCTGATCGTAAGGAGCCTGCTTCTTCGAGCCGGCATCGAGCGGTCCGGAAACCGTGTCGACCCCAGCCTCGCGAGCCGCGGCGGCGAGGTCAGCGGAGCTTTCGAGAGCGACGACATCCAGCCCGATGTGAGCCAATACCGCAGCGGAATAACCTGTGCCTGCACCAACGACGAGCGCGCGCTGGCCGCGCTGGGGCATCATCTGGGTCAGCAGCTGACCAAGCACGGACGGAGCAGCCATGAAACGCGCGTCTCCGATCGCGACCGCACGGTCCACGTAAGCAAGCGGACGGGTGTGAGCTGGCAGGAAACGCTCGCGCTCAATGCTTCCCATTGCCGCAAGGACCGCGGGGTCCGTGACGCCCTGCGGGCGCAACTGGCTTTCAACCATTGCGACGCGAGAGGCCGCGAAATCCGGAATGGGAGTCTGGATCGTCATTGCTGTTCTATGCCGATAATACACCAAAAGTTCAAGTCTCGCTCTTATCTGCCAAGGGGCGGTGCGCCAACCGCCATTGATCGAATTACGAAGGAAGCTTGTCAGCTGTGGCTTTACAGCGCGACCTTGGATAGTTGCCCCTTGACCCACCAGCGAAGGTCGCCACAAAGGCGCCTCGCTCATCGGCCCGATGGCGGAGTGGTTACGCAGAGGACTGCAAATCCTTGCACGCCGGTTCGATTCCGGCTCGGGCCTCCATTTTTCAGGCGCCAGACTGTCCAGCCGCGGACGCCATGTGTCCGCTTTCGGACATGAGTCTGGGGATTGGGCGCTTCTGGCCCATCGGGTTTCGTCAAACTTCACAGGCTGGGCGCTGCAAGCGCCGTGCCAACTATCGGCGAACGGGCGGCAGCAGGAATTGCAGCGGAACGTCGACCCGCGAGGCCCAGCTGATTTCATTGTGCTTTTGACCGGGATAGTTGCGAGTCAGCCAGTTCTTGCCCTGAACATATCCTCGCTTGGCAACGATCGCGTCGACGCGATCCTGGTACTGCTTGTAGACGGCATCGAGAGTCTCGGTGCCGTGGTCGAAGTACAGCCGGTGCGTGGCCGGCGAGGGCAGGGCGGGCGTGAGATAGCGTTCAAACGTCGACGAGACGATCTCGTAATCTTCCTGGCTGACGGCCTTCCCGTCGGGATTAATGACGAGCGGCCAGTGGGTCGACATCATACCCGCCGCGCCAAAGATTTTGGGGTATTCGTCGATCGCGTAGAGCGAGATGAGTGAACCCATCGATGATCCCATGATCACGGTATTCGCGCGATCGGTCTTCACGTTGAACTTGCGGTCGATCATCGGTCGAAGCTCGTTGACGATGAACTTCAGATAGCCGTCCGAAAGGGGGTCGCCGCCGTACAGCGCCTTGACCTTGGCACGATATGCATCCGGCAAGGTCGTGAACGCTTTCGACGGGACATATTCCTGCAACCGCTTGGGCGTGTTCCAGATGCCGACGACGATTGTCGGCCGCACCTTCTTCTGAGCGATCAGCTTGGAGAGATGCTCGTCGATCTCCCACTCCATGCCGTAACCGGCGGTCTCCTTGTCGAAGAGGTTCTGGCCATCGTGCATGTAGAGCACGGCATATTTCTGTCCCCCCGGCTTGTAACCGTCCGGAAGCCACACGACGACCCGCCTAGGGTCGGTGAACTTCGACTTGAGGATGCCGAGGTCGACGATGGTGCCCGCACTTACGTGGACGGCCCCCTGCGCGTCGCCAGCAACAGCCGGCGCTGCGATCAGCAAGGAGACGACCGAAAGAAGAATTTTTGGAAGAAATTTCATGCCGCCTCCTGCAGCCTGGAAAGAGCGTCGAGATGATCGGGAAAGTTCAGCGCGCACCCGGCGATGAACCGCTCGACTTCGCGCATGTCGATTGGCGGGATTTCCGAACTCGGCACCCTAAGCTTCGATTGATCGGGGAAGTTGCCGTAGCCGCCGAGCATGCAATGCCACGACATTGGTGGATAATAAGACGCGATATTTTGCTGCAGCACTTCCTGCCGCAGATCGGCGGCAGTGAACCACGCGGTGATGACGCCTTTCAAACTGTCGGAGAGCGCGTCCATGCTGGTCGCGTCGCGCCAATAGTCCGTATCGCGCCGTTGGGCGGTGCGATAGTGACAAACCAGATAATCGCGAATGCCTTCGTAGCGACGCGCAATCGCAGCGTTGAAGGAATCGCGCTGGTCCGATGCCCATGCGTCGAGGAACGATTTTACCGTCGTTAGGACAATGTGAAGGGCCGTAGCCTCCAGCGGCTCGAGAAAGCCCTGCGCTAGTCCGACGGCAAGGCAGTTCCGCACCCAGCTCCGTTCGATCCTGCCGCAGCGCATCTTGAGGTGACGCACCTCCGCGTCCGCTGGGAGGCCAACGTGGGCGCGAAGCTCGGCCGCCGCCGCTTCGTCATCGATGTAGCGCGAGGAATAAACGTAGCCGTTGCCGACGCGATTGGTGAGCGGGATGTGCCAGATCCATCCCGCCGATTTGGCAGTTGACGTGGTGCAGGCATGCATCGGGCCGGGTGCGTGCGGCGTCGGCGCAACCACCGCTCGGTCGTTGAACAGATTTGCTGAAAACGGAAGGTGCGGTTCGTTCAAGGCACCTTCGATGATCGCCGCTCGGAAGCCGCTTGCGTCGACAAAGACGTCGGCATCGAAACGGCGTCCGTCCTCGGCAACCAGAGCACTGACGTCGCCTTCCTCGCTCAGCTCGACCGATGCGATCTTGGCTTCCACATGCTCGATACCGCGCGCCGTTCCCAGGTCGCGCAGGAACTCGCCGATCAAATGCGCGTCGAAATGGTAGCCGTAGCTGACGAAGAACGGGAAATTGGCGGTGGCCAGCGGGGCAAGGCCCTGCCGGGCGATCCGCGTTGGCAGGAAGAATGGGTCAGGATGGGCAGGAACGTCTCGCCCGCTCCGCCGTGCGCGCGTGGCGTAGAAGAACTTGTCCTGTGTGAAACCGTCGACTTCGGTCGGGAAGGGATGGAAGTAGCGTTCATACCCGGCCCGGTCCGACCAGCCACTGAACTCAATGCCGGCTTTGTAGGTCGCGTTGCAGCGGGGCATCCATTCATGCTCGGCGACGCCGAGCTCATCGAAGAAGGCTTTGAGCTGCGGTGTCGACCCTTCGCCAACACCAATGATGCCGATCGCAGGCGATTCGATGAGCGACACCTTTGTGCCGCTCCGCCCCCATTGACGCTCAAGCAAATTGGCCGTCATCCAGCCGGCAGTTCCGCCGCCCAGGATAACGACCGAGCGGGGCGGCTGGCTCATCGCGCGGCGATTAGAACGTCGCCCGCGCGGGGGTGATCGGCGATCGTTAGCGTGGCCGGCTGGTCGCCGTGAACGGTGACGGCGATCTGCTTCCACCAGGGCTTGTACTTGCCAGCGCGCGCACCGAAGCCGAGCGAGACGCCCCTCGGCGTGACGCTGCACGTGACCATCTGGCGCAGGCTCGCACCGTTCACGTGAATGCCGTCGTCGAGATAGATTTCACCACGGCAGTCCGCACCCGGATAGACGTCTAGCTGGAGCGGCCCGTTCGGGGTTTGCATGGTGCTTTGCACGAGTGGCTGTCGTGGAAGGATCGTGCCGGCGCGAACGAAGACCGGAACGTAATCCAGCTTCGGCTGCTGTTTGAACTCGTGCTCGGCGACGGCTTGCCCGGTCCAGTAATCGTACCACCCGCCAGCGGGCAGGCAGATCTTGAACGGCTGCGGCGATTCTGGCCTTGGCGGTGCGGCGACGAGCAGATTGCGTCCGACCGTGAAGGCGAGCGCCTGGTCGCAGCCGAGCTTCAGCGCGTCCGGATAATCGTAGAAGGTCGGACGCATGATCGGGTCGCCCGTGCGCGAGTTCTGCTCGGCGAGCGCGTAGAAATAGGGGAGAAGCCGATAGCGCTCCTCGATGAACTTGCGGCGGATGGCGAGATGGTCGGGTCCGTCGACCCACGGTTCGGCGTGCGGCGCATCGTTTGCGGCGTGGTTACGGAACACCGGCGAGAAGGCAGCCAGCTCATACCAGCGGGTGAGCAGCTCCGGGCTGGCGCCGCCGACGAACCCGCCAACGTCGCACCCGTTATAGCTGAAGCCGGACAAGCCGAGATTGATCATCTGCTCGACGCAAAGGCGGAGATGGTCCCAGGTGGAGCTATTGTCGCCCGTCCACGTCGCCGAATAGCGCTGCCCGCCCGCGTAAGAAGCCCGGGTCATGACGAAGGGCCGTACGTTGGGCCGAAGCCGCTGCATGCCCTCAAACGTGCCACGCGTATTCTGCATTCCGAAGACGTTGTGGATTTCCGAATGCGTCGCGTCGCGCGTTGCGAAGTCGTCGCCTTCGATGCGGTGGATGTTGGTGACCGGCATGGTCTTGCTGCCGTCAGGCGTCTCGAACACCGCCGGCTCATTCATGTCGTTCCAAAAACCGGAGAAGCCGTCGGCGATGAAATCCTTGTACTGATCGCCCCACCACTTGCGCGTCGATGCGCGGGTGAAATCCGGGAACACCGCCGGTCCTGGCCAGACCGGCGCGACGTAGAGCGAGCCGTCGGCCTTATGGACGAAGTTGTTGCCCGCAATGCCGGTGTCGTACGGCGCGTAGCCCTGGTTCGGGAGGTAGGCGATGTGGAGGTCGGTGATGACGACAAGGTGGAAGCCATTCGCCGCCATGTCGGCGTTCAGCTTCTTCATGTCGGGGAAGATCTTGCTGTTGACCGTGAACGGCCGGTTCTTTTCCTGGTAGTCGATGTCCATCCAGACCACGTCGGCAGGGACTCGATCGGAGCGTAGGTGCTGGCCGATGGCGCGGACTTCGACGTCGCTCGAATAGCCCCATCGCGATTGCTGGTAACCGAGCGCCCATTGCGGAGCGAGCGGCGCCTTGCCAGTCAGGTCGGTATAACGGCGCGTGACTTCAGCGACGCTCGGCCCGGCGATCACATAATAATCGATCGGTCCGTCGGGCGCGCTGATCTCGATCGCGTTTGCGTCGCGGTGACCGAAATCGAACGTCGCGCGCCAGCTATTGTCGAGGAACAGGCCGTACGAATAGCCGTCGTTGCTGGTGCCGATGTAGAATGGGATCGACTTGTAAATCGGGTCGCTCGCCGGCGTGAAACCGAAAAAGTCGGTGTTCCAGTCGGTGAACGTATAGCCGCGGCGGTCGAGCAGCGCGGTCTTGTCGCCCATTCCGAAGATGTGCTGGTCGAATGGCAATGTCTTGCGAAGTATGAAGCCCTTGCCGTCGAAGCTCATCGGCTCGGCGCCGTCGGCCACGATCGTGCGGCCGGCGAGATCAGTGACGTTGAGTCCGAGCGTCGTGGGATCGACGTGCACCGCTACCGATTTTGTCTGAAAGCCGTCAGCCATCGCAGTGATCGCTGCGCTCTGCTTCCGCACGCCCGCCGGAACTGCCCAGCTGGCGTCCTCGGCAAAGGCGCCACCCTTGGCGATCCGCACTCTCAGGATGTTGTCGGTGAGCGCCGTGACCTGGATTTTCGCTGAGCCGTTGGCCGCTTCAATTCCATTCGGTAGCGGTCCCGCATTCGCCGCGGCGGAAAGCGTCGTGGTGCCAAGCAGGAATGCGGCCAGCATCGGTCGAACGGTCATTGAATCTCCTCGATGATGGCACCGTAGGGGCCGATGGAACTGCCGTCGACCTGTCCAGTGCTCATCAACTCACGGCCGGAGCGCGCGAACGATTTTACATTTTCCGAAAGATTGAAGGTGCAGCGGAGGCGATTTCCACGGTCGAAGACGAGCATGGCGTCATCGGCCTGGCGAACATCCATCGACCCAGTCTGCAAGACGTCATTGCGGTGGCGCAGGGTCAGGCACTCGCGTGTGAACTCGAGCATCGAGCCCGATTTCCCGCTTTGCTGGTCGACCGCAAGCGCGCCATGTTCCTGGCCGAGCGGGAGCCAGGGCGTCCCCGTCGTGAAGCCAAGGTTGGTCGCGCTCGCGGTCCACGGCATCGGCGTCCGCGCCCCGTCGCGGCTCAATGTATGCGGCCAGTTCGCAATTGCTTCCGGGTCCTGCAGCTGATCGAACGGAACGTCGACCTGGGGCAGTCCGAGTTCCTCGCCCTGATAGACAATTACCGACCCGCGTAGGGTTCCGAGTAGCAGCATCTTGGTCCGCGCCAACTGGTCGGCGTGGGGACCATGTGCCCAGCGCGAAATCGCGCGCGGCGCGTCGTGGTTCTCGAACGCCCAGGTCGGCCATCCGACGACCTCCGGCCAGTCGCGCGCAACTTGAGCCACCAGTTCGGGCGTCAGCTTTTCAGCATAGAGGAACGCGAAGCTGTAGGCGCTGTTGAGGCGGCCACGCTCGGTGAACTCGAGCATCTCGGACAGCGCATGGTCACCGCCAACCTCAGCCACGGTGAAGCGGTCGCCATAGCCGTCGATCACGCCGCGCAGCCGTTCAAGGAACTTCACAATGTCCGGGTGCGACTGATTGTAGAGGTGCTGCTGAAAATCGAATGATCGCGTGCGCTGGTTTCCATTCGGCGCTGGCGGATTATCGCGCAGGCTTGGGTCGTGCATCGCGAAGTTGATCGCGTCGAGCCGGAAGCCGTCTACCCCGCGGTCGAGCCAGAAGCGCGCGACGTTCAGCACCGCCTCCTGCACCTCGGGGTTATGTAGGTTTAGGTCCGGCTGCTCGCACAGGAAATTGTGCAGATAATATTGACCGCGACGCCCATCCCAGGTCCAAGCCGGGCCCCCGAACACGGACTGCCAGTTGCTAGGCGGCGATCCGTCAGGCTGCGCGTCGGCCCAGACGTACCAATCCGCTTTCGGATTATCGCGCGACGAGCGACTTTCCTGGAACCAGATGTGCTGGTCGGAGCTGTGGGAATAGACCTGATCGATGATTACTTTGAGGCCCAGTGCGTGCGCTTTCCCGAGGAGGTCATCGAAATCCTCGAGAGTGCCGAACACGGGATCGACCGCGCAGTAATCGGCGACGTCATAACCGAAATCGCGCATCGGCGACGTGAAGAAGGGCGACAGCCACACTGCATCGACGCCGAGGCTCGCGACGTAGTCGAGCTTCGCCGTAATCCCGGGCAAATCACCGATGCCGTCACCATTCGAATCCACGAAGCTGCGCGGATAGATCTGGTAGATCGCCGCGCCCTTCCACCACGGCCCTGTGGCGGATGAGGATCGTTCGGTGCTCACCTCTTCAGCGAGCATTGCAAACCGCATAGCCGAGCGGGGGAAGATTAATAGCGACGCTGCCCGGTGCTGACGCATTTGCAGGGCAAGTGCCGGCTAGGGCTTCGAAGCTGGCCGAACGAGTTTCCACAGCGACGTTCTGGCGAACCGCGTCTGTCGAAGTATTGAACAGAAGCAACATCTCGCGTCCGTTCGCCGGATCGAACCGCGACACCGCAAACAGGCCCGGCTTGTCCTGCGCGTACCGGATGACCTGCCGGCCGCGGGTCAGCGCCTTGTGGCTCGTGCGGATGCGCGCGAGCTGAGCGATCTCGCGGTACATCGGATGCTGCTCGTTGAAGTTCGCCTGGGCGTTGGTCGAACTCGTACCGAGCAGCTTGTCCTCGTTGTAGCTGGCAACCTTCGACGCGAACATGTCCTGCCTTGAATCCTGATCGCCGCCTTTGCCTACAAAGCCCTGCTCGTCGCCCGAATAGATGGTCGGCACGCCGCGCAGCGTCAGCAGCATCGCATGGCCAAGCATGTCGCGCCGAAGCAGCTCTTCATCGTTCCCCGGTTTCAGCCCGAACATTTGCAGAAGCATGGGGAAGCGCCCGGCGTCATGATTGCCGAGGAAGGTAGGCAGACGTCGGGCGCCTGCAGCGCCGTTTTCGTAGAGTGGGTCAGCGCGGAACAGCTTCGCCAGTTCGTCGGTGCCCGCCTTGCCGGCTACCGTGTCGATCACCGCTCGGCCGAACGAGAAGTCGAGCACGCTCGGCAGCTTGTCCAGCCGCGTATTCACCGCGGTGTGCGCCGGGTCCATCTCCGACGTCGCAACCTCACCGAAGATATGAAAGTTCGGAATGCCCTTCTTGCGCGCGCAGGCCTGCACGGCGGGCACGAACTTCTGCCAGAACTCAGGATTGACGTGCTGGGCGGTATCGATGCGGAAGCCGTCGACGCCGTACTTCGTAATCCAGCCGCAATAGATGTCGACCATCCCGCTGATGACCCGCGGGTTCTCTGTGTACACGTCGTCGAGCCCGAAGAAATCGCCGGTCAGGCTGGACTCGCCCCTGAAGGTCGAGTTGCCGCGGTTGTGATAATAGATCGGGTCGTTGAGCCACGCCGGGCGCTTGATGTCCTTTTCCGCCGCAGGGACGCTTACTGTGTAGGCATAATTCGGGTCGGTCAGCTTGGCGAAGTTGGTCCCGTCGAAACCGGGATTGATCGGCGCTCCGTTCACGCCGCCGCGCCGCTGATAGGGATAGTCCGCAATGCTTCGGTACGCGCATTCGACGCCGCTCTTGCAGCCTTCGAGCTGGATGACATCGGCCGTGTGGTTGACGACGATGTCCATGTAGAACTTCATTCCACGGGCATGAACCGCGTCGACGAGTTCCTTGAAGTCCGCATTGGTGCCGAGGTGGGAATCGACCTTGGTGAAATCGGTGATCCAGTAGCCGTGGTAGCCGGCGCTCTCTTGTCCCGGCGATCCCTGTACCGCCTTGTTCTGAAATACCGGCGCGACCCACACAGCCGTTGCGCCAAGGTCCTGGATGTAACCGAGCTTGTCTTTAAGCCCCTTCAGGTCGCCGCCGTGGAAGAAACCCTTGTGCGTCGGGTCGAACCCGGTCTGCAGCCTGTCGCCGGCGATACCGCCACGGTCATTCGCTGAATCTCCGTTCTCGAACCGGTCGGGAAGCAGGAAATAGATGACCTCATCTTCGGGCAGCCGTGCACGGTAGCTGGGTTTGGCTGGGGCGACCGCGTTAGCCATCGCCGGAAGCAGGGTCGAGGCCGCTAGGGCCAGCAAGATACGCGACTTGGTCATTGGGGTTCTTTCACTTCTTCGCCGACCATTGCTGCCACGAATTCGCGATGGGACGGCAAGCTCTCGGCCTTAACGCGATAGCTGTTGGCGAGGCTGTCGAGGAAGGGTCCGATATCCTCGCCGGGAACATTGTCCGCCAACGGAGACCAGCCTGACGGCATGATGCCCTGGCCGATCATCACCTGGCCCCAGCTATCGTCGAGGAACAATTCCTCTTCTTCCCGGATGACCAGCCCCGCTTCGCGGAAAAGTGTGATCTTCTCCGCCAGCGTGTCGGGCAAGGTCATGTTCCGGCACAAGTCCCAGAAGTCCCCCTCCCGGCGGTTCGCGAAATAGTGGAGCGTGATGAAGTCGCGGACCCGCGCCCACTCGATCGTGCCGAGCCGGTTGAAGTAGTCGCGGGCCGAAGAGATGCGCTCAAGGTCGTTGGGCAGCACATTGAGCAGGCGGCCGATGGCCGACTGGACGAGGTGGATGCTCGTCGATTCCAGCGGCTCCATGAAGCCCGCGGCAAGGCCCAGCGCGACGCAATTGTGCGACCAGAAAGTCTCTCTTCGACCACTGGTAAAGCGGATTGGGCGGGGATCGGCGAGCGGCTTGCCGTCGAGGTTGGCAAGCAGGATCGCTGTTGCTTCATCGTCCGAGATGAAGCTGTTGCAATAGACGTGGCCGTTGCCGGTGCGATGCTGCAGCGGGATCCGCCATTGCCATCCGGCGGGCCGCGCCATTGCCTGGGTATAAGGACGGAAGGCGTCGCTCGATCCACACGGGACGGCCAGCGCCGAATTACATGGCAGCCAGTTGCTCCAGTCGAGATAGGGCACGCCGAGCGTCTGGCCGAGCAACAGGCTACGAAAACCCGTGCAGTCGATAAACAGGTTGCCGGTGAGGCGCCGCTCCCCGTTCAGCGCCAGCGCTGTGATGTCGCCGCTCTCGCCATCGCGCTCGATGTCGAGGATCATGCCTTCGACCCGTCGGACGCCAAGATCTTCGGCATAACCTCGGAGCATCTTCGCAAAGAGCGAGGCATCGAAATGGTAGGCGTACGCGAGTTCGGGTACGGTCTTTGACGCGGTGTTCGTCGCCATTTTGCCCTGACGCGCCGCCGCGATGTTGAAGGCATATTCGCCAAAGTCGCCAGCCACGCCGAGCGATCGGCCACGCAGCCACAACTGTCGGAACGGGATGAGGCCGACCCCGCGCCCGGTCGTGCCGAAACTGTGGATGTAGGAGTGGTCAGCGCCCATCCATTCCGTGAACTCGATGCCGAGCTTGAAGGTCGCGTTAGTACGACGGACGAAGTCAGCCTGATCGAGGCCCAGGCCGATGATCAGATTGTGGATCTGCGGGATCGTCGCTTCGCCGACCCCCACGGTCCCGATTTCGTCTGATTCGACAAGAGTGATCGTTGCGCGATTACCGAGAAACCGGGCTAAGGTTGCGGCCGCGACCCAGCCCGCGCTTCCACCACCGGCGACGACGATTTCTAGAGGTGGGGACTGGCTCATCGAAAGCGGTTACGCGGGAGCCCGGCGGTGCTGCAACACCGCCGGGTCCGCTTCAATTACAAGCCGCGTTCCGGCGCGGGTGCCGGCGGCGGCGGAGGAGGTGGCGGCACCGGGCAAGCATCGGTTGCCAGGATCACCGTGCCGTCCGCGCACGTCTGCGTCGCCGGTGGCGGAGCAGGCGGCGGTGGTGGCGGTGGCGGTGGCGGTGGCGGCGGAGCTGCCGCAGCATGCTGCCCGAACTTGTAGGTCGCGCCCAGCAGGAAGCGCCGGCCGTACGTCTGATACTTCAGCCAGGAGTCGGGAATGTCCGTCGCGCCGATCGTCGCCTGACGCTCATCGGTCAGGTTCTGACCTTGAGCGTACACTGACAGTCCAGCGAGGGCCGACGTGGTCGGGAAGTCGTAGCCGATCTGCGCGTCGTAGATCGTCTCCGCGAGCACAAACTGACGATCGAGACCGCCGCTGAATAGCACGAAATCACCTTGGAACTTCGAGCGATAGCGCATGCTGCCGCGAATGTTGAACCCGTGGTTTTCGTAGAAGGCCGTCAGGTTCGCGACCCACTTGGAGTAACCCGGAATGACCGTTGGATCGCCGTTGAAATCCTTGACCTTGGTTTTCGTGTAACCCGCGCCGCCGGTCAGGCCGAACCCATCGAGGGCAGGCGAGAATACGTCGAATGGCAAGGTGCCTGCGAGTTCGGCGCCGTAAATGTAGCCGCCATGGGTATTCACGTTGCCGTTGAAGACACCGATCGGGGTTGGCGGCACCGGCTCGTTCGGCGGGGGCGGGAACTGCGAATAGTCGAAGTTCGTCGTGTTGCCGTTCGCGATGTAGGTGTCCATGTGCTTGTAGAAGGTCTGCAGCGCGACGTAGCCCTTGTTCCCGAAATACTTCTCGAGGTTCAGATCTAGCGCCTTCGCTTGATAAGGCCGCAGGAAGGGGTTGCCGCCGCCGCCGGAGTAAGCCTGAAGCGCCTGGCTGAAATGGAAGGTAATGGTGTTGTTCAGGTCGTTCAGCCGCGGACGCATGTATTCCTTCGACGCGCCAAAGCGGACGACAAAGCCGTTATCCCAGCGCAAATTCAGGTTCAGGCTGGGCAGCCACATCCAATAATGATCGCGGGCCGTCGGGAACACGGCGCCCTTGGACGTAAGATCCGTGTGGACACCCTGAATTCCGATGTTGCCGGTCAACGTCGCAGCACCGAGCTCGGCCTGAAGCGGAGCCATGATGTACGGTGTCCAAACCTTCTCCGTGACATGGTAGCCGGTGCTCGGGTTCGTGTTGTCGATGAAACGCAGGACGCCTTGCGATTCGATGGCGCGCGGATCCCACGAGAGGATTTCACCGAAGCCCCGGTCGAGCGTGAACGACGGCTGGAGCAAATCGCTCGGTATGGCGGCCGTGACTTGGCCGACCGGCGGGGCCAGGAAGCCTTCGATCTGCCCCAGTTTCTTGTCGCGGTCGGTGTAATCGACGCCAATCTTGATTGACCGGATGAAGCTGCCGATGTCGCGCTCGATTTCGCCCCGTGCCTCCTTGAGGTCGTCGGTGCTCGACCGGACCTTGTCGTAACCGGCCTGCACAAAGCTGCCGCCCGACCAGCCTTCGACGTCCGTCAGCACCAATGCAGGGTTGGCGCCATCATAGTCACTCACATATTCGGGGCCATGGCTCGTAAGCGTGAAGGACACGTTCGCAGTTGGGCCAGCCACGTTTCTCCCGTAATCGAGCCCCGCTGT
>Ga0070658_10003525_pt1 | contig 12844 bp, 11 predicted proteins | sample KBSC13metaG_FD_64664 | JGI IMG/M metagenome (GOLD analysis project Ga0070658, IMG submission 64664) | Corn rhizosphere microbial communities from Kellogg Biological Station, Michigan, USA - KBS C1-3 metaG | ecosystem: Host-associated > Plants > Roots > Rhizosphere > Soil ... | reverse complement strand
ATCATATTCTTCGTACGGGTCATCCTCATCGGGATTAAATACCGCAGGGAACTCATCGGGGGTTTCGCCATACGTGCCCGAATAACGATTGTTCGTGATCGGCCGCTCCATGTCCGCATCGCTCCAGATAACCACACCCAACTTTTCACGCAGCGCCCGTGACCGATCCTGCGCTTCAATATACCCATCAGTCATATTTATTTTTTCGGACATAGGCAAAAAACTCCTCTGTTAGAGTAAAATATTTAACATTATAATATCATAAAGTTGCGCATCAACAATATTCCATGCTTTCAGAAGCAGTTGTATAATCTTAGATAGATGAAAGCCGCACTCGATCACATACACCCCGAGACATCCGGCATTACAACCTTCTGGTTCCAGCCGGAGAAGCCAGTACGATACACTGCCGGTCAGTTTATTGAGCTGACGCTGAAGCACGAAAACCCGGACGACCGGGGTGGAAAGCGATGGTTTACACTCAGCTCCGCGCCGGGCCACGATCTAGTCAGTATTACCACACGCTATGCAGGCGATGACCGCAGCAGCTCATTTAAAAAGGCGCTTTTCGGCATGCAACCGGGCGCCGAACTGGTTATGAGCGAGCCGATGGGCGATTTCGTGCTGCCGAAAGATGCTGTTACGCCACTTATTTTCGTAGCCGGAGGTATCGGGCTGACACCATTTCATAGCATGTTCTTGCACCTTGCTGAAACGCACGAGCAGCGAGACATTCGGTTCCTGTACAGTGTGCACAGCGAAGATGACATTATATTTCAGGACGCATTCGAAGCGGCAGGCATACATGCGACCATCGTCGTCGAAAACCCGTCGGGTAGCTGGGGCGGCGAGCGCGGGCGCATCACACCCGAGATGATCCTAGGACTTACTGAACCATCAAGTGAAAGCCTTGTCTATGTTTCAGGCCCCGAGCCTATGATTGAAGCGTTGGCACAAGGGCTGCATGTGGCAGGCATACCAAAACGTCGGTTAGTTACAGACTATTTTCCGGGCTATACTGCACTATAAAAAGAGCGGCTGCGCCGCTCTTTTTGCTTCTCGTGAAAATCCGTGAAAATGCTCAGCCTTGCTGGGGCGCGTGGATGTCGTTGGCCGATTCCAGCTTGCCCTCCAGGAACTCCCGGATGGTCAGCGCCGCCGTAGCGCCTTCGCCGGTTGCTGTGGCTACCTGCATTGTGGCGCCCGAACGGATGTCACCGGCGGCAAACACACCTTTCATGGATGTTTGCAGGTGATCATTAGTAGTCACAAAGCCTATGGCGTCCAGTGCTATGTCCGATGCCTTCAGAAAATCGTTATTCGGTTGCAAGCCAACAAAAACGAATACGCCGTCGGTGGAGAATTCCACTTTCTTGTCGGTTGTTTTGTCTGTGCCGACAACCTTCACCACGGCATTATTCTCGCCTACGATTTCGTCGGTTGTGGTCTGCAAGTGTACGGTAATCTTACCGGCTTGCACGGCTTGTTCTAGCTTGTGCCGCAACACTTCGGATGCCTTGAGATCGCTGCGGACAAGTAGGTCTATGTGTGATGCGAAACGGACCAAGAACAGCGCTTCCTGCACACCGGAGTTGCCGCCGCCTACCACCACCAGGCGCTTGCCCTTGTAAAAGGCACCGTCGCAGGTGGCGCAATAGTGTACCCCGCGGGCGTAATACTCTTCTTCACCCGGCACACCGATTTTTTTGTACCCGCTGCCGGTTGCCACCAGTACGGCACGCGCCAGGATATCACCGCTGGTGGTTTCGAGCCGGCGATATTCACCTTCGTCGGTAATCTTCATTACCTCGCCCAGCTCTATCTGCGCACCGAAGCGTTCGGCCTGTTTGCGCATATTTTCAGCCAGGGTAAGGCCGGGAATGCCATCGGGGAAGCCCGGATAGTTGTCTACCATGTCGGTAGTGGCAATCAGGCCGCCTACCACACCGCGCTCGAATATCAGCGTGTCGATGTCTTCGCGGGTCATATACATGGCCGCCGTCAGGCCGGCCGGACCGCCACCGACCACCACAACATCATGCTTTATCTTCTCGGCCGCATGCTCCACGCCCAGCCACTCCATCAGCGCAACGCTGGATGGATTTTGGATCATCTCACTGCCGCGTACTAACACTGGTATTTCGTCCTTACCGCCGCTGGCCGCCATCATACGCTGGTGTACGTCGGGGTTATCGGTATCTTCGTATGCGTAGGCTACCTTGTGCGCGTCCAGAATATCACGCGCGCGATGGCAGTCGGCACACCAATCGGCACCATACAGAATAATAGGTCGGGGTTCCATAGATACTTCCATTCTATCAGCTACGCCACAGCCGGGGCGAGCTTCGCCAGATTATAGCCAATGACCACTTCCATGCTGTCGTCATGCTTTGTGATGACCGTAACGGGTACAGTCATAGCACCGGATAGTTTGAAGGCCTCGACCTGGCGTTCGGGGTGCTGGTCTATGTTCACCTCTTCATAGGTGTGTCCTTTGACGCCCAGATATTTTTTGACCATACCGCAATATGCACAGGTATTGCGCGTAAAAATGGTAATATTTTTGACCATAAAACCCCTCCTCCAGCGGTTTTGTACCGTGTTTGTTTACCCTCGCACGTTTGTATATTTAGTATAGATAGCGTAAGCGGAATAATCAAGCACGCTATATATTGTGCTTTTTACCGCAAATGGCCAGATCTGTTACTTTTGGATACGAAGGAGTTTGACCTCGAACACCAGGTCGGAGTTAGCCGGGATTGACGAGCTTGGCGACTGGCTGCCGTAGGCGAGTGCTGCGGGAATGACCAGGCGGCGCGTACCGCCCGCTTTCATACCGATAAGCCCCTCATCCCAGCCCTGGATGACTTGCCCTTGGCCGACCAGAAAGGCGAAGCCTTGGGTATTACTGAAGTTGTCGTCAAATCGCTGGCCGGTCGCCGCCAGTGTGCCATAATATTTCACCACCAGACAGTCACCCGCCTTGGCCGCGGCACCAGTGCCGGGCGTGAGATCGGTTGTCTGCAAGCCGGACACAGTACTCGTTGGGATATATGGCGTAGGCGCTGGGATGGTCTGCTCGGTTTGCTTGTCGGCGCAGGCTGCCTGGGCTGCGGTAGCTGCTGCGCTTGCGGCTGCTTGCTGAGAAGCGTTTTTGTTATCAATGACTTGTTGGATAATCACGGCACCGCTGAGCGCTACAGCCGAAACCGCCGCTACAATTACACCTACCCAGGCAAATACTCGTTCTCGTGTTGCAGCCATGTCGCTCCTTATGCCACCTCTGTTATCGCTGTAGGAAAACCGTGTTGTATACAGTGCAGCAGCGTTTTTTGCAGCCGCGGAGACACAAACGGCACCTCGGCCAGCTTGGCCGTAGGCAGCCACATAGGCTCGTAGGTATTCTTGCCGGCAGCACCAATGACCGCCTCATCTGACGCTGGGTCTAGCTTGGGTTCACCGCTAACGTAATCTACCAGATAGATATACTGTACACCGTACGGCTCGCCAGCCTGCTCTATAAACACCGGGCGTGCCATGCCTAGCTCCAGGCCGGTCTCCTCGCGCATCTCGCGGGCCAGTGCCTGGTCGGTGGTTTCGCCGAGGTCTACGCCGCCGCCGGGCAGCGTGTAGTACTCTTTGCCGAACTTATTGCGCTTGATAACAAGCAGGTTGTTGTCTTTGAAGATAATGGCACGGACAGCTTTTTTCATGCTTTTAGTATACGGGGTTACTGGCCATCTAGCCAGCTATCTCGTACTCCTTTAGCTTCTTCTTGCTGGCTTCGGTGCCTCCTTGCTGCAGCTTCAGCAGCTGCGCGTAGATACCGCCCGAGCGAGCCAGGTCCTCGGGTGCACCGGTTTCATCGACACGGCCATTCCTGAGGGTGATGATCTGGTCGACGCTCTGGATAGTGCTCAGACGGTGCGCTATGATCAGCGTAGTACGGCCTTTCATCAGGCGTTCCAGCGCCTCTTGCACCATATGCTCGCTCTTGCTGTCCAAACTGGAGGTAGCCTCGTCGAGTATGAGGATAGGCGCGTCCTTCAGGAGCGCCCGAGCGATGGCAATGCGCTGCTTTTGCCCGCCAGACAGCTTAAGGCCGCGCTCGCCAATTTCGGTATCGTAGCCTTTCTCGAACTTCTCGATGAACTCGTGGGCGTTCGCCGCCTTTGCTGCATCAATTATTGCTTTGTCGTCAGCCTTGGGGTTGGCATATGAAATATTCTCTTTGATGGTACCGCTAAACAATGCCGGGTCCTGAAACACCACGCCAATATTTTTGCGTAGCGATGCTTGCGTGATGTGCCGCACGTCCTGACCGTCGATAACGATTTGCCCGCCTCGTACGTCGTATAGCCGCAGCAACAGGTTGGTCAGCGTCGTCTTGCCTTCACCGCTTTCGCCCACTAATGCCGCTTTGGTATCGGGTGCAATTTTGAAATTCACGCCATGCAGCACGGTGCTTTCATCATCATAACCGAACGTCACATCGTCGAACATAATTTCACCCTTAGTCACCTTCAACCGCTTTGCCGAAGGGTCGTCGGCAATTTCGGGCTGCGTGTCCATTACCTCAAAATAATCTTTCGTATTGGCTACGGCACGCTGCGTATTATCTACCAGAAAGCTGATACTAAAGATAGGAATGCGGATAAGCGCAGCGTATTGGATCAGCAGCACCATGGTGCCGAGCGTGTATACACCCCTCGCAGTCTCGACGAAGATGTACACCATGACAGCCAAAAAAATGAGGTTCAACACCAAGCGGCGCATCACATCCTGCCGATGCCAATACTGGCTTTGCGGACGGGTGATACCCACTACTTTTTCGTAGGCCTTGCGCCAAAAAGCCAGCTCGCGCTGCTCCTGCAGGAAGCTGCGCACTACCCGCACCTGCCCCACCGCCTCGGCAAACCGGCCGCTGGCCACATCTTGCTCGGTATTTATCTCTTGCTGCCACTTCTGCCATTTGCCGCTAGTGCGGGTGGTAAGGAAAATGAACACCGGGTACAGCAGTAGCAACATCAGCCCTACTTGCCAGCTGTAGTAAGCTACGATAATCAGCGAAAATATGGTGCTAAAAACGAATTGCAAAAAGTTGTTGCTGAGCATCTGCATGAAGGTGCTGATCTGCGAGATGCCGCGGTTCATGCGGTTAATGATCTTACCACTCAGTTCGGTATCAAAATAGTGTTGCGACAAACTAAGGATGTGCTGGTAGTAGCGCTCGCTCATCACTTTCTGCAACCGCGCAGACATCATGTCGCCAATATATCCGCCAATATTGCTAAGAAGCGTCTGGCCAACATCGGTCAGGAAAATGAGTACGGCGAAGACTGCAACGAGTTTCACATTGGCGTGTCCGCCCCCGATAATCTTGGTAATCTGGTCTACCGCCGCCTTAGTAAACAGCGGCTGTAGCTGCGTCATCACCGACAGCAAAATGGTAAACGCTGAGATAGCCGCATAGTACGGCCACAGTTCGCGCGTAAACTTGAAAATCCGAAACATCCCACGCATATCGACTTTTAACTATAGCAGCTAATGCTGCCCAACAAAACAAACCCTGCTAGCCGTTGCAAAAATTACGCAGTATAGATTACTGCACTTCCATGGAACAATTACCCAACGAAAACACCGAAAAGACTACATCTCTTTCCGTAGAAGGGCAGACAATATCCTTAAGAGCATTCTCCGCAGGCCTAGCCGAAAGAGGAATTGATCTAGATAAGTGGTGGAAGGAACGGAATGCGCGAGTACTAGAGGGAGACGCCGCCGATACTACCACCACTACACAGGCATCAGATCAGCCGGTAGGCGAATAGACGCCCACCTACCAGCCGCCACCTCCGCCTCCACCACCGCCGCCCCCTGCGAAGCCTCCGCCACCAAAGCCGCTGCTGCTACTGCTGCTGGGACTTGAGAAACTGCTCTGTACGGACTGCGCAAAACCACTGTTCAGCGAGCCCATAAGATAGGCGACAGTAAACACCTGGTAATTACCAGTGTACCAGTCGGGCGGATTAATATAGATGCTAGCGAATTGTTTGGCCCAGGCCTCCTCTACGCCCAACACCATAGCGTATGGCAACAACTTCTCGAAAAGCTCTACAGTCTTTTCAGGTGCGGGCTGCGACTGCATATAGGGCGCATCGGGGCTTTGCAGTTTTTGGATCCGCTCTTTTTCGGCCACTTCAAGATAGAGTTTCAGACCCAAAATATGTTCCTTGGCCTTGACCCCTAGCGCCGTACGCGCCGAAGAGAGATGGTAAAATGCCGCCGCGATAACCGCACCGGCTATAAAGCCGACACGCAGCCACAGCGCGCCGGGTACGAATATCCACACCAGGGCCACGGCAGGCAGCAGCCCCAGGCTGGCATACTTGGTTGGGTTTGAAACGAAGTACCCCCGCGTAGTAAGCCCGGCCACCACCGATTTCTTTACGTTATTAGCCGTGCTCGACAGCTTGGTGGCCAGTGCCGCCAGGTCCACTTCGCCACCCTGTTCAATGCGATTGAACAGCGCGAACATAATCTCCTGCTCCCAACCGGACAACTGTGTCCAATCCTTCTTTAGTAACTGCAAGCTATACGCTTTTTTCTTGAGGCTGAACGTCTTCTTATTATCACGCTCGATGATGCGGATATATTTACGGATTGCCAGGCTGATAATTACCGCCGTAAGCGCTTTGGGCTGCACGATGAAGCGCATAATACCGTCGACTTCCAGCGGAGACATATTGTCTGGGGCGTCGTACTGGGGAATTATTACCCCGGTACCCTTGGCATCGCGTCCACGCCGCCACCACCATACAAAACCCGCACCGCTCAACATCGCTATTGGCACCACCAGCTCAGCCACCTGCACCCAATAGTCGCGCACATAGTCTACAAAACCCATCGGCTTGAAATAGCCCTTTTGGAAGCCTACAACTACGGTAAGCGTTTCGCCAATACCCAAGTTTGACGCCTGGGCCGAAACAACGCCGGGAACGGGGGAGCTTATGTCGCACCACCGCGACGTGGAGCCGTAGCTGCCCGCGTAACAGACCGGCGGGCGCACACTAAACAGTAGGCCCGACGGCAAGTGGATGGTCGCCTGCACGGCCGTAAACGGCTGGCTCCACTGGTCGCCGTTGATATTCCAATACAGCTCGTCGTGGTCGCCATAGAACGTAATGACATTGTCCATCGTGTAGTCGATGGTGTATTCTTGGACGCCTGTAACGGTGCGGTTCGGGTCGCCAATTTTCAGCACCTCGTTGCCGTTCGAGCCGCTGGTAGTGTACTGCGATGGTGCGCCGCTAGTGGAACTAACTTTGTTGACCCTAAGATGCAGCGAATGGCCTTTGTACGAGGTAGGTATAGCCCGCAGGATACCGTGGTTATAGTCGTGGAGATCCACATTTATTTGCTCTACTACGCGCATCTGCCCTTGGGCATCGGCACGTGTCAGATAGTAATCCGCCGTAAAATTAGTTACGACAAAGTCGTTTGTATCGGCACTAGCCACGCCCGGCAGCGCCGTTACAATTACAATTGTCAGTAATGCAGTAAGGGCAACCAGGCGTTTCATGCGTTATATCCTTTCGGCGTGCAGCGTTTCCCGGGCGCTGGCGGCTATATCGTCGAGTATCCGGGCTACTTCGGCGTCGGTTAGGGTGCGCTCGTAGCTGGCAACGCTTATCCGCAGCGTAATCTGCTTGTGGGCGGTATCGTCCGGACGCTGGTAGATGTCCACGGGGGACACATTGGCCAAAACCTGCTGCGGGGCAGCCTTTGCGAGTGCCGTCTGGACGGCAGCAAAAACCTGTTGATAGGGCGTATCGGCCGCAACTTTCAGACAGATGTCCTGCGATACCTTGGGGAACTTCGGTAGCGGCGTATAGCCAGCAACTGCCTGCGGTGTATTCACTAGTGGCATGATTCCAATTTCGAATGCAGCGGTTTTGGCCGGCAACTTCAGCTTCGTCAACACGTCAGCCGTTAGCTCGCCGATAATACCAATTGCTACGTCACTGCCCTGTACTTTTACCAGCGCACTGCGGCCAGGCTCGAATGGTGCGTCCATCGGCATGCCATGAGCCGGCAACGCAGCATATTCCAACCGTATGCCAAACGCAGCGGCAGCATATTCCAGATACGTACGTGCCTCATAAAATGCAGCTCCGGGCTTCGCATCTGTTTTGGCTGCATATACCACTGCCAATTGGTCGAACTCCATTGGCAGGCCGTCTTCTTCACGGGCGCTCAATTCGTGAACTTTGCCCATCTCGAACAATGCAAACTCATCGTAGCCAGCCTTTATATTGGGATGCACCCGCTCTAGCAAGCTGGGCGTCAGGCTCAAGCGATAGTACTGAAGGTCGGGGCTAAGAGCGTTTGCCAAACGGAATGCCGCAGCCTTGTCCTGGCCGACTTTATCCAGCAAATTGCCATGCACGAAACTATAGGTGAGCACTTCGTTGGCACCAGCCCGCGACAGCGTTTGGCGGATACGTGCTTTTACTTCCAGGTGTCGATTTTTGCGCACCGGTTCCAACGAACGCAGCGGTAATTCCAACGGCAGATGGTCAAACCCATACAGGCGGCCTACTTCTTCTACCACGTCCTCGGGAAGCTCTATATCAGTCCGCCAGAATGGCGCCGTAACAATAAGGCCGTCATCCTGCACGTCTACTTTGAACTCTACGTTTCTGAGTAGCGTAGCCATCTCATCGGCAGACAGCTTGAGACCCAAGCGTTCATTAACGAACTGCGTGGTGACGCTTACCGGCGCATACAGTGAACCGCGCTCCATAACCTCCTGCGACAGATGGTTGTCGTCAACTACACGGCTGGCAACCTTGCCGCCTGCGAACTGACGGATTTCGCCGACAATTTTGGCAAGCACCGCCAGGTTCTGTAGCGGACTTTGGCCCTTGTTGAAGCGCGTGACGGCATCGGTGAACAAACCGTGCGCCATACTGGTTCGGCGAATGGAATACATATCGAACGTAGCGCATTCGATGATGATATTTTTGGTCGTTTCATCCACCTCGGTTTCACCGCCGCCCATCACGCCGCCGATGCCGATGGCCCGGTCGCGCGTGGCAATCATAATGGCCTCACTGCGTGGTTCCACTTCTTTGCCGTTCAAAAGGGTGATCTTTTCGCCCTGTTTTGGCTTACGCACCACTAATGTTGCCGTGGTACTTTGGACGTCCTGCGCACGCACCTTGTCGTAATCGTACGCATGCAGCGGCTGGCCCGTTTCCAGCATGAAGAAGTTCGTGTAATCAACGACATTATTGATAGAGCGCAGACCCACTTTGGCTAGCTCCACCTGCAACCACACCGGGCTTGGGCCGACGTGCACATCGCGCAAGGCCACTGCCGTAAAGCGACGTACGTCGTCGGGCGCATTGTTCTGTACTTCGATTGGTAGTTCCTCGGCCTCTATAGCCGGGAATACCGGATGCTGTTGGTACCATTCCGGACTCTTGTATGCGGTATGCTGGATGCCGGCAATTTCACGGGCTACGCCCAAATAGCCAAAGCAGTCAGGACGATGGGTAAACATCTTGTTTTCGATATCCAATATGTGGTCGCCCGCCAGTCCAAAGCGTTCGGCAAAGTAGGTACCCGGTGCAACATCACCGTCCACTTCCAAAATGCCATCGTGGTTATCGCCAAGGCCCAACTCTTTGGGGCTGGCCATCATACCGTTGCTCATTTGTCCACGCAGCTCGCGCGCTTCCAGGGCAAACTCATCCTTGCCAACAGTGCTGGGTACGGTTACGCCAGGAGCCAGCCATACAGCCAACATACCGGCGCGGACGTTTGGCGCACCACATACTATCTGTACATAACCTTGCTCATCACGTGCTACATTGGCAACCTTGCGCCCGTCGTCTACCTTGCATACGTGCAAACGGTCGGCATTGGGATGCTGCTCGCAAGAAACCACCCGTACCACCACAATGTCGCCCTTATACATGGCACCGTTGTCGGCGATTTCCTCAATCGCACCCAACTGCGAGCCAATCTTTGCAGCCAAAGCGTCCACACCCTCTGGCGCGGGATCGCCAGCCGTCTCGTAATGTTTATTCAAAAAACGGATAGTATTGATACTAATTTTCATACTCTGTCTCCTAAAGGCGTATGTTGGCGAGTGCAGTGCAAGGCAGCCACGAAGCACGCAGCGAGCCGTACCATAGCGTACGGGGAGCGAGTGCTGGAGCGGACAACGCCGCAATGCGCCGCCAACATACGCCGCATCATGCGAACTGCCTCAGGAAGTCTAACTTACCGCTCTCGAAGTGGCGGATGTCTTCGATGCCGTACTTCATCATTACTAGGCGCTCAATACCGCCGCCCCAGGCAAAACCGGTATATACAGTGGGGTCGATACCTGCCATCTTTAGCACGTTTGGGTTGATCATACCGCAGCCCAATAGCTCGATCCAGCCGCTGTACGAGCAAACATTGCAACCTTTTTTATCGCAGAACGGGCAGCTGAGGGCAAACTCGAATGACGGCTCGGTGAACGGGAAGTAAAACGGCTGTGTCTTTACCTCCAGCTCCTTGCCATAATACTCCTGCAAAAATGTCTTGAGGGTAGCGATGAGATTGCCCGCGTGGACGCCCTTACCTACATATACGCCTTCCAGCTGGTAAAAAGTGTGCTCGTGCCGGGCGTCCAGGTCTTCGTTGCGGAAGACACGGCCAGGGATGACCACCGCTATAGGCTTGCCATTTTCCAGATCACCCTTGTACTGCTGCAGCACGCGGTGCTGCATGGTGCTGGTGTGCGCTGGGGCGATATACTGCTTACCATTGGCATCTTTTTCTACGGTCATAAAGGTATCGTAGTCGTCACGGGCAGGATGGCCTTCGGGGAAATTGAGGCTGGTGAACATATGGAAATCGTCGTCCAGCTCGCGGCTTTCTACGGCCGTAAAGCCCATACGATAAAAAATATCCAAAACCACCTCGAGCTCGCGCATCAGCGGATGCTTGCTGCCTTGTGCTGCACCCAGTAGTTGCGGACGGCTACCTGCCGGTGTATTTACGTCAAATGGGGCGGTCACGTCTATAGGCGTGCGGGTGTTCCGGCCGGCGCCAGTTGCCTCTGCGGCCATGCGTTCCAACTCCTGTTTCAGCTGGTTCAGCTCTTTGCCGAACAGCGGCCGCTCTGCTGGTGGCAGGGTTTTCAGCTCGTCAAACAATGCCCGCAGCTCCACTGCCTTTAGTATGTCTGCCGGCGCCGCCAAGGCCTGCAGCCGCTCCGGCGCCAGCAACGTATCCCGCACTTCACGAATCCGTTGATTTTGATAGTCCATTGCAAACAGTATAATACAGGTATGGCACAATTTTCATTCGATATTGTTAGCGAATACGACAAAGCGGAGATGAACAACGTCTTCGACCAAGTAAAGCGCGAGATAGACAGCCGCTACGACTTCAAAAACACACCGGCCGCGCTGGAGTGGCTCAATAATGACAAAACTGGCTTCAAGGTTACCGGCAATGGCGACTGGCAGATCGATGCCATCCTGGACATTATCCGCAAAAAGCTTGCCGTGCGCGGACAGAGCCAGAAAGTGTTGGATGCATCCAAAGAATCATCCACCAACAACATGCGCACTACCAAAGAAGTGCCCTTTCAGCATGGGCTAGACCAAGACAAGGCCAAAAAGATCACCAGCCTAGTCCGCGAGCAGTTCCCGAAGGTAAAGCCGACTATTCAGGGCGATGCCGTACGTGTGGCCAGCACCAGCAAAGACGACCTGCAGGGCGTCATGCATCTGCTACGCAGCCACGAATTCGATTTCCCACTACATTTCACGAACTACCGTTAGCTCGTACCTGATGTCTCCTTGGCAGCCGCATCTAAAATCTGGCCCCCTTCCTTCACAGCAGTGTCCATCAGAATTTTGCTGTCAGCATGTGCGCCAGGAAGCTCCGCTTCAGTGGCCTTCTTCACCAAGTACGCACCAGCATCGGGAGCCATATAGATTAAGTCGCTTGCCCGCTCGGCCGCGGCTAGCTCAAGACTCTTTCTATTCTCCATGGTACTCCTCTACTATTTTACTGACCGCTCTTGCTTGGGTCTGAGGCTGTTTTGCCTTCGCCAATTAACGGCTGGACGATATCATTTAGAGTTTGCAGCGACGCATCTCGCGCTTGCCTTGCCTCTTGTTGGCCTTCGAGAGTAGTGGCAGCATTTATTTCTCCTATACTATGGCGTACAATTCTGCCTGCCAGGACTGATGCTTCGCGCAAGGTTGCGAGCCGCCTGGCATCCTTATCATCTTGTGACGGTTGTGGTGCTGATTCTTTTGCCATGGCGACAACGGTACTACAGGCGTGCGCTAGCTGTAAGTGACCTTAATCAATGGTTGCCTATAAAACAACAACCTACCATTGTCGCACCGTGCGGTATACTTAAATCATGAGCGATACGAGCGACGTGCGTGAACTGGCCGAAGCGGTCCTAAAGAAGAATGACCAAGGCAACTTCACCATTCCCGCCCACGGTCTGTACCCGCACCAATGGTTGTGGGATAGCTGCTTTATATCTATCGGGTTGCGTCATATCGACATTGAGCGGGCAAAAATTGAACTGCTGAGCCTGCTGCGTGGACAATGGAAAAATGGCATGCTGCCACACATCATCTTTACGCCCGGCAAGAAACAGGCTATGCACCACGGCGTATGGCAAAGCTGGCTGAGCCCGCTATCGCCCGACGGGGTATCGACCAGTGGCATCACCCAGCCGCCAATGGTAGCCGAGGCAGTCGTGCGTGTTGGTGAACGCATGCCGGTTACCGAACGCCACAGCTGGTATCGCCTGGTG
>Ga0070658_10003523_pt1 | contig 12848 bp, 9 predicted proteins | sample KBSC13metaG_FD_64664 | JGI IMG/M metagenome (GOLD analysis project Ga0070658, IMG submission 64664) | Corn rhizosphere microbial communities from Kellogg Biological Station, Michigan, USA - KBS C1-3 metaG | ecosystem: Host-associated > Plants > Roots > Rhizosphere > Soil ... | reverse complement strand
TCGGGGCAGGGGAGCACCGTTCGGGTGGCGAGCGCATCGAAGACTGGGAGGTGCTGGACCTGTTGACCAGTCTGGTGGACAAGTCGCTGGTCATCGCGGAGACAGGAGAGGGACAGACACGCTACCGTCTGCTGGAGACGGTGCGGCAGTATGCGCGAGACCGCCTGGTCCAGACGGGAGACAGCCAGGCGGTGCGGGAGCGCCATCGGGACTATTTCCTGGCGCTGGGGGAGGAGATCCAACCGAAACTGGAGGGGCCGGAGCAGGGGCAGTGGCTGAATGTGCTGGAGACGGAGCACGACAACCTGCGACTGGCAGTTCGGTTCTGTCTGGAAGAGCCGGAGGCCGATCCGAACGCGCAGTTTGGGCTGCGATTGGGAGTGGTGTTACGACACTTCTGGAATGTCCGTGGGCACCTGAGCGAAGGGCGCGAACTGCTGCACGCCTTGCTGGCGCATCCGGCGGGCCAGGAGCCGACGGAGGCGCGTGTCACCGCTCTCAACGGAGCCGGAAATCTGGCCTCGGCGCAGGGCGATTCTACCATGGCCCGCGCTCTGCATGACGATAGCCGCACGATCGCTCTCGCGTTGGGGTATCAGAGAGGCATCGCGATCTCCCTGCTGAACCTGGGAAACGTGGCTCTGGCGCAGGGCGACCAGACCCTGGCGCGTTCTCTCTATGAAGAGTGCATGGCGATATGCCAGAAGCGCGGAGAGAAAAAGGGAATCACCAACTGCCTCATGAGCCTGGCAAATCTGGCCCTGGCACAGTGCGACTACGATCTGGCCCGCTCCCGGCACGAGGAGTGCCTGGCGACCTACCGGGAACTGGGCGACAAGCGAGGCGTCGCAAACTCGCTCCTGAACCTGGGAGCTGTCGTCTACTACCAGGGCGACTATATCCTGGCTCGTTCTCTCTTTGAGGAGACCCTGACCATCCGGCGGGAGGTCGGGGATAAACAGGGTGTCGCGCACTCCCTCTTGAGCCTGGGAAGCGTGGTTTTGGAGCAGGGCGATCTCGCGCTGGCCCATTCTCGCTTTGAAGAGTGCCTGAGGATCTATCGGGAGGTAGGAGACAAGAGAGGCATCGCGGAATCCCTGGGAGAGTTTGCCTCGCTGGCGAGGACCGAGGGAAGAGACGCGTCTGCCGTTCGCCTCTGGGGGATGGTGGATACGCTGCGCATCGGCATCGGCGCTCCTTTGCCACCGAATAGACAGGAGTATCAAGATCACCAGATGGCGGCCGTGCGGGGATCGTTAGGGGAAGAGGCGTTTGCTGCCGCGTGGGCCGAAGGCTGCGCGTTCACGCTGGAAGAGGCCGTTGCCTGTGCCCTCCAGAAGCCGACGACCTGAAGATAGTTTCAAGGGTGCCGAGGGAACTGTTGGTGGCTGAAGCGTAGGGTTGTGCGGGACATATCGATCTCCGGTTATAGGCGTGGAGGCAGGAGAGACGATTCAAAGAAGCTAATATATACATATGCCTTATGTGCCATTCAAAAAGAGAGATGCCGGCGCTTCCCCATACCGATCCACCGCAGACAGGGATCTGATTTCGGCCTGTTTGAAGGGGGAAGCGACTGCCTGGGATGCCTTGATCGACCGCTATGCGGCCCTTGTGTTTTCGGTCTGCCTGCGCATGGGAACGTCGCAAGCGGATGCTGAGGATATTTTTCAGGATGTCTGCCTCATTCTCTTTGAGCATCTGGCGGATGTGCGCGACACGGACAGGCTCTCTGCCTGGCTTATCCTGACGACCAAACGCGAGGTCTGGAGAGCGGCGCGCAAACGCAGCGTCACGCTGGCTTCGGAACTGGGCGAAGGGGAGTGGGAGATGGAGGCGGGAGAGAGCGTCCATCCGCAAAAGGCGACCGGCAACCCCGAGGGAGCGATGCTGGCTCTGGCGGAGCAGCAACTGATGCGCGAAGCGGTCGAGCGTCTGCCGGAACGCTGCCGTAATCTGCTGCTGCAACTCTATGCGACCGACGATCCCCTCAGCTACCAGGATCTTGCTGCGAAGTTCGCACTGCCGGTCGGAAGCATCGGCCCGACGCGTGCCCGCTGTCTCCTCAACCTCCGCAAGATCCTCCAACAACTCGGTTATTAAGGCGAGTTGTGGGTTCCTCTCTGCAATGGAGCCACCTGACACTATGTCAGGTGGCTCCAATTGTCGCTCCTTACCAGGGGAGATCGTCTGCTGCAGGAGGCGTGTTCCTGGTCGGGATGCCATGTTCCCCTTCCGATGGGCTGGAAGTTGTTGCCTTCTTGCCGCCATCGTCCTTACGGTTGGAGCCGATGCTGTAGAGCGCCATCGTCTCGCCCTCTGCCTTATAGACAAACGGCTGATTGGTATAGAGATCGCGGGGCAAGGCGCTTCCCCAGGCGGCTTCCGCCGCGTGCAGATCGGTGGGATAGTGACCGGTGGTCGTTCGATAGGCGTGGATCGCCAACGCCGCCACCGCCATCCGCTGATAGTCCACAACCTGATCGCGCTTGGTTCCCACGGCAGGCAGGGTCGGTAACATGATGCGGGTGCAGATCGCATACCAGGGAAGGTCCCGCATAAATATCTCGTCCGATTCCAGCGAAGCTCCGGGGACCTGAAGCAGTTCGTTCCGTCGATCCATCGCCTGCAGGTAGTGGACTTCGTCCATCTTCCAGAACGGGGACCAGAGCACGCTCAGGACCTTCGAGATAGGATTATTGGTCGGCGCCGCCGTACCGTTCGCGAGTTGGCTGGCCTGGAGAGGATTGGAGACGTACTGAAAGGCCCAGAGACCGAAACAGCGCTCGCCTTTGAGATCCTGACGCAGGACCGCCGTCCAGTCCGTATGGCTGAGACGCAGAGAGAACGCGTGCGCCTGTGCCGGAGACAGGGCGACATTCTGAAGGACATGCGCGAGAGTCGTATCGCCCAGCCTCTCGATGGCAATGGCGGTCAAACAGGAGATCAGGACCGGCTCGGGAGTGAGGTGCTCGCTCATCCGGAAAATCACGGCGACATCGTTGAGGGCCGCGTCTGTCTGTCCGGCGCGGGCTTCCGCCTGCGCTTGGGCGGAGACGATCTCTGCCAGACGCCGCACCTTGGCAAGATGGGGAAATAGGATGCCTGCCAGGTTCTCCTCATCGTAGTGGACGGGGAAGCGGCAGTCCGGGAGCGCTGTCGCCTGCCGCGTCAGTTCGATCGCCGTCCGGTTCTTTGCCAGCAACTCGGCACTCGCCTGTGTGCTCTTGGAGGCGCGCAGCGCTTCGCCTTCCGCGTCGCTGAGGACGAGCGCATCCGCGGCATGCAGATAGACAGGAGCTGCGTTGCGCGACTCCGGAATGAGGGCTGGGACGACTTTGCTGAACTGCAAAGGTTCCCCCCGCTCCTCTGCTGCGGCGAGCGCGTTATGAAGCTGCCAGGAGGCGGTGAGGTTGGCGGCATAGTAGGTTCCTACCCCCACGAGAAGACAGGCTTGGAGTATGCGGCCGGCACGCCGCCAAAACCGGGTGCGTTTGGTGAGGGGCCGCAGCGACGCCTGCGCCGTGGAGGAGTCGGCAGAGAAGTGGGGCAGTCTGGAATCTCGATTCGGTGACATGGTCGTGTATCCTTAACATAGGGAGACGCAGGCGTCGATTTCAGCCGCTGTGTTTGTCGTGCAGGAGCAGGGCCAACTGACTTATCCGCCATCGGAGGGCAAGCACGAACTGGGCGGTGTCGGCAGGGATTGCGAACGATCTTGCGGAATGGGCGCGATTGTCGCCTGTCAACAAAGCCCGATTCTGGGCATCCAGTTGGCTGCTCCCCACCGCGCAGAAGAGCACCAACGTGGCAAAGGCTCCCGCGAGCCTCCAGCGTCGGTACCAGGTCCACACAGGAGCGTTCCGGCGTTCGCTCCGGCAGCGGTGCAGAATTTGCGAGCGCAGTTCCGGAGGCAGAACGGGCGCGGAGGCCCGCAACTGCGTTTCGATCGTTTCGGGTTCGTGTTGAGGTGTCATCGACTGCTCTCTTCCTGAAGCCAACTTCGCAGCCGCTCGATCCCATAGCGATAGCGGCTGGCAACCGTGTTCGGAGAGGCCTTGACCGCCTTCGCGATCTCGGCGAACGTCATCTCCTCATAGATCTTCATGGCGATCACTTCGCGCTGCTCCACCGGGAGCCGCTGCAACAGGCACTGGATCTCGCCTGTCTCCGCAGCCGCCGTAGGCTGCACCAGGTGATCCGCCGATTCCCAGGCGCATTCGCGGCCACGGCGGCGCAGCAGAGTGCGCGCCTCATTGCGGGCGGCGGTAAAAAGGTAGGCCCGAAGATTCTGAATGCGTTTCGTCCGCCCCTGCGCCAGTCCGACAAACACCTCCTGCAAGGCGTCCTCCGCATCGCTGCCGACGCCTAGAATGGCGGTCAGCACCCGATAGAGCGAGGCCGCATAGTGATCGTAGAGCGGAGCGATGACATCCACATCGCCCTCCGACAGACGCTCCCGCCACTCGGCCTCCAAAGCGCTCTCCGGCGCGGGACTCTCTCGCTCTTTCTCACCCCACACCGCCGTTCTGATCCTGTCGGGTGGATGGGAGTTCTCATGTTGTGCACAAACGTTGTCTGTCGTCGGCATCGAACGGCCCTTTGTGGAATCGCGCATCCCTGATCCAGCGCTTGTGAGTGGTTTTCATCTCTTAGACGCAGCACTCCTCTCTTTTTGTCTAATCACCCCCAAATTTTCTTGCTCGGAAGAGAGGAAGAGACCTCGCTACCATTCCGGTAACTTCGCGGGTAAGCTATGGGTGTTGGCGTCTGCTGCTCATTGGAGAAGTAGGAAACGGGAGGGAACTGCAGGTGAGGCATGCGGAGATACAATCACTTATAAGACAGCTCGCCGCAGATCCTGAAGCGAGGGGGCGGGAAAACCTGAGCCACCTGGGCTCTGAGGCTTTCGATCCACTGTGCGAGTTATTGCGAGACGAGGACAGGATGGTGCGTTATATTGCCGCCTCCCTGCTTGGAAGTATTGGGGAACCGCTGGCATTCGAGCCGTTGTGCGAGATGCTAAACGACAAGGACACGATGGTGCGTTGTGCTGCCATCCGTACGCTTGGGCGTATTGGAGGGGCGAGGGCTGTCGAGCCGCTGTGCGAAGCGCTCGGAGATCAAATATTGGGGAATCGTGGTTCTGCCCGCACAGCGCTTTTAGAGATCGGGGATGCCGTCATATTGCCCCGCAAAGTTCTCCTGGAAGAGTGTCTCACCCCAATCCAGCGCTTTGAAGCACTGGGGGCTCTGCGGCGAGTGGTCTGGCGTAGGGTCCACCTGACGATCCCACTCCCCGAAATTACGGCATACTGTCGAGAGTTGCTGCAAGATCAAGAAGAGGCGATACGCCAATCCGCTCAAGCAGTGCTGGAGGCTGTTCGTACCGCAGAGCAGGTGGAGACAGACGATATTCCGACACTTATCACACGGTTAGGCTCCTATCGCACGCAAGGCCAGGCGCTGAAAGCTTTGCTTCGACATGGTCATCTGGCTGTCGAGCCGTTGTGCGAGGCGCTTCATGAGGAGAGTTGGATCGTTCGCCAGGCGGCTGTTGAGGCACTGGGAGAACTCCGAGATACACGGGCTATCGAACCGCTGCTGCAAGCGCTTGGGGATCGATGCAGAGATGTTAGTTGGGGCGCTACCTGGGCACTTACAAAGATCGGGGATACACGAGCGATCGAGCCTTTGTGCCAGGCGCTCCAGGCGGAGAATTGGGTGGTGCAACTGCATGCCGTCGAGGCTCTGAAGCGGATCGGGGATGCCCGAGCCGTCGATCCGTTGTGCCGGTTACTCGCCGATACCTGGTGGGAAGTTCGCCAAGCGGCTGCCGAGGCGCTCGCGGAACTCCAGGATGCGCGCGCTGTCGAACCGCTATGCCGGGTGTTCAGCCATCCGGATAAAGGGGGGATGTGGACTGTTCTCGAGGCTGCTGCTAATGCGATTGGAAAGATCGGAGATGCGCGCGCTGTAGAGCCGCTATGTAAGGCGCTCCAAGATAAGGACGCGCAAATTCGTGAGTATGCTGCTGTTGCACTGAAAAGAATGGGAAATGCCTCTACATTGCCTCGCAAAGTTCTCCGGGAAACGCGCCTTAGCCCCCTCCAGCGCTTAAAGGCGCTGGAGGCTCTGTGGCAGGTGAACTACTGGGGCGATGCGCATTTGTGGTTTCCGCTTCCTAAAATTACAGTATACTGTCGAATGAAATTACTGGATTGGGACAAGGAAGTCCGTCAGTCCGCGCGGGCCGTTCTGGAGGCTATAGAAACTATTCCGCCATAAACAGAAACCCAGGTTTTACACCATCCTACCGGGCTTATCTCTATCGTTGTAGTGTTGATCGAGAAGCAGACGCAGAAACGCGTCTCGCAGACGGTGAAACAACAGCGAGTAGGCATCCGGAGGCTCCGCGCAGGTTCGGAATCATACTCTCACGCCAGACGGATATGTAAGAGAAGGGGACGAAACGGCGCGCAAATCACGAGGGAGGATTGAAAGAATGCGAATTTGGAACGGCCGGTTTAGCACGCTCTGGGAGCGGTCCGTCGGGAGTTACACGCATGTTTTGCTCTGCATTGCAGGGCTTTTGTTCGGCCTGACAGTCCCTGCTCGGGCGCAAGTCGTCACAAATAATGCGAATGGTCACTACTACGAAGGGGTGTTTGTTTCCGGAGGCATCAACTGGGCCAATGCACGCGATGCGGCTGCGGGTCGGACCCATCTCGGACTGAAAGGCCACCTCGCAACGATCACCTCGGCGGCGGAAGAGCAGTTTCTCATCGCCAATCTGCCCAATGCAGTCAGTGGCGAATACTGGCTGGGCGGGTATCAGGATCACTCCGCTCCCAACTATTCCGAGCCCGGCGGGGGCTGGCGCTGGATCACCGGAGAGGCCTGGAGCTATACGAACTGGAATTCCGCAGAACCGGACAATAACGTCACGGAAGACTACCTGCAGTTCTATAAATCCGATGGCGGCTGGAATGACGGCAACGGCTCCTTCCTCCTGGCCGGTTATGTGGTGGAGTATGAGAACACCGCTCCGCGGTTCGACCTCAACGGCGATGGCAAGGCCGATCTGCTATTTCAGCACAGCACTACCGGCCAGATCGTCTCCTGGTACCTCGACGGCACCACGGTCACCGGGGGCAACGCGAGTTTCCCGACCGTTGGCGGCGATTTTAAGGTGCGGGGAACCGGAGACTTCAATCAGGACGGGAAGGCGGATCTCGTTTTTCAGAGCAGTTCCACCGGTCGGATCGTGATCTGGTTTTTGAATGGGACGCAGTATCTCGGCGGCGCAGCGGCCTCGCTGGTACCTCTGCCCGAATATAAGGTCGTCGGCGTAGGAGATTTTGATGGGGACGGTCTGGCGGATATCGTGCTTCAGAGCAACACCACGGGCAAGGTGGTAGTCTGGTTTATGAATGGAACGACAGTCACGAGTGGCTCCTTTATTTCGCTGACACCGTCAGCAGGCTACCAGGTGGTCGGAGTCAACGATCTCAATCTGGACGGTCATCCCGATCTTGTTTTTCAGGATCAACAGTCCAGCAAGATCGCCGTCTGGACCATGAGTGGGATCTCCGTGACGAACGGCTTCGCTCTGCCCACGCCCATCTCCGGGTACCATGTCGTAGGGGTGAGCGGCTTCGACGGTTTTCTCCCCGGTCTTATACTGCAAAACAGCATTACGAACCAACTCGTGCTCTGGTATGTCTCCGGGGGCGCGGTGGTCGGCGGCGGTTTCGTCAACGCCATTCCGAACAGCAGCTATCAGGTTGTCGGCCCCCGGTAAACCGGCGGGATCGAACCGTCCTCCCAAGGGGATCGTCGCACCTCGTACTGCGACGATCTTGCCATATTCGCCGCCGATCAGGCAGATCGGCGGCAAATCGTGGTTGAGGATGGGAAGTAACCGAAGGAAAGAGTAGTATTCTATAACCGTTTACACGATGTCGTTGAATAAGGTATGCTACATGCCAAATGGGCTGCCGGACAAAAAATACGTTTATGCATGTCGCTCAATAGCGGGTTCTGACGAGCCCTTTATACCGTGATTTCTGTTGGCGCTCCTAATTTTCTGTTCGGGAAAGAACCCCACTCTCTTCCTCCTATTGGAGAAGGACACACAACTCTTGCGATTCCAACAACGCCCTCTCTTCGCCCTCTCTCTCTGTCTGCTTGTCGTGCTTCTCGTGCCGGGACGTGTCGCGCGCGCCGATATCGATTTTAACTACGATGGCCTTCCGGATCTGCTCTTCCAGAGCCGTTCTACCGGACAGGTCGTCTACTGGGGCTTCAATGGCGCGGCCTATGTCGGCGGAGCCTCCCTTCAGAGTCCTCCCTCCAGCGATTGGCAGCTCCGCGACAGCGCCGACTTCAATGGTGATGGAAAGTCCGACCTCCTCTTCCAGAACGCACGTACCGGGCAGGTGATCCTCTGGTACATGGTGGGACCGGACTTCCTCAGCGGGGGATCGCTCTCGCAGGCTCCCGCGGCAGGCTATCAGGTCGTGGGCGCAGGAGATTTCAACGCAGACGGCCATACCGAACTGGTCTTTCAGAATACGACGACCGGGCAGGTCGCCCTCTGGTATCTCAATGGACTGACCGTCACAGGCGGCGCGCAGCCGACCGGAGCGCTCTCGCGTCCCGATCCCAACAATCAGGTCGTCGGTGTGGCGGACCTCAATGGAGACGGCTTCCCGGATCTCGTTTTTCAGAACCGCGTGAGCCGTGCGATCTCATTTGTGGCGATGCAGGGGATGCAGACGGTGGGCGGGATGACGTTTCCGTTGGTACCCGCCGCAGGGAACAACGTCGTGGGTCTGGGGGACTTCAACGGCGATGGCAGCCCGGATCTGTTGTTCCAGAACGCGACGACAGGGCAGTTGACCTACTGGCTGCTCGATCACACGGCCTTTCTTGGAGGAGGAAACCTTCCCGCGCCGTTTTCACTCGATTGGAAAGTGGGGGGAGGCCGAACGTTTTCACCTCGCCGCCCTCAGACGTACGGGATCAACGGCAACTCCTATGTGCCGACCACGAAGTCCGAGACGTTGACCGCCACCTTTACCCGGTCGGACGGCGGCATCACTCTGGGAGGCTACCAGGGGTATGTTCGCGTGCACGTTAAGGGCACGGGGCAGTCGTATGCTGCGGCGCATAACGATGCCTTCTATCTCTATGATGGTCCGTTCGCCTCGCAGCCCCAAAATGGCCGTAATGGCGGCTACTCACAACTCGCCTTCAGCGCCACGCCCCTGCCGACTTTCGATCTGGGACAGGCGGCGACAGGCCGTCTGATTGGCCCGGTTCCGGCCTACAACTCGGCCCACGACTACACCGTTCTGGTGAATACCGGCCTCTCTACGCCCGGTCAACTCCACTTCGGGGTGAGCGCGGACAGCTTTAGCGGTAACAACGGCACCTACACCATCACCGTGACGCAGCTCGCCCTCGCCCCCATCACGCTCAAAAAGATCGTCTTTCTGGGCGATTCCATCACCCAACTCGGGACCTATCCGACGGTGGTCGCAACGGCGCTTGGCGCTACCGCCATCAATGCCGGTGTTGCCGGCCAGACGACCGCTGAGATATTGGCACGGGTCGAGACCGACGTCATCGAACAGCGTCCGGACTTATGTGTGTTGTTCGCCGGCACCAACGACGCCTATTTTTCGGTGCCGATCGCGCAGTTCCAGTCGGATTATGAGAAGTTGTTGAAGCGACTAAAGGCGGCAAACATTCCTGTGGTGGTGGTGACCCCGCCGCATTTCTCCGCCGACTCGCATCTGAATAATAACAACTCGAACACGGCTCTTGCCCCCGTCGTGGCGGCGATACGCGCTGAGGCGGCGCTGCACAACCTTACCATCGCGGATGTGTACAGCGCCGTCATCCCCCTCAATGCAGATGGAGAACATCCCAACGCAGCAGGACAGGCCGCGATCGCTGTGATCGTCCAGTCGGCGATTCAATCCGCGCTCAGCACAGGGCGCTATTAGCTCGGATATTTCCGACACATTCGCTACCCGACACTTTTTCTATGTATCCGGAGAGTCTGATCGAGAACCTCCAGGACCTCTTTCACATTCAGGGGCTTGGTCAGATACGCCTTCGCTCCGGCTGCCAACAACCGTTCCCTCTGCTGTGGGGTCGCGTCGGCGCTGATAATGATCACCGGAATGTCGCTGGTGATCGCCGACTGTTGCAGACGAGTCAGAACCTCGTTCCCGGAGATATCGGGCAGATGCAGGTCGAGGAGGATCAGATCGGGTTTCTGCTGCCGGGCTAAGTCCAGCCCCAGGCTGCCCTGCATCGCCGCGAGCAGTGTGATCTCGGGGCGAGCTGCCAGGACCACCTCGAGAAGGCGCAGATTGGACAGATTGTCCTCGATACAGAGAACGGTCTTCAGGGGAGCCGAGGGAGAGATCGTCGCCGGAACCCATCTGGGCGCGCCGGCCCGTTCCGGCAGCGGGAACGTTTCGGCGCCTGGCAGTTCGATATAAAAGGTGCTGCCGTGGCCGAGCGTGCTCTCTGCGGTGAGCGTTCCTCCCATGGCTTCCACCAACCGTCTGGACAGTGCCAGACCCAGCCCCGTGCCCTCGACCCCGGTCTGCGCGGCATCGAGGCGCTCAAAAGGAATGAAGAGTTTCGGCAGATGGTCCGGCGCAATTCCGTAGCCCGTATCGCGCACTCCGATGCGGACCCGCCCTGCAGATGTCTGAGAGCAGGAGAAGCTCACGCGTCCGCCGACACGATTGTATTTGACGGCATTGGATAGGAGGTTCAGGAGCACCTGATTAAGACGCTGACAATCGGCCAGAACGCAATACTCCTGGGAAATCGCGTTCTCGACTTCGAGTTGAATGTTGCAATGCGCCGCAAGGGGGCCAAGGAGATCGCACGTTTCGCGGATGGCGTCAGAGATTAAAACCGGCTCCAGGGAGAGTTCACAATGGCCGGCTTCGACACGAGCGATGTCGAGCACCTCGTTGATAAGCGCCAGCAAGTGCCTTCCAGCCTTGAGAATGTGCTGCGTGCTCTCCCGCTGCAGGGCCGTGGCGTTCTCCATCTCCAGGATCTGGCCGAAGCCCAGGATCGCGTTTAAGGGCGTGCGCAGTTCATGACTCATGCGAGAGAGAAATTCGGATTTCGCGGTGTTCGCGGTATCCGCTTCTTCTTTGGCGGTCTGGAGGGCTTCTGCGGTCTGGTGCAGTGCGCTCAATGCCTTTTGGCGCTCAACAATCTCGTTGCGCAATACCTCATTAGCGGCCCCTAGTTCCGCCGTGCGTTCTTCAACCCGCCGCTCCAGTTCGTCACGCGATTGGCGCAATGCTTCCTCCACGTGCTTGCGCTCCGTAATGTCCTGCACCGTACCGACTATCCGCAGAGCTGCATGGGTTTTAACATCATAAAGGAAGTCGATCTCCTCATGGACGAGACGTTCCAGGCCGCTGGGAAGGCAGATGCGATGATCGATTCCGCAGGACGCCCGATCTCGTATCGCACCGGCAACCGCATTACGAACGCTGGTCCTATCGTCGGGATGCACCGCGTGAAAAAAGTTATCGTTCGATACCTCGATCTGGCCGGGTTCATAACCAAAAATGCAAAAGACTTCATCGGACCAACGCAGAGGATTCTGGTCCAGGTCGTCGAGGTCAAGCAGATCCAGTTCCCAACTTCCAAGACGCGCGATCCGTTGCGCTACTGCCAGACCAGCCTTGCTTTCCCGCAGCTTTTCCTCGATCCGTCGCCGCTCAAGCGCGTAGCGAATAGCGCGTTCAAGAAGCGCGGCATTGATGTTTCCCTTCAGTAGATAGTCCACCACGCCAGCCTGACTGGCCTTCAGATCGATATCGTAATCTTCTGAGCCTGTCAGCAAAATGAACGGCATGCTGCTATGTTTCGCCGTCTCCTTCAGGATATCCAGGCCGGTGTGCTCGCCCAGATAGTAGTCGAGCAGACAGACATCGTATCGGTCGCGCTGCAGAGACTGCAGCGCTTCCTCATAGGTTGCCACCCATTCCAGGTCGAAGTGCCCCGCTGTGGCGATGGAGAGCAGATCGCGGACGATAATGTAATCGTCGTCATTGTCCTCCACCAGAAGAATCTTCACTGTCCGGTCGTTCATGCTGCTCGTGGTTACTCCGTACTATTCTCCATCCACAGAGGGAATGGCGACGATTTCGATCCAGTATTTCCCGAATGCCTTCATGACTTCAACCAGGCCGTGAAACGTCACCGGTTTGGTAATGAACGAACTGACGCCCAATTCATAGCTGCGCACGATGTCTTCGTCAGCTTCCGAAGTAGTCAGCACAATCACCGGAATACGCCGCAGAAGAGGATCTCTTTTTATCTCCGCCAGCGCCTCTTGACCGCTCTTGCGAGGCATGTTAAGATCCAACAGGATCAGACCTGGACGCGGTGACGTACTCGGGTCGGTGTACTGGCCGCGCCGGTGAAGATAGTCCATCAACTGCTCCCCATCTTCCACCTCCCGCAGATCATTGAGAACGAAGCTCTCATTGAGCGCATCGCGTGTCATCAAGCGGTCATCTTCGCTGTCGTCGGCCAGCAGGATGGTCACCAATTTGGAAGGTCCCTTTGGCTTTCTCATCCGGTGTACTCTCCTTGTTTCTGTCGAGCCGGCAGCGTGACCAGAAAAGTGGCGCCCTGCCCCGGCGCGCTTTCAGCAGTGATAGCGCCGTCGTGCCGTTCGACGATCTTACGGCAGACGGCGAGACCAATGCCGGTCCCCGGATACGCCTGCCGCGTGTGCAGGCGCTGAAACGGACTGAATATACGATCGCAATATTTGGTGTCAAAAC
>Ga0070658_10003520_pt1 | contig 12864 bp, 6 predicted proteins | sample KBSC13metaG_FD_64664 | JGI IMG/M metagenome (GOLD analysis project Ga0070658, IMG submission 64664) | Corn rhizosphere microbial communities from Kellogg Biological Station, Michigan, USA - KBS C1-3 metaG | ecosystem: Host-associated > Plants > Roots > Rhizosphere > Soil ... | reverse complement strand
GGGCGACTTTGGCCTTTGCCAGAGCGCTCTCTTTCTGCCGCGCCTGGATCGCCGCGATTCGTCGCTCCACCGCGCGCACACTGTCGAGATACTCGTCCAGCTTCTGCTGGTCGTCACGGCTCAGTTTGCCGCGCAGGTCCCTTGCACCGCCCAAAACCAGGTCGAGCATCGAGCGGTCCAGGGGGTCATAAGAGGTCTTACTCGCGGGACCGAAGCCGGTTTCGCGGCATTGGAACAGTCGCTTAAGCACGCTGGCGGGATCGATCTCGGCCGGCATCGGCTGGCGAGGCCCGCGGAAACTGCAGTGCGAGTAGTACGCTTCGTGCAGCCCTTCCTGGTGCTCCATGTGTGTTTGCGGCATCGTCGCCAGTTCCAGCGACGGCATGGGCGTGAACGCGCCGACATAGTTCGCGGCGATCTGGTCGGCAGAGATGGCGATGTTCACCACGTTGCGCTTTTGCGAGTCCGGCAGTGTCGCCGTCAACCAGGTGGAGAGTTCCAGAGCGTGGGGCGCGCCGTTGAACGGCGCGATGGGCACGCCGCTGATCCCCTTCACCAGCAAGCACTGATCGAGTACGCCACGCAGCGGTTCCAGGATCGGTGGGGGCGACGTCAAAAACCCGGCGGGATCCTTCGGCCAGAATCGCTCCGGGATCACGCCATGCGGCATGTACATGAAACCCAGCCGTACCGGTGGTTTCGACCTGGCCGACTTCGCACCATCCGCCCAGCCCATCGTCTCCAGCAGAGGCAACGACAGCGATACACCGAGTCCGGTCAGACAGGTTCGGCGACTGATAAGAACGTTACTTCGCATTGGGGGTCTCTCCTGTGTTGGTCACGCGACGATGGGTAAAGGGATCACTGGTCACCACGCTCAGTACGAGCGTCTGCATCCGATAGTCGTCTCTCTTGATCGAGTCTGTCATCTGATCGACGACGATCTCATCATATCCTTCGAGCTGCCGACCAAGCGCATACGCGAGCAGTTTGCCGGTGAGATTTCGGCAAAAATCGTCCTTTCGGTCGGCGATGATCCGCTTGAGTTCCGCAGGGGTGGTGAAATGGTGTCCTCCCGGCAGTTCGCCGGAAGCATCGATCTTGCCGGCGGAGTCATCCACCGTTCGCCACCGACCGATCGCATCGTAGTTCTCCAGCCCGAATCCGATCGGGTCGAGCACCTTGTGGCAGTTCGCGCAAACGGGGTTCGAACGATGCAGTTCCGTGCGCTGTCGCAGCGTCATGGTCGCGATTGTCCGTTTGTCCTGCTTCTCCAGCGAAGGCACATTGGGTGGCGGCGGAGGTACATTTTCGCCGAGTACCTGCTCCAGCACCCAGACGCCACGATTGACCGGACTGGTGCGGTTGGGAAAGGAGCTGTTTGCGAGAATACCGGGCATCGTCAGGATGCCGCCGCGGTTGGAATTCGTCAGCGTCACACGTCGCATCTGCGCGCCGCGAACGGTCTGCTCCATCCCATAGAGGGTCGCCAGGCTCTCGTTGAGGTAGGTGGAGTCGCTCTCGATGAAGGCTGTCAATTGGAGGTTATCGCGCAGGATCTCTTGAAACAGCAGGCGGGCCTCATCGTACATGGCCAGTCGCATTTTCGCCGTCATCTGCGGAAACTTCTCGGCGTCGAACGCCTTGCCCGCAAGCTTGTCCACGCCGAGCCATTGCGCCCCAAATCCATCGAACAGCGCCCGTGACCGCGGATCTTTTAACATCCGTCGGGCCTGGGCGTCAAGCACCGCTCTATCCTGCAGTTTCCCAGCGTCCGCCAGGGCGGACAACTCGCCATCGGGCATCGTTTGCCAGAGCAGATAGGAGAGGCGGGACGCCAGTTGATAATCGTCCAGAGGGACAATCTCCGGTGACGCCGTCGTACTGCCGCTGCTATTCGCTTTGACGGGCGTAATAAACAGAAACTGCGGCGACACCAGGGTCGCCTTGACCATCCATCGCAGCGCTTCGGGATAGGGTTTGCGGTTCGCTCTCGCCAACGAGAAGACACGCATCAGGACATCCACTTCCGCCTCTGAGGGCGGCCGACGATACGCGAGGCGAGCCAGGGATCGCGCCACTCTCCGTGCGGCTGCCGTGGGATCCTCCCCTTTTGCCGGCAACGCACCGAGCAACCGCCGCTGCACGGCGGTCGGCTTTGATCCTGCGGGTGCAAAAGACTTGTCCAGAACCTCATTTGCGATGGAAAGGTATTTCTCGATCAGTAGTGGCGAGAGGGTGTTGGTGTATCCCGCGCCGAGTACCTCCTCCGGCAGATCCCGTGCAATCGCAGGATCAACCCCGAAGAGTTCATGCAGCGTGTTGCCATACTCCCGCTTGTTCAATCGTCGAATGACAAACGGGCCAGGATCCTTCGGCACGAGATTCTTCATTCCTGCGACCCAGTCGATGACCACCTTGCGTTCCTTTTCGCTCGGTTGTTTGGCCTCACCCACCGGTGGCATCTGATGAGACGCGATCTGGCTCGACGCTCGCTTCCACAGGTTTTGGAACGCCAGCCCGTCCGGATTCTTCAATAGATTCTGGAATGTCACATCACCGCTCGGCCTCTTGTCGTTATGGCAACGCAAACAGTAGGTCGAAAGGAATGGGGACACCTCGTTCTTCAGGGTTTTGGCCGCTTCGGCGCGTGCCCGGACTAAAGCCGCGGCATCATTCTTCGAGGAGTCGTCCGCAGGCAGCGCGATCGGCAGCGCCAGCAGCAAGGCGGTGAGGAGTGTTATGGCGTGTTTCACATACAGTTCCTTCAGTTGAGTGTTTGCAGACAAACCTGTGAGTATTAGTCGTTGAACTGAATACGATAGTTTCCGCCAATCCTCAAATCAATCTCGACCGGGTACTCCATCCATGCGCTTGACATGCCTCCGGTATTTTAATCCAGTCGGAGAGTTAGACTCTAAATAGAATATTGCCGAAGGCGCAATTGTGATCGTGGCTCTTACCATCCGAAGACATCATCAGGCAAATCCACATCGATCTCAATCGATAATGGTTGCGCCGTACCTTCGGTAAGCCGAACCTCCGCTATACCTCTTCAGACACGGGATCAGGAGCGGTTCGACGTGCCCCCTTGCGCAGAGAACAGGACACGCAGGCAAGCGCCAGGTTTGCGGCAACGGTTGCACCGCCGCCGACCACAGGAACAATATGGTCGATATGGAAAGTCGCTTCCTGGCCTGCTTGCGACAGGCCGCAATATTCACAGCGGTCTGCCGCCCGCCGAATGACCAGACGCCTCATTCGCGCCGGAATATGGCTCATTGTTGCGCCGCGTCTCCGGAGAGACGCCGTGCCTGCAGACGCAATAAAGAGAGCCATTCGGCCATATCAACCAGTCCCTGCGCTTCCTGTTGCTCAGCGGCAGTAAGAGGCTGCGCACGATCCTGGCGATCCAGCAGATATTGCAGGCGTCGGTGCAGGCCTTCCGGAAGTTTAAAATCCTCCCATCCGTCAGGCATCTCTATTTCCACCGTTACCGATGAGGCCATCGTCATTCCTCGTTTCTTTGTAACAGAACAGACAACCGGAGCATCTCTATTTTACCAGACGCTCGAAGCCCCTGATAACGAGCGACGACACGTTCGCCTCAAAGCCTTTCGGTGTGGCGCAACCTGGCTATCCCGTCGGCAATGCGTCGGCTCGCTCCAAGGCGTAATCGATGCATTGCTCCAGCGACATCTGCCGTCCCTGTTCCCAGGCCGTAGTCCATTCTGTCTCGCTCAGTTTTACCCGCGCCTTCGCTATCCGTTCGGTCTGTTCTTCCTGCTCCTTTTGTGGTAGGGGAGCGCCGATCTGCTCTCGTAAAGCCTGCGCGGCTCCCCATAATCTGGGCGCCCTCTGCAGATCGAACCCGGCATTTTCAGGTGCCGTGGCTGCTTCTGCGGAAAGAGGGTCGGTACTGCTTGAAGACGATGCGAGCGATGCAAACGCTTCCAGAGAGTAGGTCACACCTTGCCTGCTTCCGATGTCCCGATAGATCTCCAGGCTCTGGTCGTAGTAAGCCCTCGCGGCCGCATAGTCACCCTGATCGTAGGCCACGCCCCCCAGGTTCATGAGCGAATGGGCGATACCCTGCCGGTCTCCAATCTCCCGCATGCTCTCCAGGCTCTGCTCGTAGAAAGCCCTGGCGGCCATATCGTCACCCTGATCGTAGGCCACGACCCCCAGGTTCATGAGCGAATAAGCGATACCCTGCTGGTCTCCGATGTCCCGCATGATCTCCAGGCTCTGCTCGTAGAAAGACCTGGCTGCGATATAGTCGCCCTGATCCCTGGCCACACGCCCCAGGTTCATGAGCGAATTGGCGATACCTTGCCGGCTTCCGATCTCCCGCATGATCTCCAGGCTCTGCTCGTAGAAAGCCCTGGCGGCCGCATAGTCGCTCTGTTCCCTGGCCACATTCCCCAGGTTCATTAGCGAATGGGCGATACCGTGCCGGCTTCCGATCTCCCGCATGATCTCCAGGCTCTGCTCGTAGAAAGCCCTGGCGGCCGCATAGTCGCCCTGATCCCAGGCCACATTCCCCAGGTTGCCGAGCGAATCAGCGATACCCTGCCGGTCTCCGATCTCCCGTCTGATCTCCAGGCTCTGCTCGTGGTAGGGCCTGGCTGCCGCATAGTCGCCCTGATACCAGGCAAGAGCGCCGACTCCGTTCAATACCTTCGCCCGCGCCGCCGTCCCGTCTATAGCTTGATTCCGGGCAAGGGCAGCCTCACACCATTCCCGTCCCTCCGCCAGATAACCACGTGTCCACCAGAACCGCTGCAATGCCCCACAAAGCCGAAGGCTCCTTTCATTATCCTGCGGTCGAGACAGGCTCTCCTGAAGGACGGATCGGAGATTATCATGTTCGGTATCCAGAACGTTAAGCCACTCTCCCTGCTCCGGTCCAGCCAGCTTTGGGTCCGCCTCTTCCGAAAGCACCATATACCAGTCTGTGTGCCTGCCGCGAACCGCCTGTTCCTCGCCCGCTTCTTGCAGTTTCTCTGCCGCATACGCGCGCACCGTCTCCAACATCCGGTACCGAATCGAACCGTCCGTCTCCACTGCCAGCACGAGGCTCTTGTCCACCAGGCTCGACAGCAAATCCAGCACTTCCCAATCCTCGATACTCTCCCCATTCCCACTCTCTCCGGCTCCCACCTGCTCCACCGCTTTCAGCGTCCAGCCTCCGGCAAACACCGACAACCGGCGTAGCAGCGTCTTCTCCTGTACGTTGAGCAGGTCATACGACCAGTCGATGAGGGCGCGAAGGGTCTGCTGACGGGGCAAGGCTGTTCGACTGCCTCCCGTCAGCAAACGAAAACGGTTGTCGAGTTTGTTGTCGATCTCCTCGACCGATAAGGAGCGCACACGCGCTGCCGCCAGTTCAATAGCAAGCGGGATGCCGTCGAGTTGGCGGCACAGGCGCGCCACGACAGGCACATTGCTGCGGGTGAGCACAAAGTCCTGACGCTGCACGACAGCCCGCTCCACAAAAAGTCGGCAGGCGTCGTACTCCATCAGCACCGCCGCTATCTCTTTCTCCTCCATAGGCAGATCCTTGGGGCCAGGCGTCAAGAGGGAGGGGACACGCCAGGGATGCTCTCCCGCGATGCCGAGCGGTTCACGGCTTGTCGCCAGAATGGTTAAACCAGGGCAGGAGGTGAGCAGGGAACCGGCCAGATGCGCACAGGCGTTAAGAAGATGCTCGCAGTTGTCGAGGATCAGCAGGAGCCGCCGGTCACGCAGATAGTCCTGGAGGGTGTTGAGCAGGGGACGACCAGGTTCTTCGCGCAAGCCCAGAACGCCTGCCACCGCCTGCGGAATGAGTGCCGGATCGGCAAGGGCCGCGAGTTCTGTGAGCCACACGCCGTTTTTGTAGCTGTCGAGCACATCGGCTCCCACCTGCAATGCAAGGCGCGTCTTTCCGGCTCCTCCACTTCCGAGGAGGGTGAGGAGGGGCGTGGAGGACAGCAGTCGCTTTACCTGCTCCATCTCCTGTTCTCTGCCGATGAAGGAGGTCATCTGACGCGGCAGGTTGGTGGGCAGATAGTCCAGGGATTTGAGCGGTGGGAACTCGGCAGGAAGGGCGGGATGGAGCAATTGCCAGACATGTTCAGGAGCCAACAGGTCTTTGAAACGATGCCGGCCCATGTCTGCCAACGTTACATCGGCTGGCAGGCTATTGCATACGAGGGCATAGGTGGTCTGGGAAAGGAGGGTCTGTTGTCCGTGTCCAACACCTTGCAGGCGAGCCACCCTGTTGAGCGTCTGACCGAAGTAGTCGCCGTCGCGTTCTTCAGCAGTTCCGGTGTGCAGGCCCATGCGCACTCTCAGAGGACCGGTTCCTTCCCAGGCTTCCTCGTCCAAAAGCAGGTGAGCAGAAAGAGCGGCGGCAAGTGCATCGGGAGCGGTGTGGAAGGCGGCGCAGAAGGCATCCCCTACCGTCTTGAAGACGGTTCCCTGGTTCTCTTCGATGGCTTGTCGCAACAAGACGTCGTGGCGAGCTAGGGCGAGGCGCATGACTTCAGGGTCTTCTTCCCAGAGCCGGGTGCTGCCTTCGATGTCGGTAAAGAGAAAGGTGACGGTTCCACCTGGCAGGTTCATATGGCCACTCCTGACCGCGATGCACAGACTTACCCTTTGTTCGTCAGAAGCAGGCATTTTTCCTGCTGCATGGAAAGGAACTGGCCAGCGCACAGGAGCCTACAAGCGGATGGAAGGACAATCCTTTCACCGGTCTACCAGACGCTCGAAGTCTCCAATCTGCCCTCGAATGACGTCAAGGCTGGAGCGCCAGAAGTCTACGCTCTGAATGTCGATGCCGAAGCGGGCGGCGAGGGTGACGGCGTCGGCGAGGCCGGTGGAGGATAGGAAGTCGTCGTAGTCGGCGCGGAAGGCGTCGGGGTCTGTTTTGTAGCGGGCGTAGAGGCCGAGGGCGAAGAGGAGGCCGAAGGTGTAGGGGTAGTTGTAGAAGGTAGGTCCATAGTAATGGCCTTTTACGGCCCACATTTTTGGATGGAGAGGAGTGATTTCTTCGCCGTAGGTGGCGCGTTGGGCGTCGAGCATCAGGGTGTCGAACTCGTTGACGGTGAGGTCGCGTTCGGTGCGTTTGGCAAAGACGGCCTTTTCAAAGAGGAAGCGGGAGTGGATATCAACGACAACGGCGAGGTTGCGGTCGAGCACGGTGTCGAGGAGGGCGATGCGCTCCTCTCGGTTGGCTTTCTCCAAGGCGCCGTCGAAGGCGAGGGTCTCGCAGAAGATGCTGGCGGTCTCGGCCAGGGTGCTGGGGGTGCTGCGTTGCATGGAGCTGCGCTCGGCCAGATTGAGGTTGTGGTAGGCGTGGCCAAGTTCGTGGGCGAACGTGCTGACCCCGCCAAAAGAGCCGTCGAAGTTGAGCATGACGCGGGACTCGCCGGGGCGCAGGCCGGTGCAGAACGCGCCGCCGCGCTTCCCGACACGGGGTTCGGCGTCGATCCACTGCTCGGAAATACTCGTTGCCGCGAAGTCCCGCAGACGGTCGGAGTAGCCGGCGAAATGGGTACGGATGAAGTCGCACGCCTCGTCCCACTGCCAGAGATGGGTCGTCGCGCCGACGGAGGCGTTGATGTCGTACCAGGCCAGAGTCTCCAGGTTCAGGGCGCGGGCTTTGGCGACGAGATAGCGGCGAAAATCGGGAAACGACTCGGTACAGGCCGCGTGCATGGCGTCCAGCGTGGCCTGGTCGATGCCGTTCGCGAAGAGCGTCGGCTCCACATCGTCGGCATAGCCGCGGCGCTTGCGCAGGACCTGCTGCGCGCCTTTGACGCCGTTGAGCGCGGCGGCGAGCGGCACCGCGTTCGCCTCCCAGGCTGCGATCTCCGCCTCGTAGGCCGCTTTCCGCACCGCGCGATCCGGGTCGTTGGCCAACCCGCGCACCGAACTCATCGGCAGGACGCGCTCCTCGCCATGCACCGACACCGTGACCGTCAGCAGCGCCGTCAGGTTGCCATGAAGTTTGGCCCAGCCTGCGATACCCGCCGGACCCAGTTCCGCCGCCAGTCCCTCCTCCACCTCAGACATCTGATGCTGCGCCTGATAACCGGCCCGCTGCACCTGGTACACGTTTTGGCGCGCAAGTTCCGAAGCGGCCAGCAACGCCTCGGCGTCTGTCGTGCCGACCCAGGCGGCATAGCGTGTCATAAGTTTGCTGAGCAAGACGGAGTGGGTGCCAAGCTGCGATTGCAGGGAGCGGGCGAGATCGTTGCGCGCATCCGTCGCCGTGAAGCAGCCAAGATAGGAGCCCAGCACCCGCATCTGATCCTGCAGCGCGCTCAGATGTGCGGTGACCTCTTCATACGCCTCCACAAAGGCGGCATCCGCCGTAGAGACATCGCGGCGGCGCACCTGATGCTGGTCGAAAAGACTCCCCAGCGCGCCGATCCCGGCGATCCCAGCCTCGAAAGCGCGGCAAAACTCCGCGGACTCCAGCGACGGAAAAATCGGACTCATATCCCAGTGCGGCAAACCTGTTAACTCCCTGCTCAATACGCTCTCCTTCACAGAGGATCTGTTGTCCGCACCCTCGCGGCCTCTCCGTCCTCCTGCTTGTTTCACGATGCATTCCTTATATAACGATGCCTCCGCCTGATTCGACACACGCCGACCCCATTCCTGCGTTTGTTGCGAACCATCCTGTTGAAGGGGAGGCAGGAGACAGCGCGTTCCCTCGCGAAGAGACCGCCGTGTTCCGTGCGCGCCTGTCTCGAAACAGACGTGCATCGGAAAACACCCCGGTTCAGGTAAACTACTCTGGACCGGTTTGGGAGCGCCTGTATTTGCGCCTTCTTCCCCCTATAATTTTGGGCGAAGGATCTGAAGTTGAGCATGAACCCGAGTATTTCCATCGAGCTGCTTGGCCACCTGGCCGTACAGCATGGCGACGAACAGACAACCCGATTTCGCACCCAGAAAACCGCCACACTGCTGGCCTACCTCGCCTTCTACTCCCATCGTCCCCACCCTCGCGAGGAGCTGATCGATCTGCTGTGGCCGGAGGTCGATGTCGAGTCGGGGCGTACCAGTCTGCGCACCGCTCTGGCCTCGCTGCGGCGACAACTGGAGTCGGAAGCGGAGGCAGAGGGCGGCATCGTCCTGGCCGATCGCCTGACCGTTCGCCTCAATCCCGACAGGATTCGGACCGATGTCGCCGAATTTGAGGCCGCGCTCCAGTCCGCGCACCAGAACACCGAGGCCGCGTGTAAAATCGAGGCGCTTCAACGGGCCGTCGCCCTCTATCGCGGCCCGCTGCTACCCGGCTGGTACGACGACTGGGTGCTGCGGGAGCGAAATCGCCTGGAGCAGTTGTTTGTCAGCGCGTTGCGCGCCCTGGCCGACGCGCTGGAGAGCCAGGGCAGAAGCGCGGAGGCGCTGCCGCATGCCCTGCGCTGGATCGAGGCCGATCCCCTGACGGAGGAAGCGCACCTGGCCGTCATGCGTCTTCTGGCGGCTACGGGGCAGATGCCCGCAGCCAAACGGCGCTTTCGGGAGTGGCAGCGGATCGCGCAGGAGCAGTTGGGAGAGACCCCATCTCCGGGGGCTACGGCCCTGTTGGAGCGCCTGGGTGACCTCGCGAACACGCCGTCGGCTGCCTCGCCCCGTCCCGTAGCCGCGCCAGTTTCGCCACCACCTCCCACATCAGTGCCGCTCTCGCCACTGCCAACCCCCACGGCAACGCCATTTCCGTCGCCGCCCTCCCCCGTTGCCGCACCGGTTCCCTCGGTGACGCCTGCGTCCTCGCTGCCGCTGCAACTGACCCGTTTCTTTGGCAGAGAGAGCGAAATCCGACAGGTGTGCGAATGGCTGCGTTCCGGACAGACGCGCCTGCTGACGCTGACCGGGCCGGGAGGCACCGGCAAAACGCGGCTGGCGCTGGAAGTGGCCTGCCGTCTGGCGGAGGAGTGGGAGCAGGCCGTCTGGTTTGTTCCTCTCGCGGATCTCACCGAAGCCGCCCGTGTTCCCGACATGCTGGCCAAAACTCTGAGCGTGCGCCTCTCTCCCGACACCGATCCGCTCCAGCAGATCACCGACACGCTGCCCGCGCATCCTCTCCTGCTGATCCTGGACAATTTCGAGCAGTTGCCCGAGGAGGCGGTGGGGATTGTGCACGAGTTGCTGACACGCGTGCCCTCGCTGCGGTGTCTGGTCACGTCCCGCGTGCCGCTGTTCCTTCACGGAGAGCAGGTGCTGCCTCTCGCGCCCCTGCCCTCTCCCACCGAAACCGATACCGGAACCTCTCCCGACCATCTGCTGCGCTTTGCCAGCGTTCGGATGTTTGAGGATCGCGCCCGCCTGGTTCGGCCCGACTTTCAGGTTACGGAGGCGAACGCCGGTCTTGTCGCGGGACTCTGCCGTAAACTCGAAGGAATTCCGCTCGCCGTCGAGTTGACCGCCGCCTGGACCCAGACCCTGACGCCCGGACAGATCCTGGAACGCCTGAACCGCCGTTTCGACCTGCTCACCAGTCGGCGCAAAGACCTGCCGGTGCGCCACCGCACGCTGCGCGCCACGCTGGAGTGGAGCTATCGCCTGCTGTCGCCCGAACTACAGACCCTCTTCGCACGACTGTCGGTCTTTCATGGCGGCTGGACGCTGGAAGCGGCCGAAGCGATCTGCGGCCCCCAGGAGGAAGACCCGGAGACGCATCCCCTCTCCGCTTCTGCCGCTCTTTCGTCCGCCTCCTCCCCTCTGGAACAGCTCTCGCTGTTGTGCGAGCACTCTCTGGTCCTCACGGAAGAGCATCCGGAAGGGATGCGCTACCGACAGTTGGAGACGCTGCGGGAGTATGGGTTGGAGCAGATGACGCCGGAGGCACGGCGTCTCCAGGCCGTACGGCATCGCGACTATTTCCTCGCCTTTGCGGAAGAGGTGGAGAGGCAACTGGAAGGACCGGAACAGGTCACCTGGCTGAACTGCCTCGAACAGGAGCACGACAATCTGCGCGCGGCGCTGCGGTTCAGCCAGCAAGAGGAGGATTGGGAGGCCGCGCTGCGCCTGGCGGGAGCGCTCAGCGAGTTCTGGCATCGGCGCGGATATGGCCGGGAAGGTCTGTACTGGCTGGAGACCCTGGTGCAGGAGGGCAAGAACATCCCGCCTGCCGTCCTGGCAAAGGCGCTGGACGCGCTGGCCACGACCCAGTACCTGTTCGGTAAATTCGACCGCGTCATCGAGCTGTATCAGCAGAGCATCGCGCTGTACGAGCAGATCGGCGATCTCGCCGCCATGGCCAAGGGATTACAGCGCATGCACACTCCTGTGATCTTCCACTTCCGGGATGTCCAGCGCGCCCGTTCGCTGCTGGAGCAGAGCCTGACCCTGGGACGGAGGTCCGGCGATCTCAAACGGGTCGCCGATACGCTGATCAGCCTGGGCAGTCTGGCGCGCGAGCAGGGCGAAACGGTGCTCGCAGACTCCATGTACGGCCAGAGCATCGCCTTAAATCGACAGATCGGCAATCGCAACGGGATGGCGCAGGCTCTGTTCGAAATCGGCTACATGGCCACACAGCAGAAAGACTTTGCCCGCGCCGACACTGTGCTTCAGGAGGCGCTGACCATCAGCCGCGAACTGAATAATCGGCTGTTCATCGGGCATATTCTCTGGCTGCTGGGCCGGTTACGGGAGATCCAGGGCGAGTTGACCGCGGCCCGCCGCTATCTGGAAGAGGCCATGCAGACCGCGCGCCAGTCCGGAGATCAGCAGCAGACATTCAATATCATCACGAACCTGGGCATCGTCGCGGAACAGGAACACGACTACGCTACCGCCTACCGGTATTTTGCGGAGAGCCTCACCGTCGCGCGCGCCATGGGCCACCGCTGGACCACCGAGTATGCGCTCGGCAACATGGCGAGCATGACCCTCAAACTGCACCGGTATGCAGAGACGCAGACGCTCTGCCATCAGAGTCTGAGCATTCTACAAGACGGAGGCAATCCCTCAAGTATCTCGGCGTCCCTGCTAAAGCTGGCGCAAGCCGCCGCCCACACTGAGCAGCCCTACCTCGCCACACGCCTGTTTGGTGCCGTGGAAGCGTCCCGCGAAAAGTGGAACCATCCTGTCACTTCACAGCAACACGCCGATCTGTCCGCAGATCTCGAGTTCTGCCGCACCGCATTGGGAGAGACCGCTTATACCCGACTGTGGGAGGAGGGGCGCAGCCTCTCCCAGGAAGAGAGCATAATGCTGGCTCTCCTGGCCGAACCTTCCTCCGTGTGATCCCACTCGCGCAATGAAAACATCCAAAGAGCCGCTCGCTACAATCAGCGAGCGGCTCTTTTTTGCGTGCTTTTTTCAAAAGTTTCTGTTGTCACGGTGATTTCACGGTCGTGCTTGCGCTTCTGTCACGCTGTTAGCCTACAATGACGCCATCGAGAACCCGCTCCCCTGAATATGGGAAGCAGTCTCGTTCCAACAGAGGAGCAACGGTATGACGCCCATCGATCCGGGCAGTAAAGTGGTCCTGGCAACGGAAGGGGAACTGTTGCAGATGCAAGGATCTCTCCTGCGTGTAAAAGTGACCGGGCACGATACGGGAGGCGCATATGCGCTGATGGAGAGCGTCGCACTGCCGGGCGCCGGCGATCCGCTGCACATTCACACGGAAGAGGACGAAGCTCTCTATGTGCTGGAAGGCGAGATCGATGTGCAGATCGATGGATGCAGCCGTCGGCTTGGCCCGGGAGCCTATGTGTATCTTCCTCGCCGGACGCAGCACTCCCATACGGTGGTCGGCAACAGCCCCGCGCGCCTGTTGATCACGGTCTCTCCGGCGGGCCTCGAACTCTACTTCGCAGAGTTGGCGCGTCTGCTGACACCCGGCGG
>Ga0070658_10003517_pt1 | contig 12874 bp, 10 predicted proteins | sample KBSC13metaG_FD_64664 | JGI IMG/M metagenome (GOLD analysis project Ga0070658, IMG submission 64664) | Corn rhizosphere microbial communities from Kellogg Biological Station, Michigan, USA - KBS C1-3 metaG | ecosystem: Host-associated > Plants > Roots > Rhizosphere > Soil ... | reverse complement strand
TTTACGCAGATCCTGGCGCATCGGGGGCGCGTCTATCCGACGCTCCAGCGCATGGCGGATCTTGGCATCCTGGGCTGGTTTCTGCCGGAGTTTCAGGCGATCTTCGATCTCATCCCCTACGACCCTTCGCACGATCATACCGTGGGGCAGCACTCGCTGCTGGTCGTGCAGACCCTCGAGGCCCTATTGCAGGCGGTCGAACCCGAAGAGCAGGTCGAGATGCGGCGGATCTACGAGGAGCTTCCCAATCCCGAGCAGTTGATTCTGGCGGCGCTGCTGCACGACAGCGGCAAGGCGTTCCACGATCGTCCGCACTCGGAAGTGAGCGAAGAGATCGTCGCGGTCGTCTGTGAGCGGCTGGGCTGGTCGGAAGGCGCCACGGCGAACGTGCGGTTTCTCTGCCTCCAGCACCTGGTGATGGCGGAGACGTCGCGGCTGCGCGATTTGAGCCTCGATGAGACGATTCGCGAATTTACTTCCGTAGTAGACGATATGGACCGGCTCAACATGCTCTACCTGTTGACCTATGCCGATACGCGCGCGGTCGGAACCGGAGTCTGGACGCAGGTCAAAGGCCGCTTTTTGCGGGATCTCTGGCGCAGATCCGCGGCGGTATTGAGTGATGAGGAGGCGGTAGGGTATGATGAAGCTACCCTGGCGCGCGCGCGCCGTCGGCTGCTCAAAGATCTCTCGGTCAACAACTTTCCGGAAGCGGAGGTTGCGGCCCATATTCAGTCCATGCCGCCCCAGTATCTGCTCAACCAGTCGCTGCGCTCCATTGCGATGCACATCGACTTTATCCGCAGGCTGCGCGAGGGGCAGCCGGTCATCGATTTTCTGGACGAACCGGACGCGACCTACACCGAGATGACGGTCTGCACGTACGATGATCCGCGTCCGGGGCTGCTGGCCAAGATCGCGGGCGCACTCTATGCGGCCGAGGTTAACATTCATAGCGCGCAGGTCGTCACGCGCATCCAGGGGGAGGAGCATATCGCGCTCGACACGCTCTGGATCGACTATCATGGGCGGCAACTGTCGCCCGGAAAGCGGCGGGAGGTGGTCACGACGCTCAAAGAGGTTCTGAGCGGCGCGCGAACGGTGCCGGAGATCCTCTCTGGTAAGAAGGAGCGTTCGCACCGCAGCCGTGGGCCGTCGTATGTGCCGTATGTGCCGTTGACCATTCGGTCGGTGCGCAACGATCTGTCCGACACCTACTCGGTCGTCGAGGCCGTCGGGCCGGATGTGCCCGGCACGTTCTATAAAGTCGCGGATTCGCTCTCGCGGCAGGGCTGGGACATCGCCAGTGCGCGTGTCTCCGCGTTTCGGGGCGAGGCCCGCTGTAGTTTTTACGTTCTTGGCGCACGCGGCCTGCGGGAATCGGAGGCGGAAGAGATCCTCGCCTCGGTGCTGCCGCGCTCGCCCGAAGAAAATGACAAGATAGGTTAACTTTCGATCGGCATCGAACTCATACCCCATCCGAGGAGGTCTTAATTCATGGGACAGAAAAAGTTTGGCGTGACGACCTATGTGATCGTCGCTATCGCGCTCGGCGCTCTCTACTTCGTCGGCAAAACGGTGACGCCGCCGCCTGCCGCTCCGCCGGTAGAGGTGAAGCCCGTCAACGCGAAAGCGCCCGATCCGCAGTCTCAAGCAAAAAGGGACTACGAGGAGAAAAAGGCCGCTGAGCAGCAAAAGTCGCGTGCGCAACAGCTAAGGGACATGGCGGCCCATATGAAGCCGACGACTCCGCAGGCAAACGTCAAGGCGTTCAACCCGAACGGGATAGACACCGAATCGACGACTTACTGGCAGAATCCGGAGATCAAGGAAGGCGCAAAGGGCGTCAAAGCGATGGCCGCGAAAGTTGCGGCCGCGAGGGCGAAGATGCCTCCGCCTGAGGCTCCGCACATGCAGAAGTCTGCGCCGATGGACACTTCGCACTAGGTCTCGCTGGTCCCTGCGTTTTCCTATCGAACCATGGCTTTTCCTGTCTGCACAAAGACAGGAAAAGCCCGTTTTACGCTCCATTTCCGCCCAAATGCTTTTTTTTCGTCGGAACGCTTGACAAACGACGGGAGATATGTTAAAGTCATTCGGCTTGGGGATGATCGTCTGATGGCGTCAGCCTGGAAAACACGATCCGATCCAGAACATCCTGCACGTGAGACTTCTTCAGATTTTTACCGGTTTTGGAGCGTCGCGCTGCCCTCCCTCCGGTAGTCCACTGTTCTCAGTACCTTTTTTCCGCGGTTCGCGTTGTAATCAGGGCTGAGCGCGCGTGTGTTTCAGACGGGATTTAGAGAGACGTACTATCGTTCCGATCAATTAAGGGAGGCGAAATGATGAAAAGGATGGCTTGCGCGCTTGCGCTCGCTGCGGGAACGGGGCTGACACTGGGTGTCGCCACGCGCACCGCTCTGGCACAACCCACCCCCGCGACGGCCGTATCGGGCCTGAAACTGAGCGTGGCACCGCTTGGATCGGTCACTGCCGACACTCCTGTCGCGCTGGACGTCAATTTTCGGGGCGGCAAAGTGCGCAACGTCGAAGTCTATCTCGACGGCAATCGGATTGCGAACGAGACCCTCGATACGCTCGACACCCACGGCGTGATCAAGTTCAATCTCCCGGCATCGCTGCTCGCAGAAGGCTCACACGAGATCACGATCCAGGCAGTCGATAAGGACGGCAACACCGCCTCTACCACGACCCGTGTCCGTGTCAACGCACCGGCACAGGACGCGCTCGCACACTTCCTGACCCCCAAACGCAATGCGATGGTCGCGGAATTTGCTCCGATCGAAGTCAAACTCGATGAGAGCCTTAAAGACGCCTACGTGATGTTTTTCATCGACGGTCAGTTCCTGTCGGCCCGTAACTACTCCCCGTACGTCTATTCGCTCGACACCACCAAATATGCGAACGGTGAGCACACGATCAAAATCGAAGTCACGGATAACACGGGAACCAACGTCCTCAAAACGCTGACCATGCCCCTGAAGATCCGCAACGTGGTCGATAAGTTCTCCAAAATCCAGCCGGATACCCAGGATCTGAACAATCCCGGCAAACTCGGGAACGGCGAGAAACCGAGCCTTCCTGAAGCAGGCTTACCGTATGCGACCCTTGATCCGCTGTCGGCGTTCGCCATCTCGCGCGCCGATTCCGGCGTCCGCCATGCGACGCGAGTTGGAAACGGCGTCGAGCCGCGGACTGTCTATACCGGGAGCAAGTCCACCATGATTCTGCCGGGCATTCCCAATCCCGGAACGATCAACGCGGACCGAGATCTGCAGGGGCCGAACAGCGACCTGGCGCGAACGACCAACGGCAACCCGACTGCAGTGCGCGGGACCGGGACCACCCCGCCTATCCATGTCGCGAACGGCGACAGTCACGCGCCGATCCGTGTCACTCCGCAGCCCATCCTCAACTCGACCTTCTCCGGCGTTCTGGCGGATCCGTCGGATCTGAACGCGCTGAGCAGTGAGTCGGCCCGGGTCGCACGGCAGACCGCCAACGTTCGCCGCGCAGGCAACGTGGCGGCGCGACCGAGCATGACCCTGGAGGGAACTTCGGCTCCCACGGTGGCCCATCCGACCCGCACCGTCCCGGTGCATACGGTCAAGGTGGCGCAGGCTCCGCGTACCTACGTCGGCTCCCGCTCGATGCACAACACGCATGTCAAGACGTTCGATGTGGCGTTCGACAACACGCAGATCGCATTCGACGTGCCTCCGCGTATCGAAAACGGCATGCCGCTCGCTCCCTTCCGCGCGATCTTCGAGCATTCCGGCGGAACGGTGAAGTGGTACGGCGAGAGCAAGACGGTTCGCGCCATCAACAACAGCAAAGAGATCGAGATCCATATCGGCGATAAAGAGGCCATGGTCAACAACGAGAAAGTCAAGTTGGACGCCAAAGCCTACATCGACCGTGGCCGCACGATCGTTCCGCTGTCCTTCGTGAAGGACGCGATGGACGTCAAAGTCACCTACGACGCCAAAACCGGCCATGTCCTGATCGAAAGCAACAAATAGGACGTTCCAGCCGAACGCGTTCAAAGTTCAGCCGCCCTGTCCCTCCGTCTTTACGGAAGGGCAGGGCGGCTGTTATTCCGGCACAACTCTCAAGAAACGGTGTCTAACGCTCCAGGTCGCTTCGGTTACTTCGCGGGTGTCGGGGTCGGAGTGGGAGTGGCAGACGCTTCCGATTTCGATTCCTTCGCGGGAGATTCCGTTTTGGCGTCGCTGGAAGTCTCTGAAGTTGCTGTGGCAGAGGTCTCTGTCTTATCAGACTTCTCGGACTTGTCGGAACTCTCGGCTTTTTCCGTCTTTTCCGGAGATCGCGAGTCGTTGATATACCATCCGGTACCTTTGAACACGATGCCGACCGGATAGAGCAGCCGTTTCACCTTGCCGCTGCACTGGGTGCACGTGGCGATCGGATCGTCTTTCATGCTCTGGAACACGGAAAACTCGTATTTACATTCGGTACACTGGTACCCGTAGGTCGGCAAATTACACCTCATCTCGTTTTGGTAAGGGCGCTGTGCGGATCTGCGCCCGAAATACTATTATACCAAGGACGCCGTGCCGATGCAACCGGCAAGCGGCGGGAGTAGCGCTCTATGTTCGCAAAATACCTCCTATATGTGTTGGCTGCAGCCATTTTCGGCGGAGGCGCGTATGTCTCCTACTTACAGCGTCGGCTGAAAGTTGCGGTCCGTATGCTCACGGAAGAACGTACCCGTCAGCGCAGCATATCAGCTTCTTATGGCCGAATCACCGAGCAGTGGTTCCCCCTGATGGACAAATATCCGTACGATTCCGCCAATTTCCGGTTTTTAGGCACTCCCATCGATGGCGTTCAGTTCGAAGAGGACAAGATCGTCTTCGTGGAGTTCAAGTCCCGCAAAGCCGAACTCTCGACGCAGCAGCGGCGACTGAAGCAGATGATACAGGCCGGCAAGGTGACATGGGAAGAGTTTCATTTCTTCGAGGAGGAGCGGTGAACACGAATCGTCTCCGTCACTTGCTGGATCGCTCCGAAGGCACGCTGCGACTGGTCGGGCTGATGTCCGGCACCTCCGTCGATGGGATCGACGTCGCACTTGTGGAGGTCTCTCACGATGGAGCGAGGTTCCACTGGCGTCTGTTGGGGTTTGAGTGTCTTGCGTGGCCCCAGGACCTGCGCGAAGCGATCCTGAAGGCGTTTCAACCCGAAACCTCGCTGCCGTACCTCGTCGCCCTCGACACGCGCCTCGGAGAGGCGTTCGCCGACGCGGCATTGGAGGTCGTGCACAACGCGGGTGTGGAGTGGACGAGCGTCGATGCGATCGCTTCGCATGGGCAGACGATCTGGCACCAGCCGGAACCCTATGCCGTCGGAAGCGGTTGGGCAACCGGAACGCTCCAGATCGGCGACGGCAGCGTGATTGCCGCGCGGGCGGGCTGTGTCGTGGTTTCAGACTTTCGGCGGGCAGATATGGCGCTGGGAGGGCAGGGCGCGCCGCTCGTACCGTTCGTCGATCACGCTCTCTTCGCGGATCAGGGCGAAGGACGACTGGTCGTAAATCTTGGCGGTATCGCAAACGTGACGTGGCTGCCTGCCGGCGCGACGAGTGCGGAGGTGCGCGCGTTTGATACCGGCCCCGCCAATATGGTGCTGGACGCGATCGTCACCCACATTACGGAGGGAGCATCGGCGTTCGATCGCGACGGCGCGATTGCGGCGCAGGGACGCGTACAACAGCCCCTGCTCGACAGACTGCTCGAACATCGCTACTTCGCTCTCCCGCCGCCCAAATCGACCGGCAGAGAAGAGTTTGGAAGGCAGTATGCCGCGGACCTGATCGCTCTCGCCGCAGCCGACGCCATCAGCGCCCCAGACCTCCTGGCGACAGCGACGGCGTTGACGGTCGAGACGATCGCCCATGCCTACGAACAGTGGATCCTTCCTCACGCACCCGTCCGAACCGTGATTTTAGGTGGCGGAGGAGTGCACAATACGACGTTGGTCCGCCGACTCGGAGAGCGCTTCGCCCCGGCCCGCCTCACCACCAACGCAGCCTTTGGTCTGCCGGACGACGCGAAAGAGGCGGTCGCGTTCACGATTCTCGCTTTTGAGACCGTTCGTGGCCGCCCCTCCAATATGCCGTCGGCGACCGGTGCAACCGGGCCCGCGATCCTCGGCAAGATCTCCCTGCCGCCTCCCTGAAAATTAGGTATTGACAAATCGGACCCGACAGGTCTATAATTTGAAAAGTGCGCAGCCAGGCCCAGGAATGGATAGCCGATGCTATCCTTTTTTCCGTTTGGGAAACACAACAATTGCCTCCGAATCCCCTCGCACTCACCTGGCAGAGGGAAAAGGGAGGTTCGTTCGCCCCGTGCGACGAGCCTTGCTACGGGGACGGAGGGCGACTTATGGCAAACATTGTGGTTGTGGGAGCGCAGTGGGGCGACGAAGCCAAAGGTAAGATCGTGGACTACCTGGCTGCTCAGTCGTCGATGGTCGTGCGCTATGGCGGCGGCAACAACGCCGGACACTCCGTTACGGTCGGGACGGAAGAGTACAAATTCCACCTCATTCCCGCTGGTATCCTCAATCCCGCGATCACCTGCGTCATCGCCGATGGCGTCGTGATCGATCCTCGTGTCCTGCTTACGGAGATCGAAGGTCTGGCTTCGCGTGGCGTCCGCTTCGACAATCTCAAGATCTCCGCTTCCGCGCATGTGATCCTGCCCTACCATAAACTGCTGGACGAACTCCAGGAGACCCAGCGCGGGGAGAATAAGATCGGCACCACCGGGCGCGGGATCGGGCCTGCCTATGTCGATAAAGCGGCGCGCGTCGGGATCCGCATGGGCGAGTTCACCGACCCGGCCCGTTTTGAAGCCAGGCTGCGCGCCGTGCTGGTCGAGAAGAACGTGCTCCTGACGAAAGTCTACGGAGCTACGCCCCTGGATGCGGACGCGATCCTGGCCGAATACGGCGCCTATGCGGACGGATTGCGACCGTACGTGCACGACACCGCCTCCATGGTCAGTAGAGCGGCGAAGAGCGGCAGCGGAGTCATCTTCGAGGGCGCGCAGGGCACGCTGCTCGATCTGGATCTGGGCACCTATCCGTTTGTGACCTCGTCGCACCCCATCGCCGGAGGAGCCTGTATCGGCACCGGCGTCGGTCCGACTCAGATCGATGGCGTCATCGGGGTCGCGAAATCCTACACGACACGGGTCGGTTCCGGAGTATTCCCGACCGAACTGCTGAACGAGATCGGCGACTACATTCGCGAACGCGGGCACGAGTACGGCACCACGACCGGGCGACCGCGCCGTTGCGGCTGGCTGGACACTGTGATCCTGCGCTACGCGGTACAGGTGAACGGAATGAGCTGCCTCTCTCTGGGGCATCTCGATGTCCTGAGCGGCCTGGACGAGGTCAAGATCTGTGTCGCCTACAGAACGGACTCCGGAGAGATCCTGCACGATCTGCCGGCCGACCTGCCGTTCCGCACCGATTGTCAACCCGTCTATGAGACGCTGCCGGGCTGGAGCGAAGACGTCACCGAAGTTCTCGCGATGAAGGATCTGCCCGCGAACGCTCTGAAGTTCATCCAGCGGGTACAGGAACTGGTTCGTATCCCCATCGGAACCCTCTCTGTCGGTCCTGCGCGCGAACAGACGATCCTCTTCGACGATGTGTTGAAAGACGTTCTGGCGCGCAGAAGCCAATAAAATCGACCTCAACCGGCCTTTTGTTGCTATTCGCATTGACAGAAAGGCCGAGTTGAGGTAACATATTTTTGGTTGAAACGAGAGCATAGCTCAGTCGGTAGAGCAACGCCCTTTTAAGGCGTGGGCCCTGGGTTCGAGTCCCAGTGCTCTCACATACCTCAGACGTTTTGGCCTTTAGCACCTCAAATTCTAAGGGCCAAAATGGTCCAGAGAAGAATCTGACTTCAATATTCAACACGTCCTTTCCGCCGCATAAAAGTCCCTCTTTTATTCGACAGTAAGGACGCTTTTCTATGTATCGGATGAAAATACGCCCCAGAGAAATGATTCTCTCCGGGGCGTTTTGTTTTGTGAAAGTCCGCTGCACAACCGCACGATTGCCGTGTCAGTTCACACTCGTCGCTCGCAGTAGTTCCTCTGCAGGCGTCTCCTGTTTTGTCAGGGGAGCGCGGAGAAGTTCGGAGTACTGGTAGTAGGAGGAACGCTCCGAGGCACGGAGCAAGGTCTCGAATTCCGAGAGGTAGTCGATATTGTGCTGGGTCATAGGTACAACCGTTTCCACGCGCTTTGCCGCTTCGAAGGTGTGTTTGCCGTACCAGATCGCTGCCCCGCCAATCCCGCACATGACAATGCTTTCCGACAGGAGGAAGATTACGGTGTTTATCTGGCCATGTGAAGCGACGGCATCGTGGATAAAGTTATAGAAGGCGTATGCCAGAATGGCCATACCGATGCATGCGGTGCCGATAGCATTGAAGTAGAGTCCAGTTTTGCCAAGGGCGGTTCCGAGATACTGTCGCCAGCCTACCAATCGTGCCTGCGGGCGTTCCGTGCATTCTCCTACGCTTAACGTGGTGTGTCTGCCAGTTGCAGGACGAAACTGTGGCATCGCCGTGGACTGAGTGGAGGAGACACTTAGCGCGGAATGAATCATTGTGGGCATCGTAAAAGTCCTTCTGAAGGCGACAAATCGTACTTTCACTTGAGATTTTACACGACCGATCGCTTATCCGGCATGAGGGCATACGCGTATTTTATGCGTTATTTTCCCTTAGAGATCGGGGATCACCAATACATACCAGGTGGCCCGTGCCTTCAGGTGGGGAGGAAGTCCTCCGAACATCCTGTATCGCGGCCTCGATCGACTCAAAATATGCCGTTTGGCAGATGCTTCCTCGGTTGTCCGCTGGATATACTCATTTTGGATCGAATACAAACGTTGAGATTTTATATCGATCCGGAGTCACTTCGGCCCTACTGTTCCTCCCGTCTGATGTTTCTTTAGATAACTCGCTCGTTTGGCATAAATTGTGCACTCGCTAGATGTTGAGGAGAACTATCCAACGACCCCTCCGTTAGGAACATTGCGGAGTGGTCACGTCGGGTTCGTCGTTCCTAGCGACGGCTAGAACCCATTTCATCGAGGCTGTACGGCACCGCGCTAAACAGGGAATTCGTGGGTTACTGCGCTCGTGGCGAATAGCCTCCCTTGTCTGATCCAGACGCTGACGCATTCATAGTCTACAGGAACCTCTCTCCTCATTCCTGCCTCGATCCGTCAGTGGCGTTTCGTGTCTCTCATGCAAAGGAGCAAACATGCAATCTCCATGGAAATCCACTCTTCTCGCCGTCGCTCTGCTGGGCGCGTCCTTGCAACTTGCGCAGGCACAGGTCGTCGTCGAAAACTACCCCAATGCGCCCGTCGTTTTTAACGGCGGCATCATCGCGGCCTCAAAGCTCGGTCCGAATAACTCGACCGCAGGAAACTACAACCCCATCAGTTACTTTAATGTCGGCGGCAAGGACTGGTCCGTCTCTCTGCTGCCCCTGCATCCGACCGATCAGCCGAATCCCACGGCCAACTGGACGAGTATTCTGAATGGCCAGAGCGCTACCGTCGTCACTCCGGCGGGCAACAAGAACTACTCCTACGGGCAGCTCTACGACTTTCCAACCGCCAATGGCGTTCCGGTGGACTACACGCTCTCGAATGGGGCGCTGAACGTGCGCACGTACGCTACGTTCGCAAATGGACCCAGCGATCTCTTCGGAATCGATTTTCATGTCCAGTACAACCCGACCGTACCGCCCGACTCTCCTTCCGCACCCAACATTCACTGGATCCAGACTCTCAATGATAACTGGAACCTGGCCGGCGCACCTGGAACTCTCGACAAAAAGGTGGATGTCGCGGCGGGCCTCGCCAACCCCTACTACGATACGCAGGGAGTGGCAGACAGCACCTTTCTATTCGACGAGCCACGTCGCAACATCTCAGGTCTGGCGGGGTATTCCGGCGCGCCCATCGTCTTCAATTTCGAGACGTTTCTCGTAAAGGAGGTCGCAACGCCGACCTATAATCCGGATGGAACCATCAACACCAAGGGCAAAGTCCAGGTCTACGATGGAGTCAACTACGGCTTTATCGCGCAGACGCCTGAACCCGGCTCAGTCGCACTGTTCGTCACGTTGACGGGCAGCGGCTTCGTGATCTTCCGGAAGCGCCGCCGCGCAGCCTGATGCTGCATGACACCGGCCGTAAATACAAAGGGCAAGAGTCGCCTCAGGACTCTTGCCCTTTGTGTTCTCAACGGTGACAAAGCAGGATTTGCGGCCTCGATGGTGAATTCTGATCCCATCTTGAGGGAGGCGTGGAGTTGGACGATACATCATTTCAGAAGCGTTTGGGGGCGCACATACAATCGATACGGAGCGCGGGCACGCATTGGAAGTGGATGGCTTCGACGGGAATCGTCTGGTGCATCGCGCTCTTTAGTATCCTGCTAATGCCGGTTCTCGCCGGCGTCGCGTTGATCATGTGTTTGATTTCGCTGATGCGACATCTCGATTGGGAGCTTTGCGTCGCAGGAATACTGGTGATAAGCGGCCTCGTTGTCGCCGGAATACAGGTGACCAGGTCCCTCCTGACCGAGACACGGTCGCATCTGCCCGACCATCCGGACACGTACCGGAATGCCCACCTGCTGCCCGCGGAAGAGACATTGATGCGTTCGTCCGATATGCCGATGGAACAACAACAGGAACTCTTACGTCCGGTTGCTGAGCAGGCGATTCCTCCAGAGCAACTTCTGCGTGCGTTTCCTCCCGAACCACTCCATCAGCGCACGGTGTCCTTACGACAGGGCGGGTGGAACGGTGCAGGCATCGCCCCCCCGGCGAGGTTCGCCGACGTTCGTACGATTTTCAACGAGAACGCAGTCCCATCTTTACCGGAAACGAGCGGAAAGGCACGCCACAATGAATCCGATTAACGAGGACGACCGCCAGGAGACACTCAAGAATCTGAACGATCTGCTGGCGAGCGAGCGCCAACTGCATGAGGCGCTGGACACCGCGATCCGTGCGCTGTCCCAGGGCAACGACGATGTCTACCGAAAGACGATGCTGCTCATCGAGATGTCGCGCGCCTTCGGGCAGATCGACGGGCTGGCCATGTTCATTCAGACACTCGATGTTCAGAAAGTATACGACAGTATTACCGATGAGATCTCGGCGATCAACGAAAAAATGACGCGACTGAACCATCACGCCTGACTCGTTTTTCGCTTCGTGCGCCAGTATTGCACTGTCTCCGATGGAATTGAGCTGTTGCGGACAGATCGAGCGGACAATATTGAGGCAATTTGGAACTTCTGATGTCACATAACCGTCCGACCATCGTAGGTATAGAAGAGAATATGTGACGCGCCCTGTCAAATGATTGCGCCCCATTCCTGACAGCGGCTCTTGAAGGAGAGTTCCCATGCTCGCAAAAAAATATCACTCGCGCGGGTGGCTGGTTCTTCTCGGCCTGTTGATCGGAATCGGTGGATCTGCGGCACAACGTGGATACGCCCAGCAAAATTCAGACGGTGGTTACTCAGTTTCAGAAGCCGGGGAAGCGCAGACCCCGGACCCCGTGCCCTCTGCTGGCTCACAAGAAAATACAGGTCCGGTGCGTCTGGCAAGATTCGCCTATGTTCAGGGCAATGTGACCTGGCGTCCCGATGAGAATACCGACTGGTCGAACGCGACCCTGAATCTTCCGCTGCGCCAGGGCGCCCAGATCTGGGTTGCCGAGGGGGGACGCGCCGAGATTCAGTTCGACGACGGCAGTCTTTTACGCCTTGGAACAGGGGCAGTCGTGACACTGCAAACCCTGTATAGCGATAACGACGGCGAATTCACCGAGATCAAAATGACCGGGGGACTGGCCGCTCTCAGGCTGCGTACGGATCGCAGCGTCTATCAGATGAATACTCCTCTCGGCTCGATCAAAGCGGCCGGACCTGCCGGACTACGCATAGGCGTAGGCAACGGTCTGGAACTGGCTGTTCCGAGCGGAAAGGCGACGCTGGAGGGCGCGCAGGGCAAGGCCGACCTGGAGCGCGGAGACTTCCTCGATCTGGCCGACGCCAACTCTCCCTACACCGTCCGTGACATTCCTCGCCCCGACAGTTGGGACCGCTGGAATCAGGAGCGGGACGACCTCTTGTCGCATGCAGCCGAAGAACCGGCCAACCAGCACCTCCCCGCAAACGTCGCGATCGTCGCCGAAGATCTCAACAGCTACGGAACCTGGCATGACGACGCGCAGGACGGGTGGGTCTGGTGCCCTCGCGTCACCACCAACGAATGGCGGCCCTACCACGATGGCCAATGGACATGGGTCAATCCCTTTGGATGGACCTGGGTCTCCAGCGAAGCGTGGGGATGGGCGCCTTATCACTACGGTACCTGGGTCTCGAAGCCCTACGGCTGGGCGTGGTGTCCGGGGCCGGTCAACCAGTACTGGAGTCCCGCAGTCGTCCACTTCAGCGAGTGCAACGGCCAGATCGGCTGGTGCCCGCTGGCTCCGGGGGAAGTGCGCTACCCGGCGTCGATCGGCTTCGGCTTCCGCCGGGGAAACTGGTCCACCTACTTCTCGATCTGCGGCGCCGCCGTCTACTATCCGACGAGCTACGGTTACTGCGCACCACGGGTCTACAACACGGTCTATGTGAACCGTGTGACCTATGTCACGAAGGTGACCAACATCAACGTCTATGGCTCCAAAGCGAGCTTCACACGGTTTGGGCTGTCGCAGGAGTCTTATGCGGCGAATAACAACACCTACCTGAATGGGGGAG
>Ga0070658_10003516_pt1 | contig 12877 bp, 8 predicted proteins | sample KBSC13metaG_FD_64664 | JGI IMG/M metagenome (GOLD analysis project Ga0070658, IMG submission 64664) | Corn rhizosphere microbial communities from Kellogg Biological Station, Michigan, USA - KBS C1-3 metaG | ecosystem: Host-associated > Plants > Roots > Rhizosphere > Soil ... | reverse complement strand
TGGCCAGCCGCCTCGCACGCCTTGATCTCAGTTGTCGCGCGCCGACCCGAGACGGTGGCGTAGACCTTCGACACGAGGCCGAAAACGACGTCAGATAGGGGGATCGGCTTCGGGCCGCGGTTGGTGTGCATGGGCGACTCGATGCCATCGCACAGGCTACGCAGGAGAACCCGGGCGGTCTCCTTCTCGGCGCACTGCGCAGCGTTGTAAGCCGGCCAGTCTTGCACGTAGGTTTTTCGGGTGACCTTGATGGATTCGGTGGTGACGGTGGTCCCGTCGGCCTGCGTCTCGACCGTCTTCACGATCTCGACGGCCCAGAGGTGCTTGCACTTGCCCTTGCGAAGCTCGTAGTCGGGGCACGTACAGGTACCGGCTCCCGCGTTCACGAGGTACGCGGTGTCCGTCGACTGCGAAGGCACGGCCCACGTCGAGCCGACGATCTGCTTGATCCGCTTGTCCTTCGCCAGAACCAAGCCCTTTTGTTGCCGCGCGTCCATGAACACAATGTATATACACTATGAACACACCCGGCAAGCGGAATCGGTGGTTGCGCTGTCAATATTACGTGTATACAGTCACTCGAATGGCAGGCACCAAGAAGGGGCCGACGGCCAAGAAGCCGCGCGACCAGATCATCAACATCCGGATTTCATCCGAGATGAAGGAGCGGTTCACGAAGGCAGCCGAGGCGGCCGGAATGGATGTCTCGGCGTTCATGCGAAACGCCACGATCGAGAAGATCGAACGGCAGGCGAAATAAGAGCGACGGATGTCCTCGCCATCCGTCGCTCTCGGGTTGAGTGGGGCACTGCGTGCCCGAGGGGAGATTTGAACTCCCAAACCTGCCAGGGTTGTTCCGGAGTACGAATTCCGGTGCGATATCCAATTTCGCTACTCGGGCAGGACCGCGCCAAATCCCTAGCATCGGCGCGGCATTGAGCCGTGTGGCTAGGGCACAGTTCGATCACATGGAGTCGGTTATGGTGGCGGCGGCATGATGCCGATTCCAGACTCCGAGGCAGCCTCAACCACGGGAGTTGATTGACACACGGGAGGCTTTGCCCCAAGATCATCGTCACCTGCCAGGGTACGCGACGGCCTTAGTGCTCCGCGTGAGCGGCGCGAACGGATACGGGGACTTCCCGGCCTTCGCGCCGTTTGTTTATCCGGCGAGCGAGGTCTGCTGCTCCCTCCGCTTCAAGGCGTAGTGGCTGTTGGGGCGCTCCCCGAAGACCTCGATCTCGCCGGCTTCCTTCAAGCGATAGATCGCTCGATGGATGTCAGTGGCCTGAACGTCGCGAACGCTTGCGACGAGCCCGATGATGTCCTTCGCCGCCTTCGGACCATCAGCAGCCGCTAAGATCGCGCGCACGACGTCAGCGATGGGCGCCGACGGGGGCACTTTGACCAGTGTCGATCCCGGACGGGGCATAGGGCTCGCCATCCCTTGCAGGACGGCGGCCGTCGGCATCGGATTGCCGACACGCTCCGCGCTTGGCGGCAAGGTGCTCCGCATCTCCGAGATGACAACCCGCAGTTGCTCGATCTCAGCGTCCAGCGCCTCTCGCTCTCGCGTTTTGGCAACCAGTTGGCCCTCGGCTTTCGCGAGAAGTTCGGAGCCATCCTGCTTCCATTTGAGCAGTTCCTCTTTCCACGTCACAGGCCCAAGGTACCACCGTCCGTGGAGTTGGGAAGAAAGATCTTGGAGTCAACTCCACTTTTCTTCTCGGCCGACTTGCCGATGCGGACGAAATGGCACAGGGAAGCGAGGCATACCATGCTGATTTTCCTGATGTTTCTCGGGACAATCCACAGCTTATCCACAGTGCTACTCCGCTTGTTCCCTAATCGGCGGTTTTGCGCACCCCGGAAGGGCGGCTATGCGACGAGCCCTTGTTATACTCGCCCCCGCTATGGGAAGCACCGGACCTGACTTCTACCGTCGGCGCCTCGCCACTTCGATCGAGGACTGGAATCGCTGAGGTGATCTTCCATGCACTCACTGTCCCCCCGGTAACCCACATATCTCGATCTATTCGCCCGATCCTAAGGACATCGGCGATCCGCGCTAAAACGCCCCGGCGTTAGGACGCTTGGCAAGGCCGGGCCGCCCCTAAGGTCCGAGGAGCGGCAGGAAATACAATACAGCCTGGGGTTTCGAGGCGCAGCCGCCGCACCCGCCGAGCCAATAAACCGCCCTTCGCCGCCCCCGCGTCGGGAGTGAAACGCAGCCACACCACCAAGCCGCCCCTCGCTAGAAGCAAATGAACCGCCATCGGGCGTTCCGGATCCGGTTTCCTGCGGCGGCCGCGGGGCGGAGTGGAATGGATGATGTGGGAGGCGGTGGAGGGCGGGGTGTTGGTTCGGCGGGGCGTAAGGAGGTGCTGCGTCCCCGTCCGCGGGGACGCTTGCCAGCCGACGATCGAGGCCGGCATGGGTGCCGCAGGCACCCGAAGCCGGCCTACCCGCCGAGCCAATACCCCGCCCTCCGCCGCCCCCGCGTCGGGAGTGAAACGCAGCCACACCACCAAGCCGCCCCTCGCTATCGAGGGAGACGAGAGCGACGATCGGCGCCCGGCGACTAAGCCGGCGGCCGGCGAAGGTCGAGCGTGTGCGGAAACTCCGGGTTCGGCTCGTGGGCCGGCATGGTGACGGCGCCGGGCGTGTGACCGAACGAGAAGAAGCGCGCCAGGCGCCGCCCCTCCGCCTCCAGCGCGTTGGCCGGGAACTCGTCGTGCGCGCGCCCGCCCGGATGCGCGACGTGATAGGTCATGCCGCCGATCGAGCGGCCCGCCCACGTGTCGATGACGTCGAAGACCAGCGGCGTGTTCGGCCCGATCTCGGGGTGCAAGGCCGACGGCGGGTGCCAGGCGCGGAAGCGCACCCCTGCCACGTGCTCCTCGCGTCCCCCGGTCGACGCCAGCGGCACGCGCCGGCCGTTGCAGGTCACCACGTGCCGCTCGTCCGTGGCGCCGCGCACCCGCAGCTGCACGCGCTCGACCGACGAATCGACGAACCGCACCGTGCTGCCCGCGAAGCCCTCCTCGCCCATCACGTTCCAGGGCTCCAGCGCCTGCCGCAGCTCCAGCTCCAGCCCGCGCACCTGCGAGCGGCCGTACACCGGGAACCGGAACTGGATGTGCGGCTCGAACCAGGGCAGCTCTACCGGGATGCCCGCCCGCCGCAGATCGTCGACCACGTCGCCGAAGTCATCGACCACGTAGTGCGGCAGCATGAAGCGATCGTTCAGCGACGTATCCCAGCGCACCGGCGGTCGGGTGTAGGGCTCACGCCAGAACCAGGACAGCAGCGAGCGCACCAGCAGCTGCTGCGCGGCGCTCATCCGCGCGTGCGGCGGCATCTCGAACGAGCGCAGCTCGAGCAACCCCTGCCGTCCCGACGCCGAGTCGGGGCTGTACATCTTGTCGATGCACATCTCCGTCCGGTGGGTGTTGCCGGTCACGTCGACCAGCAAATTGCGGAACGAGCGATCGACCAGCCACGGGCGGATGTCGCGCCCCGCGGCCCGCGTCTCCTGCAGCTTGCGGAACGCGATCTCCAGCTCGTACAGCGAGTCGTGACGGGCCTCGTCCACGCGCGGCGACTGGCTGGTGGGACCGATGAACAGGCCCGAGAACAGATACGACAGCGAAGGGTGATTCAGCCAGTAGCCGAGCATGCTCTGCAACAGGTCGGGCCGGCGCAGGAACGGGCTGTCGGCCGGCGTGGCCCCGCCCAGCACCACGTGATTGCCCCCGCCCGTGCCGGTGTGACGCCCGTCGAGCATGAACTTCTCGGTCCCCAGGCGCGTCTGCCGCGCCTCCTCGTACAGCACCTCGGTGTTGTGGACCAGATCCTTCCAGCTCCTCGCCGGGTGGATGTTCACCTCGATGACGCCCGGGTCCGGTGTCACCTGCAGCTTCTCCAGCCGGTGGTCGCTGGGCGGGTTGTAACCCTCCAGGCGGATCGGCTGGTGCAACTCGGTGGCCGTCTCCTCCAGCGCCGCCACCAGATCCAGGTACTCCTCCAGCGTCGACAGGGGGGGCATGAACACGTGCAACACGCCGTTGCGCGGTTCGATGCACAGGGCGGTGCGGACCAATCCGGAGGCCGAACGCCCCCGCTCGGGCCGGGTGGCCCCCGGTTGCCCGCCTGGAAATCCCGGCCCCGCCGCCGCCGGTCCCGGCGAACGCAGCGGCGCCGCCCGCGAGATGGCCTGCCGCCGCGGCAACGGTTCGCGCGGCGCGGTGGGATCTCGCTCGATGGGGTCGGCCCGATCCTTCGGCACCACCCAGGGCAGCGCGCTCAGCGGAAGGCGCAGGCCCATGGGCGAATCGCCGGGCACCAGGTAGAGGCGCTCGTCGCGCAGGTGCCACTTGCCGCTGATCCAGCGGAAGCCATCGACGCCGGAGTAGACCGTCTGCAGCGGCAGGGCCAGACCGACCGTCTGCTTCAGCCCCTGCTGGAACACCCGCCGCAACGTGGCCCGCTCGGTCTCGTTCTCCAGGTGCGAGTCGAACGGATCGACGTTCACGGGCAGGCGCCCCTCGCGCCACAGGTAATAGAAGGCGTCCTCGTAGCCGGCGATCAGGTACGTCGGATCGACGGCCAGATGCTTGCACAGCACCTGACCGAACACGCGCGCGTGCGACTCCCCGGCCCGCTCGACGTTCACGGCGTCGGGGGCGATGTCGCGCGCGAACAGCGCAGGATCGCGCCACACCGGTTCGCCGTCGCGCCGGAAATAGCAGGTGTACGCCCAGCGCGGCAGCGGCTCGCCGGGATACCACTTGCCCTGCCCGTGATGCAGCAGGTACCCCTTCGCGAACTGCTTGGACAGGCGGCGCAGCAGCTCGTCGGCCAGCTTGCCCTTCGTCGGTCCCAGCGCGGCGGTGTTCCACTCCTCGCCGTCGCGGTTGTCGATCGACACGAAGGTGGGCTCGCCGCCCATCGTCAGGCGAACGTCGCCCGCCGTCAGCGCCTCCTCGACGCGATCGCCACAGGCGACGATGGCGCGCCACATCTCCTCGCTGTACGGCTTCGTGGGCCGGGGCGGGTCGTCGATGCGGTGCGCGCGCATCGAGAAGTTGAAGTCATCGCCCAGCTCGTCGTCCTCGTGCTTCTTGTCCCAGGCGAACGAGCCGCTGATGGGCGCGGCGCTGCCCGGCTCGGGCGTGCAGGCCAGGGGGATGTGCCCCTCGCCGCACAGCAAGCCGCTGGTGGCGTCCAGGCCCACCCAGCCCGCGCCGGGCAAGAAGGCCTCCGCCCAGGCGTGCAGATCGGTCACGTCCTGTTCCACGCCGGAGGGACCTTCCAGCGATTTCAGATCGGCCTTCAGCTGGATCGAGTACCCGGACGCGAAGCGCGCCGCGAACCCCAGCCGCCGCAGCAACTGCACCAGCAACCACGAGAAGTCACGGCACGAACCGTGCCCCCGCGTCAGCGTCTCGTCCGGCGAGAACACGCCCGGCTCCATGCGGATGTCGTAGCGGAGCAGCCGCTGCACCAGCTGGTTCACCTCCACCAGGACGTCGATGGTGCGGCGTTCCGGGCGGGCGATGTCGTCCCGCACCCGCGCCGCCAGCGCGGCCAGCTTGGGTCCGCCGGCCGTCAGCTCGAGATACGGTCCCAGCTCGCGCAGCAGGTCGGGCGCGTAGGCGAAGGGCAGCGTCTGGAACGTGTCCTCGATGAAGAAGTCGAAAGGGTTGATCGTCGTCATCTCGGCGATCAGGTCCACCTCGATCCGAAACTCTTTCGTCGGCTTCGGGAACACCAGCCGCGCCTGGAAGTTCCCGAACGGATCCTGCTGCCAGTTCAGGAAGTGATCGCCCGGGGTCACGCGCAGCGAGTAGCCGGTGATGGGCGTCCGGCAGTGTGGTGCGGGTCGCAGGCGAATCAGGTGCGGCGACAGGGTGACGAGCTGATCGTACTTGTAGTGCGTGACGTGATTGAGCGCGACTCGGATGGCCATTTGGTCTCGATTCGGACGGGCGGCGGCGATGTGAGGCGATGACGGGCCGGCGAAGCGTGTGTCGCTCCGGCTCCCTCGCCCAGAGGTTAGGGCCGGGCAGGTTAACGACACATTTCGGTTTCGGGAAATCGGCGTAAATAGCGGTGGGGGTTCGACGGGCCGCCCACCGACGGTGTCGGATTGTCGACAGTCCGTCGACAGCGGCGCGCCGTGCGCGAGGACGAACGGCCCCGGGGCCGCCGCATCCCTCGCTGTCCAGCGCTTACCTGGAGGGGCGACGGCGCGGCCCGGCGATTGCTGACCTCCTTGCGCATGCCGACAAAGTTGACCGGGCTGGTCCGGGCCTACCTGCGTCACCGTCGCCGCCGGCGGGTGGCGATGGCCTACGACATGGCCAAGGAGATCGCGCTCTACGTCCCCGCCGGGCAGCGCGTGCTGGACGTGGGGTGCGGCAGCGGCTACATCGCGCATCACCTGAGCGCGTTGCTGGGCGCGCCGGTCACCGGTACGGACGTCGCGGCGCACGCCGAGGCGCGCATCGCCTACCAGCGCTTCGACGGGCGGGCGCTGCCGTTCGGGGACGGCGCCTTCGACGTGGTGCTGTTCTGCTACGTGCTGCACCACGCGCGCGACGCGGGCGCGCTGCTGGGCGAGGCCCGCCGGGTGCTGAAGCCCGACGGCCGCCTGATCATCTACGAGGACACGCCCCGCGGCCTGATCGATCGGCTGCTGTGTCTTCGCCACGAACGGCAGTGGCTACACCGCACGGGGCCTTGCACCTTTCGCCGCGACGCCGGCTGGCGCGAGCTGTTCGCCAGGCTGGGCCTGATCGTGCGCGCGGCGCGCTCGCTCTCCCGCCTCCGCGATCCCACCTACCCCGTCGCTCGCTCGCTGTACGTGCTGTCGCCTCGCTCGATCTGAGGACGTTAACGGCAGATTTCCATCAAGGGAAATCGTCGTAACAACGTCGCTGTCCCCCTGACGAAGCGCTTGCGCTTCGGTTTAGAATGGGCCTTCCGTTGCTCTTCGACACCTACAAGCCCATCGCAGGAACCTTCGACGAGATGATCGACGCCGAGGGGACTCCGCGGGCGCACGCCCTGCGCGCCACCAAGATCCTCGACGGACTGTCACCCAAGGAGTTCGCGCAGGCGCAGTCACTGGCCGAGCTGTCGCTCTACAGCCAGGGGGTGACGTTCTCGGTGTACTCGGATCAGCGCGGCACGGAGAAGATCTTCCCCATCTGCCTGGTTCCCCGGGTGATCAGCGGCGCCGAGTGGAATCGCGTCGAGAAGGGGCTGGCCCAGCGCATCGCCGCGCTGTGCGCGTTCCTGGACGACATCTACGGGCCGCAGAAGATCCTGACGTCGGGTACCGTGCCCGCCGATCTGATCCTGGGCGCGAAGTTCTACCTGCCCAAGGTGCGGGGCATCCGCCCGCCCGGCGGGGTGCGCATCCCCATCGCCGGCATCGACCTGATCCGCAGCCCCGATGGCGTCTTCCGCGTCCTGGAGGACAACCTGCGAACGCCCTCGGGGGTGTCGTACGTGGTCGAGAACCGGCTGGTCACGAAGCGCATCTTCCAGAGCGCCATCGAGGAGAGCGCGGTGCGGCCGGTGGAGCAGTACCCGATGCACCTGGCCGAGACCCTGCGCGCCATCTCGCCGGTCGATCCCGCCGAGACGCGCATGGTGTTGCTGACGCCGGGCTCGTTCAATTCGGCCTACTTCGAACATACGTTCCTGGCGCGCACCATGGGCGTCGAGCTGGTCGAGCCGGGCGACCTGTTCGTCGACGGCGACACCGTCTTCGTGCGCACCATCCGCGGCCCCGAGCGCGTGCACGTCATCTACCGGCGCATCGACGACTCCTATCTGGATCCGGAGTTCTTCCGCCCCGACAGCCTGCTGGGCGTCCCCGGCCTGATGCGCGCCTACGCCGCCGGCAACGTGGCGCTGGCGAACGCGCCCGGCAACGGCGTGGCCGACGACAAGGCCGTCTATCCCTTCGTCCCCGACATGATCCGCTACTACCTGGGCGAGGAGGCCATCCTGGCCCAGGTCGACACCTACGTGTGCACGCGGCCAGGCGATCTGCAGTACGTGCTGGAGAACCTGCCCCGGCTGGTGGTCAAGGCGGTGGACGAGGCGGGCGGCTACGGCATGCTGATGGGTCCCCAGGCCAGCGCCGCCGAGATCGAGGAGTTCCGCCAGCGCATCATCGCCGAGCCGCGCCGCTACATCGCCCAGCATCGCGTCGAGCTGTCGACCTGTCCCACCTGGGTGCCGGGCGCCGAGAAGCTGGCGCCCCGCCGGGTCGATCTGCGCCCCTTCATCCTGACGCAACCCTCGGGCTCGTGGGTGCTGCCCGGCGGGCTGACCCGGGTGGCGCTGGTCGAGGGCTCGTACGTCGTCAACTCCAGCCAGGGCGGCGGCTCGAAGGACACCTGGGTCCAGAAGGACAAGTCGTTGTGATATCGCGCGTCGCCGATCACTGCTTCTGGTTCGGGCGGTACATGGACCGCGCCGAGAGCACGGCCCGCCTGCTGCAGGTGACCCGCACGCTGGTGTTCGACGCCGACATTCCCGTCACGCAGTGCTGGAAGCCGCTGGTGATCGTGGCGGGCGTCGAGGAGAAGTTCATCGAGCGGTTCGGTCAAGAGAACATCGGCAACGGCGAGCTGGTGCAGAACTACATGACCTGGGAGCCCGAGAACCCGGTCAGCTTGCGCACGTCCATTCGCGCGGCCCGCGAGAGCGCACGGGTGCTGCGCGACGTGCTGTCGCTGGAGTCGTGGGAAGAGGTCAACGAGCTGTACCACTGGCTGGGCGGCGACGAGGCCCAGCTGCTGTACCGCCAGAACCGGGAGCAGTTCTACCGGCGGGTGCGAAAATCCACGCAGCTGGTGCTGGGGTTGGTCCGCAGCACCATGTTGCACGACACGCCCATGAGCCTGCTGTGGGCGGGCGCCATGCTCGAGCGCGCCGGCCAGACGGCGCGCATCCTGGACATGCACCCCCACACCATGACGCTGGAGTCGGCGCACCAGATCGTCGAGGTGGCCCTGTGGCTGTCGCTGCTGCGCGCGTGCTCGGGCTACGAGGCGTTCATGAAGAAGGTGCAGGGCCGCGTCTCGGCGCAGGCGGTGGCATCCTTTCTGGTCTTCGACCGGCGCTTTCCGCGCTCGTTGCGCTACTGCCTGCTGTCGGCGAAGCAGATCCTGCTGCACATCTGGCCCGAGGCCGACCGCCCCGGTCCGGGGCACACGCCGTACGCGCGGCTGGATGCCCTGACCACCTGGCTGGACAAGCAGGAGGCGACGTCGACCCCCAGCATCATTCACGCGCTGCTGACCCGGGTCGTCGACGACACGGCGGTCATCTGCTCGGACATCGGACGGGAGATCCTGGGACCGCCGCAGCCGGAGAAGAAGCCGGCGCCTGCGGTCGGCGCAGGGCAGACGCAGTCACAGAGCCAGACGCAAGGCCTGGCGCCGGAGGCGGGGCCGCTGGACGGGCGGCGACCGCCCAAGGCGGAGAAGCCCGAGCGCACCACCGGCAAAGCCGAGGTCCAATGAGCGAGCCCGCCGCCGAGCGATTGTCGAAACGCGCCAACGGTAGCCTGACCCGGGTGGCGATGGACCCGGCCACCTTCAAGCGTACGGTCCTGGACCACCTGCTTTACACCTGCGCGCGCGAGCTGTCGGCGGCCACGCCGCGGGATCTGTACCTGGCGCTGGCCCACACCGTCCGCGACCGGCTGGTCCACCGCTGGCTGGCCACGCAGCGGACGTACGAGGAAAAGGACGTCAAGCGCGCGTACTACCTGTCGTCGGAGTTCCTGACCGGGCGCAGCCTGGGCCTGTGCCTGCTGAACCTGGGCCTGTACGAGGCCGCCGAGGGGCTGGCCGCCGATCGCGGCACCGACCTGGACGCGGTCCTCAATCAAGAGGGCGACCCCGGCCTGGGCAACGGCGGCCTGGGCCGCCTGGCCGCCTGCTTCATGGACTCGCTGGCCACGCTGGGCCTCCCCGCCGTCGGCTACGGCATCCGGTACGACTTCGGCATCTTCGAGCAGCGCATCGAGGACGGACGCCAGATCGAGATGCACGACAACTGGCTGCACGCCGGCAACCCCTGGGAGCTGCCGCGCATCGAGGAGGCGCAGATCGTGCGCCTGGGCGGGCGGGTCGAGCTGCGCCACGATCCCGACGGCCGCCTGCGCGCCGACTGGATCCCCGGCCGCACCATCCTGGGCGTCCCCTACGACTCGTTCATCGTCGGGCACAAGACGAACACGGTGAACACGCTGCGCCTGTGGGCCGCCCGCGCCACCCGCGACTTCGATCTGAAGTTCTTCAACGAGGGGGACTACCGCCGCGCCGTCGAGGAAAAGATCGACTCCGAGAACATCTCGAAGGTGCTGTACCCCAACGACCAGACCGACGAGGGCAAGTCGCTGCGCCTGAAGCAGCAGTACTTCTTCGTGGCCTGCTCCATCGGGGACATCGTCAGCCGCTACAAGAAGCGGCACCGCAGCTTCGATCTCTTCCCCAAGCGGGCGGCCATCCAGCTGAACGACACGCACCCGTCCATCGGCATCGCCGAGCTGATGCGCATCCTGGTGGACGAGGAGGGCATCGACTGGGACCCCGCCTGGGCCATCACCGAGCAGACGTTCGGCTACACGAACCACACCCTGCTGCCCGAGGCGCTGGAGCGCTGGTCGGTGCCGCTGCTCGAGTCGCTGCTGCCCCGCCACATGCAGATCATCTTCGAGGTGAACCAGCGCTTCCTGCGCCGGGTCCAGACGCAGTGGCCCACCGACGGCGATCGTCTGGCCCGCATGTCGATCATCGAGGAGTCGACGCCCAAGCAGGTGCGCATGGCCCACCTGGCCACCGTCGGTTCGCACAGCGTGAACGGCGTGGCGCAGCTTCACACCGATCTGGTGAAGAAGAACCTGTTCTCGGACTTCAACGACCTGTGGCCCGAGCGGTTCAACAACAAGACCAACGGCGTCTCGCCGCGGCGCTGGGTGCTGTACTCGAACCCGCGCCTCACCCGCCTGATCTCGTCGCGCATCGGCACCGACTGGATCGATCGCGATCTGCGCCAGCTTCGCCAGATCGCCCGGTTCGCCGACGATCGGCCGTTTCTGGAGGCGCTGCACGGGGTCAAGCAGGCGAACAAGCGGGATCTGGCCGTCCTGGTGGGGCGGCGCCTGGGGGTCGAGCTGGCGCCCGAGGCGATGTTCGTGGCGCAGATCAAGCGCATCCACGAGTACAAGCGCCAGCTTCTGGCGTGCCTGCAGGCCGTCGCCCACTACCTGAAGCTGAAGCGGGAGCCGGACGCCGACGAGGTGCCGCGCGTCTACATGTTCGCCGGCAAGGCCGCCGCCGGCTACACGATGGCCAAGCTGCACATCAAGCTGATCAACGACGTCGCGGCCGTGATCAACGAGGATCCGGTGGTGCAGGGGCGACTGGCGGTGGTGTTCTTGCCCAATTACGGCGTGTCCCTGGCGCAGGCCATCATCCCGGCCGCGGACGTGTCGGTGCAGATCTCGACGGCGGGCAAGGAGGCGTCCGGCACCAGCAACATGAAGTTCGCGCTGAACGGCGCGCTGACGCTGGGGACCCTGGACGGGGCGAACGTCGAGATCCGCGACGAGGTCGGGCCCGACAACTTCTTCCTGTTCGGCCTGAACGCCGACGAGGTGGTCGAGCGTCGCGCGCGCGGCTACGACCCGCGGCAGTACATCGCGCGCAGCCCGGCCCTGGCCGAGGCGCTGGCGCTGATCGAGTCCGGATTCTTCAGCTTCGGCGAGAAGGACCGCTTCAAGGACATCGTCGACAACCTGGAGAATCACGACCCCTACATGGTGTGCGCGGACTTCGACGACTACGTGGCCACCGAGGGGCGAGCGGCCGAGCTGTATCGGGATCCCATCGAGTGGTCGCGGCGGGCGCTGCACAACATCGCCGGCGCCAGCCGCTTCTCCAGCGACGAGACCATTCGCCAGTATGCGGCCGAGATCTGGGCGCTGAACTCGGTGGCGGTCGATCTGGGGCTGATCGGGCAAGAAGGGTAGAGGAAGGGTAGAGGACGGTTAGACGACCGTTAGACGACGCCTGAACGCTTCCGCCGTGCGGCGCGATCGTCGATACTGCGCGGCGTGATTTCGCTGCCCATCGATCCGCTGCTGCCCCAGCTCGTGGCGGAGCTGGAGCGCGCCGGCGAGGTGGTCGTCGAGGCGCCGCCGGGGGCCGGCAAGACGACGCGGGTGCCGCGCGCGTTGCTGGGGGCCGAGTTCGCGCGCAGGGGCGAGATCCTGGTGCTGCAGCCGCGGCGACTTCCGGCGCGGCTGGGCGCTGCGCGCGTGGCCGACGAACTGGGCGAGCGGGCGGGCCAGACCGTCGGGTATTCGGTCAGGTTCGAGGACGTATCGGGTCCGAACACGCGCGTTCGCTTCATCACGGAGGGAATCCTCACCCGCCGGCTGCTGTCGGACGGGACGCTGACTGGCGTCTCGATCGTGGTGCTGGACGAGTTCCACGAACGGCACCTGGCCACCGACCTGACCCTCGCCCTGGTCAAGCAACTGCGGCGCACCACGCGTCCGGATCTTCGGCTGTGCGTGATGTCGGCGACGCTGGACGCCGAGGCGCTGGTCTCCTACCTGGACGACTGCCCGCGCCTGCGCAGCGAGGGGCGCCGCTTCGACGTGGACATCGTCCATCTGCCCCAGCCAGACGAGCGCCCCCTGCCGCAGCAGATCGTGGGCGCGGTGAGGCGCGCCCTGCGCGAAGCTCCGCCAGGCGACATCCTGGTCTTCCTGCCTGGCGTCGCGGAGATCCGGCGCTGCGAGGAGGCGCTGGGCGAGACGGCGCGGGCCGGCGCGCTG
>Ga0070658_10003514_pt1 | contig 12882 bp, 12 predicted proteins | sample KBSC13metaG_FD_64664 | JGI IMG/M metagenome (GOLD analysis project Ga0070658, IMG submission 64664) | Corn rhizosphere microbial communities from Kellogg Biological Station, Michigan, USA - KBS C1-3 metaG | ecosystem: Host-associated > Plants > Roots > Rhizosphere > Soil ... | reverse complement strand
CTTCAACAGGCGCTCGTACGCTTCGTTCAGCTTCTGAATCGGAATTACTTCAACATCCGACGTGATGTTGTGCTTGCCGCAGAAGTCCAGCATCTCCTGCGTCTCCGCGATTCCGCCGATGATCGACCCGGAGAAACTCCGCCTGCGGAAGAGCAAACCGAAGACCGAGACCGGCAGCGGCTGCTCCGGCGCACCCACCATGGTGATGTTGCCGTCGCGTTTCAGCATGCCGATATAGGCGTTGATGTCGTGCGGGGCTGCCACTGCGTCCAGGATGAAGTCGAAGCTCTCAGCATGTTTCTGCATCTGGTTTGCGTCCTTTGAGATCACCACCTCATCTGCCCCAAGCCGCAGCGCGTCCTCCTGCTTGCTGGGCGATGTGGTGAAAACTACCACGTGAGCTCCCAACGCATGCGCAAACTTCACGCCCATATGGCCCAGTCCGCCCAAGCCGACTACACCTACCTTCTTGCCGGACGTTATTCCCCAGTGCCGCAGCGGTGAGTAGGTGGTGATACCGGCGCACAGCAGCGGAGCGGCTCCCGCCAGGTCCAGGTTCTCGGGCACCCGCAGCACAAATCGTTCATCCACAACGATGCTGTCCGAGTACCCGCCGTACGTCACGCCGCCCGTGTGCTTATCCGGAAAGTTGTAGGTCAGAACGAAATTGGGACAGAACTGCTCATTTCCCGCCTTGCATTCAGGACAAGTGCCATCGGAGTCCACCATGCAGCCGACGGCCGCAATGTCACCGGTCTTGAACTTCGTTACCGCCGACCCGACCTTGGTTACGCGCCCGATAATCTCATGCCCCGGAACACACGGATACACCGTCGGCATCATCCCACTCCACTCATTTCGCGCCTGGTGAAGGTCGGAGTGGCAGATGCCGCAGAACAAAATCTCAATCTGTACATCGTGCTCGGTTGGATCGCGCCGGGCGATCGTGGTGGAAGCAAGCGGCGATGTGGCACTCGCAGCAGAGTAAGCTTTTGCGTTGTACATGGAACCACCTTCAGTTTTGGTGTGGATTCTAGGTGCGAGACCCGAAAGCAATCAGATGCGGCAACCCTGCCCCAGGAATCAACCCCCGGTCTATTCTGTCTGAGGGAGAAGCCTATGGAGATCAAAAGAGCCGGCTCGCAGCCTTCCGGAAAAGGACCAGCCGACTGGTTCACCGGTACCGTCCGCATCGATCCGCTGATTCAGACACCGGAACCGGCGATGGTACAGTCTGCCAGCGTCACCTTTGAGCCCGGAGCGCGCACCGCATGGCATACCCATCCCCTTGGCCAAACCCTCATTGTCACGGCCGGCTGCGGATGGGCGCAGCGCGAAGGTGGACCGGTCGAGGAGATCCGTCCCGGAGACGTCGTCTGGTTCTCCCCTAACGAGAAGCACTGGCACGGCGCCAAACCAACCACTGCCATGACGCACATTGCAATGCAGGAAAAGCTGGACGGCAAAGTGGTCGAGTGGATGGAACACGTCACCGACGATCAGTACCGAAGAGGCTGAATCTTAGCCCCAGAACTCAACACCTACCCACGCCTCGCGAGTGCAAACATCGCAACAAATCAGCCCGTTACCCCGTTTTTTCACAGCGAATCGCTCTGCGACGGACCTCTGCAGCAACACCCGGCGAGGCACCCTCTGGTCAGCGGTGTCACGTGAGTCGTATCCTTCCCTCCAGCCTGCAACTGGAGCAAAGTGATGGCGACTCAGACTCTGAATATTAACGGCGCGCCCGTACCACTCGACGCACCCGGCGAAGAAACTCTCCTCTCCGTCCTCCGCAACCGCCTTAACCTCACCGGAACCAAGTACGGCTGCGGCGAAGGCGAGTGCGGCGCCTGCACCGTCTTGATCGACGGTAAGTCGGTGAAGTCCTGTCAGATGCAGCTCTCCGAAGCCGCCGGCGCGAAGATCACCACCATTGAAGGCCTAGAGCGAAAGGGTCAGCTCACCCCGGTTCAGCAGGCCTTCCTTGAGGAAGGCGCCTTCCAGTGCGGTTACTGCACCTCCGGCATGATCATGCGAGCGACCGGCCTGCTGCATGATGTGCCCGCGCCGACGGAAGCCCAGATCGTCAGCGGGATGAACGGCAACATCTGCCGCTGCGGAACCTACCCGCGCATCGTCGCCGCCGTCCAGCGCGCGTCGCGATCCACGCAGAAGGCAGGTGCCCGATGAATCCCGCCGATCTCGTTCAGCTCGATTCACCCAACAAGCTCCACCACTTCGAGCTCGACCGCCGAACGTTCCTCAAGCTCTTCAGCGGCGGCCTCCTCGTCTGCCTCACGCCAAAGCACCTCAATGCACAGGAGTCCGGACGCGGTGGCGGCTCCGGACGCCACGAGTTGCCGAAAGAAGTCTCCGCCTGGATCCACATCGGCTCCGATAACAAAATCACTGTGTTCACCGGAAAGGTCGAGTGTGGCCAGAACATCCGCACCTCGCTCGCCCAGCAGGTCGCCGACGAGTTGATGGTTCCCTTCGCCTCCATAACGATGGTGATGGGAGACACGGACCTTACACCGTGGGACGCCGGCACATTCGGCAGCCAATCCACGCCGCAGATGGGCCCGCGTCTCCGCACCATGGCCGCGGCCGCTCGCCAGACTTTGCTCGAGATGGCTGGCAGAAAAATGGGTTGTGACGCGGCGTCGCTCGTCGCGTCCGACGGCAAGGTCACGGCGCCGAACGCAAACCAGTCGCTCACGTACGGCCAGCTCACACAGGGCGAGAAACTGGTGGCTACTGTCTCCAGCGCTGTACCGCTCATGTCGGCGAAAGACTGGAGGATCGCTGGCGCCGCCGTTCCCAAAGCCAACGGGCTTGAGTTCGTCACGGGAAAGCACAAGTACCCGTCGGACATCAGCTTGCCCGGCATGATGTTCGGCAAAGTCCTGCGCCCATCGGGCTTCAACGCAACGCTCGAGTCAGTCGACACGACGGCCGCTGAAAAGTTACCGAACGTGAAGGTTGTCCGCGACGGCGACTTCATCGGCGTTGTCGCGCCCGATGCGTGGACCGCCTCGGAAGCCCTCGCCACGATCAAGGCGAAGTGGAATGTCGCACCCGGCCAGCCCTCCAACAAGAATCTCTTCGAGTACCTCAAAGCCAACCTCGAAGCTGGCCGCGGTGGACGTGAGCAAGTCGCACCAGCAGCCGCGCCGCAGATTCCTGAAGGGGCAATCACACTCGAGCGCAAGTACACAGTCCAATACATCGCGCATGCACCTCTCGAGCCTCGCGCCGCCGTCGCAAACTGGGAGAGCGGCAAGCTCACCGTCTGGACTGGAACACAGCGACCGTTCGGCGTAAAGGACGAGCTCGTCTCCGCATTCCACCTCACGCCCGATCAGGTGCGCGTCATGCAGCCGGACATGGGGAGTGGTTACGGCGGCAAACACAGCGGCGAAGCTGCAATTGAAGCAGCACGCCTTGCGAAGGCAGTCGGGAAGCCGGTCCGCCTGGCGTGGACCCGTGAAGAGGAGTTCACCTGGGCCTATCTTCGTCCTGCAGCGCTGATGGAGCTGAAGGCTGCTGTGACGCCTGACGGAACGCTCGCGTACTGGGAGCATCACAACTACAACGCGGGCGGCCCCGGGATCTCCACTCCTTATAACGTCAGCAACCCGATAACTCCAGCGCACGGATCGAAGTCGCCGCTGCGCCAGGGATCGTATCGGGGACTGGCCTCAACTGCCAATCACTTCGCGCGCGAAAGCTTCATGGACGAACTCGCGCACGAGGCAAAGGTGGACCCACTCGATTTCCGCCGGAAGAATCTCACGAACGAGCGATTGCTGGCGGTCCTCAACGCTGCGGCCGAGAAGTTCGGTTGGGCGCAGTCGAAGTCCACTCCGACACGCGGGTTCGGAATTGCCTGCGGCACGGATAAAGGCGGATACATCGCAAGCTGCGCGGAAGTCGCCATCGAACCGGCGACTAGAAAGATGCACGTCGTTCGCGTGGTGCAGGCGTGGGAGTCCGGCGCGATTGTGAACCCGGACGGACTTCGCAATCAGAACATGGGCGCCATCGTGCAGGGTCTCGGGGGAGCGTTATTCGAGGCCATCCGCTTCGGCGACGGGAAGCTGGAGAACGCGCACTTTGAAAGCTATCGGCTACCGCGATTCTCCGACACGCCGAAGATCGAGATAGTCCTCCTCGACCGCAAGGACCTGCCTTCCGCGGGGGCCGGTGAGATCGGCCTGGTTGGAGTGGCGCCGGCCGTCGGAAATGCCATATTCGCCGCGACCGGAACACGCCTTCGCAATATGCCGATGGCACCGCAGGAGCCGGTACCCGGTATCGACGCTTCGCCCTTTCACGCCTGAGGCTGCAAGCGGAAAGGCGGGACCGAAGTCCCGCCTTTGTGCTGGGAGCAGCGACCAGTAGTTACAGGCCCTTCTTCACCAGGAAGAGGATCAGGTCACGAACGCGGTTAGAGTAGCCCCACTCGTTGTCGTACCACGCGATCACCTTGCCGGTGTTGGCGATCGCCTTCGTGAGCTTCGAGTCGAAGATGCTCGACAGCGGGTTGCCCTTGAAGTCGGAGCTCACCAGCTCCTCCTCCGTGTAGCCCAGAATGCCCTTCAGCGCGCCTTCGGATGCTGCCTTCACAGCAGCGTTGATGCTGTCAACGGTGATCGCTTTTTCCGCGGTGAAGGTCAGGTCAACCACCGAGACGTTCGGGGTCGGAACGCGGATGGCAAAGCCATCAAGCTTGCCGGCCATCTCGGGGATAACGAGCTTCAGCGCCTTGGCAGCACCCGTCGAGCTCGGGATCATGCTGAGTGCGGCAGCACGAGCACGGCGCAGGTCCTTGTGCGGTGCGTCGAGCACGACCTGATCGTTCGTGTAGCTGTGGATAGTCGTCATGATGCCGCTCGCGATGCCGAACGTGTCATGCAGCACCTTGACCACAGGCGCGAGGCAGTTCGTCGTGCAGGATGCGTTGGAGATGACGTTGTGCTTCGCCGCATCGTACTTCGAATCGTTGACGCCAAGTACGAGGGTGATGTCTTCGTTGGTCGCGGGAGCCGAAATGATGACCTTCTTGACGGTCGAGCCCAGATGCGCCTTCGCCTTGGCCGCGTCGGTAAAGAACCCAGTCGACTCAACAACGATCTCTGCACCGACGGACGCCCAGTCCAGCTTCGCCGGATCCTTTTCTGCGAAGACCTTGATGGTCTTGCCGTCGACCGTGATGGAGTCAGTACCATAGGTGACATCGTTCTTCAGGTTCCCCAGGATCGAGTCATACTTCAGCAGGTGGGCCAGCGTTGCCGGCGTGGTGAGGTCGTTGACTGCAACAAACTCGATGTCAGGATTACCGATCGCCGTGCGGAACACATTGCGGCCGATGCGGCCGAATCCATTGATTCCAACTTTTACTGCCATGATTTGAGTTGCTCCTATCGTTTTGCGCGGTCAGGACTCGAGCTCTCCTCCCGGCACGGGATCGGATTCTCGTCCTGTCTTGATTAAGGGATTTTCCCGGTTTTGGTCGTCAATCTGATGCTAGCACTGGGGTTTAGCAGGCGCAACGCATGAAGCCGAAGCGGCGTGGCTGGAATAACATGGAATCAGCCTGCAGCCTGGGTTCAACTTGCGAATCTGCGCAGGTTACCGTCTCTCTTTTTGAGGGTCTTTCATTTGCGGCGCACTTCCGCCCTGTGTTACAAGCGGACTATGCGCGAACTGCGCGAATGGATGCGCGACCTAATGAGAAGACGTACCAGACGTGGACCCAATGAATCGGAATCCACTGGAAAGAGCGGGCAGGAACTGCCAACTAACCAGCCGGCGCCCTTAAAACCTTCCTATTCCGACAACCCGGTCGCCCGAACGGCGGAAGCGCCTGCAGCACCTCCCATGGTAATTCCCGAGGCCATCGAAGAGGCTGCCGAACAAGCCGTTCCCCCCGAGCCAGAGAAGAAGATTGAGGTCGAGACACAGCCTGAGTCGTTGTCGACTCCACCGGCAGAGCCAACCGCGGTCCCGGCCAAGCAGCCCCGCGGGTACGTCGTGCTCGCGATTGGCCTTCCGGGCTCCGGCAAGACCACGTGGTACAAACGCCGCGGTGTCACTCCGCTTTCAAGCGATCTGCTCCGGACGATTCTGTTCGACGACATCACCGAGCAGCGCTATCAGGGTCTCGTCTTCTCCACGCTGCGAAGCCTGCTGCGCGCGCGGCTCATTGCCAAAATGCCCTGGAATTACGTCGACGCCACGAACCTCAGCCCGCACGAGCGGAAGCAGTGGATCAAGATGGCCAAGAGCTTCGGCTACGAGGTACAGGCCGTCTTCTTCGACGTGCCGCTCGAGGTCTGTCTCGATCGCAATTCCAAGCGCGAGCGGCAGGTGACCGATGAGACTATGCACAAGATGGCTGAGCGCCTTAAACCGCCCAGCTTCAAAGAGGGTTTTGAGAAGATCACAGTAGTCCGCGTGAAGGGTCATCCCGGAACACTTCCGGTAACCACCGTCGGAGACGAGGCGTCCCAGGCGCCGGAGTAGTCCGAAAAAGCACAACGCCATGGCAGCAGCAGCCGTCGAGTTCGCAGGTGTCAGTTATATCCTGCCCAGCGGCCAGCCGCTGCTGCGCGGAATCAACCTGAAGCTTGAAGCAGGTACGAGAACCGCGTTCCTCGGTCGCAGCGGCAGCGGCAAAACCACGCTGCTGCGCATGGTCAACGGTCTCGTCCAGCCAACCTCAGGACGCGTCCTCGTCGACGGCAACTCCGCCGCGGAAGACGTGCTCGCCCTTCGCCGGAGCATCGGCTATGTCATCCAGGAGATCGGCCTCTTTCCACATCGCCGGATCGCCAGCAACGTAGGCGTGCCTCTTGAGATCGCAGGCTCCGGGAAGGACACCGCCGGCTACCGCGAAGCCGTCGATCGCGCAATGAAACAGGTAGGACTCGAGCCTGCCCACTTCGGCCAACGGTACCCTTGGCAGCTTAGTGGAGGACAGCGGCAGAGAGCAGGTGTCGCGCGAGCGCTGGTCGCCGATCAGGCAGTCCTGCTCATGGACGAGCCATTCGGCGCACTCGACCCACTTACCCGGGCCGAGATGCAGACCATGCTGCGCGATCTCTTTGCGAACGTAGACAAGACCGTCCTGCTGGTCACGCACGATCTGCCCGAAGCACTCTTCCTCGCCGACCGGCTGATCTTCGTGGAAGCCGGCGAAATCGTCGCGGACGTAAAGTCGGCGGACGTCTTCTCCTCCGACAATCCCACGGTCCGCCGCTACATCGAGACCGTCCAGCGAGCGATGCCTACAAGCGCTCCTGGCGCATCGCATGCAAGACCTTCGCCGTCGTAATCGCCTGGCCCAGGTGGCGCTGCGTGTGCTCCGCGCAATGCACCAGCAGGCTGCCTATCGTAGTCGGCAGCATCTTGCGACCTACACCGCGCTCCTCGTTGTACTGCTGAGGCCCAAAGGCTGATGCACGTAGCCTTGCCTCTGCCAGACCGCGTCTCAGCTCCCGCAACACCTCGTCGGTCGTCGTTGCCGCATCCATTTCCGACCGCAGCGCAGCCATCTGCGCCACGTCAAGCTGAGTTCCTTCCGCATAGCTCAGCAGCCGGTCAAGACTGCGCGCGATATGCCTTAGATGGAATGCAACCGGGGGCAGATCGAGCGGGCGCGCGTTCATCTCTTCATCGCTCAACCCGGAGCACCAGCGAACTACATCCTCTTCGGTCTGCTCCATCGAGTGCACAAACTGCCGCACTACCACGTCCAGTTCGCGATGTGTGCCACGCAGCCACGGCTCCGGCTGCATCGCTCTTGCCTCTTCCGGCTCGACTCTCTTCTCCATCACAATCCTTTCCTCGCCCGAAATTCCCGCACCACATCGCCCACGTCCCGGTGCTGCCGGTCCACCGCATCGTTCATCGCCCGCACCTCATCGGCAGTCACCTTTCCCGCCAGCCGATCCATCGCGACCTGGATTCCCGGCGATCTCCGCAATGAATCCTCCCGCACCAGCGGCACGGCTTCATACGGCGGAAAGTAGTGTTTGTCATCCGCAAGCGCCGTCAAGCCCAACGCGCGGATCGGTCCATCGGTTGAGTTCCCGGCCACCATATCAACTTGCCCGCTCGCGAGCGCTCGATACAACAAGCCCAAATCCATCGTGCGCGGCGCGCCTTCGATCCTCAGGCCGTACGTGCTCCGTAATCCCGGCAGTCCATCCGGCCGCGACTCGAACTCATACCCCACGCCGAGCCGCCACGCATCGCCTGGTTGCGGTCCGCGCTTTACAGCGTCAGAGATCGTCTTCACCCCGAGCCTCTTCGCGTCATCCCCGCGCACCACCATCGCGAACGTGTCCTCAAACCCAAGCCCTGGCTCGACTTTTACTGCATAGCGTTGCGCGTAGAGCCTGCTCACGGTCGCAAACACACTGGCCGCATCGCGTTGCCCGGGCGGAGGCAGCGGCTCCTTGAGGATCGCCGTCAGCGCTGTGCCCGTGTACTCCACGTAGGTATCGATGCGTCCCGACACGAGCGCCTGCTGACACAGATAACTTCCGGCGAGATAGAAGCGTCGCTCCACTCGTTGCCCAGTGACAGTCTCAATCTCCTGCGCGACTAACTCGCCCAACACCACCTGCTCGGTGAAGTTTTTCGCTCCCACCACAATGTGCGACGACCGCGGCGGGGCGCACGAGCAGCAAAACATCACAACTGAGCAACTCAGCAAGTGAACAAGATGACTCCGCCGCAGCTTCTCGTGCGTTCCACAGCGTCGCGGCCCAGACCTGGACGGCCTCATTATCGTCTCACCGAAAGCTTCTTTTCGATGAGCCCGAGTACCGCATCCGCCCCCAACGCCAGCAGCGCAGCAGGTACAGCACCGGCCAACACCAGACCGTTGTCCACGCTCGCCACTCCGCGAAAGATCAGCTCACCCAAACCACCCGCGCCGATCGCCGCCGCAATCGTTGCCACGCCGACGCAAGTCACCGTCGCCGTGCGCAAGCCGGCGAGTATAACGCTGGCCGCCAGCGGCAGTTCCACCTTCATCAGCCGCTGGCCACCTGTCATGCCCATCGCATTCGCCACATCGACCAACGCCGGATCGACGCTGCGGATACCCGCATATGTGTTGCGCAAAATTGGCAGCAGCGCGTAACCGGTGAGTGCGAGAATGGCCAGCCGGGCAGCATTCTCGCCAAGCCACGGCACAGGCAGAAGCAGACCGAACAGCGCAAGGCTGGGGACCGTCTGCACGATGTTGGCAAACCCGATCACCGGCCGTGCCAGTCGCTCGCGCCGTGTCAGCAGCACGCCCAGCGGAAGCCCGATCGCCACAGCAAGCAACATGGCGCAGCCTGTCAGCCAGAGATGCTCAAATGTTAACCGCGCGATCTCCCAACCGTGCTGCGCGATAAAACGACCCATGCCGAAAGCTTATACGCCTTCCACTGAACGTACGCGTCTCAGTGGACCGTCTTCATCCGCCGCGACATGAAGTCCATCAGCAGGTAGTTGCCCAGAGTCTGTGGAGTCGTAAAGTAGGCTTTACCGCGACACATTGCACTCACCTGCTGCACAAATTGCATCAGCGAGTGGTCTGAGGCCAACATGAACGTGTTGATCATGATGCGCGATCGCTTGCAGCGGCTCACCTCTTCCAGCGTCTCCTGGATCACCAGCGGATCCAGCCCGAACGCGTTCTTGTAGATGCGTCCATCGGGCAGCGTCAGCGCAGAGGGCTTGCCGTCCGTGATCATCACAATCTGTTTCATGTCCTTGTTCTGCCGCGCCAGGATGCGCTGCGCCAGGCGGAGACCTTCGCGCGTATTCGTATAGTGCGGGCCCACCTTCACACGCGAGAGCTGGCTCACCGGAACCTCTTCTGCCGAATCGTGGAACAGCACCAGGTTCAGCGTGTCGCCCGGAAACTGCGTTCGGATCAAATGTGCGAGCGCCATCGCCACTCGTTTGGCCGGAGTAAACCGGTCTTCGCCGTACAGAATCATCGAGTGCGAGCAGTCCAGCAGTACCACCGTCGCGCAGGAGGACTGGTAGTCCGACTGATGCACATGCAGGTCCGGATACTCTACGTTTAGCGGCTCATTTTCTTCGCCCTCAATTGCGGTGCGGATTCCTTCCCGGGCAAACACTGAACTCAGCGTCGCCGTAATGTCGAGGTTCAGCGTATCGCCAAACTCGTACAGCTTTGTGCTGCCGTTGGTCTCCACGCCCGCAGCCTCATAGCGCGTGTCATGGCGACCCAGGTTCGACCGCCCGAGCGGACCCAGCAACTCGCGCAGCGCCTTGTAGCCAAGGAAATCCATGGCTTTGTCCGTTACCTCGAAGCGCGCTTCCCCGTTGCCATCTCCCTGGCTGCCTTGGCCCTCCTGCGGTGCCTCGGCGTTGATGTAGTTCTGTTCCTGCATCAACTGGATAATTTGGTCGATGAGTTCCTCGATCTCATCCTCTGACAGCGCTTCGTACTTCTCCTGCGACTCCTGGTCAAAGAGCTCGCCGGACTCCAGCGCCTCACGGATAGCCTGGCGCAGGTTCTCCACGGTCTGGTCGTTCATCTCCATGAAGTTCGAATACGGATCCTGGTAGCCCGAGTCGAGCAGGAAGTCCGAGAGAGCCTGCAACAAATCTTCCAGACCCAGCGAGGACGCCAGGTCGCCGGTAAATTTGGTGTACCGAATCCGCTTCAAGGTGACGCCCCCTGTCTCATTTTAGACGTCTGGCCAAGGCCTCTCGACTCCTGAGACTTTATTGTCTGCTCCCGGCAAGCACCGCAAAGCGCGCCTCCTTATACCAGCAGTCCGCATCGGCAAACCCGGCGTCGCGCATCCATGCAAGCTGGCGCTCGATATCCACGCAGCGGTCCTGCTCCTGACGGTACAGCGAGTCGGACACCTGCTCGTCCGTCGCGCCGGCTGCACGTACCTGCTGCAACCATAGTGCGCGGTAACGCTCCTCAAGTCGGGGCGTCGGACCGGCGACCTGGTCGGCGTTAATGAAAACACCGCGCGGCTTCAGAGCTTCATAAGCCTTGCGGAAGACGCGGCGCTTGTCATCGTCGTCGAGGTGATGGATCGAGAGCGAAGACACAACTGAGCAGACATCGGCCGGAATCGGCTCATTTGCATAGTCAGCTTCTGTGAAGGTGAGGTTCGGATCGTCGCCAAGGCGTCTACGGGCGAGGTCGAGCATTTCGCCAGAAAAGTCAATGAGATGAATTTGGGCGTTTGGACATCGCTGGCGCACCAGCTGCGTCAACAGGCCCGAGCCGGCTCCAAGATCAACGATCGTCTTGGCTGCGGCGGGAATCAGGTCGACAGCCCACCGGTAGAACGCATCGCACCCGGGGATCAGGCGCGCGCGGTCGCGGTCATAGGTGGAAGCAGTGGCGTCGAACACTTCTTTCGTCAGATTCGGCATTCGTGTCTCTCCTGCGGATAGGATAAGTATTACGAATGCTATTCACATTATGTATAACTATTACTAATCAGATCATCGGGCCACACGCCGCGGAACATACCCGTCGAGGACTGTGGTGCTCCCGCCGATCCGAGTGGCAAACGTCGGCTTCTCGAGGCCTTTTGCGATTGCAGCGGGCAGCGGACCGTGATGCGAGTAGAACTCGGCGAAGGAGAAAAAGTCTGGCGCGTCGAAGTCCGTGTTCTGCTCGTCAGGCACGTACGCCTTTGTGACCTGCGGGTTGGCAACCGCTTCTCCGAGGAAATTCACCGCGTCGGCGATCGTGTGGCCGGTTGGCGAGCGGTAGCTGTAGAGCGGGACGTGTTGCCGCTCGGCGAAATCGGCCAGCGGAACCAGCGGCTGCAGCGCGAACGACTGATAGTGGATCGCACGCTCATGGCGGGCGAGCTCCTGTGGCAGCGCGCCGCGCTGGTCGATCTCGTCGACGCCTTGTTTGTACACGCTGACGCCCCAGGCGAATAGGTCGTTGTCCGAGGAGAGGACGCCGGTCGCGATGGCGCCCAGGCCACGCCAGTAATGGTGGTTGTTGGTTCCCTTGCCCGCCTTGTCGAGATCGACGCTGCGATGCGCAACCTTGTTCAGCCACTGGATGTCGCGCGCAACCTTGGTCTTATCGAGGGTGGACTCGTTCACCAGGACAGACTCGGTAATAGCGGTCGAGCTCAGCGTCCATTCCACCTGGAACCAGGCCTGCGAGCTTTCTTTCGGGTCATAGTCGAGCAGCGTTCCGGCCTGCGCCCAGGTATCAATCTGGTCCTGCGCGCACCGGGCTTCATTCTTGCTGCGGGTCACCAGCCACTGGTTCATGCCGGCGGTAATGCGGCGCTCGAAGGCGTAATAGACCTTGGTTGCTTCGGCTTCGGCGGGGTTGGTTGGGCCGTGCGACCCATTGAGGTAATGGCGGGGGATGATCATGCGGCCCCGCGGTGCCGCCACCGGCGGCAGCTTCACGCAGGACTTCAGAGAGGCGATGGCCTCCTTCGTTCGCGAGTCGTTGGTATGGGCAAGTTCGCTATGGCGGGCGGCGACATCGATGTAGGAGGCCTTCGAGTCGGTCACGGTCTGGGCGGCGGCAGTTGAGACGAGTATCAGGGTGGCTAAAAGGATTCGCATGCAGGCTCCGTGTTCGATGGTAGCTGGTTTCAAGCGCAAACCATCTGAGCCTCTAAAATCAACTGCTTACCTCAATCTCCACAGCGGAATCCTTGACACGGCTTTTATACTTGAATCAGAGAGAAGCCCGGCTGATCGGCCGGGCTTTTGCGCTTATTTATGGAGCAAGAGGCATTAACCAGAAAGTGACTCCGTCGAGGCTGCTTTCCGCGTAAGCAACGGCACAGCAGGAACTTAGGTTGGTTAACCAAAAGGTGACTCCCCGGGGGG
>Ga0070658_10003513_pt1 | contig 12882 bp, 11 predicted proteins | sample KBSC13metaG_FD_64664 | JGI IMG/M metagenome (GOLD analysis project Ga0070658, IMG submission 64664) | Corn rhizosphere microbial communities from Kellogg Biological Station, Michigan, USA - KBS C1-3 metaG | ecosystem: Host-associated > Plants > Roots > Rhizosphere > Soil ... | reverse complement strand
CGGACAACGCCGCCATGATCGCCGCCGCCGGGACGCGCGCGCTGGAGCGAGGCGTGCGTGCGCCGCTGGATCTGGCGGTCGATCCGGGATTGCCGCTCTGACCACGCCCGAGAACCCGCGGGCGGTGCTGGCGCGCCACGGCCTGGGCGCGAAGAAATCCTGGGGCCAGAACTTCCTGGTCGATCGGACAGTGCACGCGCGCATCGTGGCGGCGGCGGCGGCGGGCGAGGGGGACGTCGTCGTGGAGATCGGCGCGGGGCTGGGCACGCTGACGACGGCGCTGCTGGCCGCGGCCCCGGCTTCGGCACGCGTGATCGCCGTGGAACGCGATCCAGACATGCTGCGGGTGCTGAACGCCGAGCTGGGCCACGAGCCGCGGCTGACCATCCGCGGCGAAGACGCCGCGCACACGGATCTGCGCGCGCTGGCGGCCGCGGCGGGACGGCCGGTGATCGTCGTCGGCAACCTTCCGTATCAGATCACCACCACGCTGCTGTTCGCGATCATCGACGCCGGTGACGCCGTGGCTCGCGCGGTGGTGATGGTGCAGCGCGAATTTGCAGACCGGGTGGTGGCGCCGGCTGGTTCGAAGACCTACGGCCGGCTCTCGGTGATGGTGGGTCAGGTGATGGACGCGCGCCTGTTGTTTCGCGTGCCGCCGGGCGCCTTTCACCCCGCGCCGACGGTGACGTCGGCAGTGATGCGGCTGGTGCGGCGGCCGGCGCCGCTGGCGCCCGTGCGCGACGAGGCGCTGTTCGCCCGCGTGGTGAAGGAATCGTTCGCCACGCGACGGAAGATGCTGCGCCGCTCGCTGGGCGATGCGTTTGGCGACGAGCGCGCCGCCGCCGCCTTCGCCGCCAGCGGCATCGCTGGCACGCGCCGACCCGAGGAGCTGACCGTCGGCGAATTCGGCAGGCTGAGCGACGGCTTCGTCGACCCGCAGGGCGGCGGCGGGACCGTCTAAATCCCGCGCCCCGGCGCCGCGCCGTGATAGCGTTCGGGCATGGCAAAATCACCTTGTCCGGTCACCAAGACCCAGTTCCTCGAGAAAGCAGAGCCCGTCAAGATCACGATCGGCACCGCCGAGCTCATCGCTGACAAGCGCGAGTTCTCGACCGGTTCGTTCGGTTGGTACTACAACGGCAAGACCACCGTGATGGTCGATGGCAAGCCGCTGTCCGTGCAGGTCGGATTGAACCTGACCGTCGTGGGCAGCAAGGAAGCAGAGCGCTAGGAAGCAGAGGATCTCCCAGGGCGCCCATGCCGGAGCTTCCCGAGGTCGAGACGATCGCGCGCGATCTGGCGGCGGCCGTCGTGGGCGCGACCGTCAGCGCGGTGTGGGGCAGCGGGCTGGGCCTGCACCTGGGGCGGGCCGTCGACCTGGGTGGCGTGCGACGGGTGACGGCCGGGCGCCGCATCCGGGCGGTGCGCCGCAAGGGCAAGTATCTGCTGCTGGACTTCGAGCCGGGCGCGGGCGTGGTCGTGCACCTGGGCATGTCGGGTCGCCTGCGCGTCGAGCCGGCGGGCGCCCCGCGCGCCGCCCACACGCACGTGGCGCTGGCGCTGGACGACGGGCGCGAGCTGCGCTTCGTCGATCCGCGGCGCTTCGGGTGGGTCGCGCCGGGCGCGCCCCTCGATGCGCGGCCCGAGCTGCTGGCGCTGGGGCCCGATCCGCTGAGCGAGCTGGACGCCGGCGAGCTGGCGCGGCGACTGGCGGGGGCGCGCGCGCCCATCAAGGCGTTCCTGCTGGACCAGCGGCGCGTCGCCGGACTGGGAAACATCTACGTCAGCGAGGCGCTGCACCGGGCGCGCATCCATCCCGCGTCGGCCGCCGGGCGTTTGCTGGCGCAGGCGCCCACGCTGCTGGCCGCCATCCGCGCCGCGCTGGAGCAGGGGATTCGCAACCGGGGGACGACGCTGCGCGATTACGTCGACGCCAGCGGCACGCCGGGGAACAACGCGGCCGCGCTGCTGGTCTACGGTCGCGCCGGCCAGCCGTGTCCGACCTGCGGCGCGCCCATCCGGCGCACGGTCGACGGCGGCCGCGCCACCTACTTCTGCGGCGCCTGCCAGCGGCGCCTGCCCGCCCGGCGGGACAAGAAGGCGCGCCCCGCCCGGTCGAACCCGTCGCTCACGTCGGCCCGGCCGGCAGCGGCCGCGCGCGCGGTGCCGGCGAAACCCCCGGCGAAGACGCCGCCGCGAAGCGCTGACCGGCGGCGCAAGTCTGGACGAAAGGCCACCCCATGAATCGCCTGCTGCTAACGTTCGCCGTCGTGACTGGAATCGCCGGAACCGAAACGGGCGCCGCCGCCGCGGCAGGCGCCGTCACGCCGGCGGACCTGGAGCCGCGGACGTTCACCGACGGCAGCGGCCATGTGCTGCCGTATCGGATCTTCGTCCCCCGGAACCTGCCCCCCGGGAAGAAGGTGCCGCTGGTGCTGTTCCTTCATGGCTCGGGCGGCCGCGGAAGCGACAACCTGAAGCAGCTGACGGATCAACCGGCGCCGCTGGTGTTCGCGCAGCCCGAAAATCAGGGGCGCTGGCCGCTGTTCATGGTGGCGCCGCAATGCCCGCTGGATCAGCAGTGGGTGGCCATGCCCTGGGGCGCGCCCACGGGCAAAGGCCAGCGGCCTGCCCAGCCCACGTGGCCGATGGCCGCCGCGGTGGCGCTGGTCGACCAGCTGCAGAAGCAATATCCCGCCATCGACGCCAGGCAGCTGTTCGTCACCGGCATGTCGATGGGCGGCTTCGGCACCTACGACGCGGCCGCGCGCAACCCTGGCAAGTGGCGCGCCGCCGTCCCCATCTGCGGCGGCTATGACGAGACCCAGATCGCGTCGCTGGCGAACCTGCCGCTGTGGGCGTTTCACGCCGCCGACGATCCGACGGTCCCCGTGGCGCGCACGCGCGAGATCGTCGACGCCATCCGCAAGCTGGGTGGCCACCCGCGCTACACCGAGTATCCAGCTTCCGCGCACCACGGACACATGTCCTGGATCCCGGCCTACGGCGACCCCGAGCTGTTGCCCTGGCTGTTCGGCGCGCCGGCCGGCAAGGCGGAGAAGACGACGGACAAGGCGGCGGAGAAGACGACAGAGAAGGCGTCCCCCACGCCGGCCCACGGCGCCAAGGCGAAGTAGGCCCGGCTCAGGCGGGCGGACGGTCCAGCAGCGCTCGCTCCAGCACCGCCAGCGGCAGCCGGACATTCTCCTCGTCGATCAGCGCGTCGATCTCGCGGGTTCGATCCTGCTCGTCCAGCTGCGCCTCGGCGCGGATCGCCAGCTGTGCCACGGCCCGCTCGACGTTACGGAACAAGATCTCCTCGGGATCGGGGGACCAGCGGCCGAGCGCGGCGTGGATGGCGCCCAGGTCCAGGCGTATTCGCGGCAAGTCGATGCGGAAGAACACGGCCGTCGCGCCCTCGATGATGCCGCGCGCGTAAGCCTGGAACCGCTCGACCGCGTCGTCCATCGCCGCCGTGACGTCGCCGGTCCAGGTGGCGACGACGGGATCGACGACCGCCGCCTCTGCCTCGGGCGGTCGGAGCGCCGCCACCAGCGCCGCGCGCGTGGCGCTGGTCGCGCGCGCCGTCGCGTCGTCCAGCAGATCGGCCAGGAACGTCTCGTCGCCGGCGTCCGCGCGGTGCTCGCCGAACAGCCAGGCCCGCGGGCGCACCAGCTCGCGCACCTCGCTGGCGGCCGTGCGGAAACCTTCGTTCAGGCGCGCGCGCAGCGTGACGCGTTCCGCGGCCAGCACCGAGCGGAACCGCACCACGGCGTCGGCCAGCGTGCGGCGTGCCATGGTGCTCGCCATCTGGTCAGCCACCGCGGGCGCGGGAAGCAGCGCCCGCGCTTCCTCGACGAAGCGCCGCAAGGCGGCCGTGGCGGTGGCGCGCTTCAGCTCGCGCGCGTGCGCGAAGAACGACTGCTCCAGCTGCGCCTCGAACGCGACGAAGCCGCTCGCCGTGACCGCGCTGTCGTCGCCGCGCTCGCGCCCGGCCAGCGCGGCCTGCGCCGACAGCGGCACCAGGCCCTCCAGCAAGGCGCCCAGCTCGTGGCGTACGTGACGCAGGATGGGCTCGACCTCGTGGGCCTCGGCCCGATCGATCTTGTTCACCACGCCCAGCACCTTCTTGTTCGCCGCCTGGGCCAGGCCCAAGGCGGCGCGCTCGCTCGCCTTGGCCGCCTGTCCGGCCGCGAAGACCCACACCAGCGCGTCGGCCTCGATCAGGAAGTCGCGGGCCACCTTCTCGTGCTCGGGCCGCAGCGAGTTCAGGCCCGGCGTGTCGACGATCTCGACCCGCCGCAACGACTCGACCGGCGCGAAGATCTCGACCTGCCGGATCGCCGTCGCCTCGGCGTCGCCCAGCTCGCGCAGGAACGGGCCCACCGACGCTGGCCCCAGGTCGCGCGTCGTCCCGTCGTGGTAGCTGACCCGGCCACCGCCCGGGCCGTAGCGAAGCACGTTGATCGTCGCCGTCGTGGGCGTCACGCCGACGGGCGCCACGTCGGCGCCGGCCAGCGCGTTCACCAGCGACGACTTTCCCGCGTTGAACTCGCCCATCACCGCCACCAGCAAGGGCCGGCCGAACGCCTCGGCGGCGCGCGCCATCGGCACGGCCAGCGCCGCCAGCGCCGGCTCGCGCTCGGCCAGCGCCTCGGCCCACGCCAGCATGCCGACGACGTCGCCCGCGGGCAGCGACGCAGGCGCGCGCCGCCGCACCACGAAGCGCCGGGCGGCCGCGCCGGGCGCCAGCCGGGCCAGGCTCTTGATGTGCGCCGCGCTGGGCGTGCCGGCCACCAGCGCGCGGGCCGCCTCGAAGGCCTCGTCGCGCGCGTCGCCGTGCTGCAGGGCCTCCTCCACCGCGGCCAGCGTCTGCGCGCCCAGGGCGCGCGCCAGCCACACCGAAAAAGGGGGCGCGCCCGGGCCCGCCGCGTCGGCCTCCCGGCGGGCGGCCTCGAGCGCGGCGGCGAAATCGCCGCGCGCGGCGCGCATGTCACCAGCGCATCGCCAGGCGTCCCCCCGCTCGGCGGATGCGCTCCCCGGCGCCAGCGCGATGGCCGCCTCTGCCTCGGCCAGCGCCCCGTCCAGATCACCGCTGGCCAGACGGTGGCGCGCGCGCGCCGTCCGCACGGCCGGATCGTCGGGCGCGCGCTCGACCGCCTCGTCCAGCAGGCGGGCGGCGGTGGATGCGTCGGGCGCGCCCGCGGCGGCCTGCAACAGCAAGCGCGGCTGGCCCCCCGGCAGCCGCGCCGCGCGCGCCAGCCACTCGGTGCCCTCGCCTTCTCCGGTCGCCAGCAAGGACTGGCCGAACGCCGCGACGGTCTCGACGTCGTCGGGCAACGACTCGACGGCCTTGCGCAGCTCGCGGATCGCCTTGCTCCACTGTCCGGCACGCGCGTACAAGCGCCCCAGCGTCGCCTGCGCGCGCGGCCGCGTCTCGGGTGACAGGCTCTGCGTGAGGGCGCGGCGCAAGGCATCGCGCGCCGGTTCGAACCGGCCCAGCCGCGCCAGGGCCTGCCCCAGGCCCAGCCACGCCCTCGCGTCGCCGAACTGCAGATCCACCGCGCGGCCGAACGCCGCCACGGCCGCCTCGTCGTCGCCGCGTTTCGCGGCCAGCTCGCCCTGCGCGGCAGGCACGTCGCCCAGGCGGGGGTGCCGCTGGGCCAGCTCGGCCAGCCGCTCGGCCGCCTCGTCGTATTGCCCGCGCTCCGCGAATCCCCGGGCCAGCGCGATCTCGTCGCGGGCGCGCGTCTCGGTGTCCCCGTTGTCGCCGACCAGCTCGTCCAGCGTGCCGGCGATGCGATCGAAGATTCCCATCCCGGCGCGGCTCAGGTTTCCCAGACGGTCTGGCGAACGTCGGTCATCTGCTCGTCGATGGACTTCAGCTCGCGCACGGCCGCGTCGACGGTGGCCGCCTCGGACGAGGCGCCCGCGGTGTCCGCGTGCACCCTCTTCTCGGCCAGCGCCCGGTCCAGCACCTCGGCGATGCCCCGCGCCAGCGCGGCGCCCGCCTGGGCCACGAACTCGCTCAGCCGCGCCCCGAAGGTGTCGATGGCCTCGTCCAGCTTCGGCCCCAGCAGCGCCGCCACGCGGTCGACCGCCTCGGGCGCGCGGTCCTTCGCCTCGGCCTTCAGCTCGCGGCCGATCTTGCCGCGAAACACCACCGCCAGCACGGGCGCGGCCAGCGCCAGCACGCCGCCCACCAGACCGTTCACGAACAGGAACACCGTGGTGCCCAGCGCGCCCAGCGCGAACACCGATGCGTCGTACTTCAGCGTGTCGATCTTCAGGTCGATGCGCGTCTCCGTCGGCCCCAGCTCGGCGGCCACGGCGTCCGTCACGTCACGCACATTCTCGCTCGCCACCTCCAGGATCTTCTCCGCCAGCCGCTCCAGCTCGGCGGCGACCATCTCGCCCTCCCCTTCCAGCCAGGCCTTCCAGGTGTCCTGGATGAAGAAGGACAGGTAGCGCCGGATGTCGTGCCCGTCGACCTTCTCCAGATCCGCCGCCAGCGCCTGGCGCAGCTCGCCGGTGAACTGCGCCAGGTCTTGGCGCACGCGCGCCTTCAACGCCGCCGTCTCGGCGCGGATGATGCCGGCGGCGGCGTCCAGGCCCTTCTGGCCCGCGCTGAGGCGGGCGCGGGCGCGGCCGATGCGCTCCTCCAGCTCGGGCAGAGGCAATTCCAGCGAGCGGCGCCGCATGGCCAGGCTCTGCCGCACGAAGGCCGACAGGCGCGCGCCGTCCGCCAGCGCGTGATCCAGCAGCAGCCGGCGGCGGTCCGTGCCCACCGTGGCGCCGATATGCGCCAGCAACGGTCCGAAGCCGGACAGGTCGCGCTTTCCCGCCAGCTCGCGCCGGGCCGACACCGGGAAGATCGACGGCTCGGGAACGATGCGCCCCAGGTGCTCGCGCGCGAATCGCATCGTCTCCGCCAGCTCGGCCTCGTCCAGCAGATCGGTCTTGGCGATGACGAAGATCAGGCGCTCGCGTGACGAACGGAGGATTCGTTCCTCCAGGAACTGCCGCTCGGAGGCGGTCAGGATCTGCGTGGCGTCCAGCAGGAACACGGCCGCGTCGGCGCGCGGGATGTAGCCGTACGTGATCTCCGCCCGCTGCTCGTTGATGTCGTTCACGCCCGGCGTGTCGACGATCGTCAGCCGCCCCTCCAGCACGGGCGCCGGCACCTGCACGTCCAGGTGATGAATGGCGCCGTTACCGTCAGCGTCTGCCCTGGGTGCCGCCGGGTTCGCGGCCAGCCCCTCGACGGTGGCGAAGTCACCCAGGCGAGCGGGATCGATGGGAAGGCGCTCGCCCGACTCCAGCACCAGCTCGGCCTTGGGCGCCGGTCCGTACGACAGGTGCGCCAGCACCGCCGTGGTGGGCGTGATCCCCGTCGGCAGCACCGGCTGGCCCAGCAGCGCGTTCACGAACGTCGACTTGCCGTGGTTGAACTCGCCCAGCACCACCAGCGAGAAGCGCTCCTCATCCAGCTTCGGGATGCGCACGGTGCGGATGTCGCGCGCCACCGAGTCCAGCCCCGCCACGTCCGCCGCCTCGGCCAGGCGCGCCAGCACCGCGCGGATGGCGGCCTTGCGATCGTCCAGGGTGCGGGCCGTGCTGTCGCTCATCGCAGCACCGCCAGCAGCTCGGACACCTGGGCGTCGCACTCTTCCTTGGACATGCCGGCGATGGGCTGGTCACCGTCGCCCTTGGTCCCCTCCTTCGCGGCGTCCTTCACGATGGCCCGGATTGCGCTCTTGTAATACGTCGTCTGCGCGAACAGCCTCAGGGCCGCTACCCGTTTCGGCAGATAGGGATGGGAACGCCCCAGCTCGTCGAAGCGGCCGGGCCCTTGCGACTCCTCCATCTGGCGCAGGTACTCGTCCAGGTTGATCTCCGTGTACAGCTTCTTCGAGCCCAGGGCCAGCTTCACCAGGCACCCGATCGACGCGTCCAGATCGCGCGTACACAGCAGCCCGGTGCGGTCGCAGGTGATCTCGGCGCGGCGGGCCCACGCCTTCAGCGCCAGCACCGCCGGCCGCGCGCCCCATTGCAGCAAGGTGCCGCCCATGTGGCTCAGGAAGTACAGCGTCGTCAGGTAGACCGCGTGGTCGTTCTGGATGTGGCCGCACTCGTGTCCGATGACGTCCAGCAGCTCGATCTCGCTCAGGTGATCGATCAGGGCGGCGTTCAGCACGATGTACGCCTCTTCGCTGGTGCCGAACGTGTGGGCGTTCAGCGCGCCGATGTTGGGCGAGACGTACAGCGTGGGCACGGCGATCTGCAACGTCTCGGCGCAGCGGACCGCCAGCTTGTGCAGGTGGGGGAACTGCTTCTCCGTCACCTTGACGGACGTGCCCAGCATGCGGCTCCGCTCGACGGTCTGCCAGAACCGCACCGTCGCCTCGGCGGCCAGCGTGACGGGGCGAACCTTGTTCAGGGTCTGGCGGACCTTCAGGTCCCCTGCGTAGGCGTACGCGGCACCCTCGCGGGCCCTCGTCTGGGCGGCGCCCTTTCGGGCCGCCACATAGTCTGCGAACGACAGATCGATCTTGGCCACGGTCCAATCATAGGACATCCGGGGCGCGGGCGGCCGCGCCGGCCGCGGTCGCTTCGCGGCCGATCGCTTTTCGCCCGGACGTGGGTCATAAAATAGGCCCTTCGCCATGACCACCGCCGCGTCGTTTCCCGTTGCCGTTTCTGTCGATCCCCTCGAGCCGCAGGCCGTGGGCGCGCAGCAACTGGGCTACATGCGGCAGGCGCTGGCGGCGGCCGAGGCGGCCACGGCGCGAGGCGAGGTGCCGGTGGGCGCGGTCATCGTCGCGGGCGGCGCCGTCATCGCCGTTGCGCACAACGAGCGCGAGACCGCCAACGACCCCACCGCGCACGCCGAGGTGCTGGCCCTGCGCAGGGCCGCCGCCGCGCTGGGCAGCTGGCGCCTGACCGACGCCGAGCTGTACGTGACCATGGAGCCCTGCCCCATGTGCGCCGGTGCCATCGTCAACGCGCGGGTGCGCCGCGTGTACTACGGCTGTCACGATCCCAAGGCGGGCGCCGTGCGCTCGCTGTACCAGATCCTGGACGACCGGCGCCTCAACCATCGCGTCGACGTGGTGCCGAACGTGCTGGGTCAGGAGGCCGCGGGCCTTCTGCGCGGGTTCTTCGAGCGCCTGCGCCGGTGACCGCCGCCGAGCACGTTCGCACGGGCAACGCGATCGGGTGGGGCTTGGTGGGATGCCGGTTCCTCGTCCCGTTCGGTCTCGCGTTCGTCGCGCTGGCGGCGGTCGGCCTGCAGGCGTGCGGCGACGGCTCGGCCGGCGGACCGACCGGCCCGGGCGGCCAGTCCGGTGGCGGCGTCTCGGGCTCGGGCGGCTTTGCGGGGAGCGGCGGCGGCGACCTGGCCATCGCGCCGGGGACGTGTGGTGTATCGCGCCGCGTGCCGCTGCCCGGGGCCCCCCTGGTGGGCGCCTCGGTCTACCGGCGCGCGAACGGCTTCGTCATCGGTCCCTGGAACTCGTACCTCGACCCGCTGCCGCTTCACTGGGAACAGGTGGACGGCGCGGGGATGGCCACCGACTACGCCGCCGGTGGCGATCCGGCGGCGCCGCTCGACAGCGTCAACGTGGGCGCCGCCGATCAGCTCGTCGCGATCACGGTCGGCCCGCGTGACCCCGACTCGGCCGACGGCGATTCGCTGTACCAGAGCGTGGTGCTCCGAAATGGGCAACCAGCCCCCACCACTGCGGCGATGACCCTGCTCAGCGCCTTCTTTCGGGGGACCATCCGCCACGCCGTCACGCCGGCGCTGGATGGGCAGCAGGGGCTGTTCATGGTCGGGCACGTCGACGTCGCCGATCCGAAGCTGGTGGTGTTCGGACCGGACGGTGCACCCGTCGGTGACGCCGCCGTCATGGCCACCTCGGGCACGTGGGATTGCGACACCCTCCTGCCCACGGCCCATGCGGGCGCCTTCGCGATCGTGGATAAGGCGCAGGCGCCGTCGACGGACGAGACGCTGCATCTGCTCGAGATGGCACCGACCGGCGGCGTCGCCTTCGAGCTGCGGCTACCGCTGCCGCGGATCGCGATGACGACGGGGCTGAAGGCCTGTCCTTTGATCGCGCAGGCGGCCACCGGGTTCGCGATTCTCAACGCCCAGGCGGCGGCGGATGGCAGCCTTTCCTGGCACCTGTACCGCGTCGACCGCGACGGAACGACCACCGATGAAGCGTGGGGCGTGTTGCCCGGAACGCCCGTGGCGCTGGCCATCATGGGGGACAGCGCGGTCGTCCTGTGTCTGGAAGCCGACCGCAGCGGCATCATCGTGAAGCGAGCAGCGGGACGGGAGCAGACCTTCCCGGTGGCGGCCGGCGACCTGGCGGCGCCGATCCGTTCCGAGGCCGGGACGTTGTTCATGGCCGGCCACGTTCAGGACACCGACCCGCCCATCCAGCAGCTCACCGAGCTCCGCTGCCCGTAGGGCGGGTCGCCGGTCAATGTGGCGGGGCCGCGGGCACGGCCGGGGCCGCGCCCGGCTGGGGCGGCGCGCCCGGGGGCGGCGTCACGGTCTTCATGTACTCGTCGATCACGCCGCGAACGCTGGCGTCCTTCAGCACGACGGAGATCTCGATGCGCCGGTTCTGCTCGTACGCGGCCTCGGTCTTCGCCGGGTTGAGGGGGCGAAACTCGGAGTAGGCCGACGACGCGAAGTACGCGCCGTACGACTGCTCGAGGGCGCGGTTCGTCTCGAACATGTAGTTCAGGACGGCGTCGGCCCGCTTGGCGGAGAGATCGCGGTTGTAGGCCGGGGAACCTCGTTCGTCGGTGTGGCCCTGCACCAGGATCACGTCGACGTTCTCGCGCACGGCCGGATCGGCGAGCACGCGCGCGAAGGCCTGGGCCAGGGTGGCCAGCAGCCGCTTGCCCTCGGGCTTGATGGTGTACGAGTTGTACTCGAACACCAGGCTCTCCCCGATCAGGATGTTGCCGTTGTCGGCGACGGCGACCCGGGGCGGGCCGCCGGGCGCTGCACCCGCGCCGGCGCCCAGCTGCTCCTCCAGGGCGCCCTTCACCTTGTTCAGGACGTCCACGCGCAGGACGGCGATGCCTTGCAGGCGCGCGCGCACGGCGGCCAGCTCGCGGTTGCCGGACTCGACGCGGTCCTCGGACAGGCGCAGTCGATTCTGTCCGGCCTCGATCTCGGCGGTGGTGGCGCGTAGCTGGTCGCCCAGCAACTTCAGCCGCCCCTCGGCGTCGGTGATCTGGCGCCGCGACTCGGCCAGGCGGCGTGTCGCCGCTTCCAGGTTGCGGCCCGCGATCAGATTCTGCATGTACGCCAGCAGCATCAGCACGAAGAAGATCAGGGTGACGGTCGAGGTGAGATCGGCGAACGAGGGCCAGAAGTTCTCGTTCCCCTCGTCGATCAGCGGCTGTCGGGCGCGGCGCATGTCGCTGTCTCGTGGTCGATCAGGTCCGGCCGCGCGAGTTCAGCGTCATCACCTCGCGCTTCAGCGTCTCGCTCAGATCGCCGAACGCCAGGCTCATGCGCTGGATGTTGTCCTTCAGGTGCAGGTTGAACTCGCGAAAGTCGCGCGTGGTGCCCGAGAACGTGTTCAACGCGCCCTGGAACTGGCCCACGGCCGACTCCAGGGCCGCCACCGACTGTCCGAAGCGCGCCACCAGCGGCTCCAGCGCGCCGCCGCCGCCGACCACCACCGCGCCGCCCGCGCCGGCCTGGCGATGCGCCGCCAGCAGCACGTTGTCCAGGTAATCCTCCAGCTGCACCGTGAACGCCGTGCGCCGGTCGGCCACGTTGAAGAAGACCCCGGCCAGCGTCATCACGATCGCGGATGCGATGCCGAACAGCGACGTGGCGAACGCCAGCGACATGCCCGACAGCGCCTGCGTCAGCCCCCTGGTCAGGCTCTCGGTGATGTCGGCCACGCCCGCGGTGCTGCCGGAGACCAGCGTGGCCAGCTTGCCGATCGACATCGTCAAGCCCGTGAACGTCCCCAGCAGGCCCAGGATGATGGTCAGGCCCGTGGCCGCCTTCACGAACCGTTCGCCGGCCAGCAGGCCGCCCATGTCGGACTGGATGTTGTGCTCGATGATGGCCTGCGTGTTGACGTCACCGGCGTGCTGCGCGGCCGCTTGCTGCACGTCGCGCGCGATCTGGCCCAGCGTCTGCGACCGAAATTCCGGCGGAACCTGGCCGACGTTGCGGCGCACGTCGCCGCTCAGCACCGCGTAGCGCCCCCGGACGTAGGCGGTCACCAGCAGCGCCGCGGTGACCAGCACGACGATCGCCGCCATCACGATGTATCCGCTGAACCCGACCAGCGGCAAGCTTCCCAGGACAGAGTCGCGCATGCGTTCCTTGGCGTCCTTTCAGTTGGGGCGGGTGCGGCTGGTTTTTAGCATGCGGTCCGTCGTCGGAAATGGACGAAATCGACCGGCTTCGCGGATACGCCCAATTCGATATCTTGCGCGCGTGATTTTTGGACTTCGTTCTCCTCGTGGCGCCCTCTTGCTCGCCTGCGTGGTCCTCGGCGGGCTGCCCACGGCCAGTGGCTGTTCCTACCTGTTCGTCACCGCTCCCCAGGGCGAGGGCCGGTACGCCGTCGCGGGCGACTGCACCAGCAACGTCGCCGCGCCCGTCATCGACACGCTACTGACCACCACGAACGCGTTCTCGACCCTGTACGTCGCCGGCCAGAGCAACGTGAAGAACCAGGGGCAGGCCATCGGTGTCGGGCTGCTGGCCACCGGCTTCTGGTTGTCGTCCGCCATCTACGGCTACTACAACACCAGCAAGTGCGCCGAGCTGAGGGCCGACGAAGGCCCGGGCCCCTACCGCCGCCCGTCGCGCCCCCGCCGCAC
>Ga0070658_10003512_pt1 | contig 12883 bp, 6 predicted proteins | sample KBSC13metaG_FD_64664 | JGI IMG/M metagenome (GOLD analysis project Ga0070658, IMG submission 64664) | Corn rhizosphere microbial communities from Kellogg Biological Station, Michigan, USA - KBS C1-3 metaG | ecosystem: Host-associated > Plants > Roots > Rhizosphere > Soil ... | reverse complement strand
TTAATCCCGATCTGGATCAGCCGGGCTTCCGCCACGTCGTCATTCATCCGCAGCCGGGCGGTGGGCTGACGTGGGCGGATGCACGGTACGCGTCGATCCGCGGCAAGATCGAGAGCAAGTGGGCGATCGAGGGGAATGACTTGCTGGTGGACGTATCGATTCCCGCGAATACCACCGCCACGGTGCTGCTACCGGCGGCCGACGGCCCGACGACCGAGGGGGGCCGGGCGGTGGAGCAGGCGGAGGGGGTGTCGTCGGCGATGAAACAGGGCGGCCTGATCAAGATCGAGATCGGCTCTGGCAGCTATCGCTTCCGCACGCCGCTGGTTCACTAAAAGTCAGAAAAATCGTCCCAGGTCGACAACGGGTTAATCAATTAAGTTGTATTAAAATGCGGAGAACAGGATGAGTCGCCGTTGTAGCCTCGGGGTCGCCTGGATCGCGGTCGGCATTCTTGTGGCGGCACTGTGCACCTCCGCCATCGCGCAGACGCCGGCCGCGCCGCAGAAGCCGAACGTCATTTTCATCCTCGCGGACGACCTGGGCTACGGCGATGTCGGCGTGACCTTTCAGAATGCCCGCGACCCGAATCTGCCGCGTTTTCCCACCCCCAGCCTCGATCATCTCGCCGCCAGCGGCATGTTGCTGCGGCAGCACTACACCGGCGCCCCGGTCTGTGCGCCGGCGCGGGCGTCGCTGCTGCTCGGTCAGCATCAGGGCAACTGCCCCATCCGCGATAACCAGTTCGACAAGGCGATGCCCGACAACCACACCCTCGCCACCGTCATGAAGGCGGCCGGCTACCAGACGATCGCGATCGGCAAGTGGGGCCTTCAGGGCAAAGCGCCCGAATACACCGGCCACCCGCTGCGGCACGGGTTCGATCAGTTCTTCGGCTATCTGGCGCACCTGACGGGGCACGTTTACTACCACGACCCGAAGCACCCGCTCGAAGAAGGGTTCAACGACGTCACCGCCCAGTACGAAAACATTTATTCGACTGATTTATTCACCGCACGGGCGAAGCAATACATCATCGACCACGAACAACAGTCGCCCCGGACGCCGTTCTTCATGTACCTGGCATACACCGCGCCGCACGACCCGCAGGGACTTCCCGGCGAAGATTACCCGAGCGGGGCCGGCCTGCATGGTGGCTTGCAATGGCCGCTGATGCCGACGCCGAAGACGAAGGATAAATGGCTCGATCCGGCGTACGAAAGCCGGCCGTGGAAGCCGCGGATGAAGCGTTACGCGACCGTCGTCGGCCGGCTCGATCGGGCGGTGGGGGATGTCGTGCAACTGCTGGCCGACCTGAAGATCGACCGCAACACCCTCGTCGTGTTTACCTCCGACAACGGCCCGTCCGAGGAAGGCGCTGATCCGCGGTGGTTCGATTCGTGGGGGCCGTTCGACGGCTTTAAGCGCGACATCTGGGAAGGCGGCGTGCGCGAGCCGACCATCGCCGTATGGCCCGGCAGAATCCCGGCCGGCCAGACGAGCGACGCGATCACGGCATTCTGGGATTGGATGCCGACATTGGCGGATGTCGGGGGCCTCGCCCCGCCGGCCGCCTCGGACGGGATTTCGCTGTTGCCGACGCTCGAGGGCAAGGGCCAGCCGCCGCCGTCGCGGTTTATCTTTGAAGATTACTTTTTCAACAATTGGTCAAAGCATCCTGAAGGCGCGCTCGGCGACGTGATGCGGCGGAAAGACCAAACCAATCGCGGTGTGCAGCAGATGATCCGCCAGGGCAACTACGTCGCCGTCCGCACGCAGGTGAAGTCGGCCGACGATGCGCTGCGGCTGTACGACGTGACGGCCGATCCGCACCAGGATCACGACCTGTCGGCCGACCCGAAATTCGCGCCGCTGCTGCAGACGTTCCGCGACGAACTGGCCTGGATCCGCCGGCCGAATGAATCCGCGGCCCGGCCGTACGACAACCAACCCCTGCCGGCGGTCACGGTAACGGTGCAGAGCGGTTCGATGAGCGCGGCGGCGTATGAGGGGCAGTGGCCGTGGGTGCCGGACTTTGACGCGCTGCAGCCGGTGCGGCGGAGCCGGGTCTCAACGTTCGATGTGCCGAGTCTCTCCCTGTCACGGCAAGGCGGCATCCGCTTCGAGGGCTACCTGAACGTCCCGGCCGACGGCATCTACACGTTCTGGATCGACAACGATGGCGGCGCCGAATTCTGGCTGCACGATGCCCGACTGATCGATGACGACTTTCACCACACCGGCGCCGCCTGGTCCTGGGTCCCGCTGAAGGCTGGCCTGCATCCGTTCCGGCTGTTCTACCGGCACGCGAGCGGCACACCGAAGCTGCGCGTCGAAATGGCTGGTCCCGACCTGCCGCGAGCGCCGCTGACGGGGAATAGGATCGCTTCATCGACAGAAATGACGGGGGACACCCATGCCCGGTAACCGGATCAAAGCGCCAGCACTGGTGACGTTTCTCATGATGCTGGCCGGCGGCGTGAGCCTCGGTGCGGATCGGCAGTTGTTTGACGACGGCTGGCGCTTCAACCTCGGCGACGCACCCGATGCAGGCGGAACGCTCAATTACGACAGGACGAAGGCCGCCTTGCTCAAATCCGCGGCAGGCCGGCCGGCGGTTGTCGGCGGACAGGTTTCGTTCGCACAGGCTGATTTCGACGACAGCGCGTGGCGGCAACTGAACCTGCCGCACGATTTCGGCATCGAGAGCGAGTTCAAGATCAATAATCCGGCGGATACCGGCAAACTCACCTGGTGGGGCGTGGCCTGGTATCGCAAAACCTTCACACCCCCGGCGACCTCGGGGCAACGCCACTACCTCGATATCGACGGCGCGATGTCCTACTCCACCGTCTGGTGCGATGGCGGATTCGTCGGTGGCTGGCCGTACGGATACACGTCGTACCGCGTCGATCTGACCCCGTTCTTTCGGCCGGGCGAGCGGAACGTGATCGCGATCCGGTTGGACAATCCGCCAAGCTCGTCCCGCTGGTATCCCGGCGGCGGGATTTACCGCAACGTCTGGCTCGTCTCGGCCGATCCGGTTCACATCGATCAGTGGGGCACCACCATCACGACGCTGGAGGCCGACCGGGCGCAGTCGGTCGTGGATGTTCGCTCGACGGTCGTAAACAACGGTGCGAAGGCGGCGAGCGTTTCACTGCAAATCAGTCTTTTCGAGGCTGATCCCGAGGGAAACCCAACAGGTTCGGCCATCGCAACGGCGACCCAGTTCCTGCCCGCCATCGCTCCTGAAAGCCAGCAGGTTTCACAGCAGCAGATCAAAGTCGCCGCGCCGAAGCGCTGGAGTCCCGAATCGCCGAACCGGTATGTCGCTATGACAACGGTTCTGAAAGACGGCAAAGCCATCGACACCGACCGAACCCCCTTCGGCATTCGCACCGCGCGCTTCGACGCCGACAAAGGCTTCCTGCTGAACGATGAGCCCGTCGAGCTCAAAGGCGTCTGCATGCATTCCGACCTCGGCGCGCTGGGAATGGCAATCCATCCCGACGCGATCGCCCGACGGATCGCGCTGCTGAAGGAAATGGGGTGCAATGCCATCCGCCTCAGCCACAATCCGCCGGCCCCCGAATTTCTCGACCTGTGCGACCGCCTCGGCATGCTCGTGATCGACGAAGCGTTCGATTGCTGGATCAATCAGAAGAACAAGAACGATTACCACACGCTGTTCGTCGATTGGCACGAGAAAGATCTGCGGGCCATGATCCGGCGGGATCGCAATCACCCGTCGGTCATCCTCTGGAGCATCGGCAATGAAGTCGGCGAGCAGTGGTGGAAAAATGGCCCCGAGATCGCGGCCGGCCTGACGAAGATCGTGCACGAGGAAGACCCGACGCGCCCGGCGACGGCGGCGTTCGATCAGCCGCCATCGGGGTGGAACGGAATTCAGAACAGCGTCGACGTCTTCGGCTACAACTACAAGCCCGGCCTGTACGCCAAGGTGCACGCCGGCAGCCCGAATCTGCCGCTGCTCGGCAGCGAGACCGCGTCGTGCTTCAGCTCGCGCGGCGAATACTACTTCCCGCTCTCGCAGACACAGCGAGATTTCCAGATCACCTCGTTCGATACCGCGCATCCGGGTTGGGGATCGGATCCCGATCTGGAATTCAAGAGCCAGGACCAGAACCCGTACGTCTGCGGCGAATTCGTCTGGACCGGCTTCGATTACCTCGGCGAGCCGACTCCGTACAACGCCGACATGACGATCCTCTCCAACTTCAGCGACGCCGGGCAGAAAACCAAGATGGAAAAGCAGCTGAAGGAGCTCGGCAAGATCAAAACGCCGTCGCGCAGCTCCTACTTCGGGATTTTCGATCTGTGCGGGTTCAAGAAAGACCGCTTCTACCTCTACCAGGCCCGCTGGCGGCCGGAGCTGCCGATGGCCCACCTGATGCCGCACTGGACGTGGCCCGGCCGCGAGGGGCAGCCGACCCCGGTGCAGGTGTACACGAGTGGCGACGAGGCCGAGCTGTTCGTCAACGGCCAATCGCAGGGCCGCAAGAAACGCGGCAGGTTCGATTACCGGCTGAGGTGGGACAACGTGACATACGCGCCCGGAGAGCTGAAGGTGATCGCTTATCGCAACGGGCAGCAATGGGCCGAAGATTCGGTTCGCACCGCTGGGGCGGCGGCGAAAATCGAACTGTCGGTTGAACCGGTCGCCCCCGGGGCAAACGGACAGCTGCGTTTCGTCACCGTCCGCGTGACCGATGCCGCGGGACTTGTGGTCCCGCAGGCGAAGAACGTGCTGACCTTCTTGTTGTCCGGCGGCGGCGAGATCGTGGCCACGGATAATGGCAACGCCGTCGACCTGACTTCTTTCCAGTCGCACACGCGATCGGCGTTCAACGGGATGGCCCAGGTCATCGTGCAAACGAAGCCAGGCGCGACAGGTCCGATCGAACTGACCGCCACCGGCGACAGCCTCACCCGGGCGACGGTGCGGATCGACCAATAACCAGGAATCGCGCTCAACCCCTCTCCACGCCGGGGGCAGCTGGATTCGAGCCAGGACCAAAAATGCATTTAACGAAGTTCTTGATCGTATCGGTGCTCGCGGTCGCGTCGGTTGCCGCCGCCGCCGCCGCCGCCGCCGCCGACAAGCCAAACATCCTGATCATCTACGCCGACGACGTGGGCTGGGGCGATCTCGGCTGCTACGGCGCGACGAAGGTTACCACCCCGCACCTGGACGACCTGGCGGCCCGCGGCATTCGCTTCACCGATGCGCACACCACTGCGTCCACCTGCACGCCAAGCCGTTATTCGATTCTCACCGGCCAATACTCGTTTCGGAACAAATCCGCCCAGATCCTGCCCGGCGATGCCAACATGCTGATCAAGCCCGGCACCCCGACACTGCCGGCGGTGTTGAAAGAACACGGCTATGCCACGGCGTGTATCGGCAAGTGGCACCTGGGCCTGGGGATCGGACGCATCGACTGGAATGGCCAGATCAATGCCACACCGCTGGACATCGGGTTCGATGAATCGTTCCTGATCCCCGCCACGCCCGACCGCGTGCCGTGCGTGTACGTCGAAGGCCGCCAGGTCGTCGGCCTTGATCCGGCGGATCCGCTGCAGGTCAACCAGTACAAGAAAGTCGGCACTGACCCGACCGGACACGACCACCCCGAGCTGCTGCGCTACCCGGCCGACGGTGATCATTCCGGAACCATCGTCGATCGCATCAGCCGCATGGGCTTCATGTCCGGCGGCAACGCGGCCCGGTGGCAGGACGAGCAGATGACGCCCGTTCTTGTGCAGCGTGCGGAAAAGTTCATCACGCAACGGGCCGCGAAGCCGTTCTTCCTCTACCTGGCACTGAACGACGTCCACGTGCCGCGGGCGCCCGGCCCGCAGTTCATCGGCAGGAGCCAGTGCGGCCTACGTGGCGATCAGATCGAAGAAATGGACTGGGCCGTCGGCCAGATCATGGCCAAGCTGGACGAACTGCATCTGACCGACAACACGCTTGTTCTTTTCAGCAGCGACAACGGGCCGATCCTGTTCGACGGCTACACCGACGGTTCGCGTCGCGACTTGAACGGCCACGCGCCCGGCGGTCCGTTTCGCGGCGGAAAGTACGAAATTTACGAAGGCGGCACGCGCGTGCCGTTTATCGCCTTCTGGCCCGGCCACGTGAAGCCGGGGCGGTCGGATGCATTGGTCAGCCAGGTCGATTTGTTCCGCACGCTCGCCCACGTGGCCGGGATCGCGAACGATGCGTCGATCCCGGCCGATAGCCGCGATCTGATGCCGGCGCTGCTCGACGCGTCGGCGGCGGGGCGGCAGGAGCTGGTGGAGCAGGCCGGCGTCGATCTGGCGATTCGGCAGGGGAAGTGGAAGCTGATCCCGGCGGGCGTGCACAAGGCATTCCGATCGGTGGAAGAGGGCGATCCTTCGCCGCCGCCGGTGTTCGGATCGAAGGAGGCGCATCTGTTCGATCTTTCGATTGATCCGGGCGAACGGCAAGATGTGGCGGGCGAGCATCCGGAAGTCGTGGCGGAGCTGACGAAGCAGCTCCAGGCGGCCCGCCAGGCGGGGGAAAAGCGGTAGAAACCCAAGACCCAGGCAATGGCATTCAGGCACGCGAAAAGCCAAAGAATAAAATAATCGATTAACTTCGATTTTCGGCTTGCGTGTCGGCGGGGCGGTTGGAATACTGGTGGATATAAGGGATGGATCGACCGGCTCACATCTGATCCGCCGGCCGATGGTTTGGCGGAGGAGTGAGCCGGTCGCGGTACGCTGCGGTGCGGAAAAGGCATCCGGTCGATCCGGCGGAAGCAGCCTGAGTGATGGAGGGCCTCATGAAAGACAACGTCGCCAGTCGCGGTAAGCTCGCGTTCACGCTGGTCGAACTGATGGTCGTCATCGGCGTCATGGCCTCGCTGATCGCGCTGCTCATCCCAGCCCTGGCGGGGGCGCGGCGGTCGGCCATGCAGACCAAGTGCGCCAGCAACCTTCGCCAGTGCGGCCTGGCACTGCGGCTTTACGCAAACGAGAACGGCGACGCACTGCCCTATCGGCCCAAGGCCACCTATTACCCGTCGACCATTCTGTTCAACTACAACGGCAGCCTCGGAAACTCCGGCAGCCTGATCAAGGGCTGGGGCGTCTGCCTGCCCGAGAGCCAGGAAGCGTTCGGGCCGCGCTTCGCGGGGAATGTGGTCCGCTATTTGAAGTCGATGAAAGCGTGGGGCTGCCCGACCGTCGGAGCGCCGGCGCCAGATGACACGGCCGCCAATCAATACAATTTCTGGCCGGGCAGCCTGTTGGGTAACTACCAGATGTTCTGGTGGTACGAAGACGCAAGCATCGGCTATCACTTCACCGGCAGTGCAGGAAATTCTGGCGCCTGGCCGAGCTTTGGCGTGGGCAATCGGGTGCCGAACAGGCTGAACCGTGTGAACGCGATCGCCCAGTCATCCGATTTTCCTCTCATGCAGGACGTCGTGCGGTGGAACGCAACGGTTCAGCGCGGCCTGGCGAATCATCCGATGCGACCCAGCAACGGCGGCGTCAGCAGCTGGACCAACCCCGCGGCCGGTGCGATCAGCGCGACGCCGGCGTCCAATCAATCCGATTCGACCTGCTATATCTCTGGCGGAGCGCTGAGCAAGGTCTGCCGCGGCGCCAATGTCCTGTTTTTCGACGGCCACGTCGCCTGGATCCCCGGCGACGAGCTCGCCCTCCATCCGGCCGGTGCCGAATACAACAACGACACCACCGCGAAGGTCTACACCTACTTCCGATTGAAGTAACCGAAGCTGGGCTAAGCTTTCCTGCCTCTGCTGTAGCCGTGGTGACGCATGTCATCACGGCTACCCAATTTCGTCAAAGCTGCTGAGAAAAGAACGAAAAAACGTCCTCAACACCGACATGGAACGCCAGTAACCGATAGCACGAGCCGTTTACGAACAATGCCGCGCTGGTCGCAACGAACCCACTCGCAATCGGAATTTGCATGAGAAAGCCGAAAATTGTCGCACCGATTCTCGCCGCCGCCGTCTTCGCCAGCGCTTCGGTGTCCTTCGCTGAAGCGCCGGCCAAGCGATTCGCTCACCCCGACCGCATCCGTTACGACGGCCAATGCCTCACGATCGACGGGCAGGATACGTTTATCTTCAGCGGCGCGTTCCACTACTTCCGCACGCCCAAGGCGCTCTGGCGCGAGCGGTTTCAGAAGATCAAGGACGCGCACTTCAACGCGGTCGAGACGTACGTCCCGTGGAACTGGTGCGAGCGCGACATGCCGGCCGGCCTCGACGATTTTTCGAAAACGGACCTGACCGATCTGAAGGATTGGCTGAAGATGGCGCAGGACGAGTTCGGCCTGTACACCATCGTCCGGCCGGGGCCTTACATCTGTGCGGAGTGGCGGGGCGGCGGGTTTCCGGAGTGGCTCTGGTCGAAGCAGCCGCATCCCGTGGACGGCAAGGATTGGATCCGCTCGGATGATCCGACGTTCCTCGCCTGGTCGAAGCACTGGTACGACCAGGTCATCCCCGTGATCGCGGCCGAACAGATCACGCGCAAGCCGAAGGGGAGCAAGGGCGTCATCCTGGTGCAGATCGAGAACGAGTACGACTACTGGGGCGGCGCGTCACCGGCTCAGAAAAAGAAACACCTGCAATTCCTCTACAACACCGCGACGGCCGACGGCATCGACGTACCGATCTTTACCTGCTGGACGCGCGAGGCACGCGGCAGCAACGATCCGATCCTGTCGCAGGTGTTCGATTCGTCGAACTTCTATCACCGCTGGGGCTTGAACGCGACGAGCAGCGCATCGCTCGAGCTGCGCGCTAAACAACCGGACGCGCCGACCATGGTCACCGAACTGCAGGGCGGCTGGTTTGCCGAAGCCGGCGGCCAATTGAGCGAAGATCAGGGCGGCATCGAACCGCAACAGACAAACGGCATCACCCTGACTGCCATCGCCAACAACGCAACGTTGCTCAACTACTACATGCTCGTCGGCGGATCGAACTTCGGCGCCTGGGGCAGCAACGAGATCCTGCAGACCTACGACTACAACGCCCCCATCCGCGAAAACGGCGGCGGCGGGGAAAAGTACGAAGTCGTCAAAGCCCTCGGTGCGTTCCTGGCTGAACACGGCCGCGATTTGGTCCGCTCGCAACTGACTCCGATCGAGATGCAGAAGGACCCGAACCTGGTTGTTACTGTGCGGACAACGACCGACGGAGCCCACCTTGTTTTCTGCCGCAACACCACCGGCGATGCCTACCACGCTAAATTTAACGCGAAGCTGCCCGACGGCATCACGCTGTCGATCGACCGTCAATTGCCGGCGAAACTGACCGAGGTCCTGTTCCTGCCGAGCGGAAAGACGGCGTCGGCCGACGGCACGTGGTGGTGCGAGCCGGCGGCAGTCCCCGAACGGCCGCAGGTTTCGCCGCCGGTGCGGGTGGCGACGGCGCTCACCCGTGAAGACCCCGGACCGACGCATTGGCAGCCGATCCCGCGCGGCGCGTCGCTCATCGGTGCCGGGCTGTTCTCAACGGATGACGTCGTCTACCGATCGAAGCTCACGTTGTCGGCCGAGCAGGTGGGAAAGTTCACCACGCTGAAGGTGAAGGGCGGCGAGGCTGGCCGGCTGATGCTTCAGGCGAATGTCCAGGTCATCAAGCCGCGCAGCACGGGCGATGGCGTGACGTTTGCGGTGGGCGGAGCGTTGCGCGCCGGCGAGAACGAATTCGGTCTGCTTTACGAAAACCACGGCATCACCGGCTTCGGCGGCGGCCTGAACTGGCAGCCGGGCGTGCGCGTGGTGAGCCTGTTGCAACAAGGTTCCGCCGGCCGGCCGCTGGAAGCATGGCGCGTATCGTTGTTGAAGGAGGGTCAGAAGCCGGCTGTTTCGCCTGATGTTGACGATTCGGCGTGGGACAAGGTGGTTCTGAACGACGCCACCTTCTCCGAGCTCGCCGCCGCGAAGCAGCCGGGGCATCCGCCGCTGACCTACCCGGCCGCGGCGATCCTGAACGGCAAGGCGGCAACGGCGGTGTATCGCACAGCGATCAACCTGAGCGACAAGGAAGTCGCCGCCAAGCCCGTGATGCTGGATCTGCAGCGCATCGACGACAACGGCGAGATTTACGTGAACGGCCAACACGTCGGCAGCTCGCACAGCTGGCGGACGCCGTTCCTGGCCGATGTGTCGTCGTTCGTACACGCGGGCAATAATACGATCGCGGTGGTGGTGACGAACATCGATCACGACGGCGGCCTGACGATGCCGGCACAGATCTATAGCGAAGAAGACGTGGTGACGCTTGATACCGATCTTGGCACGCTATTCACAGGTGTTGCCCAGCAGTGGTGGCAGGCGTCCGGCGGAAACGAGTGGAAATCCGTCGCGCTCGACACGACGTCGCCGCTGGCCATTCGCCGCGAGAAGTCGGGGAATGAAGGAAAGCCGCAGACGCTCGCGCGTTGGTTCCGAACCGAGTTTGAGCTGCCCGATCCACAGGCCGGCGTGTGGGCGCCCTGGAACGCCATCATCAACGCCAGCGGCAACGGTTTCCTCTACCTCAACGGCCACGAACTCGGCCGGTTCTACGACAGCGGTCCGCAGCGGCAATTCTACCTGCCCGAATGCTGGCTGAAGACCGGTCGCGGCCAGAAGAACGTGTTGGCCATGGTGTTGCACCCGGCGAGTGGAGATGCGTTGCTGAAAGCGCTGGAAATACGACAGTCCCAGGCACAGGCGGAACGGCGGTAAGCGTTCGCCGATCGCGCCTGTGATTGCGGTGGCACTGGCGAACCTACTTCGCGTCGAACGCACCCAGGTTCCACGCGTCCTGCCAGTGGATCGTCGGCTTGTCGCCTTCGAAGCGGATCGGCAGCCACACGTAGCGCCCGTCGATCGCGTTCGAAGGCTTCCACCGGTCGGCCATGAAGATGAACGCGTCGGGCTTGCCCGCGACCGGCAGCACGTAGGTGCTTTGTGAATCGAACGTCCTGGCCTGCTGTTGTTTCGTGCCGATGCACGGATTTCCGAGCGATTTCCACGGCCCCCAGATCGACGGCGCCACTGCCACATCGGCCGCGTTCGGGGCCCAGCCGGTGCAGGCCGAGGTGATGAGGTAATACTTATCGCCGCGCTTGAAGACGGCCGGCGCTTCACGGGCTGCGCCGCGGAATGCGCGGGCGTATTGGCCGCTGGTGGTGAGGTAATCGTCGCTGAGACGCGAGATGTGCAGCGTCTGGTTGTCTTCGGAGGACGTGATCTGATAGGCCGAGCCGTCGTCGTCCACGAACAGCGTCATGTCGCGAGACATCTGCCCGCCGGCGAAATCGCGCTGCAAGCCATTGTGCTTGGCCGGCTTTTTATCGTTCTCGGTCACGTCCGTTGGCCAGACGCCCGCATTCATGCGCGACGAACTGACGTAGCGGTAGGGCCCCGCGGGCGAATCGGCGACGGCCACGCCCGCGCGGGCGGCGGAGTAGCCTTTGTCTTTGAGCTCCAGGTGGAACCACATCACGAACTGTTTTGTCCGCGCGTTATAGATGACCTTCGGCCGCTCGAGGATGCACCCCTTGGTGATGTCGCTGTTGGGATCATCCGAAACGGCCAGCGCAATGCCGGCGTCGCTCCAGTGCAGCAGGTCGGCCGAGTGGTACACGTGCACGCCGACCTGCGCGGTGTTGCCGATTTCGCCGGCCACCTTGTGTTCGCCGAACCAGTAATACGTGCCGTCGTGGAAGAGGATCCCGCCGCCGTGCGCGTTGATGGCCACGCCGTGATCGTCCAGCCACGTGTCGCCGGGGCGGAAATTGTCTGCGGCCGACGAAATGCTTGTCGCCATGGCGAATGCCGACGTGAAAAGGATCGGCAGACATCGGTTTAATACGGCGGCTTTCATTGGTCCTCCAATGGTTGGTGGCAGCGAACTGGCCATACGATCAGCAGCGCGATCGGGTGCAGCATGGCCATCACGTAAAACACGGCGTTGTACGAGTAGTGTCCGATCGCCAAGGAAACAAGCGCGTTCATGCCGATTCCACCGGCCGCGCTGCCGGCGGCGATCAGGCCGAAGGTGGTGGCGAGGCGCTTCGGCGGGACGATGTCGACAATGAGCGTGGAAATGTTGCCGAGCCACGTGCAATGCCCCATCGCAATGACGGCCGTCAGGCTGATCACCAGCGGCAGGCTGGCCGCCTGCGGAACGACTGCCGATAGCGGCACCAGGCACGCGGCCAGCGCCATGATCCAGATGCGGCTGCGCCGCGCTTCGACGCCGCGCTTCACCAGCAGGCCCGAAAGCATGCCGCCCCCCACGAAGCCGATGTCGGCCGCGAGAAAAATGTAGAACATCACGCCCATTCGCTCTTGTGTGACATTCCATGCCGAAGCGAGGTACTTCGGCATCCAGAAAATGAAGAAGTACCAGACGGCATCGGTCAGCAGGCGCGCGATCATCAGCCGCCACACCGTCGGCTGCCGCAGCAGCGATTTCCAGAGGGCCCATTCCGAAGTCGGTTCTACTGCGGCAGGATCGGCCTGCTGCGAAGGAATTATTTGTGCCGGCAGTCGTTTTGCGGCGGCCGGTGTCCGGGCGATCCAAAGCCACGGCACCAGCCAGAGCAGTCCCAGGCCGCCGGTCAGTGCGAACGCGCCGCGCCACCCGTAGCTGGCCGACGTCGCGGCGATGAGCAGGGGGGCGATCGTCGCGCCGATCGATCCGCCGAGCGAAAACATCCCGACGGCCACGCCGCGCTCCGATGGCCGGAACCATTCGGATACGGCCTTGGGCGAGCCGGTGTATCCGCCCGCTTCACCCAGGCCGAGGAAGAAGCGGAACACGCCGAGCGAGCCGACCGAGTGGGCCAG
>Ga0070658_10003510_pt1 | contig 12884 bp, 12 predicted proteins | sample KBSC13metaG_FD_64664 | JGI IMG/M metagenome (GOLD analysis project Ga0070658, IMG submission 64664) | Corn rhizosphere microbial communities from Kellogg Biological Station, Michigan, USA - KBS C1-3 metaG | ecosystem: Host-associated > Plants > Roots > Rhizosphere > Soil ... | reverse complement strand
CGAAGCCCGATGGCTGCGGCAAAATAAATTAGCGAACACGACCGAGACCACTTATCTCATCGGCCCGCGTGTTGAGATTCGCAGGGGCAGATTTTCGCCGTATGTCAAAACTCTGGTGGGATTGGGATACTTCAACTTTCCTTACAACTATGCGCACGGAAGATATTTTGTGATCGCCCCGGGAGCCGGAGTTGACTATAACTTTAGCTATAACCTGAAGATTCGCTTAGTCGACTTTGAGTACCAGGAGTGGCCGCAATTCACCTTTGGCAATATCAATCCCTACGGCGTTAGCGTAGGCCTCAGTTACCACTTCTTGAACGGCGTGAGATAGCGGGATATGCAAACCCCTTGATAACAAGGGAGTGCGCTGCATGCAATACGACCCTCCTGCACTAACTGCGGAGGCTCGCATGCTTCTATGAATGTAATTATTATCGGTTTTGGCCCTGCAGGATCCATGGTGCCATCTTTGTTGAGCATTGGCGGGTGGCTGATGGTCATACGGCAAAGCCGGTAGCGAGCGGTATTGCCGCCGATCCTTGTTGATTTGGTGAGGTCATCGACCAATCGGAAGGCGGGGGCAGAACTTATAGATACTCATGTCGACAGTGCAATCAATTCCAATGCATTTACAGTAGACTCGGGACTGCGCTTGTGATCTGCCGCAATCATATCGGTGATGTACGGCGAGTTCGTATAGTCCACCTAGTGACAGTACCAGTCCGGGTTGCGGTTGGCTGTCGCGTAAAGAGAGTGCGAGCCCAGCGCAAACGTATAAGTCACCTTGCCCGGATCCAGCGTCTTCCGCGATCCGGTTACCCGGCCAGAACGGTAAAGCAGGCCGAGACCGTCGGTCGTCATCTTCGTGTGGATGCCAAGATCCTTCACGCCGCTGTTGAGTAATAAGCGGCATACGGCGTTGGGCATGCCGCCGATCCCGATCTGAAGATAGGATCCATCCTCGATTTCGGCTGCGATGCGTTGTGCTACCGCGCGGTCAATCTCGTCCGGGTCGGGGAGGGGCAACTCCGCGCACGATCGATGATCTCCCTCAATGATGAAATCGACCTCGGTTACGGCTGCACCCTGCACTCAGCCGCTTCGAACTGGCTGGTTATCCCTGTTCGCAAACGAACGGAGTGGACGCCGTCCGCGCCGGAGATTCGAATAGCTTCCTTCGCATTCTCGATCATTATCGAAGAGGAGTTGATGCCACTCTCGAAAGGCGAATCGAAAAAGATCCAGCAGCTCGCACAAGAAGGCAAACAGACCAAGCGTATTCCTGAGGATCACTTTCCTCACCTAACATACTCTGAGATTGCAACTGAAGTCCGCGATTGGGGGGAGAGAAGCGCACTGGGTAGGATGCGAATGATCACTCGGCGCATCAATGACTTGGCTGCGTGCACGAAGGCAGCTGAAAGAGCCGAGATGGGTAAGGAACTGCAAAAGCTCGTGAGAGAGCTATACAACAATCATAAGTCGAGCCACGACAAACTCACGACTATCAGAGAGGCATTTGAAGGTTGAATTGCGGTGTCTTTCTTATGCGTTTAGAGGCCAGCATGAAGCACAACCAAAATACGGTGGACAGCTGAAAACGTTGAGGAGTGGCGATGCTGAGGCCGCGATTCAATCAGAGGGAGCGCCATGGGCTTAGATGCATCAGTCTTTTGCGATTGCGTCGAAAAGAATCGCCTGAAGATACTCATCCTTATCCAAAGCAACTTTACATCAGTAGAAATGGTTCGCCGGAGATCAGATCTGTAGATTCTCTAAAGATCGACAAGCACGATGCCTGGATGCGATTGCCCCCTTGCAAACATGCTGATATGAACGCGGGAAGCTCTCATCTCGGGAATATGGGGTACATTCACGGAGTGCGAGATGCCCTTGCAAGCGTCTCTCCTCAATTGGCGACATGTCCGATATTGCTGAACAAAGTGCTCTTCAGTGGCACACATACAGGAGACTTCCTCTCCGTTGGGCAGGTCAGCCGTTTATCCAAAGAGCTTGAGCGGATGAAGTCGCTCGATCTGCGGCTGGCTGGAATTCCAAAAGAGCAGCTCAAACTGCTTAGATCAGTGATCTCTTAACTTAGTCGCTTAGCAAAGACGGCCCTAGAGCTCAAGAAACCTATTGCTTTCTAAACATCACGTCTGGTTCACTGGCACGCGCTCATTTAAGGCGTGGCAGGCACTGCTTACCTTCTGATTTGATGTCCGTATCCCTTACCTCATGAGTCGACGTCAATTTGTGGAGTCGGTTTAGGATCCTCCTGCTTAAGGATCAGTCGCTTCAGCACTGTCGCAGGAATAAAGCCCCTTCATTGCCGTGGTCCAAAATGACTGCGCCTAAGACCATTCTAAGTTATTGATATCTATAGGCGGGTAGAGAGGATTTGGGATTGGTTCAAAAGCTACAGCTTATGGACCTGTGGAAGTCGGAGAGAGGCTCAGACGTTTGTCATCCTAGGTTTGAGTGTCCCAGACTTCGCCTCTTAAGGACTAGGTAGCCGCTCGCTCGTTGTCGGTCCGGAAGTCTCCTGTGTTGCTGTTGCTTCGCAACATCCGCTTCCCAGTTCTCGACTGAATGGATAACAAACTATTGAAATCTCACATCTAGAGATAAAGAAGTCGCTAATGCCCTTGCAATACCTTGCACTTCACCGAAGGTTCCCAGTGCTAATCGTTGACAGATGAGTAATTGAGTTTGGCGATCCGGATGCACAGCATCTGCACGCGAACACACACAAACATTCAGCATCCCGTGCGCAGTTCGAGATTCTGCAGACAAGAGGGAGTGTGTTCATGTCGCAGCATGCTTGGAAGCTGGCCTTGATCTTGTTGTCCTTTTCGCCTGTCATCCATGCTCAAGTTTGGGCGCATACATGGGGGGAAGTTCCGCCGACTCGATTGCGGCAACCAGTAGAGATACAAATGGCAATCTGTATCTGGCGGGTTCAACATCAAGCTTCGGTGCGGGCGGCAGCGACGCGTTGTTGCTGAAATATGACTCCAGCGGGAATGTCCTCTGGTCCAAAACCTGGGAGGCAGTTCCGACGAATATGCCAACGGTGTCGCCGTTGATCCAACAGGAAATATCTATGTGACCGGTCGCACCGATAGCTTTGGTGCCGGCTGGTATGACGTCTTTGTTCTGAAATTCGATACCGCAGGAAACCTGCTTTGGAGCAAGACCTGGGGAGGCAACAGCTACGACGAAGGTCACGATATAGCGTTTGACGCTTCTGGGAATGTATTGATTGCCGCGGAGGCCTACAGTTACAATCCGTCAGGCACGGGTTCCTCTTCGGCGACGATTCTAAAATTTTCGCCGGATGGTGATCTTCTCTGGAGTCGGGTGTTGGGAGCTGACGCTGTAGGAGGGCCTACCTACAATGGCGGGTGTTCGCTCGACGTAGACAGTAGCGGAAACATATATGAGTCGGGCATAAACTGGGACTATCGCGTTTCACCCAATCACAACTCCATCTTTGTCGTTAAGTTTGATAGTTCAGGAAATTTTCTGTGGAACCGGAATTGGGCTGGCTCCGGCGAGGACGAGACCGACGGAGCGAAGACAGTTCGAGTCGATGTCAGCGGGAATGTCTACCTGGCCGGCAGAACTGTGAGTCAGCAATGCGCAAGTGGATGCGATTTCGACGTGCTTCTTCTCAAGCTAGATACATCTGGGAACCTCGTCTGGTCTAGAACCTGGAAGCCCGACACGGGGTACGACACGGCAATCAGTCTCGCCTTTGACGCAAACGGCAATCTCGTACTTACCGGAGCGAAAGATGAGTCCGGTCCAACGGCAACTGATTCAAGGGGGATCTACCCCGTGGTTAGTTCTGGGTTCTTCGATTTGCGCTCAAATCCAAACGACACGTGACGAGAGGAATCGCCGCCACGAATGTAAGAATTGGCTTCACAGCCGTCCTATCTGCGCTGTGTGGCTACGAGTAATTTTTTAGCAAAGAAGGCGATCCAGCTATGGCGCAAAAATCCGCGAACTCAATCATCACCCAGCAATTAATCCGGGCTGATGAGTTCTCTTCAAAGTCCATCGGTTCGGACTGAGGCGAGGCTGGAGGTTCCGTTATTCAGCGAACTATGTCTCGACTATGAAGCCGCCGAGCAGGCATGATGGGACAGAACCGGCTATATCACAGTTTCTGATGCGGAGCCTACATTATCCGTCACAGTTCGACAACAGGTACCAGATCTATCGCGGTGGCTCTCCTTATTCTGCGACGTTCACAATCCGCGATACCACGTGTTATGAGTTGGCAGCGTGCCGGACGGCTGGCTCGGACTGAAACCATGCTCAACCCGTCACTGGGATCCTCAACTCCTTTTATGACTAGGTTCTCTCACCAAAACTGACACAAAAATGGCCCGGGCACTCCAGACCGAGTGCGGCCCGCTCATCCCGGCCTTGCCCAATTCGGTCACCTCAATGAAACTTCGTGTTCGCACAATAAGCTTCCCCAATCCGGATCGAATGGACAATCTATTTTAAACTTCACAGTTCGAGAGCTGCGCTCCGCCAAGAGAGTCCCTCAAGGGTACAGCCATGAGGGCGATATTCACATCCAACCCACCCATCGTAGCCAAGTTGATCTAAAAGGCTGAACAGATACGGATAGTTAACTTCACCAATATTCGGTTCGCGTCTTCCTGGGACACCGGCAATTTGCACATGAGCATAAGCCGATCTGTAGCGCAGCAGTCCGGCGGCCAAGTTCCCTTCAGCCATCTGCATGTGATAAAGATCGAGCTGCATCTTAATATTTTCTGCGCCCGCTTCCATGCAGATATCGAATGCTTCGTATTGATTCTGGATAAGATATCCAGGCATATCGTAGCCATTGATGGCCTCAACAAGAAGTGTTATTCCGTGTGGGGCCAATTTATTCGCAGCATATCTAATATTTGCAAGATATAGGTCTCGGCACTCGCCTCTATTGCCATCTGGTGGAACGATCCCTGCGAGAACGTGAAGACACCGCGTTCCTAAGCCGAGCGCATATGATATAGCCGACTCAACCGAATCTCGAAATTCACCCTCGCGACCTGGCAACGCTGCAATACCGCGTTCTCCAGCTTTCCAGTCACCGGCGTAAAGATTAAAAAGTACATTCTTTAGTTTGTAGCGGTTTATTAGATTGCTCAGCTCGCCGATCGGATGGGCATAGGGAAACAGAAATTCAACTCCATTAAATCCTGCCGCGGCGGCAGCTCCGAAACGCTCTACGAACGGGACCTCAGTGAAAAGCCAATCGATGTTTGCTGCGAATTTGGGCATTGTCACCTCTCTGTCTTTGATTACGAAGAAATCACTAGTTTTGCTTAAATACCATTTTCAAATCCGCAATCTGCTCATCCGTCAACGGAGCGATGTCTTTTCCATAAAGCAACAGAAATATCTTCGCAGTCTCCTCTAACTCTTCGATCGCATAGACTGCAGCATCGAGGGTTGTCCCAGAGACAATTGGGCCATGATTTGCAAGCAGCAGAGCATGATGATTTGCTGCGAGGTCCCGCACGGCAGAAGCCAGATCTAAATCACCCGGACGGTAATAAGGAATGAGTGGTAGCCGAGACACTTTCATTACAAAATACGCAGTGAGCGGGGGGATACAATTCTCCGACGGAAGTCCAGTCATACAGGAGACTGCAGCGGAGCATGTTGAATGCAAATGCACGATGCCAGTATCGGCTGGACGCTGTTCATACATAGCGAGATGGAGGAACAATTCTTTCGAGGGCAGGTCTCCCGAAAGCAACTGCCCGTTACGCCCTATCTTAGATATCCGGGCGGGATCGAGGCTGCCCAGCGAAGAGTTCGTTGGCGTGATAAGCCAGTCATCGTCCATGCGGACGCTGAGGTTGCCGCTGCTACCTGCAGTCAATCCTCGGTTGAAAAGGGACTCGCCAGTCCTTACCATGCATTCCCGTATCTTCGATTCATTCATCGCAATAAGCTCCAAGCCTTAAGGAAGAGATCCTCGCTACCAAAATTTCCCGATTTTAGAGCGAGAGCCAAACACCGTTTGTCCTCGGATACTGCCCAGTGAACACCAGGATCAATCTGTGGACCAATGCGAAGTGCGTGAACGTCGAGGGCCTTCAGAATCGCGCCCGAAGTTTCACCACCAGCAACGATCAGCCGGCGGACACCCAATTCCACAAGACGGCAAGCGATATCGGCCAAGAGTCCCTCAACAATCCGTCCGGCATTGCTGATACCGAGCGTCGCTTGAACCTTTTTCATGCTTTCTGGATTGGCAGTAGCAGAGATCAGGATCGGACCGTCATCCATTCTGGTGCGAGCCCACTCTGCAGCTTTAGCAGCCAAGTAAGGATCCGTATTAGTTGAAAGAGGATCAAGATGAAACACGGGCCTCCCCTCTTCTTCCCAGCAGGCGACTTGTTGCTGAGTCGCTTCGGAGCAACTTCCAGAGATAACGGCGGAAAGACCAGAGACATATGGAAGTTGACTCGCATTTTCATTCTGAGTGAGAAGACCACGCTTGCGAAATGTCTCCGGGATGCCTGAGGCCAATCCTGATGCTCCGGTGAGAAGAGGAAGATCCTGGCACGCGAAAGCAATGTTCCTGAGGTCGGACTCAATGATCGCATCCACGACCGCCATGACCATGCCCCCAGCACGAGCTTTATCTACGGCTTCGGAAATCGCCCTGGACCCGAGACTGACTTTTCTGTAGTCGATCAAACCTACCTTGTGATTGGTCTGACCCCTTAACAAACGTACCAGGCTTGAGTCTGTCATCGGGGTTAGTGGGTGAAACTGCATGTTGCTCTCTTCGAGTAGTACATCGCCCACAAAAAGATACCCGTTGTAGATCGTGCGGCCGTTAGCTGGAAATGCTGGACATGCGATAGTAAAGTCCGCACCTAATTCGTCCATGAGCGCCTCTGCAACTGGTCCAATATTTCCGCTCGATGTCGAATCGAAGGTAGAACAGTATTTAAAGAAGAATTGACGACAGCCTTTGTCGCGTAACCACCGTAATGCAGCTAGGGACGACTCAACAGCATATCTTGCGGGTATGCTCCTACTCTTGAGCGCGATAACAATCGCATCAGAATATTTCACCTCTTCTTCCTGAATGCCGAGCATAACCTTAGTACGCATACCATTCAGGACAAGTATCCCAGCAAGATCAGTAGCACCAGTAAAATCGTCTGCGATACATCCCAGCAGTGGAAGACTCCTTTTCCCCGATTCGCTAAGTAGCTGCTCGCTCATCACTATCCCTCAATAGTATCTCGCAATCAATAAACATCCTGGTGCTCCTAGTCGACTGTAACTACACTGGATGTCTTTGCCGATTCGTAAGCAGCTTCCACAATTCTCACTGTCTTTAGGTAATCGTCACCACTCGATTCAAACCCGGCCCCAGATAGTATGCAGTCAACGAAATGACGTTGAAGGAAATAGACACAATCACCTGCAAAGTTCTTCCTGGTTCGTTCGTAGGCAATATTGTGGCCCGACTCTCCAAGCATCTTCAAACGGATGTTAGATTCCGTGTCCATCGTCACATGGCCGTGCATGCCGTCAATGCGAAGTTGTCCGAAGGTGAGCCGCGGGTCTTCCGCCTCAACCTCGTTATATCTATTCGCATCCCACACCGCAGTTGCTCCGTTTTTGAAACTCAAGAAAAGGACGCCCGCATCTTCTCCGCGGATGAGAGGATTAAGACGCTGCAGTTGAGCAAATACGCTATTGACTTCTCCTAAGAGGAAGCGAAACGTATCGATAAAATGAACGCCTGTCTCATAGATGAGGAGCTGAGGATAGTCGCGAAAGAATGGTTGCCGCGGACTATATGGATTATCACCCCAACCATCGCCTAGACGAGTAAGGAACTGAAGATGAGTGAATTCACCAATCACTCCTGTATCTCCAATCTCTTTCAACTTACGATACCAAGGTTGCCATCGCCAATTTTCGTGTACCATAAATCGCACGCCTGCTGCAGTCGCATTTGCAACAATCTTCTGACTTATTGCAAAGTCTGGAGCTAGTGGCTTTTGGCATATGATGTTGATCCCTCGTTCGGCAGCGTAAGAACAGATCTCTTCGTGACTATCTGGTGGGGTAACGATGTCAACGAAGTCCGGTCGCTCAAGATCGATCATCCGTCTCCAGTCGCTATAGTGATGAGGAATCGCGTACTTCAAGGCAACTTCTCTGGCCTTAACCTCGGAACGGTCAGCAACCGCTACGATCTCGACCTCAGGAATCCTTGTCCAAGCCTCATGCTGGAACTGCGCAAAGTAACCTGCTCCAATTCCAGCGCCTTTTAAACCTGACGATGAACGCATCAGTTCCCTCTCACCGGCTCCGCCATGCTAGACAGTGGAAAATCGACCGAACGCATGCGAAGCCAACAGATGATACCTACCACATTGAGCGCCGCAGCAAGAATGAAGTACGCCGAAGAGCTTCCAGTTATCCTGTTCATAAACGGAAAGGCATTTGCGCTGGCAAACGCTCCAATACTCCCAAGCATATTCATCGCGCCAGAAAAGCTGCCGGTACGTTTACCAGCAATATCCGCGCAGAAGACCCAGCTTGGGCTAATCGTCAGATCAGCTCCAAAGATGGCAATCGTAAAAGCCAGGACAGCCGTGCCAACCGAGTGGGACTGGGTTACAGCAATGAGTCCGGCCGCCGCAAGCGCAAACCCGACTATAGAAGGAAACCGACGCGACCATGACCGCAGAGAGGAGCGATACATTCGATCAACCAGCGTGCCAGCAATGCCTTGCGACGTGGCACCCAGTAAAAGAGGAGCCATCGCATACAGAGCAGCATGGGAGTTCGACAGATGATACTGAGCTTTAAGATATGGGAACATCCACGAGAGACAGATGAAGTTCGTGAAATTGCTTGCAAAATATTGTGTCATTGCCAGACCCACCATGCTGGTGATGTTTCCTCCTCTCGAAGGCGCATCTTCGTCCGCGTGAACATTGATATCAGGTTGCGACGACTGCTTATTGAGCGCAGAATCTCGAAACCATATCATCCAACATGTTGCCCAGACAAGACCGACCATGCCAAGAATGAAAAAGGCGCTTCGCCAATTCCACCGAGCGAGCATCCATACAAGGAGTGGGTAGGAAATAGCTGCGCCAATTCGAGAACCTGCAAATAGAGCGCCATTCGCCCGGCCTCGCTGTCCTGGCGGTAGCCAATTACGAATCGCTCGGGCACTGCCTGGAAAAACTGCTGCTTCCCCAGCACCAAAGAGGAAGCGAATCGCAAGCAAGGCGGGGAGGCTCCAAGCTGCTCCAGTTAGCGCAGTGAGGACGCTCCATAGTCCAACAGCGCTCGTTAGAACAACGCGGGGACCTAGCCAATCAGCCAGCCAGCCAGCGGGAATTTGAGTGAAGGCATAGCCCAATGCAAATGCACCGAAGACCATCCCCATTGCGCTGTCCGACAGGGTCAGCTGTGCAGCGATCTGGTCCTTGGCGGTGGCAATGCTAGTTCGATCCACATAGGTGATCATCGATAGGATGAATAGGGCCAGAACCATGCCATATTTCCTAAAGTTCGGATTGCAAGCGGCTGCGCGTCCGCTCTCAATCATGGAAGATCCTCGATGCTGTCACACTGAGAATATTGCGCTTGTCCTCCTCCGCTACGCTAAGGTTGAGTATCTTCCCAATCTCGGTGCCCACACTCTCGGGAAGGTCAGATCCGATCATAAGCCGATGGCTAGTAACATGATTTAGGACCTCGATAACCTGATGGGGCATGAGGCTCGACAGTTCAAGGAGGATATTCGGGCAGAAGAGTGCAGCGACGATGGCTTCGTGCATAAAAATTCCACCGCCGCAATGTCCGAGTACAATTTTTAGATCCGGAAACTTACGAGCTGGCACCATATATAACGACGGCGCGGAAAAAGGGAGACCTGATCCCGTATGGCATATTACCGTGAGATCATTCGCCAGTGCTACCCCGAAGAAAGTGTCGCTTATGCTGCTCAGTGGGTTGAGCCCGTGATACTGAGGTTGAAGTTTGAGAGCACGAAACCCATACTCCTCTTTACATCGGCGGACTTCGTCGCTGAATTCGGCGGTGGGAAGAAACGGTGAGAGGCATGCAGCTCCAACGAGCCGGTCAGGATAGCTTCGGAGTGCTCGTCCTATGATGTCATGCTCATGTCGATAATCTTCGACAACAGGGAAAGGGATAACGACCGATTTATCGACTCCATAGGCATCCATGTCGCGCAATAATTGCTCACTGTTATAGACGCGACCATTATGCCGCCCCTCACCAATATGAGTATGCGTGTCGAATATATGGAATCCGTCTCTCACTGGCCAACTCCAGCCTCTCGATGATTCTGAATTGCTAGGCTAATGGTCTCCGCCAAAGCAAAAGTTGATAACTTGCCGCCCATATCTCGTGTACGTGCAGTCGGATTGGTAAAGACCGCATGAACGCCTGCCCTGATCTGCGCGGCCCCTTTCCTGCATTCAGCATGGCCGAGCCAATCTAACATCATAGCAACTGAAAGAATGGTAGCAACAGGATTTGCTATGCCCTGTCCCGCAATATCTGGGGCAGAGCCATGCGATGGCTGGAACACCGCATAATGATCGCCTAGATCGGCGGATGGTGCCATACCCATGCCACCCACGAGACCAGCAGCCAGATCTGAAAGTATGTCCCCAAACATGTTTTCTGTCACTAAGACATCGAAGACATGCGGCTTTTGCAGTAAATAGAGCGCGGCAGCATCCACGTATATTCTTTCGGTTTTGACCTCTGGATATTCAGCGGCAACCTCGTCAAATATTCGACGAAAATAAGCCATCGAAGGGAGCACGTTCGCTTTATCGATCAGTGTCAAATGTTTGCGGCGTTTCATCGCCTCTCTGAAGGCGGCATGTATTATTCGCTGGGAGCCAACGCGAGTTATGAGCATCCGGTCCTCGACGCTGTCCGCGCTCATATCCGGTACGGTCTTTCGTGAGGCGAACAGACCCTGCGTGCTCTCCCTGACTAATAGAAAATCAATGCTTCCCTTTTCAAGACCTCTCAACGGCGAGTCTTGGGGATGAAATAGATAGATCGGACGAAGACCACAATAAAGATCAAGACGTTCACGAAGGTCTAGTTGTGGAGTCATCTCGATTCCGCTCGGCCAGCGGACGCCGGGAAGACCCATTGCGCCCAGCAAGACCGCATGAAATCTGGGAAGGCTCTCGAAGACCCGGGGCGGAAGAGGATCACCCGAAGCAAGAAATTCTGCAGCTCCAACGGAGAACACTTCATACTCAAAATTAACACTTAGCAAATGAGACGCAACCTCCTTCAAGACCGAAAGTGCTGCCTCAATCACTTCAGGTCCAATTCCGTCGCCCGGCAGGAGCGCGATTCGAAATGTCTTTCTTTCAGAAATGCTAGCCATAACTCCCTCATTGCTCCTGGAAAATCATATGACTCGAAATTCTCTATTTATACAGAGCAGATCGATAGCCTGTGACCTTTTGAATTACACGCCTGCGAGAAGGACTATCGGGACAGAGATTGCCCGCCCACGGTCCCCGTGTTAGTCCGCTGAAGTATCTGCAATTATCACGTTGAGAAATTCTAGAAGACAATTCTCGCAGCCAGCTGCATTTCTCGGTTATCAATTTTCGTAGAAGAGATGGCCCCAAAGGTAGTGCTGCTGAGCGTCCCATTTGGTAACGAAAATATGGGATGATTGGCAACATTAAATACCTCCCACCGGAGCTGCGTTGAAACTCTATCGCCAAGAGGAATCGTCTTCATCAAGGACATATCTAGATCAAGTACACCTGGTCCCTCCACAATATTGCGACCGGCATTTCCGAATGTATAGGCTGGCTGCTTCACAAAAGCTGAGGCGTTAAACCACTTGCTTACAGTAGGATGGCTCAACTGAATCGGCGATCCCGTTAGGTTCGGGCGGGACGTGTAGCCGTTACCAATGTTAGCAATATCGGTACCGCTCACAACAGTGAATGGTCCTCCACTCTGCAACGTTAGAATGCCGCCCACTTGCCACTTGCCCAGCAATGCATCAGCAATCGGCCCAAAAGAGTATGTCCTATTCTTACCGACGGGTGATTCAGCAAGCCCGGAGGTTACCCAGCGATGTCTCACGTCAAATGAAGATAGCCCGCGCTCGCCGCGTCCAAGGTCGAACGGGTTACCCGGAAATAGCACATCTCCACCACCCGGTCGTGCGCCGCTGGTATTGTCGAGAGATTTACTCCAAGTATAGGAACTGAGTAAGGTAAATCCGTTGCTGAAGCTGCGCTGAACCTTCATTTGCAGGGCGTTATAGTTCGTATTGCCATTGCCATCTGAAAACTGAACGAAACCAATGTTCTGCCATGGTCGACGCAATTGAAGATTTCCCGGTCCGGGCTGAGGAAGATTGATGGACCTCTCGGCCTTTAGGCGGTGGCCGGAATTGCCTACATAGCCAATTTCGAAGACCGTGTTCTTGCCTAAGGACTGTTGGAGATTCAGTGTCCATTCACTAACATAGGTGGTACGCATATTTATATTATTTGTTAGAAGCGTCGGGGTCGAGATATTGATTGTTGCGCCCGTTCCCGCGGAAGACCCTGCAAAAGGATTTGAAAACGACAGGTTGAGGGTCGTGGGATCCTGAGACACTTGAATGGCTCCTGCCAAGGTTCTGGACATGTCATATATGGTATTTCCCATGTCCAGGACGTCATAGAAAGTTCCGACTCCCGCACGAAGAACGGTCTTGTCGCTAATTGAGTACGACAGACCCAGGCGAGGAGCGAAGTTGTTTCTGTCAGGATTAACCAGCCCTGGGC
>Ga0070658_10003508_pt1 | contig 12887 bp, 11 predicted proteins | sample KBSC13metaG_FD_64664 | JGI IMG/M metagenome (GOLD analysis project Ga0070658, IMG submission 64664) | Corn rhizosphere microbial communities from Kellogg Biological Station, Michigan, USA - KBS C1-3 metaG | ecosystem: Host-associated > Plants > Roots > Rhizosphere > Soil ... | reverse complement strand
GCGCCACCCCGGGGAAACGATTCCGCAAAAATTCCAAGGATGCCGGAGGTATCCCAGCGCGGCTTCATTTCCCAAACAGGCCCTGCTGGCACACCCTCCGGGGTGCAATTTCTTTTTCGGAGAGGTCCGGTGATGTCGCTCATTGCATTCGCTCAATCACCGGCTACCCGCTGTGATGCCTCCGGCATCGGGAATCTGCCTACTTTCGGTATCGGGATACCTACCTCCGGCATCTGCACGTGTCTGCCATCACACCCAAATCGGGCGCGGTCATCATCCCGGCAGGAATGACTACATGTAGCTCCCAATACTTGGAACATGCCTATCATCCCTCCCATCAGGCGCGGTCATCATCCCGGCAGGGATGACAGCAGGTAGCGCGGGGTAAGCGAATGAAATGAGCGCCACCCCGGGGAAACGATCCACGAAAAATTCCGGGATGCCGGAGGCATCCCGGCGCGGTTCCATTTCCCCTTAAACATATCAATCACCCTGTGCTCTTCGGCGCGACACAACTGCCTTACCCCCACAAAAAAGCCCCGCCGGATTTCTCCAGCGGGGCTTCTTCGTTAGATGCGATTATCTCGTCTTGAAGTGCAGGGTGGATCTCAGCACGCCACCTTCGCGGCGGGCGCTTACGCTGAGGCTGTCCATGTCATCCAGTGTCTCGATGCCCTTGCGGATTTTCTCCTTGTTGGCGGCGAATTCTGCGGCGGCATCCGTATCCGTGCCGAAGATGGCGGCGGCATTTTCATCCACCACCTTGAGCGTCTCCTTCGAGTAGGCCTGGAGGGCCTTGAAGTTCACGGTAAAGGTGAGGCCGGTGCTGGTGGCACCACCTGCTGTTGCCTGGCCCAGCAGATCGAGCGACTGGGTCTTGGACGAAGACGCGGCAAACCACTTGTCCCCCACCGTCACGGAAGGGAGAAAGTCGTCATTGAAGAAGGGCATCGGGAAAAACCAGGTGACGAAGCCATTCTTCTCAGAGCTGAGTGGCTTCTGCATCGGGATCTCCTTGCCTCCCAGGGCGCTCGCCTTAGCCAGCAGGCTGGTGGCGCTGGCATTCATGCCATCCCATGCGGCGGCCAGCTTGGTGCGGTCCGTCACTGGAGCGATGAGGGAGAGGCGGGGAAATTTCCCTTTATCCACAAAGCTCTGTGGCAGGCCCGGCAGCGCAGGCACGCCCCCCTTCAGGTCCAGCACCAGGGCACGCTCCTGGCCGAGGCCGCCGGAGACGCTCTTGGACGCATCCCAGAAGGAAACCACATCCGAGCGGAAGTCCTTATCGAAAAGCGCCGCCATTTGCTTGAACTGGGCCAGCTCGCCCTCCGCAGCAGGCACTTCCGCCACCTTCAGGGTGATGGCGTAGGCTGTTTCCAGCAGGGATTCAAAGTAAGCCTTCGCCCGCTCATCGTACACCGCATCGCAGGTGCCATTCACGAAGAGCACCACATCCGGGGAGTTCCCCAGGTGTGCCAGCTTGTTGGGCGTCTTCCAGTCCAGCATGCCGCTGTCCGTGCCACCGTAGGTCTCCAGCTTGAAGCCATCTTCCAGGTAGCCGATCATTCCCAGAGCCTCCGTGGAGGAAAGCTTCAGCAGGGCGGCCTCACGGTCCGTGACCACTTGCAGGAGGGCCTCCAGATCGCGCGTATCACCCAGCCCTTCCGAGCCGGAAAGTCCATCGCGGATGCCATTGGCCAGGGAGGAAATCCCCTTGGAGGAATCCACCAGCGTCTTCAGTGCGCCTTTTTCACCATAGGTGAAGAGGGAGAGATCCTTGGACACATAGCCATCGGTGAATGCCAGTGCATCCGTGGCGGTGAGGGATTCCCCCGGAGTGGCGGCCAGCACCAGATCATCCACGGAGGAGCCCAGGAAAACCACGGCGTAGTCCCCCACCAGACCGGAAACGATCACGATGTCCTTCTTCGCCAGCGTGGCGATGAGGCGGTCCAGATTCTCTGGCTCCAGTTGTTGCTGCAGGGCTTCCTTCTGCTGCACCAGCATTTCAGAAATCTTCGCGCCGGAGATCTTGTATCCCGCCAGCTTGAAGCCGGATTTCTCCACTTCCACCGGGGAAACGACTTCTCCCAGCATGGCCAGCATGCCCAGGGAGGAGGTGAGTTGCTGGGCAGCCACTTCCTTCTGGGCCTCCTTCACCTTGAAGGCGATGTAGATCGGCGGCATGTTCGCCTTCTCGATGGTGCCCACACCGGATTCCGGATCGTTCAGCAGATCCTTCACCATGGATTCATTCAGGCTCTGGCCGAGCTTTTCCTCAAAGGCATTCGGGTCCCCGGTCTTGGCAGCCGCCACCAGAGCCTTGGCCAGATTCCGCATCTGGAAATAATTCGAGCGCTGGCTGAGGTTCAGCACATTCGCCAGTTGGTCGCCACTGGATTTACCCAGCGCCACCGTCACCTCAGCGCCCAACAGGGCTGCCGGGCCGAAGGCATCTTCCTCTGCAGGAGCAGCCTCCGCTGGTGCAGCCTCTGCGGCAGGCTTTTCCGCCACTTCACCTTCAGCAGGTGTTGCAGGGGCTGCCACGTCCGCTGCGGGTGCGGCGGCATCCGTTGCCTCAGCGGCATCTGCGGTTTCAGGCTCCTCGCCATTGGTCTCTTCCTCGATGAGTTTCCACAGCTTCGTGGCCTTCAGCTTCGCAGCCGCCTGGGTGCCGTTATGAAAGGAAATAACAGACTCCGTATTCTTCGGCAGGTATTTGACAAAGCCCAGCTTCGCAGCGCGTTCCTCCGCGCTGAGCGCAGGCACCTTGGGAGCAGCAGGCTCCACAGGGGCGGCAGCGGGTGATTTTTCTCCAGCAGCGGCAGCCACCGGGGTTTCGGGAGTTTTTACCTCCTCTTTCTTCTTACAGGCTCCCAGGCTCACGGCCAGGGCAGGGACGATCATCCACTTCGCGCGGTTTTTCATAACACCTGACCGTATGGGCACAAATCGCACCCTCGCAAGGAGAATGCCGCTAGATGGAAAAATCCCCGGAATTTCCATGGTGACGAATCGGAAAGATCAGGGGTTGCCGTCACGCCCCATCTATGGCTGGTTAGCGGCACCAGCCATGGCCTCGACCACCTCACCTGCTCGCAACGACCTCTTCCCCTTCGAACTCGTCCGCCCGGAACTCGAAAAAGTAGAGATCTCCATCCGCGAGCAAGTCCGGGCCTTCGATCCCTCCATCGAGCCTTACGTCTCCTACGTCTGCAATACTTCCGGGAAGCGCATCCGCCCTGCCCTGGCCATCCTCGTAGGTGGCGCACTGGGCGGCGTGAATGAAAGCCATATCAAAATCGGCGTCATTCTGGAGCTCATCCACATGGCCACCCTCGTGCACGATGACATCATGGATGGTGCCAATACCCGCCGCATGGTGCCTACCGCCAATGCCAAGTGGGGAAATGCCCTCTCCGTCCTGCTGGGGGATGCCCTTTTCTCCCACGCCCTTACGCTGGCCACGGATTTCAACAGCATCGATATCTGCCGCAAGGTGGGCCACGCCGCGCGTGAAGTGTGCCAGGGAGAAATCATCCAGACGCAGCGCCGGTTCGACCTCACCTTTACCAAGGCCGAATACTTCCGCGTGATCGAGATGAAAACCGGCGCCCTCTTCGCCGCCGCCACCGGTCTGGCCGCCGCGCTCTCCGGTGCGGATGCCGCCACCGAGCAGCGCCTTTTCGACTACGGCATGAAGCTGGGCACCGCCTATCAGATCTATGATGACTGCCTGGACCTCGTGGGATCCGAGGAAGTGGTGGGAAAAACCCTCCGCACGGACCTCATCAAGGGCAAGCTCACCCTGCCCATCCTCAACCTTCTGGAAACCGCTTCCGAGAGCCAGCGGATCAAGCTGAACAAGCGCATCCTCGACCAAGAGCCGCTCGATCTGCCCGTCCTCCTCGGAATCGCGGAATATGAAGGTGCCATCGAAAGTGCCATCGATACCGCCCTGCAATTGCTCGTCAGTTGCCGCGAGGATATCTCAGTTTTGGGTCAATCCGTTCATAATGATGCCCTTGCACAGATCACCTGGTTCCTCGCCGGGCTGCTCGAAAAGTGCCGCCGTTAAAGGATTCCAGGCGTTAACGTGAATCATTTTCATGGCCATTTTGCGCCCTTGTGAATTTTTTCACAAGGGGTTGCCCTCTTCGCTAATTCGTGATTGCCTCCGCGCATGTCAACTCCAGCGGGCACTCCCGCCCTCCCACGTAAAGTTCTCATCATCGGCGGTGGTTTCGCCGGACTTGAGTGCGCACTGCGTCTTGCAAATGACGATCGTTTCGCCGTCACCCTTGTTGATCGGACAAACCACCATCTATTCCAACCGCTGCTCTATCAGGTAGCCAGTGCCTCCCTGGCCGCTCCGGACATCGCCCGCTCCATCCGCCAGATTCTGGCGAAGGCGAAAAACGTGACCGTCCTCATGGATGAGATCACGGATATCGATACCGCCACGCAGTCCGCAAGCAGCCTCTCCGGCACCGTTTACAGCTACGACTACCTGCTCCTCGCCGCCGGTGCCCGCACCAGCTACTTCGGCAACGATGACTGGGCCAAGTACAGCCTGGGCCTCAAGTCCCTGGCAGACGCACAGGACATCCGCCGCAAGGTGCTCTCCAATCTGGAAAAGGCAGAGCTCACCGATGACATCGAAAAGCGTGAGCGCCTCATGACCGTGGCCATCGTAGGCGGTGGCCCTACCGGCGTGGAACTCGCAGGCTCCTTCGCAGACCTCATCCACCGTTCGCTCAAGTCGAACTTCCGCCGCATCGATACCTCCACACTGCACGTCATTCTCATCGAGAACTCCACCCGCATCCTCGAAATGTATGATGTGGACCAGAGTGGCTACGCCCGCCTCCGCCTGGAAGGGCTGGGCGTGCAGGTCTGGACCGGAAAGCGCGTCACCTGCGTGCGTGAAGGTGCGCTGGATTTCGCAGACGGCACTTCCCTGGAATCCGCCGCCATCATCTGGGCTGCCGGTGTGGCCGCCACCCCACTCACCGCCTCCCTCGGCACCGCCACGGACCGCGCAGGCCGCATCACTCCGAATGCAGACCTCTCCGTGCCGAATCTGCCGAACGTTTTCGTCGCTGGCGACCTCGTCACCATGCGCGATTGCGATGACAAGTTCGTCCCCGGTGTGGCACCTGCCGCCTCCCAGATGGGCCGCCACATTGCCAAGGTCCTCAAGGAAGACCTCCGCCTGGAAGCAAAGGGCTTCTCCGATCGCAAGGTCGAGCTCCGTCCCCGCTTCCGTTACTTCGACAAGGGCATGATGGCCATCATCGGAAAGAACCACGCCGTCGTAAAAGCGGGCAAGCTCCGCATGTCCGGCATCATCGCCTGGCTCGCCTGGCTCTTCATCCACATCGCCTTCCTCATCGGCTTCCGGAACAAGCTCTCCGTTCTCCTCGGCTGGGCCTACTCCTACCTCCGTGATACCCCGGAAAGCCGCGTGATCGTTTACCCGCCATCCGTCATCCCGCCCAAGAAAAAGCAGGATGATGTAGCCACCCCGGCTGCCTGATCCGCAGATAACGATTCCCCTGTTTCTAATAAGCCTGCCCGGTGCTACCACTGGGCAGGCTTTTTCACATTCACCTCCCATGGACGCCACCCTAGCCGCTACGGAAGCATTCCTCCACCACCAGATCCCCATCACCGCCGCCATGGGAGTGAAGGTGGCCGCCTACGATGCAGCAGGCCTCCTGCTCACCGCCCCTCTGGAGGAAAACCACAATCACCTGGGCACCGCCTTCGGTGGCAGCATCAGCTCCCTGGCCACCTTGGCAGGCTACGCCCTCCTCTGGCTGGAGCTGGGAGATCACACCGCGCACATCGTGATCCGCAGCAGTTCCCTATCCTATCAGAAACCCATCCGGGGAGATCTCCATGCGCTCTGCCACCACCCGCTCCCGGATGACCTAACAGCATTCAAGGCCCGCCTTGAAAAATCCGGAAAAGCCCGCATCTCCCTCACCGTCACCCTCTCGGAAAACGGCACCGCCTGCGCCACCTATCAGGGCGAGTATGTAGCACTCCGTTAGATAAAAGGAGAATCGTGGCGGCGGTTTTCAACCGCCATGCCATTCATGAATCCAGCTAGGCATGGCGGTTGGAAACCGCCGCCACGTTATCAACCCAGCGACCATATCTATCAGCAAACCCGTGATCCTCCACATGCATAGCGAAGAGGAACTCGCTTTCCGGGCAGGGCATAAGAATCGTGGCGGCGGTTTTCAACCGCCATGCCATCCATAAATCCAGCTAGGCATGGCGGTTAGAATCCGCCACAGTAAGACCATTTTCCCACGGATACCCCCCTCGCACCCCACTTATTTACCGGTCAGTAAATTTCTCATTGACGTTTCCAGAACCGCACCGTAGATCTTTACCGTTCGTTACAGAAACCATTCAACTATTCAAAAACATGAGCACGCAAGCAACATCGTCCAAACTCGCCGGTAAAGTAGCCCTCGTCACCGGAGCCTCCAAAGGCATCGGCGCAGGCATCGCGAAACACCTCGCAGCGGAAGGAGCCTCCGTCGTCGTCAACTACTCCTCCAGTAAGGAAGGTGCAGACCAGGTCGTCTCGGAAATCGAGGCCGCCGGTGGCCGCGCCATCGCGATCAAAGGAAACGTGGCAGAGCCTGCCGAGATCACCGCCCTGGTGGATGAAACCGTGAAGGCCTTCGGAAAGATCGACATCCTCGTGAACAATGCAGGCATCTATCAATTCGCCCCGCTTGAGGAAATCACGCCGGATCTTTTCCACAGCCAGTTCAATATCAATGTCCTCGGCCTCCTCCTCACCACCCAGGCAGCCGCTCCCCACTTCCCAGCGGAAGGTGGCAGCATCATCAATATCAGCTCCGTGGTCAGCACCCTGGGCCTCCCCGGTGGAGCCGTCTATGGAGCCACAAAGGCAGCCGTGGACGCCATCACCCGCTCACTGGCCAAGGAACTCGGCAGCCGCCAGATCCGCGTGAATTCCATCAATCCCGGCATGGTCACCACGGAAGGCACCGCCACCGCCGGCTTCGATGGCAGTGATTTCCAGAATGCCGTCATCGCCACCACCCCGCTGGGCCGCATCGGTGCGCCCAAGGACATCGCGGGTGCCGCCGTCTTCCTCGCCTCTGCGGATTCCTCCTGGATCACTGGCGAGACCCTCTTCATCAGCGGTGGATATCGCTGAACCACAATCCCATTTTTTCGCTCACATTTTATACCTTTCATTACAAATGAGCACCTCATCCATCCTCCTCATTCAGGCCAGCCCCCGGGGCGAGCGCTCGCACAGCCGCAAGCTGGGAAATCAATACGCCCAGGTCTGGCAGGCCACCCATCCGGAAGGCCATGTCACCCTGCGCGATCTGGGTCACAATCCTCCACCCTACGTGGATGAAGCCTGGGTGGCCGCAGCCTTCGCCGAGGCAGATGCGCCGGAAGCCACCCGTGCCCTGGCCGTTTCCGATGAATACGTGAAGGAACTCCTCGCTGCGGAGGAACTCGTCATCGCCACTCCCATCTACAATCTATCCATCCCCGCCGCCCTCAAGGCATGGATCGATCAAATCGTCCGCGCGGGACTCACCTTCGGCTTCACCGAAAACGGGCTGACCGGCCTCCTTTCCGGAAAGAACGCGAAGATCATCGTCGCCAGTGGCAGTGATTTCCGCCCGGAAGGAACCTATGGTGCCTACAATTTTCTGGAGCCCTACCTGCGCGGCATCCTCGGCTTCATCGGCATTACCCAGGTGGAATTCATCTACGCCCACAGCCTGAATCATGGAAACCCGCTGCGGGAATCCTCCCTCACCGCTGCGGATGAAGCCGTCCAGTTGCTGGCCGCAGCCTGAGCTTTCCTACTTATAAAAGCGCGGATCATGCAGTGACATCCATCCATGATCCGCGCTTTCCGCCTGGCGGCATTTTCTTCCGAATAAATTTCCATCGCATCCGTCCCATTTCCGGTGCCTCTTTACCGCACCGCGCTTTTCTGGCGCATCCCCATGAGCACATCTTCCAGTTCCAGGGCATCCACCCTGCCTGTATTCCTCCTCTCGGCAGCAGGCTTCACCGTTCTTACTACCGAGTTCGTCATCGTAGGTCTCCTGCCATCCATGGCACGGGATCTCCGCGTCACCGTCCCACAGGCCGGGCTGCTCGTCACCCTCTTCGCCTTCACCGTGGCCACCTTTGGCCCCGTGCTCACCGCCTGGCTATCCCGGTTTGAGCGGAAGCGCATGTTCGTAGGCACCCTCATCGCCTTTGCCCTCTCCAATCTGCTATCCGCCCTGGCGCCCAATATTTGGGTGATGGCCTTCGCCCGATTTTTCCCCGCCCTCATGCTTCCCGTTTACTGGTCCCTGGCCAGCGAGACGGTGGTGGAAATCTCCGGCCCGAAAAACGCCGGAAAAGCCATCTCCGCCTTCTCCCTGGGCCCTGTCCTCGCCACCATCTTCGGCATCCCCATCGGCACCCTGATAGGAGATCACTTCGGCTGGCGCACCGCCTTTGCCACCCTGGCCGTACTCGCCCTGCTCAAGGCACTGCTCCTCTTCTTCTGCCTGCCGCAGGTCCGCCTCGTAGGGAAAGACGCGCGCTTTTTCCGCCAGTTCACCATCCTGCGCGATCCCAAGGTGCTGGGAAATGTGTTGCTTTCCCTTCTCCTCTTCACCGGCATGTTCACCGCCTATACTTATCTGGCGGCCATTCTCGAAAAGCTGGGCAACTACAGCGGCTCCACTGTCGGGTGGATGCTCATGGGCTTCGGAGCCTTCGGCATCATTGGTAACTGGCTGGGCGGAAAATGGGTGGACCGTTACCCATTTGGCTCCACCCACTTCTTCGGCATCATCATGGGCATCGCCACCCTTGCCCTCACTTCCTCTCTTTCCTCCTGGCCATTGCTCGCCCTCGTCCTCGCCGTCTGGGGCATTTGTCAATCCGCCATCTTTCCCATCTGCCACGTGCGCGTCATGAAAACAGCCGCCGCCTATCCCGCACTGGGCGCATCCCTCAATATCTCCGGCGCCAATCTCGGCATCGGCATCGGCTCCCTGCTCGGTGGCCGCGTCATCCACATCCAAGGCCTCGGCAGCCTCGGCGGAGCAGCCTCCGGTGTCATCCTCATCGCCGTAGGACTCACCTTCATCCTCCAGTTCGCCACCCAGCCCCGCCCGGGCAAGGCATAACCCGTCTTCCCCCTTTCGCCCTCTTTCAAGCAGGGAACTCTCTCCGAGAGGTCCGGTGGTGGCAGGTCAGGAATTCACCAACATCCGCTGACCCTTGCCTTCATTGGCCCATCAACATCCTAAGTCCAATCCACCACTGTCAACAAAACCGCCGGAAACAGCATCGTCAAATGACAGAACGGGAAAGCGACCGATGCACAAATTCATATAACAAATACAACCACGGACTTAGAAAAAGCAGGGCGATCAGGTAGTACATCCACAGGTGTAGAAATTTCCTGTCAAACAAGTGCCACACTAAAACCAAGCACGCCACCAGCCCCAACACACCATTCAGCAGGCTAAGGGCTAAGAAAAGCAAGGCCAGCATAGACGGAATAGCCCGATGCTCCCGATAAGGGCAGATGTGCGAACCGTTGACCATAATCCCTATACGTTAGAATCAGAAAGAGCGAAAAAGCGCCGGAAATCGCACATAGAGCGATGAGCCACATCCCGCGCCAGCAGATCCGGGCCGATTTCTTCTGTTCCATATCGATTGAGAAAGCTCCCTTCATTCCAAAAGATCATCACTAACGGAAAAGCAAAAAGAGGGCAGTAAAAAATCCTGCCAATCCCGCCAAAAGGGAAATCACCGTCCCTCTTACGAAAACCGCATACGAGGAAACCAATCCCCAATACCAGCGGAAGTGACAAAACGCAGCCGCGCTCAGATAGCACACCGCCAGAGCCCGCGCTATATCACCTGTCACCGTGAGAGTGCCTCTCCGTCCGGCGGGCAAAACCGCCTCCTGATGGACCCATGCTTCCTCCGCCCAATAAGCGATGAACAGGGGCAACGCGATTCCCAGCAGAACGATTTTCCATCGCCCACCTATGTCTGGAGGATACGCCCAATCTTCCAATGCCATCGCTGCTGATGATAGAACCCCATTCAGGCAAAAAAACACAAGCCCAGTCATCTTCATTCGCTGGATGCGCCAGATTCGCGGCCCCCACTTCCCATTCGCCAAACGCCCAATCCGGTGCATTAGTAGTCCATTGCCATGAAAATTCTCTACACCGCCCACGCAAAATCCTTCGGCGGACGCGAAGGTAAATCCGCCACCGATGACGGCGTGCTCTCCGTCAATCTCTCCACCCCACGCGAGCTTGGTGGCCCCGGCGGCCCGGGAACCAATCCGGAGCAGCTTTTCGCCGCCGGATACTCCGCCTGCTTCCTCGGTGCGCTCAAGTTTGTGGCCGGAAAGGAAAAGATCGCCATCCCGGTGGATGCGAATGTTTCCGCAGAAGTAGGCATCGGCCCCCGCGATGATGGCGGCGGCTTCGGGCTGGAGGTCGAGCTGACCATCGATGTCCCCGGTGTGGAACGCAGCACACTGGAGCATCTCGTGGCCCAGGCACACATCGTCTGCCCATACTCCAATGCCACGCGGAACAACATCCCCGTCACACTGAAAATCGCCTGATCCAGTCTTTCCAATCCTCCGGGCGGTTGTCTGAATGCAGGCAACCGCCTTTTCCATTTCACCCCACCATGTCTCAGCAAACGATTTTCGCAGATCCTCCACTCGGCGCCCGCGCGCTCGAGCTCCTGCGCACCCGTGCCACCGGCTACCAGATCCTCACTCCCGGAAAACCCGCCTCCTCCGTGCTGGCCCAGGCAGAGGTGGACCCGGATTTCGTCCATGCAGACATCGCCTTCGGCCAGCCACATCTGGAAAGCATCTATGCGGCGGAGAACCTGAAATGGATCCAGGTCAGCTCCGCAGGATTCACCCGCTATGATACGCCGGATTTCCGCAAATACGTCGCAGATCGCGGCATCCTCGTCACCAACAGCAGCAGCGTCTACGCCCGCGCCTGTGCCGAGCATGCCTTTAGCTTCATGCTGGCGAATTCCCGCCTGCTCCCCCAGGCACTCGCCAGCCGCGCCCTCAATGGCTCCCCGGAATGGTTCAGCCTGCGCAATGGTTCCCGCTCCCTCTACGGCCAGAGCGTCGTCATCCTCGGCTACGGCGGCATCGCGCGCGAATTGGTAAAACTCCTCGCCCCCTTCCAGATGAAGATCACCGCCATGCGCCGCCAGCCGCGCGGAGATGAAGGCCTCCCCGTCGTCACGGAGGCGGATCTCCCCGCCGCCCTCGCCCAAGCGGATCACGTCATCAATATCCTTCCGGAAAACGCCGCTTCCCGTGGCTTTATCGAGACTTCACGCCTCGCCGCCATGAAGCAGGGCGCCGTGTTTCACAACATCGGGCGCGGCACCACGGTCGATCAGCACGCACTCGCAGATGCCCTCCACTCCGGCCACCTCTCCGCTGCATGGCTGGACGTTACCGATCCCGAGCCACTTCCCGAAGATCACCCGCTGCGCCTCGCGCCGAATTGCTACATCACCCCGCACACCGCAGGCGGTCATTACTCGGAATACGAGACCCTGGTCCGCCATTTTGTGGAAAACCTCCACCGTTATCAGGCCGGGGAATCCCTCGCAGATCGCATCATGTGATGTCCGGAAGGCCGGCACACTCCACCTCTACAGCCCTTAGCAAGTCATTTAATCGGTGGACAAAGTGACGATTTAGATTTATTTACCATTGAGTATGAAATCATCCAAGTCCGCATCCACGATAGGACGCCCCCGCGAATTCGATCCCGCGGAGGCGCTCAATCGTGCCATGCAGGTCTTTTGGGAAAAAGGCTACGAAGGAGCCTCCCTCACCGATCTTACCGAGGCCATGGGCATCAATCGCCCCAGCCTCTACGCAGCCTTCGGGAACAAGGAATCCCTCTTTAAAAAGGTCTTGGACAACTACGGGGAAGGCCCCGCCTGCCACGTCCACATCGCCCTTCAGGAACCCACCGCCCGTCAGGTGGCGGAGTATCTTCTTCGCGGATCGGTGGACATGCTCACCAATCCGAAAACGCCCCACGGCTGCATGGCCGTCCAGAGCGCCCTCGCCTGCGGTAAGGATGCAGAGCCCGTGAAAATCGAGCTCACCCGCCGCCGTGCCGAGATGGAACAAGCCGTCCGCACCCGCTTCGAGCGCGCAAAAGCCGAAGGCGACCTCTGCGAAAAAGCCAGCCCCGCCGACCTCGCCCGCTACATCTGCGTCATCGCAAACGGCATGTCCATCCAGGCCTCCACCGGAGCCACCCGCGAAGAACTCCTGAAAACAGTAGAGCTCGCCCTCCTCTCCTGGCCCGCGTGAGAAAAAGGAAAGGCGGTTTGCCGCTGGCTATGTCCGCTGCGCTACCATTCCGAACCGCCGTGTTTCATCATCCCCGCAGGCAGGGACGCCTCTCCGCAGGCGTCCGGAGGTGACGAGCCGGGAACCCACCAACCTCAGTCGAGCCCTCGCCCTAACACACCGTTTTCATAAACTGGTTCACCGCCTGGATGCCCTTCCGCTGGCTCTGCAAGCGCAAATAGGAAACCGCCGCCACCATTCACTCCAGCTCGATGGTGGCTTCCTTCTGCGACTCCACCTTCAAACCTCGGATCCCTCTCGATCTAACACGTCTTTCCTTTAACACCCATCGCCCCCGCCGGACGCCTGCGGAGTGTAAAGTACGGAGACATAGGTAACAAACGTACGAGGACATAGGTAACACTTTTTCACTCGTTCAGCAGACGATTCTGATACCCTTTGTCCTTCACCGCACGCGCCG
>Ga0070658_10003506_pt1 | contig 12891 bp, 6 predicted proteins | sample KBSC13metaG_FD_64664 | JGI IMG/M metagenome (GOLD analysis project Ga0070658, IMG submission 64664) | Corn rhizosphere microbial communities from Kellogg Biological Station, Michigan, USA - KBS C1-3 metaG | ecosystem: Host-associated > Plants > Roots > Rhizosphere > Soil ... | reverse complement strand
ATCATATTGTGCGTTTTGACCCGACCCTGCGACGGGTAACAATCATTCGACTCGACGGCGAAAGTCGTGAAACATTGTTCACTCACTTGTGACCTTCCGGAAAAATCCCCTGAGGGGTGGAGTGAGGCTGTTGTGGAACTCGCCCGGAGAATTGGGGAGGGCATCCTCATTGATTTGCCCGTCGCTCGAGATGCCTTAAACCTGTAGCTAGTTTCCGGCCCGACGCCTGACTCTGCCGACAGCCGGCCTCTTATGGCAATTGGACTAGTGGCGGTGGCAGGATCTGCAAGCCAACCTGACGTCGGAAGTCCTATGAGCGACTCATCTCGCGATCTCTATACCGTTGAATTCAGGATTGCGGGGGTAGATCTTGTCCCAGACGACATCACCCGAGAGATAAGCCTTACGCCCTGGCACACGAGAAGTCCAGGCGATATGCGCGGCGCTTCTGGGACCTTTAAAACAGGCCTATGGAGTTTTTCAGGCGTTGGCGAAGATGCCACCCGTGTACGCGAATGGGAAAACTTGGAAGATGGCGTACTGAACCTTCTTCCCCACCTTATGGATCGAAGGCAAGTCATATTTTCCTACGCAAACAGGTATGACGTGTTTTGGTGGTGCGCCCATTTTCAGAGTTCGTTCGACGGTGGACCAACATTCTCGCCTTCAGTGCTGCGTGCTCTTGCCGACCTTGGGGCTTCGCTCTCGATCACGAACTACCAACCCTCCGAAGAAGAGTGATGTTGCTACCAATCCGCATTTGGATAAGCGGAAGCCGGAACTCAACCTAACAATCAAGGGCGATTAGGGGCCGGAACTAGAGCTTTGCGCAATCAACGTAATTTCTTGCGATATCGTGAATATGTCGACACAGTCATAGTTCTCACACGAACAAATCTCATGTAGGAAATCCCCTACAGATTCGAACCTCCCCCTTTGCTATAGAAGTCCCGCGGACCTCTTTCACCGCGTTGAAGCAGCGCCAGGGGACAAAATGAGCAAGACACCACGACTATCCGCGGCTTTATCCGCGGTGCGCGTACTTACGTTTGGCCTGCTCTACTTTTTAACCATCTCCCTGATGGCCGTTCCAGAAGCAAGCGCCGATCACGCACCTATCTACTACGCCGAAAGTTCAAACTATCGGCAGGACCCGACCATGCGGTTCCCCACGGTCCAGGCCGCACTGGACGCGGGCTGGTACACGACAAACTTCTGCTACCTCCCTAGCAGTTTTTACGATGTACAAGTGGGCCCTCCCAAAGAAGAGTCCGCTCCGGGCTACGCCCTTGGGGCTCTCTGGACACCCTATTCGGAGCGGCGCTTCTGCTCCGACAATAGTCTAGCGACAAGTGCAAATTACAACATTGATCCTCTAATGGAGGTCTGGGCCGCATGTGATAATTCGCATCGCGACACAAGATATCCAGGGGTACCTTGCACGGACCCTCTTGTGAACCCGGGAAAAAGTGCCGGCGTTCCGCGTTGCCCGCGCTGCAAATATGGCGACCCTATCAATGCCGCAACTGGCAACGTCTACTACACCCGCACCGAATTCCGAGGCAGCGGACCAGCTCCGCTGGAGTTCACTTGGACGTACAACAGTGTAAGTTCAGGTCTCGCCACTCTGTCTAACGAAATGGTACTTGGTGGCCAAACTACGCTTAGCTACACGCGTAGCGTCCATGTCTACACTACTCCCGACAATGCAATCACCTCTGCTTACGTTGTACGAGGGGATGGAAAGACCTTCATTGCTGATTTGATCAACGGAAACTGGGTGTTTGACGCCGACGTTGACGGTGTATTGGCGTCGCAAACGGATAGCGCCGGACAGTACACGGGATTTACCTATGTAAATGAGGAAGGTGAGAAAGAAGCGTTTGACGGATCTGGAAATCTGACCTCGATAACCAGTCGCGACGGCTTCGTCACGGCGGTCAGTCACGACACCCAGAATCGAATTTCTAACGTCCAGGATTTTCTTGGACGAACGATGAGCTTTTCCTACGACACGAACAATCGCATTTCGGTAGTCACGCTCCCCGACTCAACAACTCTGACGATAGCCTACAACGGCTGGAACAACATCCAATCCATCACCTATGCAGATGGGACTTCCATACAGCTCAATTACAGCGAGGCTGGATACGTACCAGCTGGTTACGAGGGCTTTGGCCAGTTTTCAACACTTCTTACTGGCGTTATTGACGAGAACGGAAGCCGCTACTCGAGCAATTCTTACAATTCTTATTTACAGGGGACCGTTAGTACGCTGGCAGGTGGCACGAATAACTACACGGTCACCTATGACTGTGGAGGCTGCGCGGTCCACGGTACAAATGCCACCGGCCCGACAGGCGCAACGTTTGCCACATCATTCGAGCCGCATCTTGGCGTCAACCAGCCTATTAGCAAATCCACATCGTGCACTGGCTGCACGACATTGCTGGAGTCAAACACTTTTGGCGCCGATGGCCGCTGGGCATCCCATACTGATGGAAATGGCGTAGTCACAACCTACACGTACGGATCTGTAGGACTCATTAGTTCGAAGGTAGAAGCACTTGGGACGCCCGAACAACGAACCACTGATTCGACTTGGAATACCTCAAATCGCAGCCCACTTTCTCGTACGGTCAAGAACGCGAGCGGCACGGTTGTTAGTAGCCAGGCGTGGGTTTACAACGCTCGCGGTCAGGTGCTGGCGAGTTGCGAGATCGATGCCGCTATCGCGCCTGGCTACGTTTGCGCATCAACGGGAACACCTCCAGCCGGTGTACAGCGCACCACTTACACCTACTGCGATAGCGTCAGCGGCACGACTTGCCCTGCCTTGGGCCTCCTTCTCACAGTTGATGGCCCGCGCACCGACGTCAATGACGTAACGACGTATACCTACTACACAGCCAGCAGCGCCAACGGATGCAGCACCCCCGGCTCCGCCTGTCACCAGGCCGGCGACCTATACACCATCCAGGACGCCCTCGGTCACACCACCACCTACGCTTCCTATGACGGTACCGGCCGCGTCACCCGCATCACTGATCCCAACGGCATCAATACCGACATCACCTATGACCCACGCGGACGAGTTTTAACCCGAACCTATGGCGGCGCCACCACCACCTACGGCTACGACCTCGTCGGCAACCTCACCCAGGTCACCGATCCGGATAACGTCATCACCCGCTACACCTACGATGCCGCCCACCGCCTCACCGACGTCACCGACGCCCTCGGCAACCACATCCACTACACCCTGGACAACGCCGGCAACAAGACTGCCGAGACCGTCTACGACGCTGGCAACAACGTCAAACGGTCCATCGGTCGCACCTTCAACAGCCTGGGCCAGCTCACCGCCCTGCGCGATGGCCTGAACAACATGGTGCTCAATGCCGGCTTCACCGACAGCTATGACGCCAACGGTAACCTGGTGCACACCGCCGATGCCTTGGGGATCCAGCGTCAATCCAGCTTCGACGGCCTCAACCGACTGATCACCACCCTCGACAATTACAACGGCACCGATCCGGCCACTCAGAACACCACCACCCGGTACGGCTACGATGCGAAAGACAACCTGGTCCAGGTCACCGACCCCAGCAACCTGGTCACCACCTACACCCTGGATGGCCTCAACAACCAGACCGCTCTGGCCAGCCCGGACACCGGCACCGCGACGGCCACCTTTGATGCCGCCGGCAATCAACTGACCCGGACGGATGCCAGGGGTATCGTTGCCACCTCCGCCTATGACGCACTGGATCGCATCGTATCAACCACCTACGCCGACACCTCGCTCAATGTCGTGTACCACTACGATGAGGTTAATTCGACCACAGGCTGCCCCTCCTCCCAGCCCCTGGGCCGGCTGACCCGGGTGGTGGAGGTCGCCGTAACCACCACTTATTGCTACGACGCGCGTGGCAACGTGATCAGGAAAAAGCAGACCCAGGGAGCGGTCAGCGACACCACGGCAATGGCGTACACGAGTGCCAACCGGCTGCAGAGCCTGACTTATCCGAGCGGCGCCGTTGTTTCGTACACCCGCGACGCCAATGGGCAGATTGCCGCGGCGACGCTGACCCCCGCCGGGGGCACGGCAGCCAGCGCGGTGTCGAGCGTTCGCTATCTGCCGTTTGGTCCGGTGCTGTCTTATACGCTGGGCAACGGCCAGGCAGTCACGCGAACCTATGACGCCAACTACAACTTCACGGACGTGGTGAGTCCGGCGCTGGCGATTCATATCGCGCGGGACACGGTGGGTAACATCGTGGCGCTCGGGAACAGTCCTGGAGCGAATCCGGCGACGGAGACCTATAATTACGATCCCCTCTATCGCCTAACCGGCATTGTTGATGGCACCAGCACTGTTCAGGCATTCACCTACAACGCAACCGGGGACCGTTTAAGCAAGACAGGGACCGGGCTTGAAACCGGCGCCTACAGCTATGCACCTGGGACCCACCGCCTGAACGGCATCGGCAATGGTGCTCGCGCATTCGACGCCAACGGCAATACAACAGCCGTCGTATCGGCTGGCCAGACTTACGGCTTTGGGTACAACGAACGGAACAGGATGACTGTTGCGCAAGCCAACGGACAGACAGTTGGAACTTACATACAAAACGAAGCTGGCGAACGGATTGGCAAGTTATCATCCATACCGGCGGGTCCGATAGAGAGGTTCGCCTATTTAGCAAATAGCACTTTAGTCGGAGAATACAGTGCGAGCAGCCGAGAGTACGTGTGGGCGGACAACTTGCCGATCGCGATTCTTGACGCCGCAGATGTAACTACTACGATTTCATTCATTCATGCAGACGCATTGAATACCCCTCGCGCTATAACTACTTCAGACGGGTCTCAAGTTTGGCAATGGCTATATAGCGGAAATGCGTTCGGTGAAAGAGATCCTCTTGGGTCATACGCATTCAACCTCCGCTTCCCGGGTCAATACCACGATTCAGAAACACAGCTTTTGTATAATGTGCGAAGGAACTTTGACGCAAGCTCCGGTCGGTACCTTCAGAGTGATCCACGTGGTTTGTGGGCAGGGATCACCACATACGCTTACGTAACGGGAAGCCCACTCCTTTATACCGACATGCTCGGATTGAGCTTTTGCAGAGCTGCGCTTCAAACTGTAGGGGCGGTATGTGGGGGCTTAGCTGGAAATTTGGCAGGCGGGCTACTTGGAAGCACGGCGGGCGGCCTAGTCTGTAGTCCGACCGGGCCTGAAGGCGCCATAGTCTGTGGTGCCGGTGGCGGCGCAGCCGGAGCAACCGCAGGAGGAGTACTCGGCATGGCGGCTGGTGCCGAAGCGGGAAACTCCGCTGCGAATAAACTCTGCAGCGGAGAGCCTGATTGCACGACTGCAACAAACTGGCACTTGGCGGCTGCAGGCATCGAAGATGCCCACCAAGTAAAGTCGGAGTATGGCGCCAAGCCAAATTCACGATACGATCTTTGCGCATGTAACGATGGCTCGATCGTAATCAAGGCGCATGGCACATGCAGCACTGGACCTTCGTGGGAAGTCACGCATTACAGGTGGAAATAATGCGATACAGAATATCAGTAGATATTGATGGCCCGAACTTCGATCCAATAAAGTTCGACGCAAGTCTGTCCCTCGGCTGCAAAGGTGAGATTCGTCATCGGCGCTCCGTCAAACTCAATCAAGAAAACCAATGGACCTATTGGGCCTCGCCGAGCATCATGTCAATCGATCCTAATTCCACGTCCATCGAACTCCTTACGTCATTGAGCGACAGCCTAGTAGCTGCCATAAGTGAAACAACTCGCGTAGCACTGGTCATAGAACAGCTGGTTAGCGACGATGAAGGTATTTCTGGAGGAGTCTATATATCGACTGAGCTAGTAAAGCTAGCCGCGAAGGTCAATGCATCGGTAGATCTTCCTATGCATCCTGATATGGCAATACGCAACCAAAGTGATTTGAAACCGTAACGCCTAACCACACCAAAAACCCGCAATTTATCTCGTTACCCATCACATTTATCTCGAAATCTCTAATTTGTCATCTGGTCATTGTCCAAACGTGAATAATTCGCGTAAGAAATTCCTATTACTTCGAAGGCGCTCATTCCACGGAAGTGCAGCTTTTCATGCTTCGCCGCCGAAGTAGTGCCTCTACATCCCCCAAAAGTGAGTAAGCACTACCTAAAAGAATGGAAAGTCCGCGAGCACCTGGCCAGTGAGGGATCTATCAGGTTGCACTCCCACACTTCATCTTGCACGGCCCTTTCTTAAGGTACACCTCGCCCCCTTTCTTTAGTTAGTCCTTTGAGCAGTCGGGACACTTCTCGCGTGCGAGGTAGTTTCCCTTTGCCATGTCAAGGACGTCACCCGCCCAACTCTGGCAGTTGCGAGCCCCCTGTTCATATTGTGCGGTACCTCGAAAGGCGACCACGCAATATGTAGGCTCACCCAATTTGGCGGCCGCATCAATCACATACTTATCGAATCGACGATCCTTGCACTCGTATTCGCATCCTTTGTTCTGATCCTCGTTTTCGAGCACAGTACCGGGGCCCCAAAGCATGCTGTCTGTCTTCTGAAAGCTAAAGATCTTTCCACTCACATTAAGGTATTGATGAGCGAACAACTTGTCTCTGGCGGTAGCTGGCTTGTCAGGTGATCCTAACTCTCGCGTACATATCTTGACCCATAGGCCCAAAGGATCCGCGTAAGTAAGTGGACGATTTCGTGCGTAAGCGTACACGCTCGGACCATCCGTGAGGCCCGCCGGGTCGGCGGATATAAAGCGACCAGTACCAGCCTCGTAGTAGCGATTAAGGTTATAGATTACGCCGGTCTCTGAATCAAAATACTGCCCGGGGAAGCGCAAGTTGAAGCTGTAGCTCCCTGTGGGAGAGGACTCACCAAAAGCATTGCCGCTGAAGGCCCACTGCCATACCGCATCACCATTTGCTGTCGAAACGACCCGAGGTGTGTTTAGACCATCTGCGTGAAGATAGGATACGACGCTCGTTGAGCCAGAAATATCAACGACTGCGACCGGCAAATCATCGATCCACAGATACTCTCGTCCGCTCGCACCATACTCGCCGATCAATTGATGACTCTGATCGTACATGAATCGTTGAACGGCTCCTCCAGCCGCCGGGGATTTGGAAACCCGTTCCCCCAGCATGTTATAGACGTAGACGCCTATCGTTTGACTTCCCGCCTGAACCGACGCGACTCGATTCGAGCCACTAAAATTGAATACGAAACTCTCACCACCGATGGTGGCAGACGTCGTGCTCCCTTTGGCATCCACGGTTCTGGGAGAATTTCCGATGGAGGAAAGGTGGTGCGATCCCGACACATAGCCATAATCTCCCGTCGAGATTCCCGACCCAATCTTAGACAGACGATCACCCGTAGCGTTGTACGTAAATGCTTGCGTGGTCGTGCTTCCGTCGAAGACACCGGTTAACCGATAAAGTGCATCATAGCTAAACGTCTCGACAGCGGGATTCGCGCCATGTGAATTACCCAGAGCAACAATATTTCCTGCAGCATCACGAGCGACATGTATGGACATCACAGGGCTCACGACGTCGGTATAGGCATAGTTTGCATCGTACGTACGGGTGACTACTTGGTTGTTGCCCAATTGGTAAGAAGCTACCGGTCCGAACGGCAAATAAGTAACACTCGACACAACGGTGCTTGCCGTTCCACCAACTGGCGTAATCGTTGCTGACGAAATCCGGCCGTTAGCGTCTCGCGCGTACGTCAGTGCTGCGCCACTTGGATAGGTGACAGTCTCCAACCTGTCGGCATTTGTATAGGTGTAGGTAGATGTGCTGGATGATGCACCCTGGATTTGAGTCTTCTTCGTTACATTCCCCCGCGCATCGTAGCAATAGACCGTCGTTACCTCGACCTCAACGATGCGGGTAACCTGGCCAACCGGCTTGGAAGACGCGCAGCCGGTCACGGAGTCCGCTTCGTCGTAATGTAAAGCCACATTCAGTTCGGCATCCGAGTACGCCATCGACAATGGTCGATTAAGCGCATCGTAAGTCATACCCAGAACTGAGCTATTCGCGTCGGTCCGACTTGTGCGATTCCCAGCTGCGTCAAAAACTGCTGTCGTTAGCCCAGTATCTGGACTTGTAACAGACAATTGATTGCCGAGCGCGTCGAAATTGTAGTTTGTTACCAGGCTATTCGGGTCGGTAACCTGAACCAGGTTTTGTCTGGCGTCGAAGCCATATTGCAGCGTGGCATTGGCTGTGGCCGGACTCGACCCATTGAAGTCCAAGGTACTGGAGATCAAGCGATTAAGACTGTCATACGCGAGTTTTCGGTGGACTCCCAAAGCGTCGACGGTGTGGACCAAATTTCCATTGGCATCGTAACTATCGACAAGACTGGCATTTAGCGTCGTATGCCCCAGCCCATCAACAACGGCAGTACGTTGGTTACTGGAGTTGTAGGCCTGCACGCTCGATTTGGTGACGGCGTTGCTCGCGTTATAGATCGTCTCGGCGACGCGGTTCCCGACATTGTCAAGAGTGTAATGCGTTCGATTTCCCATTCCGTCAGTCACGTCGGTCAACCGATACGCCTGATCATAGCCATACTTGGTGATGACGCCATCCGGATCAGTTAATTGCGTGAGATTTCCCACTGCATCACGCCCATAGGTAGTCGTGGCGCCACCCTCGGTGCGAGTGAGTACCCAGCCACGTGGCGAATATGTGATATCAGTATTTGTGCCATTGGCATCGGTCTTGCGTGTAACTCTCCCCGATGCGTCATATGAGGCATAGGTAGTTACTTGATTTAGAGCATTCTTTACTTGATAGATATCGCCCGCCTGATAGCAAGCAGCCCCAGGAGTTCCACATCCAGTCGCACTGGATGTGGTGTAGTAGGAGTAAGAGGTGACGTCATTAACGTCTGTCCTTGGCCCGTCAATTCCAAGCAGCAGCCCAACCAGGGGGCATGATGTTGAGACGGCTTCGCAATACGTATATGACCATTGCCGAACGCCCGCAGGTGCCGTCGTTGCACTACCGCACAGGTACGATGAATCGTTGGCGTTAACGGCATCATATTCGCAATAGGCGGTTGCCTGGGCGCGGGAATTGTAAGTGTATGCAGCATCCTTAACTGTATTTCCCGCAGCATCCAAGGTACGGATCGTTAGCGGCACGTGGAGAGTCGTGTCGTAGATTGTCTGCACCGAACGCTGAAAGCTCGTGCCTTGTGCTTGGGTGACGTATTGAACAAACAGGTTTTGGTCTACCGCGTAACTCGTCGTCACACCGTTAAAATCTACGGTACTGGATAGTTTTCCACTAGCGAAGTATGCGCGAGATGCAATGCTCCCGCAGGATTCGCAAAGTCCACTAATTGAGGCTTCGTAGGAGATTCCATTAAGCGCGGTGAACGTTCTATTCCGACTTGCGCCAAGAGGATCTGTAAACGTTGCTGACCCATCGCTATTGTAAGTAATGGTGTACTTGCCAATTCCGGATGCCAGCTGTGTGCCCACCCCGCGACCTTGGGCGTCGTAGTCATAGGTAGTCGCCCGAAATCCGCTCTCATCTTGTATTCCCGTGAGCAACGATTGGGCGGATGAACCCGAAACGTGCGTCGATTCATCGTAAAAATATGACCGCGTATTTGATCCTGCATAAGTAACCGTCGTGAGGTTACCTAAAGTGTCGTAGCCATATGCAACCGATGTTGACGGAGAAGTAACGGTTGCCAACCGCGCGTCGGCATTGTATGTCAGCTGCAGACTCCGGCCTTGTGGGTCACGGACGGTGATCAATAGGCCAGGCATTGGAGCGACTGCCGGTGGAGTACTAGACGTGCTGTATAGGAGGTTCGTCTCAAGACCATCTGCACCGGTAATTTTGACGAGGTTCCCCGAAGCATCGTATGACTCGGAGACATTTTCTAATGGGTCGCCGACAGTCCAACTAACGGGCGCTCCTGACGCGTCGGTCGACCAGGCCAATGACTCTGATACATCTGGCTCGCCAGCCCAACCAGCGGAAGTGAGTATGTATGAATAGACATGACCATCAGCACGCAGAATGGACGCCGTTGCCGTCGCCCCAGCTGCAGGCGGCGTGTACATTATTCGGCGACTATAGGTATGAAGCCAATGATTTCCGACCGTGTCGGATAGTGCAACTGCGGCACTGTTATAGAAGCGCTCGAACTTTATCCAACGGTTTACATTGAAGTCTTCCTCACGAACATATACGTTCCCATTGCTTGTATCGATGGGATCGCCCACGCACGCCCCACAGGGCGGCTCGCCGACTGCCTTCTGCTGCGCCGGTGCTGCGAACAAGCCGCACCAATACTCGTATGTGTAACCATGCGGATTCCCGTAGTAAAGGTAACCCAACGTAATTACGCCATCTCGACCAGTCCCGTTCCATGGCTGATCCGATACAAGTGTGCATGGCTGGGTGAGAGTGACGATAGAGCCTGGTGCGGTAATTTGAGCTTGCTGCTCTCGGCAGGCATTCCACATGAACGCCGCACTATAGCCAGGCCCGTAGGGCGATGTATTGCAGTAGCCGCTATCCGCGAAGGCGGGCATGCATGTGAACAAAATCAATACCAGGAACAGCGCCCACGCGGCTACTCTGCGGCGACTCGACATCTCGGTTGACTCCCCTTTCAAGTAGGGAAATCACACCACGGTTGAGCGCGTCTTCCAAGGCTTCAGCCAAAAGAAATTTCACAACAAGCCGTTACCTACACAAATTCGGCAAGTCGCAGGAAAAACTTGGCTTCAGCCTCTATCTATTGCAGACCTGGCCACGTCGCCACCGCCATTGTGATGGATCGGTATAGCCGCATACGCTGCGACCAAGTGGCGGTACGGTCCTACGATGGACATCGAGAGTTCCGAGCTGGTGACTCATGTAGCCATGGTGACGGGGTGGCCGACGTTGTAGCTCAATGCGCCAATACCACTGCGCGCACCGCGCTGATCACCCGGTCAATATCAGAATTTGTCATGCTTGGTGACAACGGCAAGCTAGACGTTTCGCGCCCGATACGCATCGCCACGGGCCAGTCCTCTGCTTTCCAGCCAAAGGTGTCCTGATAATACGGGTGCTCGGCTACGGAGAGGTAGTGCACGCCTGTGCCGATGCGCCTAGCATTCATCGCATTAAGGAAACCGTCCCTGTCAACCGCGCAGCGCGCTGGATCGACGCGAATCGTATACAGGTGATAGCCATGGCGGGTGTTGGCTTCGGGTAGCGCCGGCGTAGTGATGGGAAGGTCGGCGAAGGCTTCGTCATAGCGCGTCCAGATCGCCTGGCGACGCAGCCAATGTCTCTCGACCTTAGCCAGCTGATGCAATCCAATCGCCGCCTGCATATCCATCATGTTGTATTTGAAGCCGCACTCCACCACCTGGTAGTGCTTGTAGCCAGCGTCGCCGAAACGATGCCAGGCATCCTTGCTCATGCCATGCAACGCCAGGATCCGCGCCCGCGCGATCTTTTCCTCATCCCGCCCCAGGATCATCCCGCCCTCCCCCGTCACCACGTTCTTGGTGACGTAGAAGCTGAAGCAGCCAAAATCGCCGAAGCGTCCGGCTGACGTGCCGTGGTACTCGGTTTCTATGGCGTGGGCGCAGTCCTCGATGATCACCAGGTCATGTTTTTTCGCGATCGCCACGATGCGGTCCATCTCGCACGGCCGGCCGGCGAAATGCACCGGGACGATGGCTCGCGTGCGTGGCGTGATCGCCGCCTCGATGGCATCGGGATCGATGTTCCTCGTGGCCTCGTCCACGTCGGCCAGCACCGGGGTAAGACCCGCGTGCATGATCGAGTTAACTGTGGCGCAGAAGGTGAGAGGCGTGGTGATCACTTCCGAGCCTGCTTCCAGGCCCGCTGCCACCATGCTCACGTGCAGGGCGGCGGTGCAGGAGTTGACCGCCGCCACGTGCTGGGGGCCGACGCCCCGGTAGGCGGCGAAGTCCGCCTCGAATCGGGCCACCCGGGGGCCGGTACCCAGCCAGCCCGAGCGCATGCAGGCAACGACTTCGGCAATTTCTTCTTCGCCGATGGCAGGGGCGCCGAAGACCAGAAAGGGTTGTTCGTCCATGGGGAAGGGGTTGGAGGTCAGAGTAATTACTCTGACCCCTTGGCCGTCCACTGCTTCAACCACGCATTCACCGTCTCATGCCACTGAACGCTGTTCTGCGGCTTTAGCACCCAGTGGTTCTCATCCGGAAAGTGCAGCAGCTGGCTGGGAATACCACGGCGCTGTAGCGCGTTGAACGCACCCAGACCCTGGGTATCGGGAATGCGGAAGTCCTTGGCCGAGTGCACGATCAACATCGGCACGCGCCAATCCTTCACATGGTTGACCGGGTTGAACTTCTCGTAGTTCTCCGGATGCTCGAACTGTTCGCCGCCGTTTTCCTTTTCCTCGAACCACAATTCCTCGGTTTCGTAATACATGGCGCGGGCGTCGAACACGCCGTCATGGTCGACGAAGCACTTGAACGGCTGGTTCCAGTTACCTGCCATCCAATACACCATGTAGCCGCCGTAGCTGGCGCCCAGGGCGCAGGCGCGGTCGCCGTCCAGGAAGTTGTACTTCGAAAGTGCCGCCGACCAGCCGGCTTTCAGATCGTCCAGCGGCTTGCCGCCCCAGTCGCCGGAGATGCTTTCGGTAAAGGCCTGGCCGTAGCCGGTGGAACCGTGGAAGTTGATGGTGACCACGGCGAAGCCCTGGCCGGCATAGGTCTGCGGGTTCCAGCGATAACTCCAGCTATCGTTCATGGCGCCCTGGGGACCCCCATGGATGATGAAGGCCACCGGATACTTCTGACCCTTCTTGTAGCCGACG
>Ga0070658_10003505_pt1 | contig 12895 bp, 10 predicted proteins | sample KBSC13metaG_FD_64664 | JGI IMG/M metagenome (GOLD analysis project Ga0070658, IMG submission 64664) | Corn rhizosphere microbial communities from Kellogg Biological Station, Michigan, USA - KBS C1-3 metaG | ecosystem: Host-associated > Plants > Roots > Rhizosphere > Soil ... | reverse complement strand
ACATTGAACTTTTCTTTCTGGCAGAGATTGGTGTGGTAACCTCACTCTACCCAAAAGAAGAGTTCAATGTCGCTACAAAACGGATGTCTACCTGTTTTTAGCGGAAACTAGAGATTAACAAGATTTACAGGATTATGTCTAAAGGTTTGGATTTCACACCTCCCGTAATCCATCATGTATGAAACGGCCTCGTCGCTTGTTGAGAGCGAACAGGGCCGTTTTATCTGTTTTAGGAAGGATTGCCTTCCGACGTGTCATTTCCTAGAGTCATTTGGGCGGAGCAGTTCCTGGCTTGGCGTATTCGTATCTTCGTTGATCGTTGGTCTCAGGAGCGTCTCGGGGTTTGCAGGCGTTTCGGCTGCGCGCAGCATCTGTTCGGGGCCGGATCGCGCCCGTTCACGGATCTGTTCTATAGAGTAGAGCGCCGACGCGCGTAGTTCCGTATTTTTCGTTCTGTCGGCAAACTTTGCCAACACAGGGACGGAAGAGGAATCACCGAGCGTGGCCAGCGCGCCCACCACACTCGGGCGAAGTTTGCCGCAGAGATTTCCGAAGACTACGGTGTATTTTCCAGCCACGCCGGCCGTATTAAAGCCGTTTTTCGGCAGGACGACTTCGTAGAAGCGTTTTCGCTCCTCTGTACTAAGCACCACTCCATCCTCGGGTCGAATCGATCGCATGAGCGCAATCAGCAGGAGGGTCATCGAGGCAATATTCTTCTCATCCCAGATACCGAGTTGCGTCGCCTCCACCATCGTCGCGGTAAGGAGAGCACCGATCTCGGAGGGCGAAGCGATCTGTCGCGGGTCGCTTCCCGGTCGGTAGATGTCCCTTAAGGCACGGAATGCCTTCTTCACTCGTTCTGCCTCCCACCCATACCAGCCCAGCGCCACCAGAACAGGGACGACCAGTGGCTGGACGCATAACATCGGCAACGCTTTATCAATCGGGTGCCCCAGAAAACCCTCGACCAACGAGGCGACCACGAGCGTGCCTACGGACGTGCAGATATAGACGGAACCGGTGCGCTTCATCCAGAGTGTCGGGCGTTGCATAGCCCGGACGCACGCGCTTACCTGGTTGATCGCATCGGCTTTCGAGGTAGATGCTGCCATTTTGTCTTCCAAAATTTTGGCCCCTCTCTCACTGGTGATCCACGGGATGAAGTGACGATGCCTCGCCGTAAACGCGGTGGCTGTCGGTCCCTGCCGAACGGCGTTAAAAGGCACCCTGCGCCCAGGGAGCGGTGGCGACCACATGGCGCATCTCTTCCGGAGTCATGTTCAGCAGTGCCGCTCCTTGAATGACGTCCTGCATATCGACGCCATACCAGTTGCGCTTGCGCGGGTCGCAGAGACCGGCGATATTCAGGCCGGCGGCATGCTGCGCGACCTGTTGTGTAAAACCTTGCAGGTCGGCTTCCCCGTCGTTGGACGCCTGTTCGCGGAGGAGGCGAGCACACTGTACGACTCCTGCTGCGAAGGGGGCGCGATCTGCGGCAAGATAGCGCTGCAGACGGGAGGCTTTTGGCAGGCGGCGCGCCATCTCCGCGTAGCTGGCGGCGGCGAAATAGAACATGGAGAAGGCGCTGAAGAGGGGGAAATTTGCGAAGCCTGCATAGCTGGCCGCGATGAAGTGGGCGGTCCAGTCGGCCTCCTGGCGGATGATCGTGCCGTACTCCTCGATGCGGGCTGCAAACGCCTCGGTTCCCCAGGTCTCTTCCAGGATACGGCCCAGGCGCTCGATGCCCAGCAGGGTGAGCGGCATCCCGGTGCTGAAGAGCGGATCGACGAAGGCCGCGGCAGAGGGCAGCAGCGCCCAGCCCGGCCCGGTCACGATCTCTGCACGGGAGGCGAGCCGCGGGGCATAGACAAAAGGCTGCACCGGGGTCGCGCCCGCAAACTGCGCCTCCACGGAGGGGAAGCGATGCAGAAAGCGGCCCCAGGCTGCGGCGCTGCCATCCAGTTTCAACTCCTCCGCCAGCCAGCCCTCGACCGCGCATCCGGCGCTGGTGACGCCGTTGTTGAACCGCAGCACCCACACCCAACCGCCGTCGAAGACGTGGTGCAGGGCGGCATCGTCGATAGGATACGGAGGTATCTCGGAAGGTCGAAAGTCGTCCATGGTCTCGCAGCGTGGAACCTCTGTAAAATGCGAGAAGAGCGCACGGGTCGCCGGATAGTTCGGGAAGGCTCCATACGGCAGATTCAGCGTGCGGGTGAGAAAGCCGCCGGGGCCGCTCGCATCGACGACAAAGCGACTCGTCAGTCGAAACGTCTCCCCGCCTCGCATTCCCTCCAGCGTAGAACCCTCGGCGGAGAAGGGGCCGCTACTCAACTGCACCTCATCCTGATACTCCACGCCCAGCGCGATCGCTTCCTGCACCAGAAAGGCGTCCACATCGGCCCGCAGCCAGTGGGTGTCCCCGACTTCGTCGTTGGGGCTGGCCGCCACCAGCAGTTGATTGGAGCGATCCGGCGCGACTTTATAGGGCTGATGCGCCACATGGTGAAAGTAGGTAAATCCACGCTTCAAGCCGCAACCGATCTCAGGGTAGGCGCGCTGCCAGGCGCCGTAGGTGGTGAGCGGCAGAAGTCGCGGCAGATCGTAGCGTTCGGCGATCTGTTCGATGAGCAGATTCATCAGCGGCGACGTCGATTCGCCGATCGCAAAACGGGGATGCCGACCTCGCTCCAGCAGCGCGACCGACAGCCCCAGCCGGCGCGCGACCATCGCCAGCAGCGTCCCACCAAACCCAGAGCCGATAATTGTCAGGTCAAAATCTGTTTGCATACCGTGTCGTCTGTTTCCTTATCATAATGCAGAGGGCGCTCGGCTACTCCTGCGCGCCGATTTCTAAGAGCCGTTTGATCGCGATTGCATTGTGTTCGGGATCGTGCCGGGCCATGCTGAGAGCGGTCTGGCCTTCCGGGCCGCGAAGGTTGGGATCTGCACCATGCGCAAGAAGCGGATCGATGACTCCGATGTGTCCCCAATTGGCAGCGATCATGAGAGGCGTCAGGCCATTGGAGGAGAACGCATTGGCGGAGGCTCCCCGTGCTAACAGCAAGGGCACGAAGTTCTGTGGGAAGCGGCTCAGGCTGGCGGCGACCGCGTGCATGAGCAGGGTAGAGCCGTCATCGATGCGATCCGGATCCGCTTCCTCCTCCAGCAGCCGACTGACCGCCGCCGCATCTCCGAGATACATCGCTTCGATCAGCCCGATCTTTGCCCCGAACGTTTGCAGAACCGGGATCACCGCCTCACCACTATCCATCGTGGCCATGCGCACCGCCCGCTGCAGATCGACCCGGTTGTCCGCTGCTCCTCTCTCCAACAGGAGACGGACGACTTCACCTCGTCCATACCATGCCGCCATGACCAGAGGAGACATATCGTGCTTTTCACGGGCATGGAGATCGGCGCCTCCATCGAGCAGGAGGCGGGCGATTTCCGGAGTTGGGAGGGTCGCGGCGACATGGAGGGCAGTCAGCCCCCACTCATCCTGCTCCTGAAGACTGGTTCCCTGCTCCAGGAGAGAGCGTACTTCCTCTCGATCTTCCGCCTCAACGGCACAATGCAAAATCAGTTGCTGTCTATTCATGAGCGTGTTTGTGATCGTTCCGGCAGAGTGGGCAGTCCACGGGCGGAGGTATCTGCTGTGTCTGGTTCATGGCGGTGATGCGGGTGATACGGGCAGGCGCGCAGGCGCAGTGCGCAAAGGTCTCGATGTCCCACAGGTCTGCGAAGACACGCCCTTTGTTTAGGCGGAGGCCGTACTCCTGTGCCGCTTCGAGGGAGGTGAGGGAGGGCAGGGCGAACTGGCCTGCGGTGGCAAGGGCTTCGAGAGCGCCATTCCCCGCTCGGGTGGGAATCAGGCAGCAGACGGTCGCGTCACACGCGAACGCGACATCCAGCGAGCGACAGGCCCATTCCAGTCCTTCCGCCTCGGCCATAAACGGAGGACGCAGCAGCAGGAAGACACGCAGGTCGATGGCGTTGGCGCGCAGGAGGGCAGTGCTGCGGCGGAAATCGGCGACCGTGAAGCGCTTGTTGAGGCGATCGAGTGTTGGTTTGTGGGCTGTCTCTAAGCCGAGCGCGACTTCGAGTTTGCCGGAGAGACGCTGCGCGAACTGCAAGCATCGATTCCCCACCAGGGAGGGATGACACTCCACGATCACCCGCTCGAATCCGGAGACGAGGCGCGCGATCTCAGCATCATCTTCCGGCGGGATCGCCTGATTGTCGAAGAAACTGCCGGCATTGTAGAGCTTGATCTGGCGGGCAGGCGGCAGACGCTCCAGCGCCCAGGCGATCTGCCTGGGAATAGCTCCGAGAGGCACACGACTATCCAGGGTGTTCTTCCAGAGATCGCACATCAGGCAGCGATAGGGGCACTCGCGATTGGTAAGGAAGAGGGTCGCGGTCGGGATCGGTTCGCCGGACGCGCCAACCTCCTCTTCCCACAGATAGGCATAAGGAATGTGAGGATCGAGCGCGTTCTTGGGGCCGCGCTGCGCTTCAATCCAGCGGGTGCGCGCGGCGGCGCGATCCGGATAGATCGCGACCGCCGCAGCATCGGAGTGAGGGAGAGGATCGACAGGCATCAGCGCAGGGGCTGCATCGAGGCCGGGACGACGTTGCCGGAGAGCCGCTCGTTCTGCGGATCCCAGGCCTCTTTCAGGCGGTCTTCCCACTGACGCAGGAAGGTGTGCCGACACCAGGTCTTGCTGACACGCCACGCCCGATAGCTCTCGCCGCCGACACCGTCCTGGAAGCGCCGTTTCGGGTAGGCTGGCATGTCGATGCCGATCACCGATTTGATGCCTGCCTGCACCACGTTCTGCTTGAGCGCATAGAGCTTCTCGACGCTGCCATCCAGAACCGTTTCGAAGGGAATGGCAAGGGCAGCCGCCATCACCGAGCGCATGGTGTAGGGAGAGAGCGCTTCGAAGCCATACTTTTTGGCGGGGGCATAGGTGCGGACATAGGCCCGCGACAGGCCGCCGGAGTAGGTCAGGCTATGCTTCATGTTCTCGACGCCCCAGCCCTCTTGGTAGAGCATCGGGTTGCGCAGGACACTCGACAACGTCAGGTCGGAGTCTTCCAGCGGATACGACTTCAGGTTCTCGTCGCCGCCGTCGCCGTCCAGGAGGTACTTGAGGTTCGGATAGCGCTCCCGAATGCCTTCCAGCAGACACAGCGCGACCGCCGCGCACTCCACATCCAGCGGATGGTAGTCCTCGATGACGCCGATCGCCGCCTCCAGATTCACGCGCTCCGCGGGCATCCGGATCGCTTCCCACTGCGCCTCCAGTCCCAGCTCTTTGACCACCGCTTCCGCCTGCGCCGCGTCTTTGCCGCCGCCGAGATCGAGGGTAAAGGCCCGCAGCAGGCCGGGATCACGGCCCAGATCCTTCAGGGCCTGATGCGCCAACAGCAGAACGGAGGTGCTGTCGATACCGCCCGAGAAGGCCAATCCTACCATCTCGCCGTCCGGCAGAGAGGCCAGCCAGCGCTTCAGCGTCTCGTAGGCCGCACCCACATAAGCGGCTCCAATCTCCTCCAGATCCGTCGGGCCGGTCGCAATAGGCGGATTGAAGAAGCGATGATACCGGGGAGCCGGGTCCGGGCAGCCGATCTGATCGATCTCGACCAGATAGTGCGCCGGAACCATGCGCGTGTAGAGCGGATCGAACTGCCAGCCGATCTTCTCCTGCTGGCACCACTCGAACAGGCTGTCGATGCGATCCGAGACTAGCAGAAACGGCCCATGAAACATCTTCGCGACAAAGTAGCGCAACGGCACCCCTATCGTTCGCGCCAGGCGCACCGTCTGGCCATCGCGCGCCACGGAGGCAAAATGCCCGTCACTCGCCGCCAGTGTCTGCAAGTCCAGACTCTGAACTGCGCTGCGAATATCCTCCGCCGTCGTTGGCGTCAGGGCAGAAGTATGCGTTCCCGTCAAATCTACCAGGCGTTCTACACCCATTAACATCGGCTCTCTCCTCTGATGACGATAATTCTCTTTCGATGCTGCACGGTTCAACACACAGAACGCTGTTTCCTACCTGACGGCTTGGTTCAGCGCTCTCCTCGTTCACTGTGGAATATGCCGCGACAGCCAGGTTTCCAGATCGGCAAAGGTCTTGAAATCGAGGAGATCTTCACCAAGGTCATTGAGTTGCTTCGCAGTCAGATGATTGAGACGCTCTGTAACCTCGGCAGAGACAGGGCCAAACTTGCGATTCAGCTGGCGGACCACAAGTTCTTCTTTGCCTTCCTGTCTGCCTCCGTCCCATCCTTGTTTGACCCAGGGATTCAGTAATTCCATATTCGCGTCCTTCTCTTCGGGAGTGAGTTTTGCAAACTCCTGCTCATATTGCTTCATCTCTTCAGCGTTCAGCCTTAGATAGGTTCCGATAAATCCGCCGATCAGTTGTGACTTGGCGGGGTCGAGTTTCAGGGTCGCCAACAGGCGCAGACACTCCAGGCGCACCTTCGGCCTATCTGGTGGCGTGATCTTCATTTTCGCCATGAGCGCACTTGCGACCGGGTTTGGTGTCGAGACATATTCACGCCACGAGAGACGATTGAGTTGTATCACGCGATAAGTGAATTGTAACACAGTTTCGCCCGGAAAGACGACTTGATACCGATTTGGCGCCTGGCGTAAGGGTCTGTTGTAGGAGAAGAGTACGACCGGATAGACAGGGATATTGTACTTTTCGTGCAGACGGGCGAAGTAGGTGAAGATGCGCTTCGGAAAGTCGGTCTGCCTCTTCGACTGGTTCTCGACATGCACCAGAAAGAAGGACTCTTCTCCCTGGAAGCGGGCCTTCACCAGCAGATCAACTTCGTGCTTCTCTCCTGCTGTGACATCGGTGAAGACCTCCTTGTCCAGGAACTCGATCGAAGTCGTCTCCAGGTAAGCGGCGACATCGGGCAGGAAAAGCTGCACGAATTCGACGAAGAAAGTGGTGAGGAGTTCCTTAAACAGGCGGTCGCAGTCCATGTAGACTATTGTACCTGATGGCGTTGGGCCGAGCAATACGGGCCTGCAATTTGGGCATAAAAGAAGGAAATCCAGGCCGTTCCGTGGAAATCGCAGGAAAGTTCGGGAGGATCGGGAGAGCGTTGTCGATGGTCTGCCCACCTCCCTGACGACGCTATTTAGAGAGCAGGATGGGAAGAGTAGAGATGACGACCGATTCAACGACGACGGGGAATGAGTGGCAGCAGGATAAGAGTTTTCCGCCGCCGCCGGAGTTTGCCGCGCAGGCGAACGCCAGCGATCCCGGCATCTATGCGCGGGCCGCGGAAGATTTTGAGGGCTACTGGGCGGACTGGGCGCGCCAACTGGAGTGGTCGGAGCCCTGGCACACGGTGCTGGAGTGGAATCCGCCGCACGCCCAATGGTTTTTGGGCGGCAAACTCAACGTCAGCGTCAACTGCATCGACCGCCACCTGACCGGGACGCGCGCCGACAAGCGCGCCATCGTCTGGGAAGGCGAGCCGGGCGATCAGCGCGTCCTGACGTACCGGGAGCTTTCCGTCGAAGTCAATAAGTTCGCCAACGTCCTCACGAAGTTGGGGGTCGGGAAAGGCGATCGGGTCACGCTCTACATGCCGATGGTGCCCGAGGCCGCGATCGCGATGCTCGCCTGCACCCGGATCGGCGCGGTCCACTCGGTGGTGTTCGGCGGCTTCTCCGCGGAGAGCCTGGAAGAGCGCACCAACGACTGCGGCTCCAAAGTCGTCATTACGGCGGATGGCTACTGGCGGCGCGGCAGCATCATTCCCCTCAAAAACACGACGGACGAGGCGGTGCGCGGCTGTCCCAGCGTCAAGACGGTGATCGTCTTGCGGCGGATCGGCGTGACGGCGGAGATCGATATGCAGCCGGGGCGTGACGTCTTCTGGCACGACCTGATGGACGCGGCGAGTCCGGACTGCCCCGCGGAAGCGATGGACGCCGAGGACCCGCTCTATATCCTCTACACCTCGGGCAGCACCGGCAAACCCAAGGGCATTCTTCATACCACCGGCGGCTACCTCACGGGTGCATACGCCACGACAAAACTTATCTTCGACATCAAAGACAGCGATCTCTACTGGTGCACCGCCGATGTCGGCTGGGTCACCGGCCACTCGTATGTCGTCTACGGGCCGCTCGCCAACGGAGCCACCGTCTTTATGTACGAAGGGTCTCCGGACTGGGGAACCTCCGGCCGAGGCACCGAGCGGGGTCGCTTCTGGGACATGATCGAGCGGCATAAGATCTCGATCCTCTACACCGCCCCGACCCTTATTCGCGCCTGCATGAAGTGGGGCGACATCTATCCGCAGAAGCACGATCTCTCCAGCCTGCGCCTGCTCGGCTCCGTGGGCGAACCGATCAACCCGGAAGCCTGGCTCTGGTACCACGCACATATCGGCGGCGGACGCTGCCCGATCGTGGACACCTGGTGGCAGACCGAGACCGGCGCGATCATGATCTCGCCGCTGCCAGGCCTCACCACCACGAAACCGGCCTCCGCCACCAAAGCGTTCCCCGGGATCTTCCCGGAAGTCGTGGATGAGAAGGGCAACCCCGTCCCCGACGGTCAGAAAGGCATCCTCGTCATTCGGAAGCCCTGGCCGTCGATGCTGCGTACGCTCTGGGGTGACGACACGCGCTATAAGCAGGTCTACTGGAGCAAGTTCGAGGGCCTCTACTTCCCCGGCGACGGCGCACTGCGCGATGCCGACGGCGATTTCTGGCTGCTGGGGCGTGTGGACGACGTCATGCTGGTCGCAGGGCACAACATCAGCACCATGGAGATCGAGTCGGCGCTGGTCGAGCATCCCGCGGTCGCGGAGGCTGCCGTCATCGGCAAGGCGCATGAGATCAAAGGACAGGCACCCGTCGCCTTTGTCATCATTCGGGAAGGGATGTCGCCTCCGGCCTCCGACCGCGCCGCGCTGGACGCTCTCAGCGCGGAATTGAAAACGTTCGTGGCGCATAAGTTGGGCGCGATCTGTCGCCCGGACGATGTGATCCTCACGGCGGATCTGCCCAAGACCCGCTCCGGCAAGATCATGCGGCGTCTGCTCCGCGACATCGCGGAAGGCCGGGTGCTCGGCGATACCACCACGCTCGCCGATCCCGCCATCGTCGCATCGCTCCGCGATAAGTACAGCAGCGACGAAAGTTAGACCGGTTCGATCGTAATAGGATATAATAGAAGGGTTGCGTCGCCGCTTCCGGCACGCAACCCTTCTTGTTGAAATCTACCGTCAGGAACCAGGAAACCGAATCATGTCTTCAGAAACGCTGACTCCCGAGCAGCATCTTGCCATACTGGAAGTGTTCGACAACCCGCGCCCGGAGCGCGACTATCGTATCGTGCATACCTGCCCCGAGTTCACCTCCGTCTGCCCGAAGACCGGGCAGCCCGACTTCGCGACCATCACCATCGACTATGTCGCCGACAAACAGTGCCTGGAACTCAAGGCCCTGAAACTCTACTTTCAGGCTTTTCGGCAGATGGGGATCTACTACGAGGCCGTCATCAACCAGATCACGGACGACCTGGTCGCCGCCTGCCAGCCCCGCCGCATGACCATCACCGGCGACTTCAATGTACGCGGCGGCTTCTCGTCCGTCGTCACCGTCGAATATCGCAAAGAAGACTGAGGCGTACCTTCCAACCATCTTCGGAGGCGCTTATTGTCCCATCGCGGCGTGATCGACCAGCCAGACCAGCCGTCCGTTCGTAGGAGCCACCGACTGGGAAGGCAGGTTCTCCGGATCGGCCGGGCCGCTCAACACTCTGTGAAGGGTAACAGCCTTGTCTGCCCCGGCCACGAGAAACAGCACATGGGCAGCGGCATCCAGGACAGGAAACGTCAATGTCAGGCGTGGCACAAACGGTTTGAGGCCCGGCTCCGAGGCGACAACGAGCCGGGTCTTCTCCTGCAAGGCAGGTTTGTGGGGGAAGAGCGAGGCCGTATGTCCGTCCGGCCCCATCCCGAGCAGAACAAGGTCGAAACGCGGGATCGCATCGGCTGTGGAACCGGTAAGGTGCGCGCGGAGTTCTGCCTCATAGGATCGGGCGGCGGCATCGAGATCCGGCGCTTCCCCAGGCATACGGTGAATGTTGGCGGCGGGCACGGACAGCGGTGCAAAGAGCGCAGCGTTCGCCATACGATAGTTGCTGTCGGCATGATCGGGCGGAACCGCGCGCTCGTCTCCGAAGAAGAAATGGACTTTCCCCCAATCGACATCGTCGCGAAAGGGCAGCGCTGCGAGCAGTCCATAGAGCATCTCCGGTGTTGAGCCGCCGGAAAGAGCCACATGGAAGAGGCCGCCTGCGCGTATCTTCTGATTCGCCAGGAAGACAAACCGATGGGCCGCCTCCCGACTCAGCGCCTCTTTATCGTCCAGAATCACGACTTCCCGCCGTATTGCACCGCTCTCACTCATGCTCTTTCCTGCCTCTCTCATAAATTCGCTTCGGCTTACCGTATGCTGCTGTACCTGTCTACGTCCGAAGAGGCGAAAGCGTCGGCGTGAGAAGGGGACAGGTGAGCAAAAACTCCCTGTCATATTGTATGGCAGGGAGATTGCACAACATCGTGATTTCGTCCACACGCAGGAGGAGAACGCTCCTTTTACCGGCGTCTGTCAAGGGCATCGATACGCTGTTGGGTGCGCTTGATGCGTTCGGATGTCAGAGGATGGTCGCTCAAAAAGGCCGGCAGACCTCCTTTGCCGCCGGAAGCGGCTTCCAGCGTATGGAAGAGATCGAGCATTCCATGCGGATCATAACCGGCGTCTACCATGTTTTGCAGGCCGCCCGCATCCGCTTCATCCTCTTCCCCCCGTGAAAACTTCAGCGTATAAGCCTGCTCGCCCAGGCCGGTGATAGCCCTCACCGTACGGCCCGCTTTGAACAGTCCGAGTACGGCCGCGATGCCCAGTTCACGCTTCTGCTGCCCCGCGTAGGCTTTCGCCCAGTGCTGTTTGCGGACATGGGTCATCTCATGGCCGGTAACGGCCGCGATTTCGCTATCGGACTTCATTTTGTCCATGAGGCCGGTAAACAGGAACATATGGCCGCCAGGAAGCGCAAAAGCGTTCAGTTGTTCGCTCTCGATCACGTGAAACTGGAAATTCCAGGTGCTGCGATCACCGGACGGCAGCGCATTCACGAGTCGGGCGCCGATCTGCTTGAAATGAGTCGCACGGGAGTCACGCACTTCGTGGTATTTCTGTAAAATCTGCTGCGCCGCCTGCTCCCCCAGCTTCTTCTGATCACTCACACTGGGCGTAAACTGACCTGCCTCCGCTTCTTCCGTCAATAGTGGCAAGGCTGCGACCGCCGCTCCGCCTATAAGGACGCGCTTCAGAAAATCGCGGCGGGACTCGGGAGAGATTGCAGTGGGTTCTGCGCGAAACTCTTCTGCGCGACGCTCACTGCAACAGGTCATCGCTGAGGCATGCCCCGCATGGTAAATAGAGCTATTTGTCGATTCCGTGTTCATACCTTTTTATCCTTATTCATCTGCTCTGTGGGGAACGGCAATATGGCAGCAGGGTGGCCCCGGAGGGGCAGCATCAATGGTAAAATCTCTGGATAGGACGTCGAATGCCCGCTTACGGTTCCGAGGAGTTGAGGCTTTTGTAGTCCGAACGTCCCTTGACAAAGTGCGGCGTGCCGTTCTATACTATGTTTTGTAGCCTGGGCGGTTGGCGCAGTGGTAGCGCAGATCCTTTACACGGATAAGGCCGGGGGTTCGAATCCCTCACCGCCCACTCTTCCCCACAAAATAGAAACGTCCCGACGGATTCCACAAAATGGACATCGTCGGGACGTTTTTGTTTGGTGAGGTGTGCCGTGGAGAAGCCCTCTCCGCCGCAGCACCAGGCTGGATGGAAGAGGGCTTCTTGCGGCTGCGTCTACGAGCGTCCGGAGCCTTCCGGAACGATCTGATTGTAGAAGTGGCGCACGACCTGCGAGACGCCGTAGCCGGTGGTCAGATGGACGAACTTTTTGCCTTCGCGCGCGCAGATGTCCTGCGCGTTTTTCCACTCTTTGCGGCTGAAACGCGTGAGCAGCGCTACGATGTCGGAGTGGCGGATGTCGGTGTCGAAACGGGCTAAAGGATCGCTGGGTTTGGTGCTGGGCCAGACAAGCTCCCGCAGTTCCAGCGCCGCCTCCAGTTTGCGGCGATTCTCTTCGCGGCAGGTGCCTCCCAGAATCAGGAGCTGTTTGCCACGGGTCACTTCACGTACCGCCGCCAACTCCTTTTGCAGCGAGTCGATCTCGGTGTCCGGCTCCTCTTCGATCTCCTCAGGGCGGCCTGTCTCCTGACGGCGTTCCCACTCCAGGTTGATCTCCCGCAGCAACTCTTTGAACCGCTCGTCATCTTCCAGGAAGGCGCCCCAGGGCAGCAGCGCATCGCGAAGCCGACGATCGGAGGCCGGAATTCGCATGTTTTTGCACTCGGCCAGCGCATTGTGGAGGCGACGCTCATCCCGCTCCGGCTCGGAACCGAACTCGGGTTCGGAGACCAGCGTCACCACGTTCTCCACCACCTGCTGTCGGCGCTCCTCTTCGATGACCGGCTGTCGCGCGCGGTCCCAGGAGGCTTCCAGAGTCGCGGCGCGCTCGATCAGCTCCTGCATCGGCACTTTAGGGCGCAGGCTATAGAGATAGCACTGATCCTCACGCGCCCAGGTGCGCAGATCGTCGAACATGGCCTGTTGGAAGGGATCGGTCGCGCCGATACGGAAGAGCAGGCGATTGAAACGCTGCTGCATGGCGGCGACCGCCTCGGCCAATCCCTGAATATCCGGCACCTTCAGGTAGGACTTATGGCGCTGCCACCAGTCGAACGCCTCCTGTGC
>Ga0070658_10003504_pt1 | contig 12896 bp, 9 predicted proteins | sample KBSC13metaG_FD_64664 | JGI IMG/M metagenome (GOLD analysis project Ga0070658, IMG submission 64664) | Corn rhizosphere microbial communities from Kellogg Biological Station, Michigan, USA - KBS C1-3 metaG | ecosystem: Host-associated > Plants > Roots > Rhizosphere > Soil ... | reverse complement strand
TCGGCGTACAGCCGCTCCAGCGCCGCGAAGTCGCCCGCCTGGGCGTAGATCTCGCGCAGGGCGCGGGTGGCGCGCACGTTCGAGGGCTGCAGCTCCTGCACCCGCTTGAACACCTCGATGGCCGCCTCGCCGGCGCCCAGCTTCTCGTACAGCAGCACGCCCCGCCGCTCCAGCAGGGCCACCTCGGCGTTCGCGTCGCGGACGGTCGCGCGCTGCCGCTCCAGCACCTCGGCCAGGGCCGCCCAGCGACGCTCGCGATCGTACAGCGCGACCAGCGCCTGCAGCGCGTCCGTGTCGTGCTCGTCTATGGCGAGCACCAGGTTCCACAGGTTGATCGCTTCCTTGGCGTCGCCGATGCGCTCGGACACGATGCGCGCGGCCTCGGCCAGGCGCTCGCGTCGCTCGGCCGGCGGCAGCAGGGGCGCCTCGCGACGGGTCAGCTCGACCAGCGCGCGCCACGACCGACCGCGCGCGTAGATGTCGCGCAGGCGGGCGCGCGACTCGGCGTCGGCAGGCTCGGCCTCCAGGATCTTCTCCAGGCTGGCGACGGCGTTCTGGTGCTTGGCCAGCTTCTCCATCCACAGCGCCGCGATCTTTCGGTGGATGGCCAGGGCCTGCGGCTTCTCGCCGTTGCGCTCCGCTCGCTCGGCCTGCCGGGTCAGGATCTGGATCAGATCGCTCCACCGCCCCTGCGTCTCGTAGCGGGCGGCCAGCGCGCCCAGCGCCACCGGATGATCCGGATCCAGCTGCAGGACGTTGAGGTAGGTGTTGACCACCATGACCTCGAGGTTCAGGCGGTCGCGATAGATGTCCGCGATCTCCAGGTAGCGCTTGATCCGCTCGGGCTTCACACCGGGGTCGTCGCCCAGCGCCTCCAGATCGTCCTTCAGCAGATCCAGCAGCGCGTTCCACTTCTGGCCGCGCTCGTACAGGCGCCGCAACGCCTCCACCGCCTCCGGCAGATGCGGCCGCAGGCGCAGCAGCCCCTTCCAGATGTCGATGACCTTCTCGGCGTTCTGCGGGCGCGACTCGGCCGCCTTGGCCATCTCGATGCCCAGCGCGATGCGCCGCTCGGGATCGGGATCGGCCTTCTGGGCGCCGGCCAGCACCGCCAGCAACTGCGGCAGGTCGTCACGCTTGCCGTGATACTCGCGGTAGAACTCGACCATGGCGCGGTTCGCCGGATCCAGCCGGCGCAGCTTGCGGAAGTTCAGCTCGGCCTGGGCCGGCTCGTTCAGCTTCTTCCATTGCAGCGAGGCCAGCTGGGTCAGCACCAGCACGTCCGACTCCGCCCGGCGCGAGCGCGAGGCGGCCTCCAGGACCTTGGCCAGCTCGGGCCAGTCCTTCCGCTCGTTCAGCGTGGCCACCACGGGGCGCAACGCCTTCGCCTCGCTGGGGTTCGCCTCCAGCGCCTTGCGGAAGTGATCGAACGCCTCTTCCTGATTGCCCATCTTCAGGGACAGCTCGGCCTGCGCCACCTCGGCCAGCGCCCGCTCGTCCCGGGTCTGCGCCTGCGACGCCCGCGACGACAGCAGGGCCAGCAACTCGTCCGAGCGTCCACGCTTGCGCAGCAGCCGCTCGAGGTGCGAGCCCGAGCGGCGATTCTTCGGATCCAGCTCCAGGCTGCGCCGCAGGTAAGTCTCGCCTTCCGGTGCCTCGGGTCGATACTTCAGGTACATCTCGGCCACCGAGCCGAACAGGCTGGAGGCGTGCGTCTTGTCGGGCGCCGCCTCGGCCTGTTGCAAGTAGCGCGACGCGATCGGCTGCCAGTTCGACTGGATCAGCGCCATCTGCGCCAGCCCCTCGACCGAGGGCGAATGCTCGGGCACGTTCTTCAGCGCCTCGCGCAGCGCCGCCTGCGCGGCCTCGTCCGACAGCAGCTCGTCGGCGAGCAAACGCCCTTTTTCATGCAGCAGGTTGGCCCGGCGCGCCGGGTCCGTCACCCAGGGCAACTCGAGGTCGATCAGCTGCACGCACAGCTCGAAGTCGCCCCGCTCGCGGTGCCAGCGGCGCGCGTCCATCAGCGCGCGCCCGAGCGCGTCGGGGTCGACCCCGCTTCCATTGGCGGGACGGATCCGTTTCAACGCCCCCAGGGCCTGGGTGTTGTCGGGATCGATTTGCAACGTGGCGAGGGCGGTCGAAATGTCGGTTTCCATTGGGATTTGGGCCTAGCGCGGGAACTATAGTCCCCAACGTTCGAGGTGTTCAAGAGAACCGCTGCGTGTGCGATGCCGCACCGGCAGCCGGCGGATAGATGGATGGGGCGGACGGGGTGAGGCGCGGAGCGATGCCGTGGTGAATACTCCCGCCGTGCCCGACCCTGTCCCAGCCCTCTCCGTCGCCAGCCGCCCTCCCCTAGACATCGGCCCCCGCATCCGTCCCGAGCTGGGGCTGCTGGCGGGCGGGACCCTGCTGCTGGCAGCGACGAACGCGCTGGGCCTGACCATTCCCTGGCTGCTGAAGGGGGCCATCGATTCCCTGCGCGGGCTGCAAGCCAACCCGGGCCGCGCCACGGGGGACACCGTCCACCTGGTAACGGTCACGGCGGCGCTGATCGCGGGCACCGCGGTCGCGCAGGCGGTCGCGCGAACCTTCTCGCGCGTCCTGATCTTCAACGCGGGCCGGAACGTCGAGTACCAGCTGCGACAGGATCTGTTCTGGCACCTGTGCCGTATGGATCCGGGATTCTTCCGGCGCAATTCCACGGGCGACGTCATGTCGCGCATGACGAACGATCTGTCGGCGGTGCGCATGCTGTTCGGGCCGGGGATCCTGAACGTGGTGAACACGGCCATCGTGTACGTCACGGGCCTGTGGCTGCTGGTGCACCTCAGCCCGTGGCTGACGCTGGTGGCGGTGGCGCCCTACCCGATCTTGATCGTGACGGCGCGGCTGTGGAGCCGGATCATCTACGGCGCCAGCCGCGCCATGCAGGATCAGCTGGGCGCCCTGTCCACCGCCCTGCAAGAGGATCTGGCGGGCATCGCCGTGGTGAAGAGCTATGCCCTGGAAGAGTCACGCCAGGCCGCGTTCGCCCGGCAGAGCGAGGGCTATCTGGAACGCGCGCTGGCGCTGGCGCGGGCGCGCGGCGGCCTGACGCCGCTGTTCGCGCTGATCGGCGCGCTGGGGACGCTGATCGTGCTTTGGGTGGGCGGCCGTCAGGTGATCGCCGGCAAGATGACGCTGGGCTCGCTGGTCGCCTTCAACGCGTACCTCGTCTACCTGTCGTTTCCCACCATCGCGCTCGGCTGGATCCTGGCGGTGTGGCAACGGGGGCTGGCCGCCTGGGTGCGCGTGCGCGAGCTGCTCTCCACCGCGCCCGCCATCAGCGACGAGGTTGCGAGTTCCGGTCCGCTTGCGCCGGCCGCGCTGGGCGAACCGTCCGTCTCGATCCGCGCGCTGAGCGTGGTGCGGGACGGCCGGGCCATCCTGGACCAGGTCTCGGTGGACGTCCCCGCGGGCGGCACCCTGGCGGTGGTGGGGCCCACCGGGTCGGGAAAGACGACCCTGATCGACGCCGTGCCCCGTTTCCTCGACGTGCCCAGGGGCGTCGTGTTCGTGGCCGGGCGGGATGTGCATGACGTGCCGCTGGCGACGCTGCGCGCGCTGATCGGCTACGCGCCGCAGGAGGCGTTTCTGTTCTCCGCCACGGTGGGCGAGAACGTGGCCTTCGGCCTGCCGGCCGGGCTGGACGCCGAGACGCGGGCCCGGCGCGTGGCCCGGGCCGTCGAGGCGGCCGGCCTGTCGGGTGATCTCTCGGCCCTGCCCGACGGGATCGAGACCCTGGTGGGCGAGCGCGGGGTCACGCTGTCGGGGGGACAGCGCCAGCGCGTCGCGCTGGCGCGGGCGCTGGCGGCCGAGCCGGCGATCCTGATCCTGGACGACTCGCTGTCGTCGGTGGACGCCCAGACCGAGCGGGACATCCTGACCAGGCTGGGCCCCATCCTGCGCGGTCGCACGTCGATCCTGGTGTCGCACCGGGTGGCGGCGGTGCGCCGGGCGGATCTGATCGTCGTGATGAACGAAGGCCGGGTGGCCGAGCGGGGCACGCACGAGCAGCTGCTGGCGGCGGGCGGCCTTTACGCGTCGCTTTACCGCGAGCAACTGGCCGCCGAGGCGCTGGGGGTCGACCCATGAGCGCCGCGCGGCGCGGTCCCGAGGACCGCGAATCTGATGAGCAGAGGGGGCGCGGGAAAGACCTTCCCGGCCAGGGCGCGCGAGATCGTCGCAAGGACGGCCGGACGTTCGACCTGGCGCTGATGGTGCGCCTGATGGCGTACGTGCGGAAGTACGCCGCCGGACTGACGGTGTCGATCGTGCTGTTGCCGCTGATCTCGGCGTTCGAGATCGCGCAGCCCTATCTGCTGAAGCGCGCCATCGACGAGCACATCGCGCCCCACCGCCTGCCCGGCCTGGATCGGCTGGGCGTGCTGTACCTGCTGGCGCTGGTGGGCCAGTACGGCGCCGCCTTCGCCCACAGCTACCTGGTGCAGATCGTCGGCCAGCGCGCCATGAACGACCTGCGCCTGACGGTGCATCGCCACGTGCTGCGGCTGTCGGCGGCGTTCTTCGATCGCACGCCCATCGGGCAGCTGATGACGCGCCTCACGAACGACATCGAGGCGCTGACCGAGCTGTTCGCCTCGGGCGTGATCAGCCTGCTGGGCGACGTGGTGCGCCTGGGTCTGATCATCGTGGTCATGTTCCGCACCGACGGTCGCCTGGCGTCCTTCTCGATGGCGGCGGTGCCGGTGCTGGCCGTGGTGGCAGTGCTGTTCCGGGGCTGGATGCGCGACGCCTTCCGCGAGATCCGCGCCAAGCTGTCGCGCATGAACGCCTTCCTGCAGGAGCACCTGTCGGGGATCAAGGTGGTGCAGTCCTTCGCCCAGGAGCGGCGCGTGGCGGCCGAGTTCACCGAGGTGAACCAGGGGTACCGGGAGGCGAACGCGCGCGCCATCTCGGCGGACGCGGCCCTCTACTCGGTGGTGGAGGCGATCGCCTCGATCGCGGTGGCGGGGTTGCTGTGGCGCGGTGGGGCCCGCATCGCGGTGGCCGGGCTCAGCTTCGGCGTGCTGGTCCAGTTCGTCGAGTACCTGGGCAAGTTCTTCGCGCCCCTGCGCGATCTCTCCGCGAAGATCACGGTCATGCAGCAGGCGATGACGGCCGCCGAGCGGGTGTTCGGCATCCTGGACAACCGCGAGCTGGACCGGCCCCCGGCCTTCGCCGCGGTGGCGACGCAAAGCGCGGCAGCCGATCCCGCGACGGCGACCGCCGTCGAGTTTCGTCACGTCACCTTCGGCTACCGGGCCGACAAGCCCGTGCTGCGCGAGCTCTCCCTGACCATCCGGCGCGGCGAGACGCTGGCGGTCGTGGGCGCATCGGGCGCGGGCAAGTCGACGTTGATCAAGCTGCTCCCGGGCCTGTACCACCCTCAGCACGGTGCGATCGCGATCGATGGAAGCGACATCCGCACCCTGGACCCAGCCGTGCTGCGGCGCCGGGTGGTGGTGGTCAACCAGGACGTCTTCCTGTTCGCGGGGACGCTGGGCGAGAACATCAGCCTGGGCGATCCCGCCGCCACACCCGAGTCCATCGCCTCGGCGGCGCGGCGGGTGGGGGCCGACCGGGTCATCGCCTCGCGGCCCGAGGGCCTGGCGGCGCCGGTGCTGGAGCGGGGGGCGAACTTCTCGGCCGGGGAGCGCCAGCTGATCGCGTTCGCGCGCGCCCTGCAGCGGGATCCCCACATCCTGGTGCTGGACGAGGCGACGGCCAGCGTCGATCCGGAGGTGGAGCGGGTGATCGAGCGAGGTATCGCCGAGCTGATGCGGGGCCGCACCTCGATCGTCATCGCGCACCGGCTGTCGACGGTGCGGCGGGCCGACCGCATCATCGTCCTGGACCACGGCGCCATCGCCGAGGAGGGGCGCCACGAAGAGCTGCTGGCCCGGGACGGCATCTACGCGAAGCTGTACCGGCTGCAGATGCAGCACGGCCATCCCGGCCGCAGCGAGGCCGCCGAATAGCCCGAAACCCGGGCCCCACGGGCCTTTCCGCCGCGCATCCCGTATAGTCTCCCGCCCGCATGGCGACGATTTCGGACCTAATGCAACAACGGCTGTCCGCCGAGCGCGGCACCGTGTTCAAGCAGGCCGAGCTGGCGTTCGCGCTCGTCTACCCGTCGCCCTACCACGTCGGGATGTCGTCGCTCGGCTATCAGACGATCTACCGGGCCCTGAACGGGCTGGCGGGCGTCTCGGCCGAGCGGGCCTTTCTGCCTGATGACGCCGAGAAGGCCCGCGCCGCGGGCGAGGGGCTGGCGACGTACGAATCGCGGCGCCCGGTGGGCGACTTTCCCGTGGTGGCGTTCTCTCTGGCCTACGAGCTGGAGCTGGCCGGCCTGGTCACCTGCCTGGACCTGGCCGGCATCCCCGCGCTGGCCCCCGAGCGCGCGCTGCGCGGTCCCGGTGGCGGCCCCGGCGGGGGCAACCATCGCCGCCGCCGTCAGCCGCTGGTGGTGATCGGCGGGCCCATCACCTTTTCGAACCCGGTGCCGGCCGGTCCCTTCGCCGACGTGATGCTGATGGGCGAGGCCGAGCAGCTGATCGTGACGCTGGTGGAGGCCGTGCGCGACGCCGGCGAAGATCGGGACGGCCTGCTGGCGCGACTGGCCGCCCTGCCCGGCTTCTACGTGCCGGCGGTTCACGGCGAGCGCGTTCCCGCCATCGCCGCGGCCGACAACGCCTCCCTGCCCGCCCACTCGCAGATCCTGACCCCGCACACCGAGCTGTCGGACATGTTCCTGATCGAGCCGGAGCGGGGCTGTCACCGCGGCTGCACCTACTGCGTGATGCGCCGGTCGACGAACGGCGGCATGCGCCTGGTGCCGCCCGCGCGCGTGCTGTCGTTGATCCCCGCTCAGGCGCGCCGGGTGGGGCTGGTCGGCGCGGCGGTGACGGACCATCCCGGCCTGGTGACGATCCTGCGCGGTCTGGTAGACACCGACCGCGAGGTGGGCATCTCCAGCCTGCGCGCCGATCGGCTGACCGACGAGATCGTGGGCCTGCTGAAGCGGGGCGGCTACCGCTCGCTGACCACCGCCTCCGACGGCGCGTCCGAGCGCCTGCGCACGCTCATCGAGCGCAAGACGAAGGAGCGCCACCTGCTGCGCGCCGCCGAGCTGACCCGCACGCACGGCCTGCATCACCTGAAGCTGTACATGATGCTGGGGCTGCCCGGCGAGACGCTGGACGACATCGACGAGCTGGCGCGCTTCGGGCTGGAGCTGGCGCGCGCGGCGCCCCGGGTCGTGTTCGGCATCGCCCCCTTCGTGGCCAAGCGGAACACCCCGCTGGACGGCGCCCCCTTCGAGGGGATCGCCGAGGTGGAGGCGAAGCTGAGCCACCTGCGCCGCGCCCTGAAGGGTCGGGTCGAGCTGCGGCCCACCTCGCCCAAGTGGGCGTGGATCGAGTACCGGCTGGCGCAGGGCGGCTTCGCGGCCGGGCATGCGGCCGCCCAGGCGGCCCGCGCCGGGGGTCGATTCGGCGACTGGCGGCGCGCGCTGTCCGACGTGGACCTGCCGCCCGTCACGCATCCAGCGGCAGCGGCCGCTCCGGGCACGGGCGCACCGGGCGCGGCCGAGCCTGCGCACGCGGACGGCGCCGGGCTGGCGGGGCCAGACCAGCTGAGGCCCCCCGCCCTCGTTCAGATCCCTTCGGTCGACCGGCGCAGGACCCGCGCGATCGGCTCGTAGCCCAGCGTCTCGTAGAAGCGCTCGGCCTCGCGGTTGTCGGTCCACACCGTCAGCACCACCTCGACGGCGCCCCGTCCCCGGGCCCAGCGCGACGCCTCCGTCATCAAGCGAGCGCCCAGCCCCTTCCTGCGCTGCGCCTCGTCGACCACGATGATCTCGACGTGCGCGCGCCGCCGCGGCGTCATCGACGGATCCCAGGGCGTGTCCACCACCTTCACCACGATGTAGCCGCGGATCTCGTCCGCCAGGCACGCGACCAGGATCTCGCTCCAGGGATCGCGTTCCAGCACCAGCGCCTGACCGTCGTCGTCCAGCCGGAAGAAGTCGGGCAGCAGCCGGGCGTGCAGCGCGTGCACCTGCGCGCGCAGCCGGCGCAGCGCCGGCACGTCATGCCGCGTGGCGGGTCGGACCTGAACCTCGGCCGGGACGTCGACGGACTGCGACATGCAATGGAACCAGACGGCGGATCAGGCCGTCTCGTCGTCCTCCTCGTCCACCAGCTCGGCCGAGAAGCGCTCGTACATGACGTTGTAGACCAGGTTCTCCACCTCGGCCTCGGTGGCCAGGCTCAGCGCCTGGGTGGCCAGCTTCTCCGCCTCCGCGATGGTGCAGGCGCGGATGATCGACTTCAGGACCGGGATCTGGCGGGGCGCCATCGACAGGTGGCGCAGGCCCAGGCCCAGCAGCACCAGCACCAGCATGGGATCGCCGGCCATGTCGCCGCACATCGCCACCGGCACGTCGCGCCTGGTGGAGGCCGCGCCGACGACGATCTGCTTCAGGGCGCGGATGATGGCCGGATGCAGCGGATGGTACAGGTAGCCCACGTGCTCGTTCTCGCGATCCGCGGCCAGCGAGTACTGGATCAGATCGTTGGTGCCGATGCTCAGGAATTCGCACTCGCGCGCCAGCAGATCCGTGATCATCGCCGCGCTGGGCGTCTCGACCATGACGCCCAGGGGGACGTCGGGGTTGTGGGGGATCCCTTCGCGGCGCAGGTCCGCGCAGACCTCCTGGCAGATCGTGCGCGCCATGCGCAGCTCCGCCACGCCCGAGACCAGCGGGAACATGATCTTCACCGGTCCCTCGGCGGCGGCGCGGAACAGCGCGCGCAGCTGCGTGCGAAACACGTCGGGGCGGTGGAACGAGAACCGGATCGAGCGCAGGCCCAGCGACGGGTTCTGACCGCTGGGCATCCGCACCGAGGCGGGCATCTTGTCGCCGCCCAGGTCCAGGGTGCGAAAGACGATCGTCTGGCCGGCCGCGCTCTTCAGCGCCGCCACCGCGTGGCCGTACTGCTCCTCCTCCGTGGGCAGATCGGACCGCTCCAGGTACAGGAACTCCGTCCGGAACAGCCCCACCGCCTGCGCCCCCAGCTCGACGGAGGGTGCCACCTCCTCCATCAGCTCGACGTTCGCCGCCAGCTCGACCCGCACGCCGTCCTTGGTCTCGGCCGGCACGTCCCGCAGCGCGCCCAGGCGCTGCGCGCGGGCGTGCTGGCGATCGGCGCGGGTCCGATAGGCGTGCAGCGTCGCCTCGTCCGGTTCCAGGATGACCTCGCCGCGCAGGCCATCGACGATCAGGTTCATGCCGGACCAGGTCTTGTGATCCAGCCCCTCGACGCCCACCACATAGGGCAAGCCCATGGCGCGCGACACGATCGCGGTGTGGGAGGTGCGGCCCCCGCCCTCGGTGCAGAAGCCGGCCACGCCCGCCCGCCCCAGCTGCGCGGCATCGGCCGGTCCCAGATCGTGCGCCAGCGCCACGCTGCCCTTGGGCGCGTCGGCCGGGTTCGACTGCACCATCCCCAGCAGGTTGCGCAGCAGCCGCTCGCCCACCGCCGCCACGTCGCTGCGTCGCTCGCGGAAGTAGGGATCCTCGATGCGGTCGAAGACCGCCTGGATCTGGTCGAGCGCCTTGCGCACCGCCCACTCGGCGCCGGTGTGATCGTTACGGATGATGTTGCGGGCCACCTCCACCAGGTGGACGTCCTGCAACATCATCCGGTGCGCCTCCAGGATGCGGTACTGATGCGAGTCGTGCTCGCGGGCCGCGATCTCGTCCTGGATGCCGGCCAGCTGCGAATCGGTGTGCCTGATGGCTGACTCGAACCGGCTGATCTCCGCGTCCACGGCGTCCGCGGCGATGCGCCGCTCGTGCACGTCGACGCGGCTGCCGAGCACGTGGCCCTTGCCGATCGCGATGCCGGGCGAGGCCCCGACGCCGGAGAGGCGCTCCATCAGGCGGACTCCACGGGCATGTTACGGATCGACCCCTTCTCCGAACCCCGAACCCACCAGCTCGACCAGCATGGGCAGGGCCTGCTCGGCGTCCTCCCCTTCGCAGACGATCTTCATCGTCACGCCGTGGGCGGCCACCAGCGTCAGCAGTCCCATGATGCTCTTGCCGTTCGCCTCGGTGTCGTCCTTCAGGACCTTCACCTCGCAGCGATACTTGTTGGCGAGCTGAACGAACTTCACCGCCGCGCGCGCGTGCATGCCCAGGCGGTTCCGAATCTTGACCGTGCTCTCGACCGTCATCGGCTCGTCTCCTCGACCGTTACTTTTCCAGTCAGCTCGGATCCCAGGCGGATGGAGCGGCGACCCACGTCGCGCAGCATCTGCGCCATCTCGGCCGGCCGCAGCTCGCGGCGATCCATGGTGGCCAGCTTCAGCAGCATGGGCAGGTTGACGCCGCACACCACCTCGGCGGGGAAGCTTCCGTCCAGCATCGCCATGCAGGCCTGGTAAGGCGACGACCCCTGCAAGTCGACCAGGATGACCACGCCGGCGCCGCTGTCGGCGCGCTCACACGCCTTTCCCACCAGGTCCAGCGTGCCGTCGAAGTTCTCTTCCATCGAGATGTTGACCGCTTCGGCGCCGGGCAACGGGCCCAGGATGCCCTCCACCGCGTCGAGAAAAGCCCGCGCGCCGTCGCCGTGGGTCACCACGACCAGGCCGACTCTCGGTGCATTCAGATGGGACGCCACGGCAGCTTGCCCGAGGATTCTATCGCTTCCCGTCAGACCGTGCGGGAAAGATCGCGATGGCGGACGGACAGCGACACGTCGCGGCCCAGGCGTTCCGCGAGCTCCCGAACCAGCGCCACCGACCGGTGGCGCCCCCCCGTGCAGCCGATGGCCAGCGTCGCGTAGGCCTTTCGCTCTTTCTCGAAGCCCCTCAGAGACAGGCGCAGCAGGTCCTCGGCCTTGTCCAGGAAGGCGGCGGCGTCGGGCTGGTCCAGCACCCAGCGCCGGACCGCCTCGTCCTCGCCCGTCAGCGGCGACAGCTCCGGGACGAAGAACGGGTTGGGCAAGAAGCGCACGTCCAGCACGATGTCAGCCTCGGTGGGCAGGCCGTGCTTGAAGCCGAACGACAGCAGCGTCACCGACAGCCGATCGCCCTTCCGGCCGTACCGTTCCTGGATGACGTCGCGCAAGGCGTGCACCGTCAGTCCCCCGGTGTCGATGACCTCGTCGGCCTCGTGGCGCATGGGGGCCAGCTGGGCCCGCTCTGCCGCCACCGCGGAACGGATGTCACGGTTGGACAGCGGGTGGCGGCGCCGCGTCTCCGAGAAGCGTCGGATCAGCAGGTCGTCGGCCGCGTCCAGGAACACGATCTCCAGCTCGTGCCCCGCCTGGCGAATCCCCGCCAGGATCGGTCCCACGTCCTGCAGGAACTCGCCCGAGCGGGCGTCGATCCCCAGGGCCGCCCGCGCCACCTCGTTCCGGGACGCCAGTAGCTCCACGAACTTCGGCACCAGCGGCAGGGGAAGGTTGTCGACGCAATAGTAATCCAGATCTTCCAGCGCCCGCAGCGCGGTCGACTTTCCGGCGCCCGACACGCCGGTGACGATCACCAGCCGCATGAAGGCTCCTGTGCGGGCGTCCGCTTCGCGCCGAGGTGAATCATTCCACGTCGTCCCGCCAGCGGTGGTCGCGCGCGTCGGCCAGCGCCCGGTCCAGCCGCTCCTGGAACTCGCGGGCCGAGTGGTGACCGCGCACCTGCAGCAGCCGGTTGCGGGCCGCCACCTCGATCAACGAGCTGACGTTCCGCCCGGGGCTGACGGGGATGCGCAGCAGCGGCGTGGGCACGTCCAGGATGGGATACACCATCTCGTCCAGGCCCAGGCGATCGTGCGCCTCCGCCTGGTCCCAGCGCACCAGCTCGATGACCAGCTCGATCTTCTTGTCGTCGCGGACGGCGGCCACGCCGAACATGTCCTTGATGTTGATGATGCCCAGGCCGCGCACCTCCATGTGGTGCTTGATCAGCTCGGACGCCCACCCCACCAGCACGTCGCCCGACGTGCGGCGCACCTCGACCAGGTCGTCGGCCACCAGGCGGTGGCCGCGCATGATGAGGTCCAGGGCCGCCTCCGACTTGCCGATGCCGCTCTTGCCCAGCAGCAAGATGCCGACGCCCAGGACGTCCAGCAGCACGGCGTGGATGCTGACCGTGGGCGCCAGCTCGTGCTCCAGGTGGTTCTGAAGGGCGTCGATGGCCACCGATGACACCAGCGGCGTGCGCAGCAGCGGCACGCCCAGCTGATCGCAGGCCTCGATCAGGATGGGAGGCACCTCGAGCCCCTTGGTGACCACGATGCAGGCCGGGTTCAGCCCCACGAACCCATCGACGGAGCGCTTCGCGTCCGCGGTGGGCATGCTGGCCAGGAACGAGATCTCGGTCGCCCCCAGCACCTGGACCCGCTCGGGATGCACCTGGCGCAGGAAACCCGCCAGCGCCAGGCCCGGCTTCTGGATGCGGGCGATGGCGATCCGGCGCGCCAGGCCAGCCTCTCCGGCCAGCAGCACCAGGCGAAGCCCCGACCGCTCGTCGAGGAGCGAGCGAACCGTCAACTGAGGAACGTTCCCGGCCGAAGTCATCGCCGGCCGATTCTAACGCGCTCCCCGCTTCGCCGCGCGTTCCGGCCCGCTTTAACCGGTTCGGGGGCCCTGCCCGCGCCCCACCGCTAGTACTTCGCGTCCTCCTCGACGATCACCTGGTACATCGCGGCGGCGTCCGGGGCCGCCAGCAGGCGGTCCCGGAAATCACCGTCGCGGAACAGGCGCGACAGCCGGGCCAGCGCCTTCAGGTGGACGCCGGTCGAGCTGGCCGGGGCCACCAGCATGAACACCAGGTGGGTG
>Ga0070658_10003503_pt1 | contig 12896 bp, 10 predicted proteins | sample KBSC13metaG_FD_64664 | JGI IMG/M metagenome (GOLD analysis project Ga0070658, IMG submission 64664) | Corn rhizosphere microbial communities from Kellogg Biological Station, Michigan, USA - KBS C1-3 metaG | ecosystem: Host-associated > Plants > Roots > Rhizosphere > Soil ... | reverse complement strand
ATCGAGGCGTTGCGCGACAATTCCACGACCGTCGACGTGCCGGTCTCTCTCCTGGGATCCGGCGCGCACTATTGCCTCGAGGTCCAGGGCGACTCGATGGTCGAGGCCGGTATCCAGAACGGCGACATCGCCATCATCAAGAGTTCCGACACCGCCGAGACCGGTGAGATCGTCGTCGCGCTGATCGACGACAGCGAGGCCACTCTGAAGCGGCTGCGCAAGAAGGGCGCGTCGATCGCGCTCGAGCCGGCGAACGCGGCCTACGAGACGCGGATCTTCGGACCCGACCGGGTCAAGATCCAGGGCCGTCTGGCCGGCCTCTATCGCCGCTACCACTGACCGCTACCACTGGGGGCGCTTCCATTTTATTTCCATTTATTAAATGGAGAGCCCTCTACATCTGGTTAGGCACCGGGCGGCCTGAGCGGCAGCGCACGGTGCGTCGGACTGTTGGGCACCCACGGCCGGTCGCCGCGCCGTTCATTGGCGGTCTCGCGCCGCACGCCTGTCTCATCAAGCCATAGCGCCTGCGCCCCTTCCCGCCAGGCGTCGCGCCGGTCGATCACCAGGCGCGGGCCGCGGCAGAGGCCTTTTGCATCGACTGTCGACAGCACGATGTCGGCGCGCGCGCAGGCCTCGACCAGTCGATGCTCGTCGCTCACCATCGCCACCTTCCAAGGCCCCTTCTGCCAGCGGCACAGGCCGGTGTTGCAGCCGATGCCGGCGGCCTGCTGGTCGGCGCTGACGGTCCACTTGGTGGCGCCCTCCTGGCCACTGCGGCGCGCCCAGGCCTGGCTGATGAAGCGGTCGCTGCGCTGCGAGGCGACATGGACGACGCCCTGCTGGTCGCGCAGGCCGAGCACGCGGCCGTCCTCGCTCATCAGCAGGTCCGGTGCCGGCCCCGCGCCCAGCAGCAGTCCCAGGATCGCCACCGGCAGGCCGGCATAACGCCAGCGGCGGCGCCAGAAGCAGAGCCACAGCCCGCCGATCGTGAGCAGCCACAGGCTTGCTCCCGGCATCGACGGCACCAGGGTCGCCGTTTGCGGCCAGGCCGCGATGTACGCCGCGATCGCGTCGAGGCCATGGATGCCCCAACCCATCGGCACCAACGCAAGATGCTCGAGGCCGAAGGGCATCAGCAGCATCGCCAGCAGGCCGAACGGCATGATCCAGAAGCCAGTCAGCGGCACGCCCAGCATGTTGGCCACGACACCCAGCAACGACACGCGGTTGAAGTGGTAGGCGGCGAACGCGCCCGTGGCGATCGAGGCGATCAGGGTCGTGGCCAGGCTGGCGCCGACGCCGGCCAGGATACGCCACAGCAACGGATGGCGTGTGGTATCCACCCGGCCATGCAGCCGCCGCCGCCAGCTGCTGCCCACTTCCCAGGCCGCGATCAGGGCGATGACGGCGGCGAACGACATCTGGAACGACGCGCCGGTCAGCGCCTCGGGCGCCGCGATCAGCACGACGATCGCCGACCACGCCACCAGCCGCAGCGACAGCGCCGCGCGATCGAGCAGGATCGCCAGCAGCGCGAACCCGGCCATCGCGCACGAGCGCTGGGCCGGCACCGGCGCACCGGCAAGCGCGGTGTAGAACAGGGCGAACAGCAGGGCCATGACCGCGGCGATCTTCTTGGCGTCGACGCGCAGGGCCAGCGGCGGCACCAGCGCGATGCCGTAGCGCACGAAGCCCATGACCAGGGCGACCACGAACACGATGTGGAGGCCGGAGATGGACAGGATGTGGGCAAGGCCCGAATCGCGCATGGCCTGCGTGACGTCCTTGGGCACCGCCGTCTGCTCGCCGGTCAGGACCGACGCCGCGACGCCACCTTCGGGGTTGGGCAGCGCCTTCAAGATTCGCGCCGTGATGTCGGCGCGCAATCCGTCGATGGCGCGGATGATGCCGTTCGGCCGGCCGTGCTCGATGACCACCGCCGGCGCCAGCGCGTAGCCGACGCCGCCGATCTGCTGGTACCAGGCAACGCGCTGGAAATCGAAGGCGCCGGGCGCCGCGGGACCGGCCGGCGGCGAGACGTTCGCCAGCACCAGCAGCCGGTCGCCGACGGAGAGCGGCGGCGCGCCCTTGCCCAGCGAGATGCGCACACGCACCGGCATCATCTCGAGAGGCGGCGCGCCGCGGCCCTTCAGGCGCACGGCCTCGAGCACGACCCGGACGCTTTCGGGCAGGCGCTGGATGTCGGCAATGCGGCCCTCGACATTCATGCTGAACAGCGGCCGCGACAGGGTCGGCGCCGCCAGGCTCGATGTGCGCCAGGTTGCCAGGCCGAAGCCCAGCGATGCGGCCATCAGGCCGATGCCCAGGGCCCGTGCGGCGCTGCCGGCGGGCGCGAGCAATGCCAGCACCACCGCGCCACCGCCGAGCATCGGACCGAGCCAGAGCGGCGGCTCGCTGTGCAGCTCGAAGTAGATCGCGATGCCCAGCCCAAGCGCCACCGGCAGCCACAGCATCCAGCGGCCGCGCTCGGCGTCGAGTTGCTGCAGGATCCAGGCGCGCAGTCCCGTCACGTCTCCCCACATCCGACCCGACACGTTTGACAGGCCAGCCACGCTCCCCTACCTACGGCGCGCTTTAACGGCCGAATTGCGGCCAAATCCGTACCCACCCAGAGCCATGACCGTCGTTACCCGCTTCGCCCCCTCGCCGACCGGCTTCCTGCACATCGGCGGCGCCCGCACTGCCCTGTTCAATTGGCTCTACGCCAAGCATACCGGCGGCAAGTTCCTGCTGCGCATCGAGGACACCGATCGCGCGCGCTCGACCGAACCGGCGATCGCGGCGATCCTCGACGGACTTTCCTGGCTCGGCCTGCAGTGGGACGGCGACGTCACCTACCAGTTCTCGCGCGCCGCCCGGCATGCCGAGGTGGCCCGGCAGATGCTGGCCCAGGGCAACGCCTATCATTGCTACTGCTCTCCCCAGGAACTCGACGAGATGCGGGCCGCCCAGAAGGCCGCCGGCAAGCCGATGCGCTACGACGGCCGCTGGCGCGACCGCGACCCGAAGGACGCGCCCGCCGGTGTCGCGCCGGTCGTTCGACTCAAGGCGCCGCAGACCGGCCAGACCGTCATCACCGATGCCGTGCAGGGCGAGGTCACGGTCGAGAACAGCCAGCTCGACGACATGATCCTGCTGCGCGCCGACGGCACGCCGACCTACATGCTGGCCGTCGTGGTCGACGACCACGACATGAACGTCACGCACGTGATCCGGGGTGACGACCATCTGAACAACGCCTTTCGCCAACTCCAGATCATCAAGGCGATGGACTGGCCGGTGCCGGTCTACGCCCACATCCCGCTGATCCACGGCGCCGACGGCGCCAAGCTCAGCAAGCGCCACGGCGCGCTGGGCGTCGATGCCTATCGCGACATGGGCTTCCTGCCGGCAGCGCTGCGCAACTACCTGTTGCGCCTGGGCTGGGGCCACGGCGACGACGAGATCATCTCGACCCAGCAGGCCATCGAGTGGTTCGACCTCAAGGACGTCGGCCGCTCGGCGTCGCGCTTCGACACGGCCAAGCTCACCAACCTGAATGCGATCTACCTGCGCGAGACGCCCGACGCCGAGCTGCTCGCGCTGGTGTTGCCGCTCCTCGAGAAGAAGATCGGCGGCCCGCTCGGTCCGGTCGTGACCGAGCGCGTCACCCGTGGCCTGAACGGCGTGAAGCAGCGCTCGCGCACCCTGGTCGAGGTCGTCGACAGCCTGGTCTTCTACACCCGCTCAGGCGCGCAGGCCCCGGTGGATGACAAGGCCCGCTCGCAGCTCACGCTCGAGGCCAGGGCCCTGTTGGCCAAACTGGCCACAACCCTCGACGCCGAAGCCGCCAACTGGAGCGAAAAGCAGCTCGAGGACGCCATCCGCCGCTTCGCCGAGGCCGAGGGCGTGAAGCTCGGCCAGGTCGCCCAGCCGCTGCGCGTGGCACTCACCGGCTCGACAGTATCGCCCGGCATCTTCGAAGTCCTGACGATCCTCGGACCGGCCGAGGCGAAGGCCCGATTGCTGGCAGCCAACGGATAGATCGCCGCCGATATCGGCGCAGATTGCTTTCATGTCGCTTCGGGTCTGGTTCTGGCTGTTGTCGCTCTCGATCCTGTGGGGCGGGTCGTTCTTCTTCGCCAAGGTCGCGGTGGGCGAGTTGCCGCCGCTGACGGTGGTCTTCGCCCGCGTGGGCCTCGCCGCCGTCGCCCTCGACGCCCTGCTGATCGCTCGAGGGCAAAGCCTGTTCCGGCGTTCGACACCCTGGGCGGCATTCTTCGCGATGGGTGTGCTGAACAATCTCCTGCCGTTCAGCCTGATCTTCTGGGGCCAGACCCAGATCGCCTCCGGCCTCGCCGCGATCCTGAACGCCACCACCCCGCTCTTCACCGTCGTGGTCGCCCACTTCCTCACGCGCGATGAGCGGATGAACGTCGCCAAGGCGATCGCCTTGCTGGCCGGCATCGCGGGCGTGGCGCTGCTGATCGGGCCCGAAGTCCTGACCCGAGCCGGGACCGGAATCTGGGGAGAAGTTGCCTGCCTCGGCGCGGCAGTGTCCTATGCCTTCGCCGGCATCTACGGGCGGCGCTTCAAGGCGATGGGCGTCACGCCGATGACCGCGGCCGCGGGCCAGGTCACGGCAAGCGCGGTGTTGATTCTGCCGATCATGCTGATCGTCGACCGGCCGTGGACTCTGCCGGCGGCGCCGTCCCTCGGCGTATGGGCTGCCCTGGCCGGTATCGCACTGCTGTCGACCGCACTCGCCTACGTGCTCTTTTTCCGCATTCTGGCCGCTGCGGGCGCCACCAATCTGGCCCTCGTCACGTTCCTGATACCGCTCACGGCGATCCTGCTGGGAGCGGCTTTTCTCGGCGAACGGCTGACCCCGCGGCACTTCGCGGGAATGGCTCTGATCGGCCTCGGGCTGGCCGTGATCGACGGCCGGATCGGCCGTGTCCTGCGCCCCGCGAAATAGCGGCCGGCCTGCACAATTGCGCCTTTTGGGCGGGCTTGTTAGGGTGCCCAGGAACCCGCAAATCGAGCTGAAAGAGTATTCCAATGGCCAAATCGACCGCCACGCTCACCGACAACGAGACCGGCAAATCGTTCGAATTCCCGATCATCCATGGGACCGTCGGGCCGCGTCTGGTCGACATCCGCAAGATGTACGGCGATTCGGGCATGTTCACCTACGACCCGGGCTTCACCTCGACCGGCTCGTGCGGCTCCAAGATCACCTACATCGACGGCGACGAGGGCGTCCTGCTCTACCGCGGCTACAACATCGCCGAGCTTGCCGAGCAGAGCGACTTCATGGAGACCTGCTATCTCCTGATGAAGGGTGAGCTGCCGAACAAGGGCCAGAAGGAAAAGTTCGTCAAGGACATCACGAACCACACGATGGTGCATGAGCAGCTCAGCACCTTCTATCGCGGCTTCCGCCGCGACGCCCATCCGATGGCCGTGTGCTGCGGCGTGGTCGGCGCGATGGCCGCCTTCTATCACGACTCGCTCGACATCCACGATCCGCGCCAGCGCATGATCGCCTCGTACCGGCTGATCGCCAAGATGCCGACGATCGCGGCGATGGCCTACAAGTACTCGATCGGCCAGCCGTTCGTTTATCCGCAGAACGACCTGTCCTACTCCGGCAACTTCCTGCGCATGCTGTTCTCGGTCCCGGCCGAGGAATACGAGGTCAATCCGATCGTCGAGAAGGCGATGGACCGCATCCTCATGCTCCACGCCGACCACGAGCAGAACGCCTCGACGTCGACCGTCCGCCTCGCCGGCTCCTCGGGGGCCAACCCGTTCGCCTGCATCGCCGCCGGCATCGCCTCGCTGTGGGGGCCGAGCCACGGCGGCGCCAACGAAGCCGTGATCAGCATGCTGAACGAGATCGGCGGCAAGCAGAACATTCCGGGCTTCCTGAGCCGCGTGAAGGACAAGGGGGACCACACCCGCTTGATGGGCTTCGGTCACCGCGTCTACAAGAACTACGATCCGCGCGCCAAGGTCATGCGCCAGACCTGCCACGAGGTCTTGACCTCGCTCGGCATCGAGCATGATCCGCTGCTCGAGCTGGCCATGGAGATGGAGCAGATCGCGCTCAAGGACGACTACTTCATCTCGAAGAAGCTCTACCCGAACGTCGACTTCTACTCGGGCATCATCTTCCGGGCGATCGGCATCCCGACGTCGATGTTCACCGTGCTGTTCGCCGTCGCGCGCACTGTCGGCTGGATCTCGCAGTGGAACGAGATGATCGAGGATCCCGACCAGAAGATCGGCCGGCCGCGCCAGCTCTACAACGGCCAGACCGAGCGTCCCTACAAGCCCCTGCACATGCGCGGCTGATCCGGCAGGACCGGGAAGGAAAGGCGGCAGGACATGGCGAGATCGTCCTCATTCGGATCGCGCCGCACCTCGGCCTGGGCCGTCGACCAGAGGCCGAGGCCCCTGCCGCGCGTCGTCCGTCTCGGGCGCGCCGCCAACGACAACGCACGCGCACCGGGCACGAATGCCCGGCTGCTCATCGTCGTGGTGACCATGACGCTGGCGATGCTTGCCTTGTATGGGTGGCGGCTGATCTAACGGCCGCGCCGCGCGCCTACTTTCGCTCGATCAGCTCGATCTTGTAGCCGTCAGGGTCTTCCACGAAGGCGATGACGGTCGTGCCATGCTGCACCGGACCGGCCGGACGCGTGACCTTGCCGCCGGCTTTCTTGACCTCTTCGCACATGCCGTAGACGTCCGGCACACCGACGGCGAGATGGCCGAAGCCGCTGCCGATATCGTAGGGCTTCTCCTGATCCCAATTGTAGGTGAGCTCAACGGCGCAGTGCTCGCTCTCGTCACCGTAACCCACGAAAGCCAGCGTGTATTTGCCGGCCGGCACTTCGCGCTTGCGCAGCATCTTCATGCCCATCGGACCGGTGTAGAACGCGATCGACTTGTCGAGATCCTTCACGCGGATCATCGTGTGCAGCATGCGGTAATTGGCCATCGTCTTCTCCCTGGATCGCCGGTGCCTAGGTGGCCGGCTTGTCGCGGATCATCGCGGCGAACGTCGCCTCGGCCATGACCTTGCCCTCGACGATCGCCTTGCCGGAGAACTTCCAGACGCTGGCGCGGCTCTGGACCTTCTCGACGTGGAGCTCGAGCCGGTCGCCCGGGAACACCGGACGGCGGAAGCGCACGTCGTCTATCGACATGAAATAGACCAGCTTGCCCTCGGACGACTGGCCGTAGGTCGATACGACCAGGACGGCAGCGGTCTGCGCCATCGCCTCGACGATCAGCACGCCCGGCATCACCGGCTCGGACGGGAAGTGACCCTGGAAGAATGGCTCGTTGATGCTGACGTTCTTGATACCGACGGCGCTGTGGTCGAGCTGCATGTCGATGACCCGGTCGACCATCAGCATCGGATAGCGATGCGGGATCATCTGCAGGATACGCTTGATATCGGCCACCGTCGTGACCGCCGCAACGCTCGTCTTGTCGGTTTGCATGTTCATGTCAGCGACCCACCTTAGAACCGGGTGCCGAAGCCGAACCGCAGGTTCTGCGTCCTGTCGTACGGCTGCTGGGCAACCGGGATGGCGTAGTCTACACGGATCGGGCCGAACGGCGATACCCATTGTACGCCGATGCCCGTGCCGATACGCATGCTGGCATCGTCGAGCACATTGGAGGTTTCCTCCGCCCCCCACAGCGAGCCGACGTCGACAAAGGCCTTGCCCGTCACGCCGATTTCCTTGGGGAATCCCAGCGGGAAGCTCATCTCGGCGGTGCCGGTATAGAAATACTTGCCGCCGAGCGCGTCCGTCGTGTTGGCATCGCGCGGGCCGATGCCGCCGACCGCGAAGCCGCGCAGATTGTCGCCGCCGATGAAGAAGCGGTTGGTCAGGCGCAAGGTGGTGTTGTTGTACGGCTGGGTGAAGCCCGCGCTGCCGCCGACCGAAACGACGAAGTCGTCGACGATCTGCTGATAGATCACCGCATCGACAGTGCTCCGGACGTAGTACTCGGTGCCGCCCAGGCCGCCCACCGCCCAGGCGTTGCGCAACAGCCAACCCTTGGTCGTGTTGAGGCGCGTGTCGCGGGTATCCCACGCCAGGACTTCGGAGATCTCGGACGTGACGAAGTTGCCCGCCTGCGACTGGATGATGGGCGACGCCCAGGGTTGCACGTTGTAGATGCTGCCCTGCTTCAGCGTATAGCGGAGGTTCTGGGTCGTATGCTCGGTGAACGCCCAGCCGGCGCGCAAGGCGAAGCCCAGGCTGCTGTCGCTGTAGGAGGCGATGTTCTGCCGGTCGTTGGACGTGCGGAAGATGTCGAATCCCGCCGCCACCGCACGGTCGAGGAAGTACGGCTCGGTGAAGCTGAGATTGATCAACGTGCTCAAGGTGCCGAGCGACAGGCCCAGGCGCAGGTTCTGTCCCTTACCGAGCAGGTTGCGTTCCGCGATCGAGATGTCGCCCAGGATACCGCCGGTGGTCGAATAGCCCGCGCCGAACGAGATTTCGCCGGTGCTCTGTTCGGTCACGACCACGTCGAGGTTGGTCTTGTCCGACGCCGAGCCGGCTTGCGGCGTGACATCGACCTTCTGGAAGAAGCCGAGATTCTTCAGGCGCTGCTGGCTGCGGCGGAGCTTCGCGGTGCTGAAGGCATCGCCCTCGGCCAGGCGGAACTCACGGCGGATGACCTTGTCGAGGGTTCGCGTGTTGCCCGAGATATTGATGCGCTCGACGTAGACGCGCGGACCTTCCTGGATGTCGAAGTTCAGGTCGACCGTGAGGTCTTCCTTGTTGCGCCGCAGATTGGGCCGCACTTCGACGAAGGCATAACCCAGGTTGCCGACCGCCTCGGTGATGGCGTTGACCGTCTTCTCGACCTGGTCGGCGTCGTACCAGTCGCCGCTCGACATCGTCAGGAAGCTCTTCAGCGTGTCGGGATCGAGGCCCTGGAAGCGGGTCGAGATCTCGACCTTCCCGAACTTGTAACGCTCGCCTTCGTTGATCGTGAAGGTGACGAAGAAGCCGTCACGGTCCGGCGCCAGTTCGGCCACGGCCGACGTCACGCGGAAGTCGGCGTAGCCCTCCGACAGGTAGAACTTGCGCAGCAGCTCACGGTCCAGGTTCAAACGGTCCGGATCGAAGCGGTCGTCCGACGACAGGAAGCGATACCACGCGGTCTCGGCCGTGCGGATCTTGCCGCGCAGCGAGCCGTCGCTGAAGTGCTCGTTGCCGACGAAGCTGATGCGCTTGATGGCAGTGACATCGCCCTCGTTGATCTCGAACACGAGATCGACGCGGCCCTGCTCGAGCTTGATGATCTTGGGCTCAACGACGGCATTGTAGCGCCCGCCGCGGCGATAGATGGTGAGAATGCGCTCGACGTCGGACTGCACGCGCGCCTTGGTGAAGACCTGGCGCGGCTTGGACTGCACCTCGTCGCGCAGCTTGTCGTCCTCGATCTTCCTGTTACCCTCGAAGGCCACCCGGTTGATGATCGGGTTCTCCGTCAGCTTCACCACCAGGACCGAGCCTTGCATGTCCATGGTGACGTCGGAGAACAGGCCGGTCGCGAACAGCGCCTTGAGCGAGCGGTCAGCAGCCGCCGGATCGTAGGGCTGGCCTTCCTTGAGCTGCAGGTAGGAACGGACGGTCTCCACTTCGGCGCGCACGTTGCCGGTGATCTGGACCGAGGTGATGACGCCGCCGACGGGAGCACGCGGCGCAGGCGCCTGGGCATAGGCCGGCGCTCCGAAAGCGAGAATTGCGGCAATTGCCAGTACGACCCAACGAAAGATCAAACTCACCCCCGGCCCCTTCGAAGCCCGCCGCTGGCCAAACCTGGAAACGCTGCTTCATAGACCGGCATCAGGGGGTTAGCCACCCCTTTTGTCCCCCGGTCTGAAGCTATCATCATCGCCCTCAAGTTCACTTCAGCAGCAGCTTGATGTCATTGAACGTCGCCAGCAGAGCCATGCCGATCACCAGGGCAAAGCCCACCTTGAGACCCAGTTCCTGTGCCTTGATCCCCAATGGCCGGCCCCGGACGGCCTCGTATAGATACATCGCGAGATGCCCGCCATCGAGCATCGGCACCGGCAGCAGGTTGAAGACGCCGAGCACGACCGAGAGCGCGATCACCAGGTTGAGGATGCCAACCCAGCCGCTGTAGGACGCCTCGCCAGCCGCCTTGGCGATGCGCAGCGGGCCGCCCAACTCGTCGACCGGGCGCGTTGCGGTCACGATCTGGGCCATCGACGTGTAGAACATCGTCGTCATGCCCCAGACATGCCGGACGCCGGCGTCCATCGCGCCCAGGACGTCGTGGCTGCGAAACTCCGTCACATTGGCCGGCGTGACCCGCAAGCGGCCGATCATGTGGACCTGGCCCTGACAGTTCGTGACCTTGTCGGCTTCCGGCACGACTGTCGTCTCGCGGCGCGTGCCGTCGCGGTCGTACTTCACGGTGACCGGCTGGCCGGCGCGATCGCCGATCAGCTCGGGAATGTGCGAGAAATGGTCGACCGGCTTGCCGTCGATCTCGAGCAGCAGGTCGCCGACCTTGAGTCCGGCTACCTTGGCCGGGCTGTTCGCCGTGAAGCCGCCGACGACCGGACGGATGAGCTGGTCGAGGCCGAGCTCGCCGTAGCGCATGGTGTTGTTGTATTTGTCGGTGCGCTCGCAGAACTCGGGTGTGATCTCGGTGTGCAGGAGCTTGTCGCCGCGGCGATAGTCGACCGCCATCGGCTTGGTCATGTACAGGAACTGGACGTCCTGGATGTCCTCGTATCGATCGATCCGTTTGCCGTTCAAGCTGACGATCTCGTCGCCCGTCCGCAGCCCGGCCTTGGCCGCCGGGCCATCGAGCTGCACCGCCACGATCGACGGTGAGTACGGCTCTCCCGCGACGTAAAAAACGCCGGTCAGCAGGATCACCGCGAACAGCAGGTTGGCGGCCGGCCCACCCAGCACCACTGCGGCCCGGGCGTAGAGCGGCTGGGTGAAAAAAGCCCGACGCTCCTGATCGGCCGACAGCGGCGTCTCGGAAGGTGTGGCACTGGTGGCGTCGTTGTCGCCCAGGAACTTCACGAACCCGCCCAGCGGGACCGCCGAAACCTTCCAGCGCGTGCCGTTGCGGTCGGTCCAGCCGAACAGCTCCGGCCCGAAACCGATCGAAAACACCTCGGCGTGGATGCCGAATCGCCTGCCGACCCAGTAGTGGCCGAACTCATGGACGAACACGAGCAACGTCAGGACGAGAACGAAGTACGGCAGATATGTCGTGAACAGACTGACGATGCTGTGCATAGCCCACTAAATCATAAAGTGTGTTTAACTTCAATTAGTTAGAGAGTGGTTCTGGATCGCCTCTTCCGCCCGCCGCCGTGCCTCCAGGTCCGCCGCCTGGACCTCCTGCAGGGCCTGTATCGGCCGCCCCAAGTCGCCGCTGGCGCCCAGAACATCCTCGACGACCCGGGCAATGCCGAGAAAGCCGATGCGCCGGGCCAGGAACGCCGCCACTGCCGCCTCGTTGGCCGCATTCAGCACGATGGGTGCGAGACCGCCGACCGCCAGAGCCTCCCGCGCCAGCCGTAGAGAGGGAAAGCGGCCAGAATCGGGCCGTTCGAACGTGAGAGGAGGAAGATCGACGAAATTGAGCCGGGTCGCCGGACTGTCGATACGCGAGGGCCATCCCAAGGCGTGGCTGATCGGGATGCGCATGTCGGCCGTTCCCATTTGCGCCAGCACCGAGCCGTCGCGGTAGGCGACCATCGAATGGATCACCGACTGCGGATGCACGACGATCTCGATCTGCTCCGACGGCAGGCCGAACAGGAAGTGCGCCTCGACCAGTTCGAGGCCCTTGTTCATCATCGTCGCCGAATCGATCGAGATCTTGTCGCCCATGTCCCAGTTGGGATGGGCCAATGCCTGCTGCTGGGTGGCGTCCGCCATGTCGGCCAGCGACCAGTTGCGGAACGGCCCGCCTGACGCCGTCAGGACCAGGCGGTCGATGGCGTGGCGCTGCGTCGGGTCGAGGACCTGGAAGATGGCGTTGTGCTCCGAATCGACGGGCAGCAGCACCCCACCCGACTGATCCACCGCGTCGAGCAACAGCCGCCCGGCGCACACCAGCGCCTCCTTGTTGGCCAGCGCCAGCATCGCGCCGCGACGCGCCGCGACCAATGCGGGCGCGAGCCCGGCAAATCCCACGACAGCCGCCATCACCCACTCGGCCGGACGCGACGCCGCTTCGACCGCGGCCTCCGGCCCCGCCGCGGCCTCGATCGACGTCCCCGCCAGCGCGTCCTTGAGGGCGCGATAGCGCTGCGGGTTGGCCACGACGGCGAGCCTGGCATGGAGACGGCGTGCCTGCTCGGCCAGCGCCTCGACCGAATTGCCGGCAACCAGTGCCTCGACCCGGTAGCTCTGCGGGTCGCGCGCGATCAGGTCGACCGTGCTCTGGCCGACAGAGCCGGTCGACCCGAGGATGGTGATGCCGCGCGGCTCGGCGTGCGAGGGTGCGGTCCAGCGCATCATGCCCACGGCCAATCTCCTCCCAGCACGAGCCGTGTGAGCGCCACGACGGCGAGCACGGCGATCAGACCATCGACGCGATCGAGCAACCCGCCGTGCCCGGGGATCAGCGTGCCGCTGTCCTTCACGCCGGCATCGCGCTTGGCCGCCGATTCGAGCAGGTCACCGACCTGCGCCACGATGGCCAGTCCCGCGCCGATCAGCGCCAGCGGGATCGTCTCGCCCATCTGGAAGACCAGCCCCATCGCGGCACTGGCGACAGCCGACCAGCAGATGCCGCCGATCAGCCCCGACCACGTCTTGCCCGGACTGATGCGCGGTGCGAGCTTCACG
>Ga0070658_10003502_pt1 | contig 12897 bp, 15 predicted proteins | sample KBSC13metaG_FD_64664 | JGI IMG/M metagenome (GOLD analysis project Ga0070658, IMG submission 64664) | Corn rhizosphere microbial communities from Kellogg Biological Station, Michigan, USA - KBS C1-3 metaG | ecosystem: Host-associated > Plants > Roots > Rhizosphere > Soil ... | reverse complement strand
CAGCAGTGATCCCTTAGGATCTGACGCGAAGGCATAGCCGTCCTCGATCTTGCCAATGATCCCGTGAAACGTAATATCTTCCCCGGAGACAACCACGACGACGTCACCCGGGCTGACCTTTTTCTCATCCACAGGAAACTTGATGATCGTGGCGTTGCCATTCTCCTGTTGAACGGCATCGTACTCGAATGTGTCAGCGTTGAAGCTGAGCGTCTGGCAAAAGGAAACTTCCATGTAAGACGATTAGACCACACGAAGCGGAGTGTGTCAGCACCCGTCACGGTCCGACAACGTTCATGCCGTGTTGATCCTTACGTCCTGCCCTTGCTCACGTGAGGCGATACCGAAAGATCTACAGTGATCGGATCGTGATCGGACAATGGCTTGCCGGTCCGGTCGGTGAGTGCGTGGATCGTCTGCGGCTGCGTAGACGGAGCCAGCGTGAGACCCTTGCCAGCGAACCAATCCAGTCGGGTGGACACCTTGCCGCCGACACGGCCTGCGGCCCAAAAGATAAACGGGAAACACCACTCGGGCACCCAGTCGCGTAGATTCGTATTTTTCTCGATATCGCCGAGCTCGTAGTGGAGAGTTCCTATGCCGAGCGTGTTTAGCGACTTATAGTCAAACCCGCGTTGCTCGAGGTCACTGAACATGCGGCGCTCAAAGTAGCGGTCAGGGTGTGGGAAGTGTTTCGCAGCAACATTCCTCGGACCCATCATTACTCGACGCCAGTAGCCCAGGATCGCCCGTGTGGAGCTCTGTGAGTTGAACCCGGTCGTATTCCAGTCGCCTCCGAGCAGCGTAGGCAGCTCAGACAGCGTCTCAAGGTGATCGAGTATGATCCGCATCTGGAGTGCACGGTGTGCCCGTGAGCAGTGTGCGTCGAGATGTATCGTGACGGCGCGAAATGTCCCGCCGGGATGCTCGATGTCGGCGACCAGCGCACGGAGCCGGCCGAGGCGCTTCTCCTTGCCCCACATCTTGTCCTTACCGTTGGGGATCGGCACCGCATGAACATTCCGCATCGGCCAGGGACTGAGCATTGCCAAACCATGGATCGAAGCCGTATTCTCGCCCGGCATCTCAGACTCAACGCCGCTTCCCTTTTGCAGAGGGATGTAAACCGGCGCAAACGTCCAGTTCATTCCGAGTTCTTCAGCCAGATCCTTCGCAACAAAGCGGTTGTTGCTGCGAGCCATTCCGTAGTCAAGCTCGGACAACAGCAGTACGTCGCGCTTCTTCAGCCGGTCGTCGGTGGTGAGCGCGGCCGCTATTCCCTCGTAACGGATGCCTCGTTCGAGATTCCATGCCAGGGCTCGAATGTGATCCCCGTATGACGCAGCGGCCCCGTCGTGCTCCTCCTCGTGCTTCTGACCCACCACTACAGCGTCGAGTATCCGCTCCGCCTCGTTGCGGATCTCCGCCCACAGCCCGGAGCTCTCGAGCTCCGCGGTTGAGCCGAACTTCAACAGCTCGGGAAAATGTTTGTTGAGATCGTGGTGGAGGATACCGGGCGGTCCTACTTGCGACGTCGGGGGCATTGTCGAACTACGATAGTAAATTACTCGTCATGCCGCATCTTGACCGGCTCGATCGCCAAAAACTCATTCGTGATCCGCTCGGTGTAGACCGCGAGCAGCTCGTCAATACGCTTACGGTCGCAGGACCGGAGAATGAACCCCACATGCTTCGGCTTATCGACACGGTGGACTATCTCATCGTCCACAAAATGGGAGGTGTCCGGCTGATCCGTGTTCGCGAGAGCGAGAGCAATTCCAGCAAAGTCCTTTCGCAGCTTTGGCGGTGAATATGGCTTTTCGCGAGTCGCGATCTCAAGACGGGCCCACTCGCGCCAGAGATTGAAGCCCGAGGCATGCTCCAGCACGTTTGCTATGTACGCCCCGCCCACACGACATGCGACCTCGAGAAGGTAGTAGTTACCATCTGCCTCGCTCTGTAGGAATTCGGCATGTGCCACGCCCTTGTCATAGCCAAAAGTCATCAACAGAGCCTTGTTGAGCACCTCGAGCTCCTTACGCTGCTTCGTGTGATAACCGAGCGTTGATGATGTGAAGACTCCGCCCTGATGCGACACCTTGAACGGCGTAGTGCCGTATTGGCTTACTCCGCACGCAACTACTTTACCGCCGTTCACGACCGAGTCGACGTGAAAGACCTTACCCTCGATGAACCTCTCGATCAGGAACTGCGACGGATGATCGCGCCAGGAGTTACTGTCGTCGAGGTCCCTCAGAACGGACCACACCTCCTCCTTCGTCTCACACTTCCGGATGCCGAAAGCGGAAACTTCATGCCTGGGCTTTACGATCCATGGAGCCGGCACGTTGTCGAGAAAGGCGTTGATAGCGTCCTGATTGAAGGCTCCGACGAACTCGGGGCACGGTATGCCCGCATCCGCCGCTATCTTTCTCATCGTCAACTTATCGCGGAATCGAAGGGCGAAGGAGCGGCTCATTCCCGGAATGACCAAATGCTCGCGGGTCATCGCAGCGGTGAGCACGTCAAACTCATCCAGGCCTACGATACGGTCGATCTTGTGAGTGCCGGCAAGGTTCGCGATGGCCCGGTTGTAGTCAAGCACACCGGCGTCGTCATTCACCGTGATGATCTCATCGATCGCCCTCCACGGCCATGCATCGCCGGCGTGCTGGGACTTGGTAACAAGCGTCACGCGCCACCCTCCCGCGTGCGCCTCCTCAAGAAACTCGACGCCCTTGTACTCGCTGGCGATGCAGACGATGTGCCTTGTCATAATGATAAATGCCGGTAGACGAACCGTTTCATTTTGCAGGGAAAGAATGTCACAATCTTCGATTAATGGGCAATATCGACGTCCTCAGCCTGGTTAGTCACCTGGTCATCTACATGGTCGTGCTCCTGCTTGCGATCTCGTGTCACGAGGCGGGCCATGCGTGGATGTCGTACAAATTTGGCGACGATACCGCGTATATGATGGGCCGCGTGACCCTGAATCCGGTGTCACACACGGATCCGATCGGAACACTGCTCATACCTATCGTTGCATTCATCCTCGGAGCAGTGGGGGGCGGCGTTGTGCCGTTGATCGGCTGGGGCAAGCCAACGCCGGTCAACCCCCGCAAATGGACAAACTACACATGGGGCAATGTCATGGTCTCGATCGCCGGGGTACTCGCAAACCTCATTCTCCTGGCGATCGGCTTTGTTATCGCCAAGATAATGATGACTCAGGGCTATTCAGTCCGGGACTTCTTCCTTTCGGATAATCCGATCCCCTTATTCGTGGGTAATCTGATGTTCCTGAACATGTCCCTGTTCGTCTTCAACCTACTGCCTTTCCCGCCCCTCGATGGCAGCAAGATACTCGGAACGTTCTTGCCGGCGAGTGCACAGCCGATCATCGGTCTGTTTGAGCAGTACGGATATCTGATCCTGATGCTGCTGATCTACATGGGGGTCTTTGGTTTGATAATCCGGCCTTTCTACATCGGTCTTATTTACCTGCTCTCGATCTAATGTCAAAGAAACGCATATTCAGCGGAGCCCAGCCCACGGGTGAGCTTCATATTGGCAACTATCTTGGCGCTCTCAAGAATTGGGTCGCACTGCAGGAGGAGTATGAGGCGTTCTACTGCATAGTTAATCTTCATGCGATAACGATGCCGCAGGACCCGGCTGTTCTTCGGCAGAAGACGCTTGATCTCGCACGGATATACCTCGCCGCCGGAGTCGATCCGTCGCGATCGACCATCTTCATCCAGTCCGATGTTCCCGAGCACGCAGAGCTTGCGTGGGTGCTGACCACGCGTTCGCGCATGGGCGAACTCGAGCGGATGACGCAGTTTAAGGACAAAATGCAGAAGTCCGGCGGCGGCAATCGTGAGCGGACGGGTGTCGGGATCTTGACCTATCCGGTGCTGATGGCCGCGGACATTCTGCTCTACCAGACGGATCTTGTCCCCATCGGCCAGGACCAGAAGCAGCATCTCGAATTGACGCGGGATCTGGCAGAGAGATTCAATCGCGATTTCGGTGATACCTTCGTCATACCAGACGGCTATATTCCGCCGGTCGGAGCGAAGATTCAGTCACTGCAGGATCCGGCGAAAAAGATGTCCAAGTCGGACGATAACGCAGCGGGAGCGATCTTCCTGCTCGATGATCCGGAAACGGTCACCAAGAAGATAAAACGTGCCGTCACTGACTCCGGCACCGACACTACTTTCGACGAGTCCCGCCCCGCCATCACAAATCTGCTGACGATCTACCATCTCCTGACCGGCAAGTCGCAGGAAGAGTGCGTTGAGCATTTCGCGGGCAAGGGATACGGGCAATTCAAGGGAGAATTGGCGGAAGTTGTCGTCGAATTTCTCCGACCCTTCCAGGATCGTGTCAAAGACTTTGACGACGAATCGCTGAAGGCCATCCTTGATGCCGGAGCCGATAAAGCTCGCCAGGTGGCCGGCGTGACGCTTGATAACGTTTACAAGAGGACCGGGATCCGATGAGTGGGGTACGACGCCTGATACCTTTCCTTCTCTCACTGCCTCTCATTGTGGCGGCAGCTACCAGCGCGTTTCCGCAGACAGGAGCAGATACTGCGAAACCACTCAGTATCGGCCTCACTGACCAGATACTTTCCGCAAAGCTGGGCGAGGAGAGAAAGGTCAACCTGTACTTCCCGGAGGGATACAAGCGTGAGGACAACAAGTCCTATCCGGTCATCTATCTCCTTGACGGAGGGATAGACGAGGACTTTATCCATGTCAGCGGCATTGTGCAGTTCGACAGCTTCGATTGGATCGCCAGGGTGCCGCCGTCCATAGTCGTGGGTATCGTCAATGTGGACCGGCGACGCGACATGACCTTCCAAACGACTGTGGAAGGCGAGCGTAAGCGGAATCCGACGTCAGGCCACTCGGATAAGTTCATCGCGTTCTTGAGGGACGAACTGCAGCCTTTCATCGCGTCCAAATACCACGGCAGCGGACCGCGGACGATCATCGGCGAGTCGCTCGGCGGCTTGCTTGCGACAGAGGTACTCCTCAAGGAGCCGTCGCTCTTCGACAAGTACATTATCGTGAGCCCGAGTATTTGGTGGGACAACGGCTCGATCCTGAACCTTTCGACAGACCGCCTCAAGAGCAAGAAGTCACCGACCTCCGTGTACATTGGTGTCGGTTTCGAGGGACTGACACCCACCGAGACGCCACGCGTGCAGGCTGTTGATGCGAACCTCCTCGATGAGAAGCTGAGAAAGATCGGGAGCTCCAACCTTGGCGTCGTTTTTGACTACCTGCCGGCTGAAGACCACCCGACGGTCTCTCATCAGGCTATCTTCAACGCGTTTCGCTTGCTGTATCCTGCTCCAAAGAAATAGAGTGATGCCCAAGATAACCGTTTACGAGAAACCGACCTGCACCACGTGCCGCAATCTCACGAAGCTCTTCATCGAGAACGGCATCGACTGGGACAAGGTCAACTACTTCATCGAGCCGTTTACCGAGGAGAATCTGTCTAAGCTGATCAAGAAGACGGGTATGCGGCCCTTTGAGATCCTCCGGCGCAACGAGCCGGATTTCAAAGGGCTCGGGATCACGGTGGAGAGCCCGGACGAGGACGTGATCGCGGCCATGGTGAAGTATCCGGCTATCATCCAGCGGCCTATTGTGGAGGTCGGCTCCAAGGCCGTGCTCGCCCGTCCCATCGACAAGGCTCTGGACCTGTTGCAGAATTCTGCAGGGTAGTCGTTCAACGCCTTCAGCACACTTGAACATGAAAGTACTCGTCATCTGCGTAGCAATATTTGCGGGATCCGCACTCACCGGCTGTGGACCCAGCGGTATTGCCAAGGAGGAGATGGATAAATTCTCCGGCACTCCGACTCCCTCGATAACCCCGACCCCGGAGGAGACGCCCATACCGGCGGCTCTCATAGCTCAGGTTGACACTTCCCTGGACGGGCCCGTGCTTACCGTGAACGACGAGCGGCAAAAAATCCTCAGCTGCACGAAATATAATTCTGTCTCGATCAACTCCGATGCGAGTAAGGTGACGATCAAAGGAATATGTCAGAAGGTCGTTATCAACGGCGATCGAAACCAGGTCACCGCCGACGCCGCGATGGAGTTTGCTTTCAATGGTACCGGGAATACCGTCACATACTCCCGCTTTGCTAACGGCAAGCAGCCGATAATTACGGAAAATCAGCCCGGCAACACCGCTGAGTTCGCTGCAGGGCCTGACCAGAAGAAGACCGAAGAGGCGAACAAAACAAAGAAGTGAGCATCACAAACGGAAACGGAAACGGCCATTACCCGACGGGCTCGAAACCGCGAAACGTCCTTGGGGGTGAACTGCGATCCTGCTGCACGGATCCCATGACCGGCTTTTTCAGGGACGGCTACTGCAAGGCGAGCGCACAGGACCCGGGCAGCCATACCGTCTGTATCGTCGCGACGGAGGAGTTTCTTGAGTACTCCAAGGCGGCCGGTAATGACCTCTCGACCCCGATGCCGCAGTACGCCTTCCCCGGGCTCAAAGCTGGTGATCGCTGGTGTCTGGTCGCAATGCGATGGCAGCAGGCACTGCAGAGTGGCATGGCACCTCGTGTGGTCCTCGCCGCAACGCACGAGGCCTGCCTGGAGCACATCGATCTCGAGGACCTAAAACGCTACGCGATAGATAACGACTGATCAGCAATTTCCCTCGGGTGATCTATAATTACTCCCCAAGTGCAGGAACAACCTGAACAATTTACCTTCGACTTTCACAAGGAGAAAGCCGAGATAGTTCGCCAGTCCGGTGATGAACTGTCTATTAAGATGGGGGATTTCGCGGGGCCGCTCGACCTCCTGCTGTACCTCATCAAACAGGAACGCGCCGATATCTTTGACATCCCGATCGCCCGGATCACCGAGCGGTATCTTGAGTTCATCAAGCTGATGAAGCGTCTCGACATCGCGGTTGCCGCCGACTTCCTGGTGATGGCTGCAACGCTGATCGAGATCAAATCAAAGATGCTCCTGCCGCGTGATCCCACCCTGCCGATCGAGGAGGAGTTTGAGGATCCGCGTCAGGAGCTGGTGAATCAGCTCCTCGAATATGAAAAGTTCAAGAGCGCCGCGGGTATGCTCCACGAGCGCGCCACCATCGAGCAGGCGATCTACACTCGTGGACGCATCGAGACTGACGACGCGAACGAAGAGGTTGATGCGACCGTCTTCGATCTGCTGACGGTCTTCCAAAAGATCGCGGAGCGGCACAAAGATCAGGTGCAGATGCAGATCGAACGTGAGGAGATCTCGCTCTCGGATATGATCAAGGACCTCAAACGCCGTCTCTTTGCACACGGCGAAGTCAGCCTTCTCCGGGTTTTTGAGGAGATGAGTAATAAGCGTGAGCTAGTCACCGCCTTTATCGCCGTCCTTGAGATCGTCCGCACCGAGCACGTGCGGCTGACGCAAGCATCCACATTCGGCGACATCGTTTTACGGAAGGTAGAACAAGCAGCATAGCTTTCATGGCAGAAGAAGAAGTAGAAGCATTAACGGAACCAGAACTTCCTGAGTCGGAGGTTGAGCCACGGCCGGCCCGCTCCCCTAGTGACCTTGTGTCCGTAGCGGAAGCCCTTATCTTCGTTGCGGATGAGCCGATCTCAACCAAAATGCTGGCCGATGTGCTCGCAGAACCGAAAGAGGCCATTACAGCAGCGATAGAACAGCTCCAGGCTGATTACCTTGAACGCAACTCCGGACTGCAGGTGCGCGAGGTCGCCGGCGGATGGCAGATCGCCACACGCACGGAACTTCACGAGGATGTGCGGGCATTCCTTAAGACGCGTCCGTCCGCCAAGCTCTCGATCGCGTCCCTGGAGACACTGGCCGTTATAGCCTACAAACAGCCTGTCACGGTGCCCGAGATCCTCGAGATCCGGGGCGTGCAGTCAGCAACATCCATCAAAACCCTTCTCGACAAGAGGCTAATTGTTGCAAAGGGCCGCAAGGAAGCGGTCGGCCGGCCAATTCAATACGGCACGTCCAAGGAGTTTCTCGTACAGTTTGGCCTCAAAGACCTCTCTGAGCTGCCGTCGATCGAGGACTTCGAAGATCTCACTCAGGGTATGTAGGGCCTGTTGCCAAACTAGTGAAGACAAAGAGCAGGCTCTCGATCGGTACATCCGCATTACCTGTTAAACTTGGCTTGTGCAGGAAAGATTACAGAAGCTCATCTCGCAAGCCGGGATCGCGTCCAGACGGGCTGCTGAGCAACTCATTCTAGAGGGCGTCGTCTCGGTCAATGGTGAGATCGTCAGCGAACTCGGCACCAAAGCCGACCCCGCAAAGGACCACATCAAGGTCCGCGGCAAGCTCATCAACAAGCTTCTCGAACAGCGCACGAACGTCTACGTCTTGCTCAATAAACCTAAGGGTTATCTGTCCAGCGTCAGCGACCCGGAGGGGCGGCCGCTCGTGACGGACCTGATCAAAGGATACGGGAAGCTGTATCCGGTCGGACGTCTTGATTTTAACACCGAGGGATTGATGATCCTGACGAATGACGGGGATTTTACAAACAAGCTGACCCGTTCCCGCTCGATCCCCAAGGTATACGAGGTAAAAACAAAGGGCCTGCCGAATGCCAATGCTATTAACAAGCTTCGCCGGGGAATTCTGCTCGAGGACGGCTTTAAGACGAGCCCGGCAGAGATCAAGGAGCTAACCGGTACGGACAAAAACGGCTGGTATGAGGTGACTCTCTACGAGGGACACAATCAGCAGATACGCAAGATGTTCGATGCGATCGGCCACTCGGTCGTAAAGCTCAGGCGTTTGAGGATCGGCGGCCTTGCAGCACCCGATCTGAGAGTCGGGGCGTCGCGGGAGTTAACGCCCGAGGACCTAAAGCTGATCGAGTCTCCGCCGCGGCGGCCTACCGCAACAAGGCCCGATGCTCGACCATCAGGCACAAGTTCTGCACGACCTTTATCCCGGCAGCGGCAAGCTTCTCCGCGACATCGTCGTTCCTGATCCCGAGCTGAAACCAGACGGATCTTGGGCGAGCTGCGATGATCTCCTCGGTATGCTTCGGGATGTCCTCACTTCTCCTGAAGACGTTCACCATGTCGATAGGGCCGGGCACCTCGCGTAGATCGCGGTAAACCGGCCGCTCCATGATCTCAGCCACCTCAGGGTAATAGACCGGCACCGGAATGATCTCGTACCCCGCCGACGCCATGTATTGCGCCACGTAGAAGGCCGGCTGGTTTGCGTGTGTTTCGGGCTTGATACCAAGGACGGCGATGCGCGTGGTCCCCCTTAGCAGGTCGCGGATCTCGCCGTCCGTTGTGAGTATGTTCTGGTTCCCCATCCCTTTAGGCTAGCAAAACAGATCGGAACGTTTGTATTATAGCTACATAACTATTCTTTATATATGAATTTCGAACTGTCGGAAGAGCAGCAACAGATCAAGTACAGCATCCGTGAGTTTGCGGAGAGCGAGATCCGCCCGCATGTGCTTGAGTGGGATGAGACGCAGCACTTCCCTGAGGAATTGCGGCCCAAGCTCGCGGAGCTCGGCCTAATGGGCGTCCTCTTCCCGGAGCAATATGGTGGCTCGGCGATGGGTTACGTCGAATACGCGACGATCATTGAGGAGCTTGGCCGTATCGATGGATCGGTGGCACTCTCGGTGGCGGCTCACAATTCCCTCTGCTCGAACCACATCTACACTTTTGGCACCGAGGAGCAGAAGGAGAAGTATTTGACGCCGTTGGCGTCGGGCGAGAGCTTTGGAGCCTGGGGGCTGACGGAGTCGCAGGCCGGTTCTGACGCCTCAGGCACGCGAACCACGGCCGTACGCTCCAACGGCGGTTGGAAGGTCAACGGCTCCAAGAACTTCATTACTCACGCTATCTCCTGCAACACGCTCGTCGCGGTGGCTTCGACCGACAAGTCCAAAGGCAGCCATGGCATAACTGCCTTCATCTTCGACAAGTCGATGGAGGGGTTCCGTTCGGACAAGAAGGAGAATAAGCTTGGGATGCGTGCGTCTGAGACTGCGTCCGTCGTATTTGAGGACTGTTATGTTCCGGATGAAAACCGCTTGGGAGAGGAAGGCGAGGGCTTCAAACAAGCGATGAAGATCCTCGATGGCGGGCGTATCTCTATCGCTGCCCTCTCGGTTGGCATAGCTCAGGGGGCGTACGAGGCAGCGGTGAAATATGCCAAGGAACGGCAGCAATTTGGTAAGCCGATAGCCGACTTTCAGGCCATTCAGTTCAAGCTTGCGGACATGGCGGTGCAGATCGAATGTGCGAGGCTGCTGACACTCCAGGCTGCGGCGGCAAAGGATGCAGGGCAGCCCGTTACGCAAAAGTCTGCCATGGCAAAGCTTTACGCCTCCGAGACGGCCGTTCGCGTCGCGGAGGAATCGATACAGATCCATGGCGGCTATGGCTACACCAAGGATTACCCGGCGGAGAAATACTGGCGAGACTCAAAGCTTTGTACCATCGGCGAGGGTACGAGCGAGATCCAACGTATGGTGATCGCAAAAAACCTGCTTAGATCAGTGTAAGCCCCGTCGAATTCGATCTCCGGCGACTCTTCATCAGGCGTATACTCTTCCTGCTACTCGACATGGGACGAATCGGTTGTTGCACGTTGCATACGTGCAACAACCGGCGCTATTATTCGGCTCTACACTTTTCTTTAGGAGGAAACTGACATTATGAGTTCAAGCACCGCCCCTATAACCGGCCGCATTGCAGCGGCCTTTCTCGGAGAATTGGAGAATGAAGCAAAGGTTACCCGCACCATCCTCGAGCGAGTGCCCGCGGACAAGTTTGATTACAAACCGCATGAAAAATCGATGACCTTCGGCCGCCTGGCGTCTCACATCGCTGAGATGTTTGGCTGGACCGAGGTGACGCTTAAGCAGGACACGCTCGACTTCTCCACAATGGATTACAAGCCGTTCGAACCTGCCTCGAGCGAGGAGCTGCTCGCGTTCCTTGACGAGCGTCTTGCCAGCGCTCGGCAGACCATCGCTGACACCTCAGATGAGCAGTTCATGACCGATTGGACTATGCGGAATGGCGATCAGGTCTATTTCACACTGCCAAAGGTTGCCGTGATGCGGTCATTCGTGATGAATCACATCATCCATCATCGGGGCCAACTCTCGGTTTACCTGAGACTGAATGATATTCCCGTGCCTTCAATGTACGGCCCGTCGGCAGACGAGCAGATGTAAAATAACCGCCGCCAGCTTACGCCAGGCCCCTGCTTTGTGCGGGGGCTTTCCATTCTTCACGCGCTATGTGCTGAAATCTATCTGTGGACGAACCTCTATTCCAGATCTTGTTCGAGCCCGAGGAGGAGGAACGCAGGCCTTTATCGGTCGCGGAGCTCAATGCAGAGATCAAGAACGTCGTCGACCGCCGATTCTCCCAGGTGTGGGTCGAGGGTGAGGTGGTCGATTTCAAGCTCGCCGGCAAGGGCCATTGGTACTTCAACCTTCATGATGGCGACGCATCAATAAAGTGTGTCTGTTGGGGCGGCACCAACTTTAGGATCAAGTTTCGCCCGCAGAACGGAATGACGGTGCGCATTCGGGGGCGGATCGACTTTTGGGCCGCCCGAGGCGAACTGAAGCTGAACGTAGACGCGCTCGAACCTGCCGGCGAGGGTGCACTGCGTGCTGCCTTTGAGCAGATCAAGGCTCGCCTGGAGGCCGACGGCCTCTTTGCCCATGAATTAAAGCGGCCGATCCCCTTCTTCCCCCGTCGCGTCGGGATCGTGACCAGCAGGACGGGAGCGGCGTTTCACGACATTCTTAACGTGCTGAGCCGCCGGGCCAAAGGGGTCTCGATCCTTCTGGCTCCAGCGGTCGTGCAGGGTGACGGTGCCGCAGACAGCATCCGCAGAGCTATCGTTGCCCTAAATCGCCACAGTTCACAGCTTGAGGTTACCCGGCGTTTGGACGTGCTGATCGTAGGCCGCGGAGGTGGATCGGCCGAGGACCTATGGGCCTTTAACGACGAAGCTCTGGCACGTGCGATCAGGGCAAGTGAGATCCCGGTCATTTCGGCCGTCGGACACGAGATCGACTGGACCATCGCTGACTTGGTGTCGGACCTGCGAGCCCCCACGCCGAGTGCGGCCGCAGAGATCGTTGCCGCCCGCGAGGAGGACATCTGCGCGAGGTTTACGGCATATGAGGACCGGCTCGACTCGATGATGAGCCACCGTATGCGGGACCTGGATTTTCGCCTGGAGACGCTGGGAAGTGAATTAGATTCGTCATTCATGGCGAAAATGCAGTTGATGAGGTCCAGGTACTCCGAGGCTGCGGCCCAACTCTCGCCCATGATGCTCCGTCAGCGATTGTCCGGTACATTGGGCAGGATCGACTCTCTCTCCATGCGCTGCTCGACCGCCGCAAGTGCTGCTCTACAGAATGCCAACGAAGGCCTGCGCGTGGCTGCGAGCAAGCTCGACGCTCTGTCGCCGCTGGCGGTGCTTGGGAGAGGGTACTCGATCACTCAGCTTACGGATGGGACTGTCATTCGGTCCGCTGATCAGGTGTCGAAGGGCGACCTTTTGAAGATACGGCTCGGAAACGGCAAACTGGATGCCGAGGTTCTCTCATCCGAATAGCCGATGTCTAAACGCCCATTTGCGATCGCGGGTATTGTTCTCCTATCGATCCTGCTGATAGCGGGCGGAGCCCTTTTTTTCTATTACCAGAGCCTCAAAACGACGCCTCAATACTCGCTGGCCCTGCTTATTGACGCGGCGAAGCACGAGAATAAGGATCAGATCGCACAGTTGGTAGACACCGACGCCGTCGTGGATGATTTCATGCAGCAGATCGTTGATCATGCCGTCG
>Ga0070658_10003500_pt1 | contig 12898 bp, 7 predicted proteins | sample KBSC13metaG_FD_64664 | JGI IMG/M metagenome (GOLD analysis project Ga0070658, IMG submission 64664) | Corn rhizosphere microbial communities from Kellogg Biological Station, Michigan, USA - KBS C1-3 metaG | ecosystem: Host-associated > Plants > Roots > Rhizosphere > Soil ... | reverse complement strand
CCCTGCGCCACGGAAATACCCGGAACGTCGGGGTGATCGGCATCGCCGTCTTTGCCGAGCGCCGCGTCTATTCCCGTCCGCCTTGGGGCAACGAAGCGGTGAAGCGGCAGGAAGCGAACCCGTTCCCCGGTCGCCGCTGGGCGCAACCACCGGAGTAGCGGAGCGTGAGCGGTGACGAAGGTTAAGGAGTGGGAAAACAGGGTTGCCCAGCCCGGAGGGCTGCAAAGAAATTTAGCCCCGGGTCGAGCGAGGAACGAGCGAACACCCGGGGTTAACCAACCCAAACGGGTTGCGTTCCGGTGGTTGCGCTCGTGCCTCGCGTCACCACCGAGGAGGCGGCTGAGGTGCTGGTGGTGGCGGGTGCCTTTCGGGCGAGTTAGGCCAATTTCTCTCATCCCTCCGGGATGGAAGCAGCACAACGTCATCTCCACGAATGATCATGATCAAGGGTATTTTGTCTTTGCTTCCCCCCGGAATGACCTGCTTTCGGGGCAAGGATGTGACGCTCTGCGAGGGGATACTGAATGAGAACGTCTAAAGGAATTGCTGCAGAGACACCCATCGACGAATCATGATGGGAGAATTTGTTCCTTGAAATCAGAGTGGACTGGGAGTTTATTCCCAGTCCTATGTCCACCGGTCATCCACTCGAAGCCCTCCTCCGCCAACGCATTGCCATCATCGATGGCGCGATGGGGACGACCATTCGCACCTACGGGATGACCGAAGCGGATATCCGCGGCACGCGCTTCGCCGATTCGAAGAAGGACCTGCTGAACAACGGCGATCTCTTTTCGATCACCCAGCCGAAGATGATCTCGGACATTCACCGGCGGTTCCTCGAAGCCGGGGCGGATATCGTCGAGACCAATACCTTCTCGGCGACCAGCATCGGCCAGAGCGAATTCTTCGTGGACGATCCGCGCGAGCACGGCGGACGGAAGGACCCGGAGTTTTACCAGAAGATCATCGACGATCCGTTCCTGAACGACTTGGCGTGGGAGATCAACGAGCAATCCGCCCGGCAGTGCCGGGAATGGGCCGATCGCGTGGCCAATGCGGATGGCAAGCAGCGCTTTGTGGCCGGTGCGGTCGGGCCGCTGACGGTGTCGCTGTCCAATTCGCCTGATGCCGACGACGCCGGCTTCCGCGTGGTCACGTTCGACCAGGTGAAGGCGGCCTATATTCAGCAGATCCGGGCGCTGATCGCCGGCGGATCGGACGTGCTCCTCGTCGAGACGATCTTCGATTCGCTAAATGCCAAGGCTGCGCTCGTCGCGGCGCAGGAGGTCTTTCAACAGGATGGAAAGGTCCTGCCGATTATGATCTCGGCGGCGGTCGGGCGCGGCGGAGAGACGATGATCTCGGCGCAGACCGTGGAGGCGTTTTGGAACGCCGTGAAGCATGTGAAGCCGCTCTCGGTCGGGTTGAACTGCTCGCTCGGGCCGGATCTCATGAGGCCGTTTCTCGAGGAACTGGCGACGAAATCGGACGCCGCGATTTCCTGCTACCCCAATGCCGGATTGCCGAATCCGCTCTCGCCGACGGGCTTCGACCTCAAGCCCGAGGACATGGGCCGGTATCTCGGAGGCTTCGCGCATGACGGCTTGCTGAATATCGCGGGCGGCTGCTGTGGCAATACGCCCGAGCACATCGCGGCGATCGCAAAGGCGCTCTCGACGGAACCGCCCCGCGGCGGGCGTTGGAGCGGGCTTGCGACCGCGGCATCGGAAGAGGCGCCCGTGGCTCCCGAAAAGGAGGCTCCGCGCCCCTTGCGCCTCTCGGGCTCGCAGCCCTTCACGCAGCAGATCGGAAGCTACCTGATGATCGGCGAGCGCACGAACGTCGCGGGCTCACCCAAGTTTGCCAAACTCATCAAGGCCGGCAACTACGAGGAGGCCGTGGCCATCGCCCGGCAGCAGGTCGAGAACGGCGCCAATGTGATCGATATCTGCATGGACGAGGGGATGATCGATGGCGTGGCGGCGATGACGCGCTTCCTCCAGTTGCTCGGCAGCGAGCCGGAGGTGGCCAAGGTGCCCTTCATGGTGGACTCCTCGAAATGGGAGGTCATCGAGGCCGGGCTGAAGTGCATCCAGGGCAAGGGCATCGTGAACTCCATCTCGCTCAAGGAGGGCGAGGCAAAGTTCCGGGAGCAAGCGGCCAAGGTGCTGAAGTACGGCGCGGCGGTCGTGGTCATGGCCTTCGATGAGCAGGGGCAGGCGGCGACCTACGAGGACAAAATCCGCATCTGCGAGCGCGCCTATCGCATCCTCGTGGATGAAGTCGGCATTGCGCCGGAGGACATCATTTTCGATCCGAACATCCTGACCGTGGCCACGGGCATCGAGGAGCACAACAACTATGCCGTCGATTTCATCAACGCGACGAAGTGGATCAAGGAAAACCTGCCGCATGCCAAGGTGAGCGGCGGCGTGTCGAACATCTCGTTCAGTTTCCGGGGCAACAACCACGTCCGCGAGGCCATGCACTCGGCGTTCCTCTACCACGCCATCAAGGCGGGGATGGACATGGGCATCGTCAATGCCGGCATGCTCGAGGTCTACGAGGAGATCGAGCCCGAGCTGAAGGGGCTCGTCGAGGACGTGCTCCTCAACAAGCGTCCCGACGCCACGGAGCGGCTCGTCGATTTCGGCGAGAAGCTCAAGGCTTCCGGCGCGGGCAAGGATACCGCCGCGGCGAAAAAGGAGGAGGAGTGGCGCAAGGGCACCGTGGAGGAACGCCTCGCGCACTCCCTCGTGAAGGGGATCGACATGTATATCGACGCCGATACCGAGGAGGCGCGGGCCAAGCTCGGGCGGCCGCTGGCCGTCATCGAGGGGCCGCTCATGGATGGCATGGGTGTGGTCGGCGATCTCTTTGGCGCGGGCAAGATGTTCCTGCCGCAGGTCGTGAAATCCGCGCGCGTGATGAAAAAGGCCGTGGCGTATCTCACGCCTTTCATGGAAGCCGAAAAGGCCGCGCTGGTGGCCGCCGGTCACACCGTGAAGGCGCAAGGCAAGATCGTGCTCGCGACCGTGAAGGGCGACGTGCACGACATCGGCAAGAACATCGTGGGCGTGGTGCTGGCGTGCAATAATTACGAAGTGATCGACATGGGCGTGATGGTCCCGTGCGAGAAAATCCTGGCGCGCGCGAAGGAGGAGGAGGCTGATCTCATCGGCTTGAGCGGGCTGATCACGCCTTCGCTCGATGAGATGGTGCACGTGGCCAAGGAGATGGAGCGGACGGGCTTCAAACTGCCGCTGCTCATCGGCGGCGCAACGACAAGCAAGGCGCACACCGCCGTGAAGATCGCCCCGCACTATAGCGAGCCGGTCGTGCACGTGCTGGATGCCAGCCGCGCGGTGCCGGTGACCACGACGCTGCTGAACAAGGAGAACAAGGTGACGTTTGTGGCCCAGCACCGGGCCGAGTACGAGAAGCTGCGCCAACTGCACGCCGGGCCGAAGCAGAAGCTGGTTCCGCTCGACCAGGCGCGGGCGAATCGCACGCCGATCGTCTGGCGGGCCGAGGATGTGCCGCAGCCGGCCTTTACCGGGGTGCGCGTGCTCGAGGATTTTCCGCTGGAGACCCTGCGCAAATTCATCGACTGGACGCCCTTTTTCCACACGTGGGAGTTGCGCGGCGTGTATCCGTCGATCCTGAAGCACGAAAAATACGGCGAGCAGGCGACGAAGCTTTTTGCCGACGCCCAGGAATTACTCGAGGAGATCATCGCGAAAAAGCTGATCACAGCGCGCGCGGTTTACGGCTTCTTCCCCGCCAACGCCGTAGGCGACGATGTGCAGCTCTTCACGGATGAGACGCGCTCGCAGCCGCTAACCACGCTGCATTTCCTGCGGCAGCAGATGGAGAAGAAGGATGGCGAGCCGCATCGCTCGCTGTCCGATTATATCGCCCCGGAGCTGCCCGATCACGTGGCGGGTTTTGCCGTGACGAGCGGAATTGGGCTCAAGGAAATCGTGGAAAAGTTTAAAGCGGAACATGACGACTACAACGCCATCATGGCCGAGGCGCTGGCGGACCGGCTGGCCGAGGCCTTTGCCGAGTGCCTGCACAAGCGGGTGCGCGAGGAGTGGGGCTACGGCGCGAGCGAGAATCTCAGTACGGACGATCTCATCGAGGAGAAGTATCGCGGCATCCGGCCAGCCGCGGGCTATCCCGCGTGCCCGGATCATACGGAGAAGGGGACGCTCTGGAAGCTGCTGGATGTGGAGAACAAGACCGGCATCAAGCTCACGGAGTCATACGCCATGTGGCCGGGATCGAGTGTGAGTGGGCTTTACTTTGCGCATCCGGAGTCGCGCTACTTCGGGCTCGGCAAGATCGACCGGGACCAGGTGCTCGACTACGCGGCGAGGAAAGGGATGAGCGTGGTGGAGGTGGAGCGTTGGCTCGGGCCGAACCTGGGCTACGAGCCGGCGGGGGTGGCGGCGGCTGCGCCGCAAGCGGCGGAGGCGGCGCCTCAGTTGGTGGGGTAGCGGGGAGGGCCGCAGGCAGCGAGGGGGATTGTTGATGAGGGTTCGTTCAGTCGGGGTGCGCGTGCGCTATTTGGCGCGCTTCCCCTCACCGTCATTCTTGAGCGAAGCGAAGAACCTGTGATCTCTGCCTTTCTTCACCAGCGAGGCGTTGGATGTGGGAAGAGATCGGCTCGCCCGAAGCCACCTGCGACCGCCAGCACCTCAGCCGCCACCTCGGAGGTTCTTCGTTCCTCAGAATGACGGGTTTGGGGGAACCCGCCATCTGGCACAAGCGCCGCGTGGCGGCAGGGCGCCAATAAATCTGCGCGCCGTCTCCTCTCCCCACAAAAAAAGCCCCGCCGGATCACGGCGGGGCTTTTGATGATTTGCTGATCTCGCGGAGGCGAGACGAGGCGAAGCGCCCCCTTAGTCCTTCCGCTCCACGACCACAAACCGGCTGGTGCCCTTGGTCGAGACGCGGAGAAGCACTTTCTTCTCCTTCTTCATTTTCTCGCTCAGGTCGACGGCTTGCTTCGAGGAGGTGATCGGCTCGCGGTTGATTTCGTGGATCACGTCGCCCACCTTCAGGCCGGCTTCGGCGCTGGCGGAGTCCTGATCGATCTCGGTGATGACGACACCCTTGGCGCCCTCCGGGATGCCGAACTTCTTGTGCGCATCGGCATCGATGTCACCCACGGTCACACCGTCGAGCACATCCGGATCTTCCGGGGCGGCCGGTTTGCCGGCGGCGGCGACTTTCGCGCCGGGGCGTTCGCCGAGTTCGATTTTGACCATCTTCTCCTTGCCGTCGCGAATGAGCTTCACGTCGACCTTGGTGCCGGGAGCGATCGAGGCGACCATGAGTTGCAACTCGCGCGGGCCTTCCACTTTCTTGCCGTCCACTTGCACGACCACGTCGCCCGATAGCACGCCGGCCTTTTCCGCCGGGCTCTTGGAGGTCACTTCGGCGACGAGCGCGCCGGCGTTGTCTTCGATCTTGAAGGCCTTGGCCAGCTCCTCGCTCAGCGGTTGGAGCGCGATGCCGAGGAAGCCGCGGGAGACTTTCCCGTTCTTGATCAGGCCGTCCATGACGGTGTGCGCGAGGTTCGCCGGGACGGCGAAGCCGATGCCCTGATTGCCCCCGCTGCGGCTGAAGATCGCCGTATTGATGCCGATCAGGCGGCCTTCCATATCGACGAGCGCGCCGCCCGAGTTGCCCGGGTTGATGGACGCGTCGGTCTGGATGAAGTTTTCGTAGTCCGTGATGCCGGTGCCGCCGCGGCCAATGGCGCTCACGATGCCCATGGTCACCGATTGGGTGAGCCCGAAGGGATTGCCCACGGCGATCGCGAGGTCGCCCACGCGGATCTTGTCGCTGTCGGCGAAGGTGATGCCCTGGAGCTTGGTGTTCGGTTCGATCTTGAGGACGGCGATGTCCGTGCTCGGATCAGTGCCGATCTTCTTGGCGACGTACTCGTGCTTCTCGTTGCCGATGGTCACCAGGATCTCGTCCGCGCCCTCAATCACGTGGTTGTTCGTGATGATGTGGCCTTCGGGGCTGACGATGACGCCCGAGCCGAGACCGATCATCTCGCGGTGCTTCTTGCCATTGGCGGCGTCGCCTTTGCCGCCCTTGCCGCCTTTGCCTCCGTCATCCTTTTCCGGGGCTTCGCTGTCGTCGGGGATGCCGAAGAACTTGCGGAACATGGGGTCGTTGAACATCGGGTTCTGGCCCTGCTGCTGCGCCCGACGGCCGACCATCTTGGAAGTGGCGATCGTGACGACATTGGGGGCGACCTTCTCGACCACGGGAGCGAAGGTGGTGATGGTGCCCGCGACCTGGGTGACGGGCTTCGGATCGACCTTGACGGAGGGTGTCACTTCGTCCGCCCAGGTCAAGGGAGCGAAGGCCGCGCCCGCCAGGAGCACGGCGATGGAGGAGAACAGGGGTTGCAGTGATTTCATTTGTTTGGAGTAGAGACTTTTCGCGCGGCGGGGGCCGCATGGTTTGTTGTCTGTCGGACAGGCGACTGCCCCGCGCGTTCAAACGACGAGGCATGATTTACGCTTCGTCCGGGGTCAGGCGTCGGGAGGAGTGTGGGTCCAGGTGTTGCCAATAGAGCGGGGTGACTTCGCGGCCCTCGCTAAACCAAGCGGTGCCATTCCAGCGGCCGCTGACCTGCTTTTGCTTATCGAGGTAAAGACGCACGCGCTGGTGGGTTTCCGGTTTTTCGCGGGAGCAATCGTGAAGGGGATGTTTATCGGACATTGCTGAAGGCACTCCAGCACTGATTCGCGCGGGGGGACGGGGTTGGGTGTGCTGGATGGGGGAAGAAATCAGGAGCCGGGTGTTCAGTATTCAGCGTTCAGTGTTCAGTCGCATACGTTCCATGGGGGGTGGGCGCCAATGGGACGGATGCGACTTATGGAACGTATCTGCTCACTGCGAAGGCGCTTTCTGAACACTGAACACTGATTACCGATTACTCTCCTCCGCTCCGCCTACTGCGTTCGCTGCTGCGAGCCATCCGGGTTGAACTTCACCACGGATTCCCGCACCACCATCGGGTCGTACTGGCGGAAGACGGCTTGGGAATGGGCGATGGCGGGATCCCCGGGCTTCATGGCCCGGAAGACCAGGTCGGCGCTGCCGGCGCGCACCCCGATCTCCCCGGGGCGCACATCCAGCGAGACGGGCACCATCACGAGTCCGCGTCTGGCGCAGTATTCATTGGCCACGCCGAAGACCACCTCCCGCGCGGGCACCGTGGCGGCGTTCCATTTGAGCTGGTCTTCGGCGGTCACCGTGAGGGTGCCGGGTCCGGCGGCCTGGACTTGCGGGCCCCAGTTGGCGCAACCGGAGAAGAGGAGAGTCAGGGTCAGCGAGAGCAGGAGGGGGAGTCGGTGCATGGGGACTTTTTACGGGGGGTGGCTGGGGAGTGCCAAGCTTGTTCCGGTGGAAGCACCCGTTGTTGCTTGGAATGCTTCGGGAGCGAAGCTCACCGCGCGTCCGGCCCGGACCTCTCCGCGCTCATTTCGTGCCTCTTCAATCGCCCGCTGACGGGTTATTTCCGAGTGGCTCATACAGGCGATCCTCGCCTAAATCGTTCCCATCCCGCTAAATCATCCATCCCATGCCTCCCTTCTCGCGCCGTCGTTTCCTCCAACTCACCGCCTCGTCCCTCCTCGTGCCCGCGTTTGCCCGGGCGGTGGAGCCGTTTCAGCGCACGGGCGCGCCGCGGCTCCTGCTCAGCATGGCGGCCTATTCCCTGCGCCAATACTTCAAGACGGAGAAAGGCAAACCCATCCCGGGCGGCACGCTGGATATCTTCAAGTTCATCGACTACTGCGCCGAGCAGGGCTGCGAGGGGGCGGAGCTCACGAGCTACTATTTCCCGGTCGAGCCGAGCGACGAATATTTGATCCAGGTCCGGCGGCACGCCTTCCTGCGCGGGGTGGCCGTGAGCGGCACGTCGGTGGGCAACAACTTCGCCCTCCCCAAGGGCCCTGAGCTCGACGCCCAGATCGCGGACGTGAAGAAATGGATCGACCGCGCGGCGGTGCTCGGCGCGCCGCACATTCGCGTCTTCGCGGGCGCGGCCAAGGGCCTGGAACCCGCCGAGGCGCGCAAGATGTGCATCAGCGCGCTCGACGAGTGTGCGGATTACGCGGGCACGAAGGGCATTTTCCTCGGCCTGGAAAACCACGGCGGCATCGTGGCCGAGCCGGCGGGCATCCTCGAGATCGTGAAGGCCGTGAAGAGCAAATGGCTCGGGATCAATCTCGACACCGGCAATTTCCATGGGGCCGATCCGTATGCGGAGCTGGCTCTGATCGCGCCTTACGCGGTGAATGTGCAGGTCAAGGCGGAGATCTATCGCGCGGGCGCCACGGCGGCGGAGCCCTCGGACATGGCTCGCGTGGTCAAGATCCTGCGCGACGCCAATTACCAGGGCTGGGTGGCGCTTGAGTACGAGGCCAAGGAGGATCCGTGGAAAGCGATCCCATTCTGGCTCGGCCGGATCCGCGAGCAGATCGCCGCCGCAGCTTCGAGCCCCGCGCCCGCGGCTGCGGCAGGCGCCGTCGCGTGGAAGCCGCTCTTCGATGGCAGAACGCTCACCGGCTGGAAGGCCCCGAATTTCAGCGGGCAAGGCGAAGTCGAGGTGAAGGATGGGCAGATGATCCTCGGCATGGGCAGCGATATTACCGGGATGAATCTGGCTGGCGATTATCCGAAGATGAACTACGAGGTGTCCCTCGAAGCCACGCGCCTCCAGGGCAGCGATTTCTTCTGCGGCCTCACGCTGCCCTATGGGGACAAATGCTGCACCTTCATCGTCGGCGGCTGGGGCGGCTCGCTGGTCGGGCTCTCCAGCATCAATGGCGACGACGCCTCGGAGAATGAGACGACGAAATTCGACAAATTCGAGACGGGCAAATGGTACCACATCCGCGTGCGGATGACGCCCGACAAGATCGAGGCCTGGATCAACGACGACCAGAAGGTGGACGTCAAGACGGAGGGCAAGAAGATCGACATGCGCCCCGGCGAGATCGAGCTATCGAAGCCTTTTGGCATCGCGACCTTCCGCACGCGCGCGGCGGTGCGTGACATCAAGCTGCGCGTGTTGGATGCTGGCGCGAAATAGATGAAAATGCTCCGCAACGCACTCGCCGCCGCCGTGGCCGCCGCGCTCTTCGCGCCCTTCTCCGTCCAGGCCTGGGATGGAGCCGGCCACATGCTCGTGGATCAGATCGCCTGGGACCTCATGACCCCGGCGGCGCGCGCCCAGGCCGCCGAATTGGTCAAGCCGCTCGATACCCGCTTCAACGAAAACCAACCCTACAATTTCATCACCGCCGGCGCGTGGATGGATGACATGCGCGGGATGGGCAAAGACTACAAGTGGTCCAAGCTGCATTACATCGACATCCCGTGGACGCCCACCGGCACGCCCATCGAGATGCCCGAGCCGCCGAATGTCATCACCGGGATCGACGACGCCGCCAAGGTCTTGCGCGATGCGAAGTCCACGCCCGCCCAGCGCACCGAGGCGCTGGCCATGCTCATTCATTTCGTCGGCGACATTCACCAGCCGCTCCACGCCACCGAGCGGAACAAGGACCGGGGCGGCAACGGCGTGCTCATCTCCGGCGTGCCCTTCACCGATCTGATGGCCAAGCAGGGCCGCAATCTGCACACCTTCTGGGACAAGGCATTTCGCTTCGACAGCCAGGGCCCGGCCATCGTGGAAGTCTGGCCATCGCCCGAGATCACCGGCCGTCCGCATGCGCCGGGGGAGGGGGTGATCGCCGCGGAAGCGAAGAAGATCGTCGCGCAGTTTCCACGCGAGAATCTGCCGGAACTGGCCAAGGATATCGACGCCACTTCATGGGCGAAGGAGAGTTATCTCGAAGGCTGCCTGCACGCGTATCCCGCGGGCGACATGGGCGACACCTCCATGGTTCACGTCCTCACCCCGGAATTCGCCAAAGCTTCACGGGTCATCGCCGATCGCCGCATCGCGCTCGCCGGGTACCGGCTGGCGGATTTGCTGAATGAGTTGCTGAAGTAGAATGATCTGTGCCCGACGCCATCTCCTTAAACGTCACACCAATTTGGATGGACGATATCGGGGATTCAGTATCTGTTTGCGGCCAACCCCTCCATGCCGTCTGCTAAACCGTTTGGCGAGATCTGGTTGACCCGGCTACGAATCCGACCCCGCTTGAATTGAAATGGTGTTTCCCCAGAAGGAGTGTAATAATCGTCGGGCAGTTTCGCGTTGGCGGCCGGCGATTCTGAGTGCCTCGATCGCGTCACACTTGAAGAGGTTTGCGTCCCGACGTGGAAGCGCATTTTTCCCGCCCGCTGTCTCTAGCGCTCGGGTTACGGCGCGTACGCTGCTTTTTACGCTTTCCGCGGCTTTGATGGTTGGTTCTGTTTCCGCGCAGCAGAACGTCGTCTATACCAATGGGGAGAACAACACCGCCCCGATCACCATCACCGCGGCGACCAATCCCACCACGCTGACGATATTCGCGGGGAGCGCGACCCAAAGCGGAGTCATCAGTGACGCGGGGACGACGGGAAATCTGATCTTCAATGGTGGAATCAGCGGCACCCTGACGCTGTCCGGAGTCAACACCTATACTGGCACCACGACGGTTTCAGGGGGCACGCTGGCGATCGGTGCGGATAACAATCTCGGCGCGGCACAAGGTCAAATCATCCTTTCCACTCAAAGCGTGGCGGGGGCCGAGTTATTGACCGGCAGCGCGGGCGACTTCACCACCAGCCGTGCGGTGAGCATCAACAACGGTGTCCTGTCGGCGGTCAATGGCACGACGGCCGTTTATAATGGATCGATCTCGTCCTTTGATCTGACGTTCGGCGATACGAAAAATGGCGGCGCGGTGATCGTGAACGGCATCATTAGTGGCGGAAGTTCCGTCGCCCAGATGGACATCGTCAACGGAGTGGTCACCTTTACCGCGGCCAATACTTACGGCGGTGATACGGCGGTGAGCAATGCCACGCTGCAAATTTCCGCCGATAGCAGCCTCGGAGCCACCAGTACGAACGGCTTCGCCAGCGAGGTGCGATTGTTCAATGGCGAACTCCTGACCACCGGCGCCACCTTCACCACCAACCGCGTTTTCGAGTTTGGCCCGTCATCCACCCTCGCGGCCGCGAATGGCACCACGGCCACCTATGGGGGCTCGTTCTCGAGTAACTCCGGCGGAACGATCGTCATCGGTGACGGAACGAATCACGGGGCGATTATCTTTTCGAGCACCGCCCATATCAGCGGAACTCCAGCCTATCCGGGCGGGACGGATGGGTCCGCTGCAGTCAGTGTCACCTCCAACGCCAGCTTGACCAATAACGGCTCCATCACCGGTGATCCGGGAGCGACGGGAAATGTGACTTTTGCCGGTCAGAATCCGTCGAATGGAGGTGCCGGCGGAACCGGTGTGGCGTTGGCCATGCAGGCCGCTTTGAGCAACAGCAACACCGGGACAATTACCGGAGGCACTGGGGGCGACGGCGGGCCACTTTATGCCTTTGGCGGGCAGACCTTCTCTTCCGCCGGCAACGGCGGCCATGGGGGCAGCGGTGACACCCTCGCACAGAATGTGAGTTTCACCAACTTGGGGGTGATCGCGGGTGGGAATGGCGGGCGTGGCGGCGGGACGCAAGGGGGTGGTTTTCCGGGGAGCGGCGGTGATGGCGGTGCTGGGATCGCCGTGGCCGCGGGCTCCAGCCTCACCAATCAAGGCACGATTAGCGGCGGCACTGGCGGCTTCGGCGGCGCCGGCGGATCGTCTGTAGGGGACGGCGGCGTGGGCGGAGCTGCGGTCACGCTCGCCCCAGGCGCCACTTTCACGAACCAGAACACGATTACCGGCGGCAGCGGCGCCAGCTACACTTTTGGAACGACCATTTACTACAATGCCGGCGGGGCGGGCGTCACGGCCTCGGGCAACGATACGATTATCAATGCCGGTAGTATCACCGGTGGCCTGGGTAGCGGTCCGTCCACGGCCATCCTCCTCAATGGAGGCGGCAACTCTCTGGTGCTGTATTCTATTTCCCAGACCTCCGGCTCCGTGGTGAGCGCCAGCGGCACCACCAATGGGGGTGATACTTTGAAACTGGGAGGGGACACCGACGGCACCTTCGATACGTCACAGATCGGCGCACTATACCAATCCCCGTATCAATACCAAGGCTTCGCGAACTACGCCAAAACGGGAGCCAGCACCTGGACGCTCACCAACACGACGGCGGCGGTCACTCCCTGGACCATTTCGCAAGCCGTTCTCTCGATTTCTTCCGATGGCGCCTTGGGTGATGCATCAGGCCGGCTGACCCTGGATGGCGGCACGCTCCAGACCACGGCTGGTTTTACCATGTCCCGCGCCGTTGCCTTGACGGCGAATGGCGGCACCGTCGATCTGGCTGGAAATAGTCTCACCATCGCGGGTCCGATTTCCGGGCCGGGCAGCTTCGCGCTAAAGGACGCCACCGGCGCTGGCCAGTTCACCCTCAGTGGGAACAATACCTATACCGGCGCGACAACGATTAACCGCGGCAGGATGGTCGTCAATGGTTCCATTGCCAGCCTCGCCCCGGTGACGGTGAACAATGGCGGCACCCTGGGCGGTACCGGCACCATTGCCGGAGCCGTCACCATCCACTCGGGCGGCACGCTCACGCACGGGAGCAGCCCTGGCACGTTCACGCTCGGCGCCTTGACTCTCGATGCCGGCTCCAGTGTGGATTATCAATTGGGCGCGCCTGGCGTCACCGGCGCGAGTGACCTCACCGTGGTCAGCGGTAACCTCACGCTCGGCGGCTCACTCAGTATCTCCGCCGGTCTCGGTTTCGGACCGGGCACTTACGATCT
>Ga0070658_10003499_pt1 | contig 12898 bp, 7 predicted proteins | sample KBSC13metaG_FD_64664 | JGI IMG/M metagenome (GOLD analysis project Ga0070658, IMG submission 64664) | Corn rhizosphere microbial communities from Kellogg Biological Station, Michigan, USA - KBS C1-3 metaG | ecosystem: Host-associated > Plants > Roots > Rhizosphere > Soil ... | reverse complement strand
CCGGGTCGTCCACACCGGAAATCCTGTTCGCGCAGAGCTGGCCCAGCCACCACCACCGGTCACGGAAGCGCGGCGGCGCCTGGGCCTGGCGCCCGACCGCACGACGGTGCTGGTGATGGGGGGCAGCCTGGGCGCGTCGCGGTTGAACGACTGGATGCTGGCGGCGGGCGCGCGCTTCGCCAGCTCGCCGCACCAGGTGCTGTGGCAATCGGGTCGCAAGCACTTCGACGCGTGCCTGGCGCGCGGCGGGGCCCGCCCGAGCGTTCACCTGGTGCCGTTCCTGGACGACATGGCGGCGGCGTATGCCGCGGCCGACCTGGTGGTCGCGGGCGCGGGCGCCATGACGCTGGCCGAGCTGAGCTTCCTGGGCAAACCCGCCCTGGTGGTGCCGGACCGGAACGTCAGCGAGGACCACCAGACCCCGAACGCGGACGTCGTGCGCGCCCAGGGCGGCCTGGTGTGGGATCAGCCGGCGCTGGACGAGCGGCTGACGGCGCGGATCGAGGCCCTGCTGCAGGACGAGGCCGAGCGGCGAGCGCTGGGTGAGCGCATGCGCGCCGGGGCCCAGCCCCAGGCCGCCGCGCGCATCGCCGCCGAGATCACCGCGCTGGCCACCAGATTGTGATAGTTACCGAGGGGGATGGATCTTCGGATGGCGGCCCAGCTGGCCGGGGCGGCGGCCCTGGGCGCGGCGCTGCTGGTGCCTGGGGTGAAGCGGCTGGCCCTGAAGGGCGGGGCGGTCGACGTGCCGGAAGCGCGTCGCGTGTCGACCAGGGTGACGCCACGCCTGGGTGGCCTGGCCATCTTCCTGGCCTTCACGCTGGTCATCGGGTTGTTCGGCCTGCTAGGGAAGGTGTCGCTGGCGGTGGGGACGCCGCGGGTGGTCGCCTTCTTCGTGGCGGCGGCGCTGGTGGTGGGGGTCGGGGCGCTCGATGATTTTCGGCCCCTGCGGCCGCACGCGAAGCTGGTCGTCGAGCTGGCGGCGGCCCTGATCGTCGTCTACGGCGGGAACTGCCGCATCGCCGGCGTGTCGATGCCTGGCCGGCCGGCCGTGTTGCTGGGCGCGGCCACCGTTCCCATCACGGTGCTGTGGATCGTCCTGGTGACGAACGCGGTGAACCTGATCGACGGCATCGACGGGCTGGCGGCGGGCACGTCGGCCATCGCGCTGCTGACGATCGCGGTCATCGCCCACGGCTTCGGCTATCCGACGGTCAGCGCGTTCGCGGTGGCGCTGGTCGGCGCGTGCGTGGGGTTCCTGATCTTCAACGTCCACCCGGCGTCGATCTTCCTGGGGGACGCCGGCAGCCTGTTCCTGGGCTTCGCCATCGCGGTGCTGTCGACGTACGCGCGGGCCAAGGAGAGCACGGGCGCGATCACGATCGGCACGCTGCTGATCGTGGCCCTGCCCGTGGGCGATACCTTGTTCGCCATCCGGCGGCGCTACTTTCGCGGCCTGGCGGTCGGTAGCTGGCGGTCGCACCTGGCGGGGATGACGCGCGTGTTCCAGCCCGATCGAAACCACATCCACCATCGCCTGCTGCGCGTCGGGCTGGGCCAGCGCGGCGTCGCCTGGGCGCTGTATGGCATCCAGGCGCTGGCGTGCGGCTACGCGCTGTACCTGCTCGTCAGGCGATGACGGACGACGTGGCCGCGGCGGTTGACCAGCGCCGCCGTGCGGCGGTGGTGGTGCTGGGGGATCTGGGGCGCAGCCCGCGCATGCAGTACCACGCGCTGGCGCTGGCGCACGAGGGGTTCGCCGTCGATCTAATCGGCTACGGCGGCCGGCCGGCCGACGCCGAGGTGGCGGGGCACCCGGGCGTGCGCATCCACGAGCTGCCACAGCCGTGGCGGCGCGGGGTGCCGCGCGCGTTCTTTCTGCCGGTGGCGGCGGCGGACGTGGCGGCCCAGGCGGCGGCGCTGGCCAGGCTGCTGCTGGTGACGCTGCCCCGGCCCGACCTGCTGCTGACGCAGAATCCGCCCAGCTTTCCCACGCTGGCGGTGGCGCGCGCCGTGGCGCGGGCGCGCGGCACACGCTGGATCGTCGACTGGCACAACTTCGGCGCCGACATGCTGGCGCTGCGCCTGGGGCAGCCCCACCCGGCCGTGCGCGCGGCGCGCGCGCTGGAGCGGCGCCTGGGGACGGCCGCGTCGGGACATCTGTGCGTCTCGGCGGCGATGCGCGACGTGCTGGACGCGCGCTGGGGGATCCCGCACGCCTGCGTGCTGCGGGATCGGCCGGCGAAACCGGTGGGCCGCACGCCGCCGGACCAGCGCGCGCGCCTGTTCGCACGCTACGGGATCGCCGTCGATGCGCTGGCCGCCGATCGTCCGGCGGTGATCGTGACGTCATCCAGCTGGACCGCCGACGAGGACTTCTCGCTGCTGCTGGAGGCGATGGTGGCGTGCGAGGCGGCGCTGGCGCGAGGCGAGACGGCGCTGCCGGGGCTGTTCTTCCTGATGACGGGCGATGGCCCGCAGCGCGCGCAGTGGGAGCAGCGCTTCGCGGCCTGCGCGTTCCGGCATGTGCGCATCAGGACGGTGTGGGTCGACGCCGCCGACTACCCGCGCCTGCTGGGCGCCGCCGACCTGGGCGTGTCGCTGCATCGGTCCGCGTCCGGCGTCGATCTGCCCATGAAGATCGCCGACATGTTCGGGGCCGGCCTGCCCGTGTGCGCCCTGGAATACGGGCCGGTCCTGTCCGAGCTGGTGCGCCCGGGCGAAAACGGCGAGCTGTTCTCGACCGGGCCGCAGCTGGCGGAGCGAATTCGCTCGACGCTGGCGGGCTTCCCGAACGCCAGCCGCCTGCAGGCCCTTCGGGAGGGTGTGGAGCGACTGGCCGGCGAAAGCTGGGAACAGGGCTGGCGGCGCGAGGCGCGCCCCTTGCTGCTGGGCGCGCCAAGCGCGCAAGATCCCGGCGCGACGCGAGACCCGTAGCGGCAGAAAGTCGCTGGCCCCCGCGCTTCCTGACAGACTGGCCGGCGGTGCCTTGGGATGCTCGGACGGCGCGACGGGAAGAGGATTGGGGACCCGTCTCGTTCGCCACGTTCGCGGCGGTGGCGGGGTGCGCCGCGCTGCTGGCGTGGTGGTGTTCGACTGGCGAGCGCTGGGTCCCCCTGCTGGACAGCGCCAATCTGGCCTTTCACGAGGCCGGGCATCTGATCTACGGCATCTTCGGGCCGACGATGGGCCTGTACGGGGGAACGCTGGGACAGCTGACGTTCCCCGTGGTGTGCGCCGCCATCTTCGTCTTTCGACGTGAGCCGGCGTCGCTGGCGATGTGCGTGCTGTGGTGCGGAGAGAACCTGTGCAACATCGCTCGCTACGCCGCCGACGCGCGCGCGCAGGAGCTGCCGCTGGTGGGCGGCGGCGAGCACGACTGGAACAACATCCTGTCGCGGTGGGGCGCCCTCGACGCCGATCTGCGCGTCGGCCGGACCTTCCACGGCCTCGGCGTGGCGGCGATGATCCTCGCGACGGCCTGGCTGGGCTTCCTGTGGTACCGCGGCCGATCGGACGAAGCCCGTGGGTCCACGGCGGGCGGGGGGTGAAGCCGCGGCGCGCGACGACTCGCTACGGCACCGGCGTCGGCGCGGGCGTCACCGCGGATGCGGACACGCTGACGGTGGCTCCGTTCTCGACGGCGTCCGTCGACACGGCGATGCGGCCCACGGATCGTCCCGCGGCGGCGCCGGGCTCGGTGACGACCAGGTCGTAAGGCGCCGTCGCGAACACGTCGGTGAACGCGGCGTCGGGCTCCGTGGGGTAGGGGACCATCACCTGGAAGTGCCCCGTGACGTCGGTCGTGGCGGCGCGACGGTACGAAACGTGCGCGCCGCTGGCCCGCGCGATCAGGTCCAGTCGCGCCTCCACGGTGGCGCCGGCGGGCGCCGTTCCCGTCAAGCGCGCGCCCGGCACCTGCTCGAAGATCTTCACCGACGGTCCGATGACCCCGTCGTACACTACCTCGTTGGACAGGACGACGGGCGTGCCTGCGGCCAGCGCGTCCCGCCATCGACGTTCGTCGTCGCCGTCGGCCAGCGGGGTGGTCTTGCGGACGATCACCCCGGCGCCCAGGGGCGCGTGGTAGGCCAGCAGCGTCCGCGCGGGGCTGGCGTAGACCAGGCGGAAATGCGCCAGCCCGTCGCCACTCTGTTCGTACAGGCGCGACGACATCGCGCGCGAGAAGCGCGGCGAGAACCGCATCAACCGCTTGCCCGACAGGCTGGGCGCGGCGAACAGCTCGACGAAAGGCGCCACCGACTCGCCCGCCATCTGGATGCCGGACAGCGCGAATTCTCCGACCGTCTGCGCGTCAGCGATGCAATAGCGCACCCGTTCGCCGGGGCGGAGCTTGTGTCCCAGCGCGCTGACGGCCGCGTCCTCGTCATCCAGCAGGAACCAGCGCGCGGACGACACCGAGATGCCGCCGCTGGCCAGCGGCGGCCGCTTGCCCAGCTCGGCGACGTAGTGGCCGAAGTCCCAGAACGCCTGCACGCCATAGTTCCCGGCAGGGTGGCGGAAGGGGACCGGCGTCGGCGCGTCCAGCGGCTCGGCCAGGGGCGGGGTGTGCGCGCGCATCCAGCCCAGCGCCTGCTCCCAGCCGGGGCGCAACATCATGAAGTCCGCCAGCGCGGCGCGCTCGGGCACGGGTGGTGCCGTGGCGCGCGCCGGCCATAGCGGGACGATCAGAACCGTGGCGACGACCGCAGCGCCCGCCAGGCGTGCCCGTCCGGGGCGGGCGCGCTGCCACGCGCGCGCCAGCAGGTCAGCCGACAACAGCGCCAGCAGCGGCGGCGCGACGTAGCCGTAGTCGCGGGTCCGCAGCCACAGCAGCACGCCCAGCGTCGACAGACAGACCACCATCAGACGGGCCAGCCCCGCGGGCGCCGGTGGCTGCCGACCGCGCCAAGCAGCCACCATCGCGACGGGCAACGCCAGCAATGCCAGGAACGCCGGGGCGCCGCCCAGGTACGCCACCTTGTCGATCGTCAGCGCGGCCTGCTCCTTCACCAGGTTCGTCTTCACGCCCAGCAGCTGATCCACCAGGCTTCTGGCGGACGGGACGATCCGGGCGGCGACGGCCAGCAGGGCCAGAACGGCGATGCCTCCACCCAGGGCGACGATGAGCGAGCGCGCGCGTCCGGCGGCCGGGGGCGCCAGGCGTCGCAGCGCCAGAAGGTAACCGGGGCAACCGGCGGCAAACAGCGCCGCCGCCAGCAGCGTCTGCTTGAACGTGTGCGCCTCCATCACCAGCCCGGGCGCCAGCAGGGCCACCCCCGACGTCGCGAGCAGCAGGCCGGTGCCGTAGCGGCAGGCGGCGCGTGCCAGCGGGACGACGTCATCCCCGCGCGCCACCAGCAGCGTGCCGACCACGAAGAAGGCCGCCGCGACCAGGACCAGATAGATGGGCGCGCCGAACCAGGTGAAGAAGAACACCGCCAGCGGCGCGGCGGCGCGCACGTCCGGCAGCCAGCGCCGCCAGGCAGGCCCGTCCCCGGGCGCGAAGGCGCGCTCGACGGCGCCGGCCAGCCCCAGCGTCGTCAGTAACGCCAGCAGCACCTCCGCCGCGTGATGGTCCACGGCGCCCAGCAGTGATCGGTGCAGAAAGGTCCCCGGGTACAGGGTCACCAGCAGCAAGGCCACCAGGCCGGCCAGCTCTCCCGCGGTGGCGGCGCCCAGCCAGAACAGCGCGCCAACGCTCAGCGCCCCCAGCACCGGGGGGACGAAGGCCGCCACCTGGGTCACGCGCCGTTCACTGGGGTGACCCCCGCCGGCGACCAGCGCGGCGGCGGCGATCGTCACATCGAACAGGCCCGCGTACAGGCGCGGTTGCCCGTTCGGGTACACGCCAGGGTCCCAGGCCTGCAGGTGGGGAAAGTGCGCGGTCGCGTAGCGCGCGTGGCGCAGGTGGTAGTACGAGTCGGTGTCGAACAGGCGCACGCCCGACGGGCCCGCGAAGACGGTCGACCAGGGCGACGCCACCCGCACCACGAACGCCAGCGCGACGATCAGCAGGACGGCGGCGCCGACCAGGCCCCGGCGCATGGCCGGCCGCAGACGAGAGGGGTGATCGTCGAAGGGAGGTTCGCCGGTGCGATTGCCCCGCTTCTCGGACTTCACGGACTTGTCGTGCTTTGCCGGCCGGGACGCGCTGGCCGACCGTGCCGGCTTGCCGTCCTCGTCACCGGGGCGGCCGCCCGCCGTGGACGCGTGCCTGCCCGCGGCGTCGGGCCCTTTCCTTTCCGCGCCCGCGCCCGCTCCCCTTCGCCGCCGCCGTTCGCCGTTCAATACGCTGTGTAGTCGAGGAAGTTCCCGGTCATCATCAGCATCGACATGACCATCCAGGACTCATCATAGTACGTGCCGCCCACCAGCGCGTTGCCGGCGGCGATGGCCGTGTAGGCGTCGTTGACGAAGCTCTGGTACTTCATGTCGCTCATGGCGCCCACGCCCGCCGGACCGATGAAGGCAGCCGACTGCACCGTGGCGTTCGAGTCCTTCTGCTGTTCCGGGTGCTCGGTGCCGTTCAGATCATAGCCGTCGACCATCTTCGCCACTGTCTTGCCGCTGAAGAAGTCGCTGGTCAGCGTGACGTAGGTCTTGGCGGGCGCATAGCCGTTCCAGCACCAGTCCAGGCCGATGCGGAACGGTGTGCGGCACGAGTCGTACTGATAGTTCGTGGGGGCGGGCCCGCCTGTGGGGCCGAACGCACCGCCGTTGGGCTTGCCACCCGCATCGCACCAGGCGGGCACCAGGCCGTTCGACTGGTTGCCGTTCGCCGAGCTGACCGCCTTGTTGTTCAGCAGGTCGTACATGGTGTCGATGACGTTCATCCAGTTCGTGGCATTGGCCGTGTCGACCTTCGCGAACAGCCGGTAGTACGCGGGCGCGAAGTAGGACAGGTTCGTCGCGTTGTTGTCGCCCCAGTCCCCCGGCTTCAGGTACTTGTAGTTGAAGATCTCGTTGTTCCAGATCGAGGTCAGCGTGTCCTTCGCGATGTCGATGTAGTTCTTGGCCAGCGCGCCTTTTCCGCCCCACTGCTTGTCGGCCATGATCAGCGCGAAGGCCATGTCCTCGTCGGCGTCGGTGGCGGGACCGTTGCCGTTCATCTCGGGGCCGCTGCCGTCGGGCTTGATGTACCAGTTCATCAGGCCCGTCTTGCCGTCGACGAACTTCTGCTCGTACATCCACAGGTCGTCGAACAGCGCCTGGTCATTCATGTACACGGCGATCAGCATGCCGTAGCCGATGCCCTCGGAGACCGTCGAGTCCTTGTCCAGACCGGGCTCGTTGGGGCGCTTCACGCGACGGCCGGCCGGCGCGCCGTCCTTCGTCACCGTGTCCGCCTTCCACTGGTTGTATGCCTTCATCACGTCGTCGTTGCAGTAGGCGACGGGGTACGTGCAGCGGCTGGCCTGGCGGTTCTGGGGAAAGGGGAAGTTCATCCCCGCCTGCTTCGCCATGGGACCCTTCGCCAGCACGCAGGTCGGTCCCGCGTCGACCGGCGCGTCACTGACGGCGGCGTCCGCCCCGTTGCCGCCCAGGCCGTCCAGGCCGCCTGTTCCGATGGTGCCCCCCGAACCGACGCCACCGGTGCCGGTCTTTCCGCCTGAGGAGGCGCCGCCACTGGCGGTGATGCCGCCGCTACCGGTCTGGCCACCCGAGGACGCGCCGCCGCTGGCCGACCCGCCCGAGCCCGAGCCGCCGCTGCCGGACGAACCGCCGCTGCCCGTCAAGGTGACCGGGGATGGGGGCCGGCAAGCCGCGACCGTCACGCCCATCACCCCCGCCAGCACCATCATCGTTCGAGAAAGGTCGGCGGAGACGGCGACCGCGGGGCGGCGACGAGAGCGGATCATCGCGGGGCGAACCTCCATCAGGCAAAAGGGGGGGAACCGCGCAAACGGCCAATTGCAGGAGCCGAAATTTTCGGCTTTCCGCGGCATCGCCGTCGTCAGGGCGCGGAAATGTTGCCCGATCGCTCACGAGAAATCTACGCGGTCATCTGGCGGCGGCCTGCTTTTTTTCGCGGAACGTGGGACCGCGGTGGGGTATGAAAGCCCGTCCGAATTTCGGACACGGATTTTCCCGAACCCCCGGTCCTGCGTGTAGGACGTCCTGAATATCCGTTCTCGCGTTCGCTCCAAGGAGGCCTCCGTATGCGTTTCATCCCCATGCAATCCAAGCCGATCTCGCTCCTGGCGGCGGCTCTCTTCGGAATCGGTTTCACGGCCGCCTGCTCCCCGTCGGCCAACAATGACGGCAGCGGCGGAAGCAGCTCGGCCAGCGGTGGCAACCATGGAAGTGGCGGGAATTCCACCAGTTCGGGCGGCAACAAGGGCTCGGGCGGCACGACCGGTAGCGGTGGCAGCACCACGACGGGCAGCGGCGGCAGCACCACCAGCACCGGCGGCAAGGTCGGCAGCGGCGGCAGCACCGGCAGCGCCACGGGCACCGGCGGCAAGGGCTCGGGCGGCAGCACGACCACGGGCAGCGGCGGCAGCATGACGACGGGCAGCGGCGGCAGCACGACCGGCTCGGGCGGCAGCACGACGACCGGCTCGGGCGGCAGCACCACGGGCAGCGGCGGCAGCACGACCGGCAGCGGCGGCGCAGCCGGCGGCTCGGGCAGCGGCGGTCAGGGCGGCAGCATCGCCGGCTGCATGAACACCGACCAGAGCACGATCAACATCGACTCGTCCGGCTACATCTGCAACAACCAGTGGGGCATCAAGGGCGCCTGGTACTGCTACAGCTCGGACACGAGCAGCCCCTGCAACAAGACGGGCGCGATCCCGTTCAACGCCACGTCGAAGGGCATGTGCATGACCGGCACACAGACCGCGTCGGGTACTGTGCTCATGGGATTCAAGGTCAACTCAGGACCTCCCGGCGATTCTGCCGCGCCCGGAAAATGGGACGCCAGCAAGCTAGTCGGCTTCGCGGTCACTGTGGCGCCAGGCTCTGGCAACAAGGGCAGCGACGGCGGCGTTCTTTATATCGAGTACCCAACAACCACAGACGTGGAAACTAAGGGTATGGATGCTCCCGGTTTGACCGTTCCCGGTGTGGCAGGGACCCCGATGACCTACAACGCACTCTTCGCGGATGCGGTCCTGGCCAACAATGACGCGACCCGAAATCCGGTCGACCCCGCGAACCTCACCGATGTGAAGATCACCCTTCCACAGGATGTCAAATCCCGTTCCTACGACTTCTGCATCACGAAGGTCGTACCGCTGATGACGGCGCCGAGTCCCGTCGTTGCCAGCGGCACCTACGGTCCTCCGTGGTCCAACAACTTGCCACAAGCCATTAACGGAATAAACGGGTACGCGGTCCAGAGCACCCCGTTCGACAAGAACAACGGTCTGCCCATGACGATGCAGGTCTCGGCTACCGCGACGGGTGTTGGCTTCAGCTACACGGCAGGGTCCGTGCTCGGTGGCAACGCGCCGTCCTCTTTTCCGGCCGTGGTCAGCGGATGGGGGCCTGGCGTGGGTGGCATACAGCTCTACGGTTCCTATCAGGCCGACAAACAGATCTCCTCACTCCAGAGCGTAGTGACCAATTGGACTTTCATGATGGGCGCTAACGGCGACGCAGCCTACGACGTTTGGTTCGGCCCGGCTAAGGCGCCCAAGACCGCTCCGGCCGTCGAATTGATGGTCTGGATCGGTAACGCCGGCAACAAGTCGCCGATTGGTAACATGACCGGTGGCGCTGTCATGGGATCGGACGGGGTTTCCCGCACTGCCCATTACGGCATGCCCAATCCGACGACGGGGCAGCAGGTTGTCAGCTATGTGCCGTCGGGATCTGCGTCGAGCACGGCGAATCTCGACTTGCTGCCTTACTTCAAAGACGCGGCGACGCATGCGTACGGCGGCATGATGAGCAGTTACTATCTACTCGGCGTTCAGGCGGGCTTCGAGGTCTATAGCGCCGACACCTGGAAGACGACCAGCTACGACATCACGATCAAGTAGTTGACCATAGCGGCCTACCCGGCGCCGGGCGCCGGGTGGGCCTTCTCGCTTGCCTAGCTTTGCGTAATTAGAATCAGGAGTGTGACGATGCGCAGGAACCTTCTTGGCACGGGTTGTTCTCTCGCCTGCATGGTCCTCCTGGTAGGAATTGGTGCGTGCGCGAAGAGCCCCGCCCAGACCGGTAGCGGTGGCACCCACGGTGGGAGTCAATCGGGCTCGGGTGGTTCTGGCTCGGGAGGCTCGGGTTCGGGCGGTTCGACGTCGGGCTCGGGTGGTTCACCATCTGATGCGGGCCACTTAGACTCTGGAGGAGATCGAGCGGACTCCGGCGATGGTCCAAGCGACGCCGCCTGCCAGCCGGGCGCATCGGACAGCAGCTACGTCTTGATCGACGACATGGAGACCACGACGCACGGGCCTATCCAGCTTCCGGGGATCCAGGCGCCAGCGTCGCCCGGCTACTGGTACAACAGCGGCGCCGGCTACGTCGACGACGGTGGCATGTCCAGCAACGACACGTCAGACCCGCCGCAAGGTTCATTCGTTTTTACCGCGCTACCGTCACCGTCCAAGACGTTGAACTGCCAAGCGAGCGCCCATGCGGCCCATCAGGCTTGTGCCTTGAACGGCCTGTACGACACCTGTGGCGTCGGCTTCGAGTTCGCGCAGATGGTCGATCCCGATGCGGGGGTTGGCTCGTCACTACCCGGTGGTGACGCGACGGGCGGCACGACGGGAGTGGGCGGCACGGCTGAAACGGGGGGGACAAGCGGAGCAGGTGGCGGCGCCGGAAGAGCGGCAGCGGGTGGAAAGGGCGGCCCGGGCGGACGAGGGGGCACCGCAGGAACGAGCGATAATGCCGGAACAAGTGGTGCTGCTGGAGCAACCGGGGCCGGTGGCGCCGGAGGTGCGGCACCATCCGTTCCGATGGTCACTGTTCCCTTCGATATCAGCCAATATAAGTCGCTGACGTTCTGGGGCATGACTACGACCCCAGACCCGACCACCGGCTCGCTTCAGGTCAAGGTCTCGTTCCCGGACACCGATACCGACCCGCGCGGCCAAATTTGCAACGGCGGGGGCGGCAATACGTCGAAGTGCTACAACAGCTACGCGGCATACGTCAACTTCACGACCACGTGGCAACAGTTCACCGTTATACTAGAGACCGGCAAAGACGGTGGCATGCCCCCTGAGGGTGGCATCTCCATCGATCCCTCGTGGGGTTACCAGGACGCGCAGTGGCTTCCCACGCAGGTGTACGGCATCAACTGGCAGGCTCAACGCAACATCGCTCCCGACGCGGGCCCTCCGTTGATGACAGACATCTGGGTAGACGACGTGTACTTCAAGGAGTGAGTCATCCGCGGCGTCGCAACTTCGCGAGGATCCCTGATCGACGCTAATCGCGCGCTGCAGGACCCCCTGGTCCGTCAAGTCAAGTCATTGAGCTTCGGATCGATTGGGGAACGAGGTCGTGGAGTAACTATCTGACAGGCCGCGCCTTCCAGATCGGAGGTGTGGCAACGCTCGTGGAGCAGAAGCACGGGCCTCGCAATCCGCACCAGACCGCGTTCCTCCAGACGTCGAGAAGCGGATACTCGAACTGCGGTACCTGACCCAGGGGCCGCAGCGCGAGGTCAACCTGCCGCCTTGATGGCGTGAACGTCAGCGCCGGCCGTGTTTGAGGTGTCTGCCTCCGCCACGACATCGGAACGCGCGACAAGCGGCTGCTGCGTCTTGAGCACCACGCCCGCGAGAAGACCATCGTGCTGTTAATGTGTGCCTTTAGCCGTTCGGGATAGTCACCGAACCATCTTAACAGCAGGGGTACCGGTCACACTCATTGGCAATGGAATCCGTAAACTATCGCCTCGTTCGAGTCGATGGTGCAGGTCTTGCCTGGAGGGCACGTTGCGGTCGGGTTCAATGGATCGCATACGAGGCTCGCCTGCGGTCCGTTCGGATTCGTCTGGTATGCGACGCAACCCGAACCGATAACACCGGGCTGCGGCTGCGCCAAGCAGTGCTGAGTGCCAACGAAGTAGCAGCAGTCGTAGTTCGTGCCGCAATCGCTTGGGCCATCGCAAGTGATGGCGCCGTTTGCGGTACTGGTTCCGTCTCCACAAACAGTGAAAGGCGGTTGCCTAGCCATCGGAAAGTCAGTGCAACCTTCCGATGCGCCGCAGGTCACGCTTGAGCCGATATCATCACCGCAACTAACCTCGCCAGCCACCTCGATTGTCCCCAGGCAGAAGCCGCCCGGGGCCGAGCAGCCTCCCGGGACGCAATCGGCTGCGGTATTGCAACCGACTCCTAGCGCTGGAAGCACGCATGACCCTCCCCAACACGTTCCCCGCACCTGACCTGGGCGAAAGCATATTTCCAAGCCATTCGGTGTATTCGGGCCGCAAACGCACTGTCCAGCGGAGCATGCCATGTTCTTATTCGCGCAGTCACTCGCTCCGCACGTCCCGCAATTCCTAGGATCCGTTTGGACGTTCACGCACGCACCATTACATAATTGGTAAGGAGCGCTGCAGGCGCAGTCCGTTCCAGAGCAGGTTTCGTTGGCGGAACACGCTTGAGTGATCTGAGGCGCGCACGCACCGTTGCCATCACACATCTGCTGCAGGTGCTTCGTCGACCCGGTGCACGACGGCGCTGCGCCGCAGGCGACCGTTGTTGGCTGGTTGCCGCTGGGCACGCACTGCTGAGTTCCGGTGGCGCACGAATAGGTTCCCTTCTGGCAGGGGTTGGTAGGTTGGCAAGCGCCGCCCGCCTGGCAAGCAGACGCACCTCCTGATCCGGAGACGCCGCCGGAACCTTGTTTTCCTCCAGACGCCACCATGCCACCCGACCCGACAATGCCTCCGGAACCTCTGGTACCGCCAGTTCCTGGGGTA
>Ga0070658_10003498_pt1 | contig 12899 bp, 8 predicted proteins | sample KBSC13metaG_FD_64664 | JGI IMG/M metagenome (GOLD analysis project Ga0070658, IMG submission 64664) | Corn rhizosphere microbial communities from Kellogg Biological Station, Michigan, USA - KBS C1-3 metaG | ecosystem: Host-associated > Plants > Roots > Rhizosphere > Soil ... | reverse complement strand
TCCTGCGGCACCTGGTCACTGGTCGGCGTCGAGCTGGCCGGCCCGGTGCTCACCGCGGCGAGCCGGGCGGCCAACTTCACCAACGAGGTGGGCGTCGACGGCACGGTGCGGTACCTGCGCAACGTCATGGGCCTGTGGCCGTTGCAGGAGTGCCTGCGCGCCTGGCCCGGCGCGGACCTGGGGGCGCTGCTCGCGGCGGCCGAACGGGAGCCGGCGCTCGCCGCGGTCGTCGACCTCGACGACCCGGGGTTCCTGCCGCCCGGCGACATGCCCGCGCGCATCGCGTCGGCCTGCGAACGGCTCGGCCGGCCAGCGCCGCGGACGCGGCCCGGGTTCGTACGGTCCATTATGGACAGTCTGGCGCTGGCCCACCGCCGGGCGGTACGGGACGCGGTGCGCCTGTCCGGGCGCGACGTCGAGGTCGTGCACATCGTGGGCGGCGGAGCCCGCAACACGCTGCTGTGCCAGCTGACCGCCGACGCCTGCGGGCTGCCGGTCGTGGCGGGGCCGGTCGAGGCGACCGCGATCGGCAACGTGCTCGTCCAGGCCCGGGCGCTCGACCTCGCGCCGCAGTCCCTGCCCGAGCTTCGCGCGTTGGTCGCCCGTACGCAGCAGACCCGTACCTTCACGCCCCGAACCGGCGGCGACCGCGGGTGGGATGACGCCGGGGCGTTGCTGGAGTCCGCGCGCGATCACGCGTGATAGGTCAGGTTCAGCACGAGCGCGGCGACCGCGGTGGCGAGGAACACGGCGGGTCCCACGAGCTTGCGGGAGCCCACGCGCAGGTGCGCGATGAACGCGCCGACGAAGTAGAGCACGAGACCGGCGGCGGCGAGTACCCCCAGCAGCGGCACCGCGAACCCCACCAGCAGCCCCAGGGCGCCCGCCGCGAGCAGCGTGCCCAGCCGCGGTCCCCACGACTGCGGCAGGCGCTTCATGTCCAACTGGGCCTTGGGATAGGCGTGGCCGGTCAGGTACGTGAAAGCGGCGCTTGCGTTGAAGACGGCGGCCACGATGGTGACCGTGACGTAGGCGGCGAGCATGGGTCCTCCCGTATCGGTTGCCGGAAGGACGAGCCGGCCCCGGGGAGTGTGACGCGCCCGCGCTGTGACCCGGCGCACAGGCGGTGGAACTTACACCGACCGGTCCCCGACACGCTGGGCCGCTCATGCGCAGCAGCGCCGGCCTGCCGGTTCGCGTTGCGCCTCGATCGATCTGTCTGACAATGAGGGCTGTCGATGCGCGACGCGTGGCGTCCGCGCGACTCGTCGGCCCGACCGGTCGACCTGCTCAGCGCCCCCGAGCCCCCGAAAGGACCCCGGGAATGCCCACCTCGAACCGACATCGAGCCCGACTCGCCGTCGCCGCCGTCGCTGTCACCGCCACCGTCATCGGCGGTACGGCCATCGCCCTGTCCGCTCAGGCAGCCACCGCCGGCTGCTCGGTGGCGTACTCGGTCCCGTCCCAGTGGCCCGGTGGCTTCACCGCGAACGTGAACATCACGAACCTCGGTGACCCGGTCACCAGTTGGACGTTGACCTGGTCCTACACGGCCGGCCAGACGGTCACCCAGGCGTGGAACACGGCCGCGACGCAGAGCGGCGCCCAGGTGACCGCCAAGAACCTGAGCTACAACGGCAACATCGGCACCAACGCCAGTACGTCCTTCGGGTTCAACGGCTCGTGGAACAACAGCAGCAACCCGGCGCCGACCAGCTTCACGCTCAACGGCACCGTCTGCACCGGCGGCGTGAACACTTCGCCCACGCCGGCGTCGCCCTCGCCGACCAGCGCCTCGCCGCGGCCGTCGACCTCCCCGTCGCCGTCGACCTCACCGTCCCGGTCGGTCTCCCCGACGCCGTCGACCTCGACGTCGACCCCTCCCGGTAGCGACTGGACGACATACCACAAGAACAATTCGCGCGACGGGAACGCCACCGACCTGGCTCCGCTGTCGACCCTGTCGATCGCGTGGAACGCGGCGCTGGACGGCAATGTCTACGGGCAGCCGCTGGTGGTCGGCGGCCGGGTCTACGCGGCCACCGAGAACGACACGATCTACCAGCTGAACCCGGCCAACGGCGCCGTCGTCTGGTCGACGCACGTCGGTACGCCGGTGCAGCTGTCCACCCTGCCGTGCGGCAACATCAACCCGCTCGGCATCACCGGCACGATGGTGTACGACCCGGCAACCAACCGGCTGTTCGCGGTCGCCGAGACGACCGGCGGCATCCACACGCTGTACGGGATCAACGCCACCACCGGCGCCGTCGAGGTGCAGGTCGAGACCGAGCCGCCGCTGGGTACCCCGAACGCGCACCTGCAGCGCCCCGGCCTGACCCTGCTCAACGGACGCGTCTACATCGCGTTCGGCGGCCTGCTCGGCGACTGCGCCCAGTACGTCGGCTCGGTGGTCTCGATGACCACCGCCGGTACCGGCCGGATGAGCTTCGCCGTGCCGACCACCCGCGAGGGCGCCATCTGGGGAACCGCCGGCGCGGTGGTGCTGGGCAACACCCTGCTGTACTCGGTCGGCAACGGCGCGGCCACCAGCGGGGCCTACGACGGCAGTGACTCGGTCACCGCGCTGTCGACCGATCTGCAGCGCACCGATTTCTTCGCGCCCACCGACTGGGCGTCGCAGAACGCCGGTGACGCGGACCTCGGGTCGATGAGCCCGGCCCTGGTCGGCCAGTTCGTGTACGCCGACGGCAAGGCCGGCATCGGCTACGTGCTGCGCCAGGGCAGCCTCGGTGGCATCGGTGGCCAGGTTTCCACGCTGAACAACGGCTGTCAGGCCTTCGGCAGCAGCGCGGTCTCCGGCAACACGATCTTCCTGCCCTGCAGCAGCGGGCCGCGCGCGGTGACCATCAGCTCCACCGGTACGGCGACCGAGCTGTGGCGCGCCCCGACCAGCGTGCCCGCCGCGGGCTCGCCGTCCATCGGCGGCGGCGCCGTGTGGTGGGTCGACTACAACGGCGGAAACCTGTTCGCGCTCAACCCCAGCACCGGCACCGTGATGCAGCAGATCCGCATCGGCGCCGCGCCGCACTTCGCCTCGCCCACCCTGTCCGGTAACCGCGCCTACATCGGTACCAACGCCGGCGTCACCGCCGTCGACGGCGCCTGACCCGACCGCGGCCGGGCGGCTCGTCGCCGCCCGGCCGCCCCGGCCGTGGATCCTGCCCGGCGTCCGGAGCTCCGTGCTGAGTCTGCCAATCAGGGCGGCACGGTGTAACGCCGCGGTCCCCCGTCACGCCTTTCGTGCACGGGTCCTTTGTCGGCCTGTCGCGGGCCGCCGATCGGGCCACCTCGACACGGTGGGACTTTGCCGAGCCGCTGGGCCGGAGCCAGATGAGAAAGAGCGTCGGGACCGCCGATCGCGTTACACGTGAGGCGGGCCGCCTCGGGTCCGCTTTTGATCTGTTGAGGAAGATCCGACGTTCGTCATGTATCTACATATCTGCCCCCGTAGGGCGGCTGCGGACGCTGGCCTTTGATCGATCAAAGCGTAAGGTCTGCAGGAGCATTTGATCTCTTACCGCCGGGCCACCCGGACGGATCCCGTGCGTGGCCCCGCTGACGGGAGGACGCACGGATGAGGTGGATGACGATCGCCGCCCGATGGCGGCTACCCCTGGCCCTGGCCGCGATCCTGGTCGTCGCCCTCGCGGCGTACGGGGTCGACCGGGTGGTGTCCGGGCACGAGCGCGCCGATCACGACGCCGTCGGCGCCGACCGTGACGGCGACGGCGACCACGCCGACGGGGACGACGAGGAGGACGGCGGGCCGCAGGCACCCGCCGACTACCTGACCCTGAAGTGGACGTCCGGGAAGAACGTGACGCCGGACCAGGTGGCGCGCTCGATGCAGCAGGCGGCCACGATGCCGCAGGGCGCCGGCGGCTCGTGGAGCGTGCTGGGACCGTCCAACGTCGGCGCCCGGATCGTCGACCTGGTCGTCGATCCGAAACACCCGGACACGCTGTACACCGCGGTCTCCGGCGGCGGCGTGTGGAAGAGCACGGACGCGGGCAACACCTGGCAGTCGACCTGGCCCGACAGCGCCACGCAGGCCATGGGCGCGTTGACGATCGGCCCGGACGGCACGCTGTGGGCCGGTACCGGTGAGGCCAACCCGTCCGGCGGCGGCCTGACCTTCTTCGGCAGCGGCATCTACCGCTCGACCGACGGCGGAACCAGCTGGCAACAGTGGGGTCTGGTCAACAGCGCCGCGATCGGCCGGATCGTGGTGGACCCGACCGACCCGCAACGGGTGTACGTGGCGGCCGCGGGCTCGATCTCGCAGTCCGTGTCACAGCGCGGCATCTACCGGGTCGACAACGGCGGCAAGGACTGGAAGCTGGTCCTCGCGCCGCCCAACGACACGACGGGCGGCATCGACCTCGCGATCGACCCTGCCAACCACAACCGCGTCTTCGCGGCCCTGTGGGACCACAAGCGCAACAACGGCGCCCGCACCTACGGCGGGATCGGCTCCGGGCTGTTCCGCTCCGACAACGGAGGCGACAGCTGGCAGCGGTTGCAGAACATCGTCGGCCCCGTCTCGGACTACGACCAGACCGGTACGGGCCTGACGAGCGACGCGAGCCTCGGGCGCATCGGCATCGGCGTGGCACCCTCGGACCACAACCGGGTGTACGTCGTGTTCGGCTCGCCGTTCGGGCCGGACAAGGGCTTCTACGTGTCCAACGACGGCGGCGACTCGTTCGTCCGCGGCGGCCGGCCCGGCGCCTCCGGCGGGTACCAGTGGTGGTTCGGCCGGGTGTGGGTCGACCCCAGGGACGAGAACCATCTGTTCTCGGCCGACGTGAGCCTGCGCGAGTCCAACGACGCCGGGCAGACCTGGCACAACTCCAACGGGGTGCACGCCGACCAGCACGCGATGCAGTGGGATCCCAACGTCGCGAACCGGGTCTACCTCGGCAACGACGGCGGCATGTACCGCTCGGACACCAACGGCGCCAGCAACAGCTGGCACCACGCCACGTACGAGCCGTGGAACCAGTCCTACCACCTCGCGATCGCGGCGGACGATCCGACCAGGCTCGCCACCGGCCTGCAGGACAACGGCAGCGTACGCACCTGGACCGCGACCGCGCCGCCGTCCGACCTGTCGCAGTGGAACGCGTTCGGCGGCGGGGACGGCCACGAGGTACTCATCGACTACGCCGACCACAACGTGTACTACGAGTGCCTGCAGGTCGGTTCCTGCCGACGGCACGAGGACGCCGGCGGCGTGTCCCAGACGTTCAACTTCGGCGCCCGGCACTCCTCGCGCATCACCACCGACGCGCCCCTGGTGCTGGATCCGAGCAACCACAACGTCGTCTACTTCGGCGGCAACGTGCTGGACCGCTCGACCGACCGGGGTGCCACCTTCACCCAGATCAGTCCACCGGACGCGGACTTCCTCACCGGGCCGGTACCGCCGGAGGAGAACGACCTGGGACCGTTCTACGCCAACGAGTACGCCACCATCTCCTGGATCGCGCCGGCCAAGACCGACGGCAACACGATCTACCTCGGTACCGACACCGGCCGGGTCTGGAAGACCACCGATCTGGGTGCCCACTGGACCGAGTTCACCGGCAAGGGGCTGCCGCAGCGGTGGGTCAACGCCATCGTCGTCGACCCCACCGACGCCAACCACGTGTTCATCGCCTTCTCCGGGTACCGCGAGGGCGACAACGCGGCCAACGTTTGGGAGACCACCGACGGCGGCGCCAGTTGGCGCGACATCAGCGGCAACCTGCCCGACGGCCCGATCGAGATGATCACCTACGACCAGCCGCACCACCAGCTGTACGCGGCCGACGACTTCGGGGTCTTCTACCTGCGCAACGGCAACAAGAACTGGGCCAGGCTCGGCACCGGACTGCCGAACACGCCGGTCATGGACATCAAGCTCACTGGTGACGGGCAGAGCATCTACGCCGCCACCTTCGGCCGTAGCGTGTGGCGGCTGCCGCTGCCGCAGAACTGACGTTTACCCGTACCGGCGGGCGCTGGGCGCCCGCCGGTCGCAGCGCCGTATACGAACGCGAGTTAACAGTCCACAAAGGAGTGTCATGTCAACTTGGTTCAACACGCGCACAACCACGGCTGCCGTTTCGCCGCGGGCACGCCGCCCGAGCATGGTTCGCTGGGGCGCCACGCTGCTCGCCGCCGTACTGACCGCGATGTTCGCGACCGCCGCGCCGGCGCAGGCCGCGTCGCCCGGCGTCAGCCAGATCAGCTCCGACCCGTTCGCCCCGGCCAGCGCCCCCACCGCCGCGCACGCCACGGAGGTGGAGCCGGACTCGTTCGCCTGGGGATCGACGGTGGTCTCCACCTTCCAGGTGGGTCGGGTCTTCAACGGCGGCGCCAGCGACATCGGCTGGTCGACCAGCCTCAACGGCGGCGGCTCCTGGACCCACGGCTTCCTGCCCGGCACCACGGCCGCGTCCACGCCGACCGGACCGTGCTTCTCCGCCAGCGACGCGTCGGTCGCCTACGACGCCCGCGACGCGGTGTGGGTCATCTCCTGGCTCTGCGCCCATGTCGCCGGCGGCGGCATCGTGGACGTGATGGTCAGCCGGTCCACCGACGGCGGACTGACGTTCGGCGCCCCGGTGACCGTCGCGGCCACCGGAGTGTTCTACGACAAGAACTGGTCGGTCTGCGACAACACCGCGACGAGCCCGTTCTACGGACACTGCTACACCGAGTTCGACAACGCCAACAGCCGCGACCTGGAACTGATGTCGACCTCCACCGACGGCGCGCTGACGTGGAGTACGCCCATGCCGACCGCCGACAACATCCACGGCCTCGGTGGCCAACCGGTGGTACAGCCCAACGGACGCGTGATTGTACCGTTCGAGAGCGCCGGCGGTGCCGCCAGCATCCGCTCCTTCAGCTCCGACGACGGCGGCGCGACCTGGAACGCCTCCGTGCAGATCTCCACCCGCACCTCGCACGCCGTGCCGGGCGTCCGCACGTCGCCGCTGCCGTCCGCCGAGATCAACCGGGACGGTACCGTCTACGTGGCCTGGCAGGACCGGCGCTTCGAACCCGGCGGCGGTGCCAACGACATCGTGCTGAGCACCTCCGCCGACGGCACCACCTGGTCGCCGGTCAGCCGGATCCCGCTCGACCCGATCGGCAGCAACGTCGACCACTTCATTCCCGGCCTGGCCGTGGACCGCACCTCGGGCGGAGCCAACACCCTACTGGCGCTGACGTACTACTTCCAGGCTCCCGCCGGCTGCGTGGGCAGCACCTGCCAGATCCAGGTCGGTTTCGCCTCGTCACTGGACAACGGGCAGACCTGGAGCGCGCCGCAGACGCTCAGCGATCCGATGCAACTCAACTGGCTGGCCCCCACGACGCAGGGATTCATGGTCGGCGACTACATCTCCACCTCGTTCCTGGCCGGGCAGCAGCGCGTCATCAGCGCGTTCCCGATCGGGTTCGCGCCCGGCGCCGACGGCCTGCTCAACGAGCCGATGTTCGCCGGGCTGCAGAAGGTCCGACCCGGCGCGAACCACACCGGCAACGACCCGGCCGAGCAGGCTGAGGACATCGACACCGTAACCACGGCCTTCTAGCCCCATCGCGTGGCGCGGGCGGCGGTACGCCGTCCGCGCCACCCGAACGGTGATCAGGATGTGTAGCCCTGGCCGCCGGAGGCCGGATCCGGGTTGTAGGGCCGGAGGCCCTGTCCACCGGAGGCACCGCCCTTGCGCCGCCGTCGTGGTACGCGCTGTACGCCCTGCCACCGAAGCGGTCGCGGATCGGGGTGCCACCGCTCCGCCGCGCGGTAGTGGTTGGGCGCAGTGTCCGTGTTGGCGACTCCAAGGTTCTGCCGGCATGGTACGACTGCCTCAATACCAGGGTGAAGCCGGCAGAACGGTCGTAGCGATGACGGGTAGCAGGGCCGGCGAGCTACTCCGAAAGCCGGAGCAGCCGCCGCGAGCGACGTTCCTGGAACTCTTCTTCGACCTGGTGTTCGTCTTCGCGTTCATCCGAGTCTCTGAGCAGCTTCTCGCGAACGTTACTTCTCAACCACAGACGTTCCTCACCGATGTCGGCGAGCCGCTGCTATTGCTGCTCGCCCTTCTGATGATCTGGTTCGCGACGACGTGGGTAACTGATCTGTACGACCCGAGGCGGCAGGACGTCGGTCTGGTGCTCGCCGGGACCATGTTCGGCACCCTGCTCATGGCGGTCGCGCTGCCCAAGGCGTTCGGCGATCGAGCCCTCGCCTTCGCCGGTGCGTATGTGGCGATCCACATTGGCCGCGGCCTCTTCTTCGTGCCCGCACTGCGGGGTCACGTCGCGCAGCGCCGCGCCGCAGGGGTGCTCCTCTGGTTCGCTGTATCCGGCGTCTCGTGGATCGTGGGGGCGATCTTGCCGGACAGATCGACGCGTGGAGCACTGTGGGCGCTGGCCTTAGCGATCGAGTATGCCGGGGCCATATTGTTCTACCCCGCACCATGGACTGGCCGCACGCGACCACGATGGCCTGTCGCGGCGGAGTACATCTCCGAACGGTACCGTCAGTTCTTCATCGTGGCCCTCGGCGAGTTGATCATAGTCGCCGGCACCACTTACGCCGGCAGGTACTTCGCCGGCGGCGGCAGCACTGCGGCGTTCCTGGTGTCGTTTGTCACCACTGTGCTGCTGTTCAGGATCTACACCTATCCGTCCGGCGAGATGCTTCCCTCCGCCCTCGCGGCGGCTCCCGAGTCAGACCGCCTCGTCCGACAGGCGCTCGTCGCTCATCTGCTCATGGTGGTCGGCATCGTTGCCATCGCCGCCGGCAACGGACTTGTCATTGAGCACCCGCTGGGGCGCACCGACTTGGGCTGGGTCAACGTTCTCGTGGGCGGACCTGTGCTATTCATTATCGGACGGGGCTACTTCGAACACGCGGTCTTTGCCCGGGTATTCCGGGAGCGGCTGGCCGGGCTGCTCGTACTGGTCGCGCTCGCACCGGTGATGCTATTCGTGCCGCCACTTGCGGTCGCTACCACCGTGATGGCAGTCCTGGTGGGCGTCGCCGTCGCCGATGCCGCCCGTAGCCGACGTCGTCCATCCGACCCGCCATCGTCATAACTGAACACGATCAGACTTCTCTCAGTGCCCGGCGTTGTCTACATGAGACGGCGCCGGGCCGCCTGCGAGGGGACGCATGTGCGCATCAGGAGTTAGGCGAACGCTTCGATCCTTGCGCGTAATCCGGCCGGGTCGAGGCCGTGCCAGCGTGCATGATCCGCTGGCGCTCCGTATCGGTGAAGGTCTACCCGGTCCACGCCTAGTGCCAGGAGGCGGTGCGGCGTGTCCCGTAGCGCGTCCGAGACCACCCGCGAGGAGGTCCCGGCCAGATATGGCTCTACCACGATGACGGTCGTGTGCCTGGTGGCGCGAAGGCCCGCGGCGTCGAACGGCCGAGGCGTGTTCGTGTACGCCACCGCGACATCCATGCCTTCGGTCGCCGCCAGCACCGCGTCCAGCATCGGCCCGACGGCCAGCAGCAAGGCTGCCTTCGGGTTGCTGCTCGCGCGGATCAGTTCAAGTCGGCCCGTCGCGGGTCGCGACGTGATGTTCTGCTGCGCGGACAGCCTGATGTAGATCTTGTTGTTCTGCGCGGCCGCGGCGCGAAGCATCGCTGCCACCTCGTTCGGGTGGCCTGGTACCTGTACCGTCCAGCCGTCCAGCGTGTCCAGCAGCGCCACGTCGCCTGGCGAAAAGTGCGTATAGCCATACTGCGACCCGTCGTAAGAGGCGCCGACGCTGACCAGTACCGCGGCTACCTGCTGGTGGCCGAGGTCCAGCTTGATCTGCTCGTAGGCCCGGTCCACGGCAAACGTCGCGTAGGAGTGGACGAACGGCCGCAACCCGGTCAAGGCGAGCCCGCCCGCGACGCCGACCATCAACTGTTCCCGGATCCCCATGTTGAGCACGCGATCGGGATGTCGGGCCGCCGCCGGAGCGAAGGCCGCCGCCGAAATATCGGCCAGGACGAGCGCGGTCCGCGGGTCGTCGTCTAGCAGCGCCGTGGTGGTCCGGACGAAACAGTCACGCATCAGCCTTCCTCCGTACCTGAGCGATGACAACATCTGGCCGGCCCGGTTCGTGTGTGCGCAGGGCCGCTTCGATCTGGTCGTGGTCCCGGCCGTCCACCGTCCGGGCGATCCAGCCATTGACCGTGAACCGGCTGGCGATCCCGCCCGGCCAACCATGGCTGGCGGACTGATTGTCGATCACGATCGCGGTCAACCTGGTCAGACCGAGCGCGCCGGCATACGCGATCGCCTCGTGATTGGACCCCTCGTCCAATTCAGCATCGCCGAGTAGGACGTACACCCTCGGTGTGAGAAGGCCCTGGGCGCGCAGCCCGAGCGTGGTGCCGACAGCCAAGCCCAGCCCGTGCCCTAGCGAGCCTGAGCTGATCTCCACGCCCGGGACGAGCAGCCGGTCCGGGTGGTGACCCAACCGGCTCTGCGGTCCGGCCCAGTCGTCCAGCCACTCGACCGGGATGAAGCCCTTGGCCGCGAGGACGGCGTAGTACGCCTGTGGTCCGTGCCCCTTTGATAGCAGGAACCGGTCACGCAACGGGTCGTCGACGGTCTGCGCTGTGACGCGCAGGACCCGGTCATAGAGCACCCACAGCACGTCCAAAGTGGAGTGCGCGCTCGCCTCATGCTTCTCGTCGCCGGTCAGCCGCCGCAGCAGGACGGCAACGTCGCCGGCTCCGTTTGTCGTGGTAACGGTCATCCTGCTACCGTGCAACTTAAAGCAAGCTTCAACTCAAGTGCGTGTGATGCAGGACTTACTGACCATCAGCGAAATCGCGGCCCGCAGCGGGGCTGCCCCCTCCGCGTTGCGCTACTACGAGCGCCTCGGCCTGATCCGGGCCACGCGCACGAGCGGCAACCAGCGCCGGTACCAACGTTCCGAGCTACGGCGGATCGCATTCATCCGGATCGCCCAGCAGGTCGGCGTGTCCCTGGAGGAGATCGGCAGCGCACTGGCCGAACTTCCCGGGGGGCGTACGCCCACCCGGGCAGATTGGGCACGGCTGTCCCGGCACTGGCGGGCACGACTCGACGAGCGGATCGGTCTGCTCCAGCGGCTGCGCGACGACCTGTCGGGCTGCATCGGCTGTGGATGCCTGTCGCTGCGTAGGTGCGGGCTATACAACCCAAACGACGAGCTGGCCGCCGAGGGCGCCGGACCACGCCGCCTGATCCGTCCTCGTACCGCGCCCGAGACGTTTGACTGATCGTTCACCCGCTCGCGAGGCAGACGAGGCTGCCGCCGGTGCTGCGGTACGCCCGTCACCCGTGCGTTCCGCGCTTACGGGCGCGGATTGCCAGGACTGTGGGGACTGGGTGCCCGCCAGACTCGGCTGCGTGTTCGATGGCCAGTCCCGAGGTGATGAAGGCGTAGAAGACCAGGACCCCGCCGGGGGCCAGTACCCGTCCGACCTCCGCCAACACCGGAGCGGTCAAGCCCGATGACGGTCCGCCCGGTGGAGGCAAGAGCGTCGAAGTAGTGGCCGCTGCCGCAGCCCAGGTCGAGGCACAAGCCCTCTCCTGGGCCGAGCAGATCGAGCACGTCAGGCGCGTTGCGCTCTGCGGCTGGCTGGTTCCAGCCGTCGTACCATTCGGCGTACCCGTCATAGCGCGAGCGCGTGAATGGCATCGTGAGCTCCCACCAGTGCTGAAACTACGCCGAGGCTAGCTGCTCAAACCCGGCCGCGCACACGGCACGTGCTCGGCGGCTCCTCGGCTTCGCGACGGTCGGCACCGAGGTCTCCTACGCGAACGCGCGGAACGGGGAAATCGAGGAGACCGTGCCGCGCCTCGGTTGAGCCGCAAGGGGCCGGCGATGGTGGAAGTTTCCCGCCGCGCCGCAACCGCATCACCGCCGACGCCTGATGGAGCGCGGGCCGGGCATCGACGCCCGTACCGTGTCTTGCCGGCCCGGGCGGCCGACGCTTGAATCAGCCCACGCAGACTTTGACGCGTGGGGGGAACAATGAAACGCAGTGTGGCGATAGCGGCGGCCGCCGGCCTCGTACTGGCCGGAACGGCAGCGCTGACCATGGCACCGGCGAGCGCGGCGACGACCGGTTGCCGGGCGGTCTATTCGGTACCCGACCAGTGGCCGGGCGGGTTCATCGGCAGCGTCACGGTGACCAACCTCGGCGATCCGATCACCAACTGGGTGATCACCTGGGACTTCCCCGCCGGACAACAGCTCACCTCGGGGTGGAACGCCACCTGGAGCCAGGCCGGCGCGCACGTCAGCGCGGCGAGCCCGCCCTTCAGCGGCGGCCCGCTCGGCACCGGCGCCTCGGTGACCGTCGGATTCCAGGGAACGTGGACCGGATCCAACCCCAGCCCGACCGCCATCTTCCTCAACGGGATCCTGTGCGACGGCACGGTCAACAGCCCGAGCGCATCCCCCAGCGCCACCACCCCCAGCCCCAGCACCAGCCCCAGTGCCGGCTCGGGCGACCTGCCGCCGGTCGTGCGGGTCACCAGCCCGGTCGCCGGGCAGATCTACGGCGAGCCGGGAACCCTGCAACTGGCCGCGACCGCGACAGACCCGGACGGCACGGTCACGAAGGTCGAGTTCTACACGGCCGGGAACGGCAGTAATCAGTTCACCCTCGTCGCCACGGACACCACCGCGCCGTACTCCTTCACCCTGAACGTGCCGAACACCAACGTGTGGGCCGTGCAGGCCATCGCGTACGACAGTGCGGGCCTGACCGCGACGGACACGGTGCGCTTCTCGGTGGCCGTGTCCGACCCGGTGCCGCCGGGCGCACCCACAGGGATCCGGACCCAGCTCGTCACCGAAACCACCGTCGACGTGTG
>Ga0070658_10003497_pt1 | contig 12899 bp, 11 predicted proteins | sample KBSC13metaG_FD_64664 | JGI IMG/M metagenome (GOLD analysis project Ga0070658, IMG submission 64664) | Corn rhizosphere microbial communities from Kellogg Biological Station, Michigan, USA - KBS C1-3 metaG | ecosystem: Host-associated > Plants > Roots > Rhizosphere > Soil ... | reverse complement strand
ATGAAGAACCCGGCGACGACCTCCTTGGCCTCGATGAACGGGCCGTCGGTGACGGTGTCGCCGCGCACCGCGGTGGCGGTGGTGCTGGGCGCCAGCGCGAAGCCGGTGACGATCTTTCCGCCGAGCTCCTCGACCTGGGCCGGGTACCGGTCCAGCAGGGCCAGGTAGTCCGGGGTGATGTCCATCGGGTCGGCGGGCGCCGGGGAGTAGATCAGGATTCCGTACTGAGCCATCGTGTTCTCCTTCAATCGTTGTGGACTTCCGCTTACCCGTCGGACGGGGTCACCCGGAATCGACAGCGCCCAGGAAACTAATTCCGGCGCCGTCAGCGGCTTCGTGGCTCCCGGCTCCGTGGCGGCGAGGTCGATGCGCATCACGACGCGCCTCGGCGTGGGCTGGCTGACCTCGGTGTACCCGGCGTCGGCGAAGACTCCACGGCTGCCCACGAACAGCTCTCCCCAGGAGAACTCCTGTCCGGGACTGGTGATCAGCGGGTACCCCTCGATCGCGCGCGCACCACGTTCGCGGGCGAAGTCGACCGCGGCCCGGGCCAGCGCCCGGCTGACCCCGCGACGGCGGAAGCCGACCCGGGTGACGAAGCAGGTGACCGCCCAGACGGCGGGATCGGTCTTGTCCTCGTCGCGCCCGGTCCACGGCAGGCGGCCGCGCAGCAGGCGCGGGTACGCGGTGCGCGGCTCGACGGCGCACCAGCCGACGGGCTCGCCGTCGAGGTATGCGACGAGCCCGGTGGTCGACTCCGCGTCCGGGTCACCGCACCCGGTCTGCTCACGCAGTCGTTCGGCGCGCTCCGGCGGGGGTACGGAGCGCCAAACGCTTGCGGAAACCTTGAACCATTGGCACTGGCACCGGGCGGCGTCCCCACGGGTACCGAAGACCGTCTGCAGGTCTTCCCAGCTCGCCTCGTTCGCGGGTACGACGGAGATCCCGGCCTCGATCATGCCGGCCATCCTCCCGCGTTCGCGCGGTCCCGGCTACTGTCTAGTCTGTCTAGACAGGGAGTGGTGGACGATGCGGTGGCAGGTCCAGGAGGCGAAGCAGCGCTTCAGCGAGGTGCTTCGCGCGGCCGAGTCCGGCGAACCGCAGATCGTCACGAGGCACGGCCTTGAGGTGGCCGTGCTGATCGACATCGTGGAGTACCACCGGCTGCGCGGTGACTCGATGACCTTCATGGAGTACCTGCGGACCGGCACCACGGCAGACGCGGACCTCGACATCGAACGCGCTCGCGACCTGCCCCGTGACGTCGACCTGGACGACTGATGGCCTTCCTGCTGGACACCAATGTGGTCTCGGAACTGCGCAAGAGAACACCGCATCCGCACGTCCTGGCCTGGTACCAGAGGAACGTGGCCGCGCACGCCTACGTCAGCGTGCTCGTGCTGGGCGAGATCCGGCAGGGCATCGAGCGGATCCGGCGGAGTGACGCGGCCCGAGCCGCGGCCCTCGAACGCTGGCTTGAGGGGCTCGTCGGCGGGTACCGGGACCGGATCCTCCCGGTGACCGCGGAGGTCGCGCGGGAGTGGGGGAGGTTGGGCGCCTCGGCCCAACCACCGCCGGCCGTCGACGGTCTCCTGGCGGCGACCGCGCGGGTGCACCGACTCGTACTGGTCACGCGGAACGTGGACGACGTCGCGGGAACCGGAGTACCTGTCGTCAACCCGTTCGAGCCGGCCCGTTCGTGACCGGCGCGGCCGCCCGCGCGAGGAAGGCGGTCGCCGCCGCGAATGAACGCTCGTCGGCGTCCGGGTCGTAGGCGACTCCCGGCGTCGTGCCGCCCACCGCGTGCCGGTGCGTGAAGCCGTGCACCGCCCCGCCGTAGACGTTGAGTTGCCAGTCGGCCCCGGCGCGGTTCAGTTCGTCGGTGAACGCGACCACGTCCTCCATGGGTACGTGGGGGTCGGCCGCGCCGTGGCATGCGAGGACCTTCGCGGTGACGGTGCCGGGCCGCGCCGGCCTGCCGGTACGGAGGCTGCCGTGCATGCTCACCACGGCGGCGAGTTCGGTACCCGCGCGCGCGAGCGCCAGCGCCGCCATGCCGCCGAAGCAGAACCCGACCGCCGCCACCGTCGGGCCGGCCTCCGGGCACCGGGACAGCGCCGCGAGGCCGGCACCCGCCCGGCGTACCAGCAGATCGGGGTTGTCGCGCAGCGCGGTGACACAGGCCATCGCGCGCTCGCGGTCGCCGGCGACACCGTCGCCGTACATGTCGCAGGCGAGAACCGTGTAGCCGAGTTGGGCGTACCGGTGGGCCTGGTCGCGCGCGTGCGCGTCGAGTCCACCACCGCCGTGGATGAGCATGATCCCCGGGCTCGGATCCGACTGGTCGGCGGGCCAGCACAGCACCCCGGTCAGCGGGGTGTCCTCGTCGCGGTAGGAGAGACGGCGAGTCAGGATCGAGGGGAGTGATTCGTCGGCCATGGCCGAAAGGCTAACCGACGATTCGTACACTATACCAGAGAGTGGAAATTTATGCAATCGGCCGTCCGGGTACCGACGCCGCTCGCCGGATCCGGAATGCTGTGGGCATGACAGTGATCTCCGTAATGCTCATCGTGCCCGATGCGGATGCCGCGGTGGCCTGGTACCGGACGGCGCTTGGTGCGACAGAATTGTGGAATCTCGGTGGTGTGGCCGGACTCGAGGTCGGCGGCGCCGCATTCTTCCTCCACGAGGTCAATCCGAACAATCCCTCGGAGACCAGCCCCGGTCACGCCGGGGTGACGAGCACCCGGATCGAGGTGTTCGTGGACGATCCCGATGCCTTCGTGGAGCGTGCCGTCGCCGCCGGCGCGGTCCCCGGGTCGCCGATGGAGGATCACGAGATGCCGTGGGGAACGCATCGGCAGGGCGGCTTCACCGATCCGTACGGTCACCGGTGGTCGGTCGGCGACAGCACGCCGCTGCGGTCGCACCCGAACTGACCACCCGGCGCACGATGTGCCGCGACGTTCTTCGATGGTACAAGTAACGTGTGCGACTTCGGGGCGTCGATCAGCGGTGGCCGGCATGAAGCCCGGGATCGGGTCCGTCGAGGAGTCGCACGCCGGCCACTTCGAGACGCTGCTGTCCTACGTGGACCGCCAGGCGCTGGATCGGCGCGAGACGTTCCACGCCTGGGAAGCGGAGCTTCCGGAGCGGGAGCGCGAGGCGTTCGCCGACCTCAAGGACTCGGCCGCGATCCGAGCCAGCATCGCCGAGGCCTTCCCCGGATGCGCCGTCCACAACGTGGACGCGATGAACGAGGTCTATGTCTCGAACATGGGGGCCAAGGGCTCCGACCATGTCTTCCTCCAGCAGCACATCGACGGGCCGTACGGTCTGCTGCCGTTCCTGACGCTCCTGCGGTGTCTGGTCGTCGTCCGGGGAAACGACCGCGTCACGACCGTCTTCTCGATGCAGAAGGCCAGCAACACGCTGCGCACCGGGCAGTTCTGCTGGTTCGACTACAACCGCGACATCCACTACATCACCAAGAGCGGCGACCCGGACGAGCTCCTCGAGGAGAGCCGCATCTGCCTCAAGGTGCACTACGCGGTCGTCCCGCGGTGGCTCGCGTCCCTTCACGCGCTCTTCGCGGGGTGGAACACGACGTACAACCGGCGCGCGCGGCAGCTGTTCCTCGCGAGCAAGAATCCACGCTCGGCGATCGGCAGGTTCCTCGGCGCCATCGTGAACGTCGGCACGTTCCTCTATCCGCTCTTCGAGAAGTACGTCGGCGTGCGGAACCTGCTCATCGCCCTGCTGTTCTTGGGCGTGACCTCGGGGCATCCCACGGAGCGGGTCTACCTGTTCAGCTTCGTCCAGTACCTGCTCTACTTCGTCGCCTACACGTTCCGCGCGGTCGAGCCCGGCAGGTTCGCGCGCGACGCGACGCTGTTCCAGCTGACCGCGCTCGGCGTGCTGTTCTACGAGTACGGGCGCACGGGGCTCGACGTGCCGTCGCTCGCGGTCGCGGCCGTCGGGTTCGGGCTGTCCGGGCTCGCGTTCCTCCGGCTCGGATCGGACCGGACGTACTTCGGCGCGGAGCTCGGCGTCGTCCCGCCCGGCAAGGTCTCGGGCTTCCCGTACGGGGTCATCCCGCATCCGATGATCGTCGGAAAGCTCATCGGCTTCGCGGGGCTCGCGCTGTACGCACCGTTCCGCGCGGCGTGGTGGCCTCTGCTGCTCGGCCATGTGGTCTGCTACCTGATCGTCCTGTGCCAGGAGGTAGCCGACTGGCACGTGCGGGGCGCCTACCGTTTCGAGGAGACGTACCGGGACTTCGCCCGCTTCCATCGGCGAACGGGCAACGTGGTCGTCCACCTCGTCAGCACGGGTATCGGCCTGGTCGGCGTCCTGGGACTCGTCGGCTCCTTCGCGCACCTGATCGGCGGGACGCCTGTCGCGGCGGTGTCGTTCGCCGTGGCCGTCTACGTGCTCTTCTGCGCCTACACGACGCCCGACCAGATCGCGCTGGCGTCGATGCTGTACTCGGGCATCGTGCTCGCCGCGTACCTCGTACTTCCGGCGCCCAGCTGGCCCGTCTCCATCGGACTGGTCGTCTTCGGTTGGGTGGCTCAGGACCTGTCCCACATCGTGTTCCGCGAGCGCACATACATGAGCTCGTACCGGCGCGAGCGCGGGGCCCTGGGCCAGTTCGTACTGCACAGCCTGCTGCTCGTGCCGCTCCTGTGTCGGGCCGCGTTCTTCCGGGCGGCGCACACAGGCCAACCGCTCACCGGTCAACCGCTCACCGGTCAACCGCTCGCCGCGAAGCGCGCGACGACGAAGTAGCGCAGGGGACCGTGCTCGACATGGCTCGCGCCATGGCGGTGCAGCAGCCCGTCCGGTACCGCCTCGACGTGGAACGCGGCGAGGAACCACCGCATCGCGCGTCGTGGCAGGGGAGGGAGTCCGGCGAGATCGGAGAAGTCGACGACCCACAGCTCGCCGCCGGGCGCGAGGTGCCGTCGCGCGTTGTCGATCGCCCGGTCCTTGTCCGTGAACATCGACAGGCAGTACGACATGAGGATGCGCTGCGGCGGCGCACCGAGTACCGCGCCGATGTTCCCGTCCTCGGCGAAGCCGGGATCGATCCGCGCCCAGGGACGGCGGCGCCGGGCGTGCGCGCGCATGACCTCGCTCGCCTCCAGGCCGCCGAGCAACGCGTCCGGTCGCCGGCGACGCAGCCGGGCGAGGTTGCGTCCGGTACCCGGGCCGAGTTCCACGAGCGTCGTCCACTCGCTCGCGAGAAGCCGTTCGAGCACGCCGTCGCGGCCGAACAGGTAGTACTTGCGGGACACGTCGTAGACGTGATGCGTGAGCCGGTAGTACCGGTCGAGGAACGCCCGATGGGCCGCCTGCGCCTCGGACGTCATGCGCTGCCGACGACCCGGTAGACGTTGACGCGCCCGTAGAGTCGCGTGCGTTCCTGCGCGCTCGCCTGGCTCGACGCGGGCTCGACACGTTCGTACAACGCCGAGAGGCCGACGCGGTCGACGACGCATCCGTCTTCCACGCTGCGGGTGAGGACGACCGCGCTGGGCCCGCCGACGCGCGCGATCCGCTGCAGCAGGCGCCGCTGCGCGTCGGTCGGCATCCAGTCCATCACGTCGCAGAGGGAAAAGTGGGACCACTGGCCCGGCGTCGCATGGGCGAGCATCCGTTGCAGCGACTCCCGGTGGAACCCCACCCGCGTCGGCGCCACGAGTGACCGCCGGTGGCTCTCCGCCCTCAGGTACGGGGGAACCGCGTCGGGGTGGTCGTGGTTGAACTCTCCGGTCAGGCCCACCCAGACGAACCAGTTCGTCTCCAGATCGGTCTGTGCCAGCCGTTCGAAGTGCGCGGTGACGACGTCCACCATGTTCACCGCCCGGTTCGCACGCAGGTTGCGTTGCCGTTGCTCGAAGTTGACGCCGATGCCGAGGAGGAACAGCGGCGTGTTGACCAGCGTGCGCGCCGGCCACGAGCGCGTGATCGAGGCGAAGACCGGGGAAAGCTGCGCGAGACGATCGGCGGGCGGAAGCCGTTGCAGGGTACGGAGGAAGTCCGCGTCGAGGCCCACGCTCCGCCGCAGCCACCGCTGGAAGGTACCGGCCAGCCCCTCCGCGTACAGGTTGCGCCGGAAGCGGTGGTGGTTCGTGCTCCAGTAGCTTCCCACCCATTCCGGCAGGTCCCTCATCAACGGCTGGAGAGTACGCCGCGGATCGCCGTGCCAGCCTCGGCCGAGCAGTTGATAGAACTCGGCGTGGGACGTCACCCGTCGAGCCGCGGCGACCTTGAGGGCGGCCAACGCCAGGTGGTGACGATTGGTGTCGATGGCGTCGATGCGCGCCGGGTGGGCGGCCAGGAGACCCGCCACGCCACAGCCGGCCCCGCTCACCGCCAGTACCCGCGAACGCGGGTCGAGCCCCAGGACGCGGTTGTCGACCTCCGAGTCCTCGTAGAGGAGGGAGAAGGTGAAGATGTGCTTGAAGGTCGCGGCGAACGCGCGATCGGCGACGCGCTGGAACCGCCCGGCTGCGTCCCGGCTCGACATCGGAGGATCGGCGCGTTCGGTCATCAGGGTCCTGCGCCGCCGCCGCCCCGTACCATGCCGGCGAGCTCCTCGCCGTACCGGGACATCCACTCACCGATCTCCGCTCCCGACCATTCCAGGTGGCGGGGCGAGTAGTACCAGTCGATCCGCGTCGCTCCGGCGGCGATGGAGCACTCGACGTAGAGCGGGGGTTGCTTCACGCCGCCCCCGGGATCCCACATGTCGCCGAGCGGGGCCTCGCGCAGGGAGAACAGGCCACCGCTGCTGCGCGTCGGCGCCTCGCCCTGGAAGTTGAACCAGAGCGTCGGTGCCGGCGCGTCGAGGATGCTCTTCCTCACGTGCGGATCGTCGTTCAGGTGCGCGAGCGCGTCGAACGACATGCCCGCGGATGGTACGCGACTGAGCCGTTCGGCCACCGCGGTCAACGTCTGTGCCGGGCTCTGGGTGGAGCTGTCCTCGAAGACGAGCGGAAAGTTGCAGTGCAGATCGCCGGCCGTACGCGAGAGATCGAGCCCGTGTACCGCCGCCTGCCTCCCCGAGCTCGAAAGCCTGACGACGAGACGATCGCGGCCCCACTGGCGCGCAGCGGTCCGCACCAGCGCCGCGAGCAGCGTCGTCGCGATCGGTGCGCGGCGACCGTCCACATCGGACATTCGCAGGTGTCGCAGTGCGCGCGTCTCGTCGGGTCCGAGGTAATGGCGGGCGCTGGCCACGTCGCGCATCCGGATGCCCGGATCCACCCGCGAGTCGTAGGCGCCGGGCGGCGGCGCGTCGAGCTGCGCGCGCCAGAAGTCCAGATCGAGGGTCGCGCCGCCGCGCGCGAAGTCGTTCATCCAGCGGGAGTACGCCTCGAAGCGCGCCGATGTCCGCGTCAGACGGAGGCGTTCGCCCCGCTCGTCCAACTGGCAGAGGCGGTCCAGGTCGTCGACCAGGATGCCCAGCGTGACGCCGTCCATCACGAGGTGGTTGATGGTGATGAAGAGGCGTTGCGCCGAGCCCGTCTCCACCAGAAGCAGACGCATCACCGGTCCGTTCTCGAGGCTGAGGCGGCGATGCTGTTCGTCGAGGAGCGGCAGGAGCTCGCGGTCGCCGTCAGGCCCGCTGCCGTCGGGCCCGTTGCCGTCGGGCCCGCTCAGGGTGACCGACTCGACCGCGAAGCTGCCCTCGACGTCGCCGTACCGCTGTGCGAAGCGGCCGTCCTCCCGGCGGAACCGCAGGCGCAGGGCCTCGTGCGCAGCGACCAGCGCGGCCGTGGCTCGACGAAGGCGCTCCGGCGTGAGCCGCCGGTGCACGTCGAGCATGACCGCGCGGTTCCACCAGCTCCACTGCCCGAGGCGCAGGGCGTGCAGCTGCGAGGCGCTGAGCGGGACGTCGCCCGTCGCCTCGGCCGGCTCGGACGGCGCGAGCTCGGCGGGCGCGGCCTCGGCGGGCGCGAGCTCGGCGGGTGCGAGCTCGGCGGGCGCGAGCTCGGCGGGCGCGGCCTCGAACCGCGTCACGACGAGGGTCGCGATCGCCCGCAGGGTCGAGCCGTCACTGACGCTCGCCGGCGGTACGCGCGCTCCGGTCCGATCCTCGATGCGCTTGGCCAGATCCATCATCCCGAGCGAGTCGAGGCCGACATCGCGCAGCGGCGCGTCCACCGGTACGTCGCTCGGATCGTTCAGCTCCAACACTGCCGCTATTTCGGTCTGGAGCAGCCGGAGTACGTAATCCGCGCGCGGCTTCTCCGGCGTCTGGAGTATCGGCCCGGGCCGTCCCGAGAGCGTCAACGAGCGCAGTGAGCCGACCGTCCATTGTTCCTTGCATTCCCGGCGCCGCAGCTTTCCGCTCGTCGTCTTCGGAATGCTGTCGGGCCTCAGGAGCAGGACCTCGTGACACTGCACGCCGCAGTGCGCGGCCACCGCGGCCCGGATCGCCGACGCCGCACGGTCGAGCGGAACGGGCTCTTTGCTGTCGAGTACCTTCTTCCGCAGCTCGGCCGCGACCACGATCCGCTCGACGCCGTCGACCTGTACCCCGAAGGCGACCGCGTTGCCGGGCCGGAGGATCGGATCCGCGGCCACCACCGCCGCCTCCAGATCCTGCGGGTGAATGTTGCGGCCTCCGACGATGATGAGGTCCTTGAGGCGGCCGCAGATGAACACCTCGCCGTCGTCGCCGATCACCCCGAGGTCGCCGGTACGCAGGAACCGCCGCCCGTCATCCGTGCCGTCCCCGGTCGCGAGGCGCGCGGCGAAGGTGGCCGCGTTCTCCTCGTCGCCGCGTCCCCAGTAACCGCTCGACACGCTGGCGCTCGAGATCCAGAGCTCGCCGACGGCGTGAGGTGGCCGCGGCCGACGCGTGACGGGGTCGACGGCGATGACCGACACGCCGAGCTCGGCGTCGGGTACGCCGCTGCCGACGAGCGTCACCGCGGGCGCGTCCGGTACGGGAGGGACGATCACGCCGTCACGGTCCATGACGGCACGATCCCCGCGCAGCAACGTCGGCCTCCCGTCGACCCGACCGGAGACGAAGAGTACGGCCTCCGCCAGTCCGTACACGTTGCAGAACGACGTTGGATCGAAGCGCATCCGCGCGAGCGCGGCCTCGAAGCGGTCCATCGTCGCGGCGAGCATCGGTTCGCCGCCCTGCAGCGTGGCGCGCAGCGAGGAGAGGTCGAACGCGTCGCCGTCGCGCAGACCGCGCAGCACGTACTCGTAGCCGAAGTTCGGTCCGGCGATGTGCGTACCGCGGTAGCGATCGACCGCCTCGAGCCAGAGGCGGGGCGCGGCGAGGAAGGTCATGGGGGAGAAGGCGATGCAGCGCGCCCCGGTGTACATCGCGTTGAGGATCCCGCCGGCGAGCCCCATGTCGTGGAACAGCGGTACCCAACCGACGAGCACGGAGTCGCTGTCGACGCGCGTGTTGCGCGCGATGAGTTCGAGGTTGTGCACGAGGTTCCGGTGGCGGATGACGACGCCCTTGGGCGCCGACGTCGAGCCGGAGGTGTACTGCAGATACACGATGTCGTCCGCGCCGAACGTACCCGCCGCATGGGCGAGTCGGGCCGCGGCGTCCTTCGGCTCCGCACGCCTGATGCGATGGGACAGCAGCCAGGAAAGCCTGGGCCAGCTCGAACCCTCACGGCCGCGCAGGCGACTCGTCACGCCGTCGCGTACCGACGCGAGCGTCGTGAGCGCGCGGTACTTCGCATGCGTGAGCGCGACGCGGGCGCCGCTGTTCTCGACGACGTGGCGGAGCTTCGGCAGTTCCCGGTCGAGATGCCTCGGGTCGGGGCTCGCCACCGGTACCGCGATCGCGCCGAGCAGCACGCACCCGAAGAAGCCCGTGACGAAGTCGAGTCCGTCATCGGGCGGGAAGACCAGCAGGACCCGATCGCCCGGCCCGACCCCGGCCGTACGGAGGAGGTCGGCGGCGCCCGTCGCGCGCCTCACGACCTCCTCGCAGTCGGCCGAATCCTCCTCGTTCCCGTGGCGGTCGAGGAAGGAGTAGAGGGGCGCCCGGGGAGCGGCGTCGAGGCGCTCGGCCATCCTGGTGAGGAGGGTCGCGGTCATCCGTGACTCCGAGGGATGGATCGGCGCGCCGTCACCAGCCGCGCGCGCGCCATTCGGGCAGCGACGGCCGCTCGGTACCCAGTGTCGAATCCTTGCCGTGACCGGGGTAGAACCACGTCTCGTCCGGCAACCGATCGAAGAGCTTGTGTTCCACGTCGTCGATGAGGGAGGCGAAGTTCTCCTTCGAGCCGAACGTGTTGCCCACCCCGCCCGGGAACAACGAGTCCCCGGTGAACAGGTGCGGGATGCCGGCCGGGTCGCGGTACAGCAGGGCGATCGAACCCGGCGTGTGGCCCACCAGGTGGATCACCTCGAGGCCGCAACCGCCCACCGGGACCGTCGCGCCGTCGGCCACCGTCTCCGTCGCGACGGGCAGTTCGGGCGCGTCCGCCACGTGCGCCACGGAGCGTGCGCCGGTGGCGGAGACCACGTCGGCCAGGGCCTGCCAGTGGTCGCCGTGCCGGTGCGTGGTGACCACAGTGGACAGTCCGCCCGTACCGACCAGTTCCAGCAACCGGTCCGACTCGTTCGCCGCGTCGATCAGCACCTGTTCGCCCGTTGACACGCAGCGCAGCAGGTACGCGTTGTTGTCCATCGGGCCGACCGAGACCTTCGTGATGACCAGGTCGCCGAGTTCCCGTACCTCAGGCGCCGAGCCCGGCGAGACGTTACCGGTGTAGGACATCGTCACTTCCAATCGGGAACGGTGGGCAGCGGACCCGCCGGGTCCACCGAGAGGTCGGTTCCTGAGGAGCGGCCGATGAGCCAGGCCGCGAGGGCGTAGGCCGGGCCGCCGATCGTCGGTTCGCCGCCGGACCCCACCGGTACCGGATGGCCCAGCGAGTCCGCGCGCAGGGTGAGCGACAGTCCGGCCTGGTCCTTGGCGGCCTCGTGGAGCAGGCGGTGGGCGAAGGACTCCGGCCAGTCGGCGGGCGTGTACCTGGCGCCCAGGTCCACGTGGTGCACCTCGACCTCGCGCAGCCGCCGCCAGGGAATCACCGCCGCCTTCTGCGGGCCGCCCGGCAACGCCAGTTCGAACGTCCAGGCCTCGGCGGGCAGGTCACCGGCGGCCGACGCGAACCGGTCCGCGCTGTCCCGTACGTCGGCGATCAGCTCCGGCAGCGGCCGGCCGGCGCCCGCCTCGATGCCCTTGTCGCGGTGCTCCCGGCTCGGGTACTGCGGCGTCTCCACACCGGTGCGCGCCCAGGTGACGAGGTTGCACATGCTGTCGGCGTTGCGCGCGATGTGGGTCAGCACGTGACCCTGGGTCCAGCCGGGCAACGCCGACGGGGCGGAGGGGTCGGTCAGGGTCTCGGCGGTCGCAAGTACCCGACGGGTGGCGCGGTCGAGCTCGGCCAGCAGGGCTAGCGGATCTGCGGTCACGCCATGACGGTACCCGTTAATGCGTTTCCCTCGTGGCGCCTGCCCCGTACCGTCGACTTCCGATGACGATCGACCTCGCGTCCCTTGGCTGGGACGCCGAATTCGCCGCCGGGTACGCCCGTTTCGCCGGGCCGACGTTCGGGCCGGGCTACCGGCCGGCCCGGGTCGCCCGGGTGGACCGCGGCGTGTGCACGGTCTTCACCGCGGCCGGTACCGACCGGGCCAGCCTCGGCGCCGGGCTGCTCATCGCGGCCGCCCGCGACCCGCGGCGACTGCCGTGCGTCGGCGACTGGGTGGCCGTGCGCACCTGGCCGGACCGGCGGTCCACGGTCGAGGCGGTGCTGCCGCGGCGCACGCAGGTGGTGCGCGCCACCGCGGACCGGACCTCGCGTGGCCAGGTGCTGGCCGCCAACCTCGACGTCGCCGCCGTGGTCGAGCCGCTGGACCCGGCGCCCGACCTGGGCCGCGTCGAGCGCATGCTGGCGCTGGCCCTGGAGTCCGGCGCGCGGCCGGTGGTGCTGCTCACCAAGGCCGACCGGCTGGCCCGGCCCGGCCCCGTCGCGGCGCAGGTGGCCGGGGTGGTGGCCGGCACCGAGGTGGTCGTCGTCTCGGCCAAGACCGGTACCGGGCTGGAGCGGGTGCGGCAGCTGGTCGCCAGGGGAACCACCCTCGGCCTGCTGGGGCCGTCCGGGGCGGGGAAGTCCACACTGGTCAACGCGCTGGCCGGGGCGACGGTCATGGTGACGCAGCCGATCCGGAGGGCGGACGGCCGGGGCCGGCACACCACGGCGTACCGGGCGCTGGTCCCGTTGCCGTGCGGCGGTGCGGTACTGGACACGCCGGGGCTGCGGGCGGTCGGCCTGTACGACACCGGCGCCGGGCTCGATCTGGTCTTCGCGGACATCGAGCAGTTGGCGACCGGGTGCCGGTACGCCGACTGCCGGCACGGCGCCGAGCCCGGCTGCGCGGTACTGGCCGCGGTCGCCACCGGGGAGCTGTCCGCCCGGCGGCTGGACAGCTGGCGGCGGCTGAACCAGGAGCTGGCCTGGGAGACGGGGCGCAGCCACGGACGGGCGGCACGGCCCGGGCGGCACGCCGGGTCGGGACGGGTCTGACGGGTCCGTCCCCGTGATATGTTCCACGCCGTACAGTTGTTCGATCAACTGATCGGGCGCTGGGCGGGGTGGGTTGGCCGACGGAGAATGTCAGAGGGCCCGGCTAGGGTTTGCGACGGCGTTCGTATGCCGGCCGAACTAGGACAAAATCACTGGAGTGGGCGGACTGTGGCCGACCGACTGATCATTCGCGGTGCGCGCGAACACAACCTGCGTGACGTGAGCCTCGACCTGCCGCGCGACGCGATGATCGTGTTCACCGGCCTGTCCGGCTCCGGCAAGTCGAGCCTCGCCTTCGACACCATC